>Ga0126372_10000706_pt1 | contig 12247 bp, 5 predicted proteins | sample PanSoiMetaPlot_6_FD_92762 | JGI IMG/M metagenome (GOLD analysis project Ga0126372, IMG submission 92762) | Tropical forest soil microbial communities from Panama - MetaG Plot_6 | ecosystem: Environmental > Terrestrial > Soil > Tropical forest > Bulk soil | place: Panama | collected 2016-02-17
ACAGCAATCGCGTAACAGCGCCAATCTCCCAATCTTTGTCCACCTCCTTCTGAAGCCACTTAAACAGTCCGTCCCTCTCGAGGCCCGTGAGATAGCTTCTAATCCCGTTTTCGTGAATGCGCATGTTACCGTTTGCAATTAGCTCGCGCCTACCATTGTTGCCGCCGGGCCGCGCTAGGCTCGCCACAACCCCCCACCCAACCCGGGCCGTTATCAAACAGGCCGCTGATGCTTCTTCCCGTACAGCCCCTGTTTACTGCTGTTGGTTGCCCCGTGTCGAGAGATTTATAGAAATCGGAGCACTGTATTTTGGCACCTGCCGCCCTTCAATGACTCGTTGGCCGTTCAGGCAGCGTGAATGTAAATGTTGAGCCCTTGCCGATCTCGCTGTCTACCCAGATTCTCCCCCCGTGCAGCTCAACAAACTTCTTGGCCAAGGTTAAGCCGAGCCCTGTCCCTTCCGTCTTATGCGCATAGTTGGAACCCACCTGGCGGAATTCCTCAAAGATCTTTGCCTGGTCCTCAGGCGAGATCCCAATCCCGGTGTCACGGACTGAAATCTCCACTGCCCCATCGACTTTCTGCGCGTTAATTCCGATCCGTCCTCCCTCAGGGGTGAACTTCACCGCATTGGATAGCAGATTAAGCAATATTTGTTTGATCTTGCGCTCATCACCGACGTACTCGCCAAGGTGTTCGTCCACTGTAACGTCAAGGTTGATGCCGTGCTTGGCAGCGCGCTCGCGCACAAATGTGCGCGCGTTGTCGATCGCCAACGGGAGATCAAACGAAGATAGCTCCAGCTCCATGCGGCCGGCCTCGACCTTGGATAAATCGAGAATCTCGTTGATGAGCGACAAAAGATGGCGGCCGGAGGTGAGAATGTCGTCAGTGTACTCAGATTGTTTTTCGTTTAGCTCACCCAACAGTTTTTCCTGCAAGACTTCCGAGAACCCGATGATAGCATTGAGCGGAGTGCGCAGTTCGTGCGACATATTGGCGAGAAATTCCGACTTGTGCCGGTTGGCGGCCTCAATCTGACGGCTCTTATCCTCGATCTCGCGGAACAGCCGCGCGTTTTGGATCGCCAATACAGACTGAGTCGCAAAGGTTTTCAAAAGCTCGATGACTTCGGGACGAAACTCGCCAGCGGATTTTCTCCGTACCACCAACCCGCCGATGATGCGGTCGTTACGTAACAAAGGAACCGCTAGGCTGGCACGGAAACCGAAACGCTCCAGCATCTGGCGCATGCGCGGCGCGTAAGTGCGCTCTTCGAGGATATTGGGAACCTGTACTGGTTCACGGCTCGCTGCCGCTCGACCTACCACTCCATCGCTCAAACGCGGCGGATTGGCTCGCAGGGCATTGATGAGTTCTTCCTCCATGTGATCGGTCGCACGTAGAAGAAACTCTTCCGACTGCTCGTCGTATTCGTAAATCGCTCCGCCGTCGGTGCCGCTCAATTGGACCGCGTGGGAAACGATTCTCGTCAGCACGGTTTCGAGATCGAGCGTAGAGCTGACCGCTTGACCAACTTCACCCAATGCTCTCAACTCACCAACCGAGCGCCCCAGTTCCTGTGTCCGTGCCTGCAATTCCTGAAACAGCCTGACGTTCTCTATAGCGATCACGGCTTGATCGGCAAAGGTTTTTAGTAAAGCTATCTGCTTATCCGAAAACCGCCGCACTTCAGTTGAACGGATGACAATAGACCCTATCGCTACACCCTCCCGCAGCAGCGGCATGGCAAAAACAGACCTACCCATCGAAAGTTGTTGAAGACCGCGAGCGTCCGGAAACTCAGTTTGGATCATCTCTGCAGTCATGTCATCAACATGGACAGTCTGTCCATCGATTACAGCCCGGCCGCCTGGAAAACCGCGAGTGATTTTCCTGGAGTCCGCTGCCGCAATGGGTCCAAACTTCGCAGCGGTCCTGAGGTTATCGCCATCGACGCGAAGGATCATAGCGTCAGTCGCTTCACACAGCCGCGCAGCGTTTTCTGCCACCACATTCAGCACCGGCTGCAAATCGGTCGGCGAGCGAGCAATTACGCCCAGGATTTCACTCGTAGCAGTCTGCTGCTCCAGGGATTCCTTGAGCTCTTGAAACAGCCGGACATTCTCAATCGCAATCACCGCTTGATCGGCGAAGGTTTCGAGCAGCTTGATCTGCGGCGGCGTAAAAGGATGAACCTCCAAGCGGCGCGCCGCCAGTGCTCCGATAAATTGATTCTTGTGCCGAAGGGGAATGCCCAGATAAGTGAAAAAGCCGCCGATAGAACCCATCGACAAGAAATCGCTTTGTGCACGAACATCAGGGATATGGAGCGTGCCATTGTCGCGCATCCAGCGATTGTGCGGCCGATCAATACTTTGTTCGACATGCGCAACAGGTATAGGCCCAAAATGAGCCCGGGAAACCATAACGTCTCCCTGCTGAAGTCGCAGCAGTACGTCATCGATCCCGCAAACCCGCGCGGCGCTTTCGACAATAGCGTCGAGCACCGGCTGCACGTCTGTGGGCGAGCGACTGATGATGCCGAGCACCTCGGACGTTGCCGTCTGATGCTCCAGCGCCTCGCGCAGTTCTGCATTACGTTCCTGGATTTCTTTGAACAAGCGCACGTTCTCGATGGCGATTACTGCCTGGTCAGCGAACGTCTTAAGCAGCGCAATCTGTTTGTCTGTAAACGGGCGCACTTGAAATCGCCTGATCAGAACAACACCGATGGATACGCCTTCCCGAAGCAACGGCGCGGCAAGCAGCGTCCGACTCCCGCCAAGGCCAAAGGCTTGATTCCCCGGGAACCCCTGGTCCTGCGCCGCGCGAATGTCGTGCACATGAACTATCTGCCGGTCAATGACCGCCCGGCCGGCCACGATCTCCCTTGTGACGGGTCGAGCCTCCGCCGTTTGCCGCGATCCATATGAGGCGGCACGCTGAAGAACATCTTCCTCAACCCGCAGAATCTGACTATCATCGGCCTCGCAGAGACGAGCAGCATTCTCCGCCACCACATCCAGAACCGGCTGAGTATCCGTCGGCGAACTGGCAATCACGCCCAGGATCTCACTCGTTGCAGTCTGCTGCTCCAATGACTCCTTGAGTTCTTGGAACAACCGTACGTTCTCAATGGCTATCACGGCTTGATCCGCGAACGTTTCTAACAACTTGATCTGTGCCGGCCTGAAAGGACAGAGTTCGATCCGACGTGCAGTGAGATGTCCAATTATTTCTCCCTGCTGCCGAAGGGGAGCATACAAGACGGTGCGCCACCGGCCAGAGAAATTCACCAACGGGAAGTCGTTTTTTTCGCGGATGTCCGGAATGTGGAGCGTGCCGTGCTCGCGTATCCATTGCAAATAAGGTTCATCAACACTGATCTCGGCCCGGGTGATGGGTATAGGTCCAAAATGAGCTGCCGGAACCAGAATATTTCCATCGTGTAGGCGCAGTACAACATCATCAATCCCACACACCTTTGCCGCGCTCTCGACTATAGCATCGAGGACCGGCTGCACGTCCGTCGGCGAGCGGCTGATGATGCCCAGCACCTCGGATGTTGCCGTCTGATGCTCCAGCGCTTCACGCAGTTCGGCGTTGCGTTCCTGCAGTTCCTTGAACAGTCGAACGTTCTCGATGGCAATTACGGCCTGGTCGGCGAAAGTCTTGAGAAGTGCGATCTGCTTCTCGGTGAAGGGGCGGATTTCCGTGCGGCGAATCAGAATCGCCCCGATTGCAACACCCTCGCGGAGAAGAGGTGTAGTAAGCGCTGTGCGAATTCCTGATCGCCTGGCTCTGTGCGCCGTCTCTGGAAACTCACTTTCCACCGCCGTGATGTCATGGATATGAATGGTCTCCCGATCGAGCACTGCTCGACCCGGAAGCCAGTCACGCCCACGGTCCAAAGAATCGGATTCCGCTCCGTATTCCTGTGAAAAGGATGGGATAGATCCCTGGTGCGCTCGCAAACGAAGTACATTCCCCTCGACAAGCCGGATGATTGCGTCGTCCGCACCACATATATGCGCCGCGCTCGCGGCGATTGTGTCCAGCACCGGCTGAATATCCGTCGGCGAGCTTGCGATGACGCCAAGAATCTCGCTCGTCGCCGTTTGCTGCTCCAAAGCCTCGGTAAGCTCGCGGTTCCGTTCTTGCAATTCCTTGAACAGCCGCACGTTCTCGATGGCGATGACGGCTTGAGCGGCAAAAGTTTTGAGAAGCGTGATTTGTTTTTCCGAAAATGGACGGACTTCGGTGCGACGAATTACGATCGCTCCGATTGCGACACCCTCAAGCAGTAACGGTACGGCTAAGATGGTCCGTAAACCCTCTGGTACCGCACCAGTCTTAACTCTCCAGAAATCGTCTTGGACGTCTCGGACATCATGGATATGTAACGTCCGGCACTCGATCATCGCACGGCCGACGACGGAGCCGCGATCGAGCGGCCGAACCTCTCCGGTCGATCTCGCGGGTGCGGAGCCGTAAAGAGCCGCCAACCGATAGGCATCCTCCTCGACGCGAAAGATAGCGACGTCGGCAGTTCCACAGATACGCGCTGCGCTTTCGGCGATGACATCCAAAATAGGCTGAATTTCTGTCGGGGAATTAGCGATGACTCCCAAGATTTCACTTGTTGCAGTTTGCTGCTCCAACGATTCCTTCAGCTCTTTGAACAGCCGCACGTTTTCGATCGCGATCACAGCTTGGTCGGCGAAGGTTTCCAGAAGCTTGATCTGCACCGGGGTGAACGGACGCACCTCTGCACGACGCGCGGCGAGGTTGCCAATGAGTCCCCCCTGCTGACGAAGCGGGACGAGTAACATGGTTGGCCAATTTCCAGCAGAACCCATTGTCGGGAATTCCTTCTGCGAACGCACGTCAGGGACGTGTAGCGCGCCATGCTCGCGTATCCAGCGATACTGCGGTTCATCAATGCTGATTTCACTACGGCCAAGATCCATGGAACCAATGTGCGCCCGCCTGACCAGACTGTCACCCTCGACGAGTCTCAACAGCACGTCATCGATCCCACAAACCCGCGCCGCGCTCTCAACGATAGCATCGAGCACCGGCTGCACGTCCGTGGGCGAGCGGCTGATAATACCGAGCACCTCGGCCGTTGCCGTCTGATGCTCCAGTGCCTCGCGCAATTCCCCGTTGCGTTCCTGCAGTTCCTTGAACAGGCGAACGTTCTCGATGGCAATTACGGCCTGGTCGGCGAAAGTCTTGAGAAGTGCGATCTGCTTCTCGGTGAAGGGGCGGATTTCCGTGCGGCGAATCAGAACTGTCCCAATCGGAACTTCGTCGCGCATCAGCGGCACGACCAGTACGGTTCGATTACCTTCCTGGTCCGAGAAAGTCTTGGTGCGAGGAAACTGCGTTGCTACAACCGGTAGTAGATCCTCAATGTGAATCAGCTGGCGCTCGACTACTGCCCGACCAGCCACAGAATCTCGGTCAATCGGCAGGTCCACCGCCGTTAAAAACGGAATCGGGCCGTAGTGCGCCGCCAGGTGCAGCATATTGCCTTCGGCAAGTCGGATCGAAGCGTCATTTGCACCGCACACCCTTGCAGCACTTTCTGCAATCGTATCCAGCACCGGTTGGATGTCCGTAGGCGAGCTGGCGATGACGCCCAGGATCTCGCTCGTCGCAGTCTGCTGCTCCAACGCGTCCTTGAGTTCTTGGAATAGCCGCACGTTCTCGATGGCAATCACTGCTTGGCTCGCGAACGTCTCGAGGAGCTTGATCTGTTTATCTGAAAAAGGCCGAACGTCGGTTCGGCGAACGCCAATACCCCCGATTGCCACGCCTTCACGTAACAACGGGGCATTCAGTGCAGTCCGTGTGCCGGATAGCTGCTGAGCCAGCCTAGCTTCCGGATACTCGGAGTCCACCTCGGCGGCAATATCATGGATATGGATCGTCTGCCGGTCGATCACGGCACGGCCACCAGGAAAACCGCGAGTCAATGGTAAGACCTCTGGAACCGGCACTTCGCCGTATTTTGCCACGACCCGTAGGGTATCGCCCTCAGGCCGCGTTATCACACCATCGACCGCATCGCACAGACGCGCTGCATTTTTTGCTACCACATCCAACACCGGCTGAATGTCCGTTGGCGAGCTGGCGATCACGCCCAAGATTTCGCTCGTCGCGGTTTGCTGCTCCAAGGACTCTTTTAACTCGTTGAACAGCCGCACGTTCTCGATAGCGATAACCGCCTGGTCGGCAAACGTTTGGAGCAGCTTGATTTGCGCCGGAGTGAAAGGTTGCACCTCAGTACGACGCGCAACCAGAACTCCAATGAGTTCCCCCTGCTGGCGAAGCGGAACGAGTAAAAAGGTGCGTTTTGGACCCGGAGAGATTAATGGGATATCGCCCTGCGTGCGAATGTCGGGAATATGAAGCGTGCCGTGTTCCCGCATCCAGCGGACCGGCGGCGCGTCAATACTAATCTCGACGCTGGGAAGCGGCACGGAACCCAGATGAGCCCGAACGATCATAAAGTCCCGCTCGCGGAGTCGAAGCACCACGTCATCAATTCCGCAGACACGGGCGGCACTCTCGACGATGGCATCGAGCACCGGCTGGACATCGGTCGGCGAGCGGCTAATGATGCTCAACACTTCTGATGACGCTGTCTGATGTTCCAAAGCCTCACGCAGTTCGGCATTGCGCTCCTGGATCTCTTTGAACAGGCGAACGTTCTCGATCGCGATGACCGCTTGGTCAGCGAAAGTCTGGAGTAGTCTGATCTGCTTGTCACTGAAAGGCCGCACTTCCATCCTGCGAATATGGATCACACCGATTGCGAGAGCCTCACGCATAAGCGGCACGTTTAACGTCGTTCCACCGCCAATTTGAAGATAAGTGTCGTAAACTGCGGGAAATTCTGTTTGGACAACCGAACCTATGTCGGGAATGTGGATGACCGCTCGGTCCAGCACCGCTCGGCCACCGGGCGATTGGCGGTCTATGGGCCTTTCCTCCGCAACATTCGGCACGGGGCCGTAATGTGCTGTCGTTCGAAGGACATTGCTTTGGACTAGTCTAATTACAGCGTCGTTGGCTCCACACACTTTCGCAGCATTTTCGGCAATGGTATCCATCACCGGTTGGATATCTGTCGGCGAGCTGGCGATGACACCGAGAATTTCACTCGTCGCGGTCTGCTGCTCAAGCGATTCCTTGAGTTCCTGGAACAACCGCACGTTCTCAAGCGCAATCACTGCCTGGTTGGCGAAAGTTTCTAGCAGCTTGATCTGGGTTGGCGTAAAGGGGCGAGCCGCGATACGGCGTGCGCTCAGCGAGCCAATCAGTTCACCTTGCTGACGAAGGGGAGCCGCTAAAAAGGTAAGAAACCCGATAATTGAACCCAAGCCAGGAAAATCATTTCTCTGTTCGCGAAGGTCGGGAATGTGGAGTGTGCCATGTTCGCGCACCCAGCGAAATTCTGGTGCGTCGACACTAACTTCATTACGAGGCATCGGTATCGGACCGAAATGAGCCCGCGCAACCATCACATCGCCGTCACGGAATCGCAGTACCACGTCATCAATCCCGCAAACTTTCGCCGCGCTTTCGACAATGGCATCAAGCACCGGCTGCACGTCCGTCGGTGATCGGCTGATGATCCCGAGAACTTCGGATGTCGCAGTCTGATGCTCCAATGCTTCACGCAATTCTGCATTGCGCTCTTGTAGTTCCTTGAACAGCCGCACGTTCTCGATGGCGATTGCCGCTTGGTCGGCGAAAGTCTTGAGCAGCGCGATTTGTTTGTCCGTGAATGGTCTAACCTCTGTACGGCGCAGGCCGATGACTGCGATCGCCACACCTTCGCGCAATAACGGCGTTGCTAACATAGTGTGAATAACCCGGCCTGCTGCTCTGTTCCCAGAAAACTCCGTATCGTTTACGAGCTGCAAATCTTCTAAATGGATAAGTTGACGATCAACTGCCGCTCGACCCATCACGGACTGCCGATTCATCGGGCGCGCTTGTTCCGCGCCTGTCATAGGGATCGTTCCATAGTGGGCGCCCAATCGGAGCAGATTTCCTTCGACGAGCCGAATCGATGCGTCTTCGGCGGCGCAGAGCCGCACAGCGCTTTCGGCAACAGCATCGAGCACGGGTCGAATATCGGTCGGCGAACTTGCGATAACTTGAAGAATATTGCTTGTAGCAGTCTGCTGCTCTAATGACTCCTTGAGTTCTTGAAACAGCCGTACATTCTCAAGCGCGATGACCGCCTGATCGGCGAAGGTTTCCAGTAGTTTGATCTGTGCTGGAGTGAACGGCCCGAATTGTATTCGACGGGCAGTGAGATGCCCTATAACTTCCGTCCGCTGACGAAGCGGAACGTACAAGACTGTACGCCAGTTACCAGTGAAATTCGGCGATTGCACTTCGGTCTGCTCATCAATATCCGGTATATGCAATGTTCCGTGTTCGCGTATCCAGTGGAAAACCGGCTCATCAACGCTGATCTGAACGCGAGTGATTGGAACCGGACCGAAATGAGCACGGGGACTCATCATGTCTCCCTCGCGCAATCGCAGGACGACATCATCAATTCCACAAACCCTAGCGGCGCTCTCGACGATGGCGTCGAGCACTGGCTGTTCGTCGGTAGGCGAGCGGTTGATGATGCCGAGCACCTCGGCGGTTGCCGTCTGATGTTCCAATGCCTCGCGCAGTTCGGAGTTGCGCTCCTGAATCTCTTTGAACAGCCGCACGTTCTCGATGGCGATCACGGATTGGTCAGCGAATATTTTCAGGAGGTTGATCTGCTTTTTCGAGAATGGCGCAACCTCTTTCCGGCGAATCACGATCACACCAACCGCGGTCTCTTCACGCATCAGCGGCGTAGCCAGGACCGTCCTGGTCCCGGCGGTTCTCTGCCGAGCCCTGACACCCGGGAACTCCGACTCCAGCACTTGCAAAACGTCCGATATATGAATGGTTTGCCGATCGATCACGGCGCGGCTGGATATAAGATCGCGGCTGAGTGGGAGGATCGTTGATCCCAAAGCTCCGACGAGAGGCATCTGTCCATGGTGGGCGACAAGCCGAAGAACATCCCCGTCAACCTGAAAAATTTCTGCGTCATCACAGATTCGCGCGGCATTTTCTGCAATGACATCAACCACCGGCTGAATATCCGTCGGCGAGCTAGCGATCACGCCCAGGATCTCGCTCGTCGCGGTTTGCTGTTCCAGCGCCTCGCGCAATTCAGTGTTGCGTTCCTGTAATTCCTTGGATAAGCGCTCGTTCTCGCTGGCAGTGGCGCTCTCCCGCTGCAAGGATTCGGCGAGATCGCGGTTGCGCGCTTCTAGCTCCTGGCGCAGCTCCGCAATCGTCTGCGCTTGTTTAGCGACAGACGTTTTCAGCTTTGGACGGAGCTGTTTTGTCTTTGTAGTCTTGCTGCCCCTTTTGGTGGTAGTTGCCATAAGAACAAACCGTAGAAGCTGAGTCGTCGGTAAAACTGGGAATTAACGTCTGGTTAAGGCAACGGACGCTTTCCGTCCGGCACCGGCGCGTCGAACGCATTCAATGTCATGGCAACCATGATATAAAATCCAGCGGCGGTGATTAGCTCGATCAGCAGATCCTGACCGAACGCCGCGACCGCGCGATCATAGGTAGGCTGACTCAAAGTGCGCGTTTCGTTCAATTCGGTAATTGTATCGTACACCAGACGCTCATCTTCGCGCGCAAAGTCCGGCGCGGACCGCGTGCGGATAGCATCCACCACAGTCTGTGTGAGCCCCGCCTCAAGTCCAGCTTTTTCGTGCACGAACCACTCGTACTGAGCGGACCAGTAACGCGCGACCACCAACACCATAATCTCGAACAGCCGCCTGTCGAGCTTGCCACCAAGCCTAAGCGCGTTGCCTAAGCGGTTGGCATGGTCTGCGATTTCAGGATTTCTGAGCCAGATAGGGAAGGGCCCGCGTACGAGACCCTCGCGGACGCCGCCAATTTCCTGGTAGACACGTTTCTGTTCAACCGTCATATCTTCCGGCGCTACATCGGCTACACGTGCCATCTAAACCTCCTCTTTGTCGTGATCGGTGTTGTCACGATTATCCCGGCGGCTGTGTGCTCATCTGCAAATCGGCATGGCGATGCACAATCCGCCAACCGTCTGGCTCGCGACGAAATACCATAGTAGCTCGCAATGCCTGAGTGGACACCGCGCTCTGAGAACCCACTTGCGAACGAATAATCTCCGTCTGTACAAGATAGGCAAGGTCTGCGCCAACCATCCTGCTTATTTCCTCTCGGGTGCGAGAGCCATTCGAGTATTTCGTACTGACCCAACTCAGTCGAGCCGTTACGTTTTGCCATCCACGTTCAACACCGCCAAAGCCCCCGCAAAGGGTAACATCATCGGCATGGGACCACAGAGCTTGGAACGCGGCAGGCCGTCCTTGTACGAATTCCTCCTCTGCAGCCTCAAGCTTCGCTATGAAAGCCATCCATTCCGAATTGGCTAAATCACTCGACATAGCGACTCCTCGTAATTCAGCTTGCACCTTCGTCTCCGTCGTCGGTATTACTTCGTGCCGACGCCAATAAGTACCTCGCCGGGAATCTCGAAGCCGTTCGGCCCTTCAAACCGTTTAAACTGTTCCGCGATCTCCGCCCAAGCCCGTTCTTGATCAGCCTTGTTCAATCGATTCATAAGCTCGCGGGAGTCACTGGCGCTTTTTCGCATGTTTTCAACAGCGGCGGCGACCGACGGGCGCCGTCGCTGTATCGGAACAGCGCGAACCGACACATTCAGAAAATCAGCCCGCCGATAGACATCTTCAAGCGCTCCTAGTTCTCCCAGTGCGAACATCCAGGGTTCGCCCGGCGCCGGCGGTGGTATGTTACCCAAGCGGCGAACTGTCTTATGAAAAATCTCCCAAAAAGGATTTTTCTCCAGGGCGGCGTAAACCATCACTACGACTTTGCCTCCGGGCTTCACGACGCGGCGCATCTCGGTAAGCGCTTGCGCCGGGGTCGGAAATAGCATCAGCGCGATCCGACATATCACCGCATCAAATGAGTCCGTGTCGAGCGCAAGGATCTCAGCGTTCATTACGCGGGTTTCTACATTCGTGAGGCCTTCTTTGCGGGCTGCCTCGGCGGCAATGTTTAGCATGCTAGGGGAAATATCCGCTGCAAGCACATATCCCGTCGGGCCGACACGGCGAGCTGCCGCAAGCGACGACTCGCCTGAACCTGCCGCAACGTCAAGCACTCGGCTGCTCAGGTGGACGCTTGCCAAGTCAAGCATCATTTCCGTTACGGCGCCGTAAATTTGCTGTCGCGCCGCTTGTCCAGCGCTCCACCAATCAGCGCTCTCTTTGAGTCCCCATTTTTCTGGTGAAATAGTCGTCATAAGTACCCCTTGCTATCTCCGGCGATTCAATTGAAACAGATAATTTGTAATCTCCTACGGTATTCCGGATATGCCCTAACGCTTACCCCTCAGCCGGCGCTCTTAGCATAATTGTGAACAGTAATTTTTCATTGGAGCTCTCCTGCAGTAGTTTGCGATTTAGCAGGGTCAAAAACGACCTGCTGATCCTTAGGCAGATATAGGAGTGATGGACGGCTTAAAGCCTAAGCACTGTGGGTTGTTTGAGTTGAACAACCGCTCCGACCGGAGCAAGAAAGGCAAGGAAGATCGCGCTGGCGTCAATGGGCGTGACGATTTCCTGTGTGAGGATTGGCTCCGTCGTATTTCCGCGTCTATCGTGAGCGACTAAGAGTTGAGACTCGGCAGCCACAACTGGCTCGGATCCATCATCGGAATCGCAATCCTCAAGCGCAGTAACAGCGGGACCCAGCGTGACTTCGTCGGCATTGACGCAATTGCTTATGACTGCCGCCAGGAAAAGGAAAACCGTGAGTAAATCAACTAGTCTTCGCATAAGGTCATCGGCTAAGATTTCATCATCGAAGATGCCGCTCAACTGCGATTAAACCGTAACGAGATTAAGCGCTAATTAACAAAGAACGGAGTCTTTTGTCAATTCACAGATTCATCGGGTCCCGCTTGATCCAATCAGCAACTACAGCGCCACCCGGGCCTCGAAGAGAATACTGAGGCATGTCGGTAGGCACTGCGGACAGAGCACGAGACCGAAATAATGATCATGCGATCGGCCCGTAATTGTTAATCAAACTCTCTCATCCTCGCTATCCGTGTGCGCACGTCATTTCTGAGGAGCTCCGC
>Ga0126372_10000708_pt1 | contig 12240 bp, 9 predicted proteins | sample PanSoiMetaPlot_6_FD_92762 | JGI IMG/M metagenome (GOLD analysis project Ga0126372, IMG submission 92762) | Tropical forest soil microbial communities from Panama - MetaG Plot_6 | ecosystem: Environmental > Terrestrial > Soil > Tropical forest > Bulk soil | place: Panama | collected 2016-02-17
CTCGCGCGTCATCGCCATCCCACAGTTCCTATGCCAACGCCGGCGCGGCGGGATCGGCTTCGCGCGCCGGCGCAACGCTCAAGACGCCGGCACCGACATGCCCGGCCGCGCTCCGCTCGCCCGGCATCCTCGCCTGCTCGCACCGCGCTGGGGTCAGCGGTGCAGCCCCAGCCGTTGCGCCACCGCCCAGTTGCGCCAGTGGTCGTGCGGCATCTGGATGTGGGTGGTGCCGAGGAACGAGAAGGCATCATTGACGGCGTTGGAGAACGCCGGCACGCCGCCGACGTTGGGGCTCTCGCCCACGCCCTTGGCGCCGATCGGGTGATGCGGCGACGGCGTAACGGTGTAATCGGTCTCCCATTTCGGGGTTTCGACCGCGGTCGGCAGGAAAAAGTCCATGAACGAGCCGCCGACCACATTGCCGATCTCGTCGTAGCGGATCTCCTGGCCCATGGCGATGGCGAATGCCTCGGTTAGTCCGCCGTGCACCTGGCCTTCGATGATCATCGGGTTGATGCGGGTGCCGCAGTCGTCAAGGGCATAGAACCGCCGCACCTTATAGACGCCAGTATCAACGTCGATGTCCATTACGCAGATGTAGGCGCCGAACGGGTAGGTCATGTTCGGCGGGTCGTAGTAGCTGACCGCCTCCAGCCCGGGCTCCATACCGGGGGGTGGCGAATGATAGGCCGCCCAGACGATTTCCTTCATGCCCTTGAATTTTTCCGGCAGGCCCTTGACGCGGAAGCCGTCGACGTCCCACTCCAGATCGCTTTCGTGCACCTCGAGCAGATAGGCGGCGATCATTTGCGCCTTGTTGCGGATCTTGCGCGATGCCATGGCAATGGCGGCGCCGGCCACCGGTGTCGAGCGTGAGCCAAAGGTGCCGATACCGTAGGGGGCAGTGTCGGTATTGCCTTCTTCCACCACGATGTCGTCGGCCGGGATCCCGATCTCGGAGGCGACGATCTGGGCGTAGGTGGTCTCGTGGCCCTGGCCCTGCGATTTGCTGCCCATGCGCGCGGTGGCGGAGCCGGTGGGATGCACACGAATTTCGCAGCTGTCGAACATCGCCAGGCCGAGCACGTCGCAGTTCTTGGACGGACCCGCGCCGACGATCTCGGTAAAGAAGCACAGGCCGATGCCCATCACCTCGCGTGTCTCGCCGCGCTTGAAGGCTTCGCGCTTGGCGGCCTGTTCGGCGCGCAGCGCCGGATAGCCGACGGCGTCGAGCGCCTTGTTCATGGCGGTGTGGTAGTCGCCCGAGTCGTACTCCCAGCCGAGCGCCGACTGGTAGGGGAACTGCTCGCGCTTGATGAAGTTCTTGAGCCGCAGTTGCGCCGGGTCGATGCCGAGCTTCTGCGCCAGGATGTCCATGCCGCGCTCGATGGCATAGGCGGCCTCCGTCACCCGCAGCGAGCAACGGTAGGCAACGCCGCCGGGTGCCTTGTTGGTATAGACGCCGTCGACGGCGACGTGTGCCACCGGGAAATCGTAGGAGCCGGTCACGATGGCGAAGAAGCCGGCCGGAAATTTCGATGGGTCGGCGCAGGCGTCAAAGCCACCGTGGTCGGCGAGCACGTGCACCCTGAGGCCCGTCACCGTGCCGTCCTTGCGCGCGGCGATTTCGGTGGTCATGTGATAGTCGCGCGCGAACGAGGTGGTGGTGAGATTCTCGATGCGGTCCTCGACCCATTTCACCGGCTTGCCGGTCACAATCGAGGCGACGATGGCACAGATATAGCCGGAATAGGCGCCGACCTTGTTGCCGAAACCGCCGCCGATGTCCGGGGCAATGATGTGGATCTTGTGTTCCGGGATCTTCGACAGCAGCGAGGCCACGGTGCGGATGACGTGCGGCGCTTGGAAGGTACCATAGACCGTGAGCTCGCCTTTGATCTTGTCGAACGCGGCCACGCATTGGCAGGTTTCGAGCGGCGAGGGGTGGGTACGATGATAGGAGATCAGCTCCTTGATGGTGACCTCGGCGCTGGCGAAGGCCGCATCGGTCGCCGCCTTGTCGCCGGCGGTCCATTCGAAGATATGGTTGTGATGCCGCCGCGCACCGTGCGCGCCGCTGGTCTTGCCGGCTAAATCCTCGCGCAGCACCGGCGCGTCCGGAGCCATCGACTTGAAGGGATCGACGATCACCGGCAGTTCCTCATATTCGACCTCGACCGCCTCGACGCCGTCCGCCGCCGCGTAGCGGTCCTCGGCCACCACGAAGGCAATCTCCTGGTTTTGGAACAGGACCTTGCCGTCGGCCAGCACCATCTGCACGTCGCCCGCCAGGGTCGGCATCCAGGCGAGGTTGACCCCCTTCAGCTCTTCGGCCGTGAGCACCGCCAGCACGCCCGGCACTTTGACGGCCTTGGAGGTGTCGATGCGCTTGATGCGGGCATGGGCGTACTGGGAGCGCACAAAATCGCCAAACAGCATGCCCGGCAGCTTTAGATCATCGACGTAGTTGCCCCGGCCTTGCGTGAACCGGATATCCTCGACGCGCTTGCGCTTGCAGCCCATGCCTTCGAGCCTGGCCTCGCGCTCGGCGCGGGTGAGAACTGCGGTATTCATTCGGCAGCCTCCTTCGCCGGCGCGCCACTGAGCTTGGCGGCGGCATATTGAATGGCCTTGACGATGTTCTGATAGCCGGTACACCGGCACAGGTTGCCCGAGATGCCGAAGCGGATTTCCTCTTCGCTGGGGTTGGCATTTTCCTTGAGCAGCCGGTGCGCGCGCATGATCATGCCGGGCGTGCAAAAGCCGCACTGCAAGCCGTGCTCCATGCGAAACCCTTCCTGCAGCGCGCTGAGCGAGCCGTCGGCATTGGCCATGCCCTCGATGGTGGTAATGCTTGCGCCGTCGGCCTGGATCGCGAACAAGGTGCAACTCTTGACCGATTTGCCGTCGAGATCGACGGTGCAGGCGCCGCAATGCGTGGTGTCACAGCCGATGTGCGCGCCGGTAAGGCTCAGCTGCTCGCGTAAGAAGTGAATCAACAGCGTGCGCGGCTCGACCAGAGCCTCCACCTCGCGGCCGTTGACGCTCATCCGAACTTGGGTTTTTGCCATACCGCCTCCCTTGAGCTTCAAGTCTTGCTGCACGCCAGCGCGCGCTTGAGGGCTCGCTCAACCATGACGCCGCCGACGTAGGTACGGTATTCGACCGAGCCGCGGGTATCGGCGGCGGGCGCCATGATGGTGCGCGCAGCCTTGGCGGCTGCCGCGAGCGCCGCCGCATCGAGGCTGCTGCCGACCACCGCGGCGGCCGCGGCCTCGGCATTGAGCGGCGTGTCGCCGAGATTGGAAAGCGTAATGGCGCACTGGCTGATTTTGCCGGCATCGGCGACCAGGACGACGGCGGCCGCCGCGGTGGCATAGTCGCCAATTTTGCGCTTCAGCTTCTCGTAGGCGTAGCCATGGCCCGCGCGCGGGATCGGCACCTCGATCGCCGTCACGATCTCGCCATCGGCCAGCGCCGTGGCATAGGCGCCTCGATAGAACTCGCGCGCCTTCACCCGGCGCTCGCCGCCGCGGCCCAGGATCCGATAGCTGGCGTCGAGACACATCATGACCGCCGGCATGTCATTGCCGGGATCGCCGTTGGCAACGTTGCCCCCGACCGTGCCGAGGTAGCGGACCTGCGGGTCGGCGACCAGGAGCGAGGTTTCACGGATGATGGGCACGGTCTCGGCAACGAGCGGGGAGGCGACGAGCTCGTGCTGTGTGGTCATGGCGCCGATGCTGATGCTGTCGCCCTTGCGCGCGATGCCCTTGAGCTCGGCGATGGCGCCGATGTCGACCAGGTGGTCGGGTGCCGCCAGCCTGAGCTTCATCATCGGGATCAGGCTTTGGCCGCCGGCCAGGACCCGGGCAGTATCGGCGTGCTGGCCCAACAGCGCAGTGGCTTCGGCCAAGCTCTTGGGGCGATGATAGGCGAATGGAGCCGGTATCACGGTTTAATCCCTCCCTGGAGCCAGTTCCCCGTGCAGACGCGTCGCGGTTGCCGCGCCGCGAGGCTAGCCCTCGCCGATGGCCCTCTACAATCGTCCACACACGGAGCGCTGGCAAGCGGGCCGAGCCGGTCTCACGCCTTGCACATTTTGTTGAAAAATTAAGTCAGGGTTACTGACCTATTGTCGGGCGCGGTGGCGAGATGCCGAAGTCCGGGGACAGCAAGCCGATTGCCACAGCCTCCGCGACGAGGCGCTTCCGGGGGTGGTTGCCGTCGCTGCGGCGCGCCGATCACGGCGCCCGATCGGCGGGCTGCGCGGTGACGGCTTCAATGATGCTCGTCGGCGCAAGCTCGGCCAACGCCTGGTAGATCATCGCCGATTGTGAGCGGGCTCGCGGCGGCGGTGGCTCACGGTCTCACGCCTTCGGCGGCGGCGGCGAACCGGCGAGGAAGTAGAGATAGATCACGACGAGGATCGCCAACGCAGCAACGGTCGAGAGCAGGAGGACCGTGACCATGGCGCGCGGCCCGGTGCCTTGCCGCACGGCGACGGTCTCGGCGCCGGGTCGATCGACGGGCTTGTCGTTCATGGCCTTTCTCGCTGTCGTTCGCGGGCTTTGCGGCTGCCCAGCGACCTTGCGAGGAAACGACCGCCACCCGGCCTCGGTTCCCGGCCCGGCGGCGGCCGGGGCCTAGCGGCAGCGGTGACCGGGAGGGGAGCGATCAGGTTCCTCAGCGAGGGGGACCAAGCGCGCTGCTAGGGGTGAGCCGCACCCGTGTTGGTGGGGTCGGGTCGAACAGGGCTGCGACCGACGGGACCGCACGGGCGATGGGGAAAGTGGGTCATCATCTAGCTGCCGCGCGCGTAGCGGGCTCCGTTGACAAACGGCAGGGCTCGCCGCAGCAAAGAGAACCCTCAGGAGTGCTGGCAATGCCGACCCCCCAAGCCCTCTTTCGCGCCGAGGTTGTCGGTAGCCTGCTACGGCCGCGCGCGCTCAAGGATGCGATGGCGCGAGCCGCGGCCGGGCAGCTGTCGCGGGTCGAGGCCGACGCGGTGCTCGAGCGGGAGGTGGCGCGCGTGATCGCCCGTCAGCAGGCGATCGGTTTGCGGGTCGTGACCGACGGCGAGTTCGGGCGCACCTCCTGGTTCGGGTTTTTTTTCGAAGGCATGGCCGGCTTCCGGCTTGCCCCAGCGCAATTCCAATTCAAGGACGCCGAGGGGCGCGCGTTCGCCTGGCAGACCTGCGTGGCGACGCAGCGCATCGAGCGCCGCCAGCCCATCACCTTGCCCGAGTACCTGCGCGCACGCCCTCACGCCACCAGCGCCCTCATGAAGGTAACCATGCCGGCGCCCAGCGCCTTTCATTTCTTTCGCCTTGATGGCGCCGTCGACGTCGCCGCCTATCCCCGGCTCGAGCGCTATTTCGAGGACCTGGTCGCGGTCTACGTGGCCGAACTCAAGGAGTTGGCAGCCGCCGGCTGCCGCTATGTCCAGTTCGACGAGGTGCCGCTCGCCATGCTGTGTGATCAGGACGTGCGCGGGCAGGCCGCCGGCCGCGGTGCCGATCCGTTGGCGCTCGGTACCACCTACATCGGTCTCATCAAGCGTATCTGCGAACACCGTCCGCAAGGCATGACCCTGGGTCTGCATCTGTGCCGCGGCAACTTTCGTGGCCGCTGGATGGCGGCGGGCGGCTATGAGCCGGTTGCCGACGCCCTGTTCAACGACGTCCCGGTCGATGTCTTCCTGTTGGAATACGACAGCGCCCGGGCCGGCGACTTTGCGCCGCTGCGCCATGTGCCCAAGGGCAAGCGCATCGTTTTGGGTCTGCTGTCGTCCAAGCACGAGGCACTGGAAAGTCGCGATGGCGTCTTGCGCCGGATCGAGGAGGCAGCGCGCCTCCTGGCCGTCGACCAGCTGGCGCTTTCGACGCAATGCGGCTTTGCCAGCGTGGCTGGCGGCAATGCCGTGAGCGAGGACGCGCAGTGGGCCAAGCTCGAGCTGATCGCGGCGCTGGCGCACGAGGTCTGGGGCACGACCTAGCGGGGCGGCGGCGATGAGCGGCAGCAACCTCCTTTGGTCGCTATCACGCCAACGGCTCTGGCGTGCCGGCCAAGGCTGAACTAACATCCGCAACGCCGCTGCGGGGCTCATCATCGCACAAGAGTGATACCCCCGCGCCGATGCCGTCGCGGCCAGTGTTAGGGAGGAATTGGGCATGTGGGCCCGAGGGCTCGATCGCCATAGCGAGCGCGGCTGCGCCAAGCCGCATCGGGCAGCGGTATGAACGACGCCTCGGGTAGCGAAGCCATCACGGCCGTTCAATTGACGATCGATAGCGTTGCCAAGCGGTTTGGCGGTGTGACAGCGGTCGATCGGGTGTCGATTGAGGTTCCCAAGGGCCGCATCCTGTCGATCATCGGCCCCAATGGCGCCGGCAAGACCTCGCTCCTCAATATCATATCCGGCTTCTACAAGCCCGACAGCGGCCGTATCCGTTTGGAGGGTCGCGACATCACCGACTACCGCCCGAGCGAGATCGCCGGCCTCGGTATCGCCCGCACCTTCCAGAACATCGCCTTGTTCGGCGGCCTGACCGTGCTCGACAATTTGATGCTGGGCCGACACGTGCGCATGCGCGCCGGTGTGCTGTCGAGCGTGCTCTATTGGGGCTTGGCGCAGCGCGAGGAGATCCGGCATCGCGCCGCCTGCGAGGAGATCATCGAGTTCCTCAAGCTGCAGGACCTGCGCAAGCAGCCGACCGCGGCGATCGCCTACGGACTGCGCAAGCGCGTCGAGCTCGGGCGCGCGCTGGCGCTCGAGCCGAAAGTCCTGCTGCTCGACGAGCCAATGGGCGGCATGAACCAGGACGAGAAGGAAGATATGGCGCGCTACATCCTGGACGTGAACCAGGAGCGCGGCATCACCGTGGTGCTGATCGAGCACGACATGGGTGTGGTGATGGACATTTCCGATCACGTGGTTGTCCTCGACCGCGGCCGCAAGATCGCGGCCGGTGCCCCGGCGCAGGTGCAGAGCGATCATGCCGTGATCGACGCGTATCTCGGCAGCAAACAGGAGGGTGGACGATGAAGCTCGTCGCCGATCCGGCAACCAATACCTTGCCCAAGCTGTTGCGCCGCAATGCCCGCGAATGGGGGCGCCTGCCCGGTATGCGGGAGAAGGATCGCGGCATCTGGCAGGCCTACAGCTGGCGCCAGTGCCAGGCGCACGTGCGCGAACTCGCCCTCGGCCTGGCGGCGTTGGGCTTCAAGCGCGGCGACAAGCTGTCGGTGCTGGGCGACAACCGCGCGCGGCTCTACTGGTCACAGCTTGCCGCCCAGGCGCTTGGTGGCATGGCGGTGCCGCTCTATCAGGATTCCATCGCCAGCGAGCTCAAACACGTCTTGACCCACGCCGAGGTGTCGGTGGTGGCGGCGGAGGATCAGGAGCAGGTCGACAAGATCCTATCGTTGCGCCACGAGCTGCCGCACCTGCGCTGGATCCTGTACGAGGACCCGCGCGGCATGAGCGGCTACCGCGAACGGTTTCTGAAATCGATGCCGGAGGTCGAAAGCGCGGGGCGCGATTTCGGCAAGGCGCATCCCGACTACTATGACACCGAGGTCGACCAGGGCCGTGCCGAGGATGTGGCGCTGATCGCCTATACCTCCGGCACCACCGGCAGGTCGAAGGGGGTGCTGTTGAGCCACGGCAACATGATTGCAACCTCGGAAAGCTTTGCGGCGGTCGAATCGATCAGGCGCGGCGACAATTGGCTGTGCTATTTGCCGATGGGCTGGGTTGGCGATTCGATGTTCTCGCTCAGCAGCAGCCTTGTCGTCGGCGCCACCTGCAATTGCCCGGAGAGCCCGGAGACCGTGCAGCGCGATTTGCGCGAACTCGGACCCAGCGCGCTGCTGGCGCCGCCGCGCATCTGGGAGAACATGCTGACCGGACTGCAGGTGAAGGCGAGCGACGCTTCGCCGCTGAAGCGGCGGCTGTATGAGTATTTTCGCGCCGCGGCCGAGCGGCGCGAGCTCATCAGAAGCGATGGCAAGCCGGTGCCGGCGCACCTCAAGCTCCTCTGCAAGCTCGGTGAAATTCTGGTTTACGGTCCGGTGCGCGACCAGCTCGGGCTGCGCAACGCGCGCTGGTGCCTGACCGGCGGCGCGCCGTTGGGCCCCGATACCTTCCGCTTCTTCCGCTCGTTTGGCGTCAATCTGAAACAGATCTATGGCGCTACCGAAGCCAGCGCCCTGATCGCCACCCAGGCCGATAATACGGCCGACCCCAACACCGTCGGGCGCACCTTGCCGGGCGTCGACGTGCGCATCGGTGAGCTGGGTGAGGTGCAGGTGAAGGGCCCCGGCGTGTTCCTCGGCTATTACAAGCAGGAGGAGGCAACGCGCGATGCCATGACCGCCGACGGCTGGCTCAGGACCGGCGATGCCGGGCTGATCGATCCGAGGGGCGAGCTCGCCATCATCGATCGCGCCAAGGACGTGGGCAAGCTTGCCGACGGTACGCCGTTCGCGCCGCAGTTCATCGAGAACAAGCTCAAATTCAGTCCCTATGTGCGCGAGGCGGTGGCCTTCGGCGATCGGCGTCCGTTCGTGACGGCCATGATCGTCATCGATATCAGTACCGTTGGCAAATGGGCCGAGGGTCAGAACCTGCCCTATACCAGTTTCATGGATCTGTCGCTCAAACCACAGGTGGCAAACCTGATAATCGCCGAGGTCGGCAAGATCAATCGGACCCTGCCGCCGGCGAGCCGGGTGGTTCGCATCGTCCTGCTCAATAAGGAGCTCGAGGCCGACGACGCCGAGATGACGCGCACGCGCAAGGTTAGGCGCGGCTTCGTTGCCGAGAAGTATGCCCCGGTGGTCGCCGCGCTCTATGCGGGTGCCAAGCAAGCCAAGCTGACGATGGAGATCACTTTTGAGGACGGACGTAAGAGTTCGCTCGCCTCGACCTTGGCGGTGCACCATGTTGCCCCGGCGGCGAGCGTGAGCGAGGTCGCGGCGTGAGGGCAGCACAATTGCGAGGAACGGCCTGGCGATGTGGGATGAGCTGCAGTTTGCCCTGATACTGACCGTCAGCGGCCTGTCGATCGGGCTGATGTACGCCCTGATCGCGCTCGGTTTCGTGCTCGTCTACAAGGCCACCGACGCCATCAACTTCGCCCAGGGCGAGTTCGTGATGCTGGCGGGTTTTGTCGCCGCCATCGCGCTCGCCGGTAAGCTCGGGGTGCTGGGCGCCGTCGCCGCCGCCGTGCTGGTGATGGTGCTGTTCAGTTTTGCGCTGGAGCGGGTCGTGCTGCGCCCACTGCTCGGGCGGCCGATTGTCGCCGTGATCATGGCCACGATCGGGCTCGGCGCCATGCTCAGGGGGTTGCCGCCGATCACGGTTGGTGGCGAGACGCGGGCCGTAACCTTGCCGATCGGCGATACGCCGATAGAATTTGGACCGATTTCGCTGCCGCCGGTTCAGGTGTTGGGGGTGGTCGTCACGCTGCTGTTCCTGGCCATCTTCAGCTGGTTCTTTCTCAAGAGCCGCATGGGTGTGGCCATGCGCGCGGTCGCCGACAACCAGCAGGTGGCGATGGCCATGGGCATCAACGTTGAGCGCTATTTTGCCCTCGCCTGGGCGATGGCCGGCACCGTGTCGGCGTTGGGCGGGGTGATTTGGGGCAGCATGTTGGGGGTCGACGTGCAGCTGTCCCTGGTTGGGCTCAAGGTGTTTCCGGTGGTGATCCTGGGTGGTCTCGATTCGATCGTGGGGGCGGTGATCGGCGGCCTGATCGTCGGCGTGGTCGAAAGCCTGGCTGCCGGCTACCTCGACCCCTACGTCGGCGGCGGCACCAAGGACTTTGCGCCCTACGTGCTCATGATCCTGATGCTTATGTTCAAGCCGTACGGCATGTTTGGCACGCACCGGATCGAGCGGGTTTAGGGCAAGAGCATCGGCCAGAACTATGATGCACCGCGAATCAGGCGTCTTCAAAACCTCCTATGCCGCCGACATGGCGCTCTACCCGCTGCCGATTGCGCGCGCCACCATCGCCGCGATCGTGCTGCTGTTTGCCGTCGTGTTGCCAATGGTGTTCGATGAGTACTACCTCGCAATCATCAACCTGGTGCTGATCGCGGTGGTCGGCGCGCTGGGCCTCAATATCCTGGTTGGCTACACCGGCCAGATCTCCGTCGGTCATGCCGCCTTCATGTCGGTGGGCGCCTACACCGCGGCCAACCTGGCGGTGAAGCTCGGGCTGCCGTTCTGGATCACCCTGCCGGCCGGCGGCCTGATGGCGGCGCTGATTGGCGCCATCGTCGGCATTCCCAGCCTGAGGATCAAGGGCCTCTATCTTGCCATTGCGACCTTGGCGGGACAGCTGATCATCGAGTGGATCATCAATCATACCCCGGCCATTTCCGGCGGAGCGCAGGCGTCGATCGAGGTGCCGCGGCCGGAGCTGTTTGGCCACCAGATGCGGACCCAGGGCCAGCTCTACTTCTTTCTTCTGTTCTTTGCGGCGCTGGCGACGCTTGCCAGCTTGAACATCGTGCGCAGCCGCATCGGCAGGGCGTTCGTCGCCATTCGCGATCAGGACATCGCCGCCGAGATTATCGGCATCAATATCTACCGCTACAAGCTGCTGTCGTTTGCGATCTCGTCGTTCTATGCCGGCGTTTGCGGCGTGCTCTATACCTACTACCTCGGCATCGCCAATTACGAGCAATTCCAGATCGGGGTATCGATCGACTACCTGGCGATGATTATCATCGGCGGCCTGGGGTCGATCCTGGGCTCCATTTTCGGCGCTATTTTCGTCACCATGCTGCCGATCGTGCTGCGGTTGCTCATGGAGCCGGTGCTGTCGATGTTCTACAATAGCGGCGAGATGTCGGCCGTCATCTCGAGCTTCCGATTGGTGCTGTTTGGCGGCCTGATCATCTTTTTCCTGGTAATCGAACCAGAGGGCCTCAATCGATTGTGGCGCAATATTCGCAACTACTTCCGGGTTTGGCCATTTTCGTATTGAATGCAAACAAAACCTAGGTAGCCAAGGAGGAAACAATGGCAAGCAAAAGACAGTGGCTCGGTGTGACCGGTCTCGCCAGCGTGCTGGCGTTGGTGGCCGGAGCGGCGATGGCGCAGGAGAAGGAGTTGGTGTTCGGCTTGCAGTGCGACCGCACCGGAGCCACGCAGACCGTTGGCGTGTTCCTTTGCCCGGGCTACCACGACTACATCAATCTCTTGAACAGCAAAGGTGGGATCGAGGGCTATAAGATCAAAGTTCTCGAGATCGACAACGAATACAAGGTGCCGCCGGCGATGGAAGCGCACGAGCGCTTCAAGAAAGAGGGCGCGGTGCTGGAGGGGCTCTATGGCACGCCGCAAACCGCCGCCCTCAACAAGAAGCTGGAGGAGGACAAAATGCTCGGCACCTCGCCGGGCTTTGGCACCGCGGCGGCCACCGACGGCAAGCGCTATCCCTACACTTTCCCGATCGCGGCCAGCTACTGGTCGCAAGGGGCAGCGGCGGTGTCGTTTGCCAAGAAGCAGCTGGGCGGCAGCCTCAAGGACAAGAAGATCGCCTACCTGTTCTACGACAATCCGGCGGGCAAAGAGCCGCTCGGCGTTCTGGAGGACCTCGCCAAGAGCGAAGGCTTCGAGCTTCGCACCTTTGCGGTGCCGGCGCCGGGCGTCGAAATGAGCGCGCAGGTGCTCGACATCACCGGCCGCTACCGGCCTGATTTCGTCATCACGCATCTCTTCGGTCGGGCGCCGTCGGTATCGATCAAAGAGCTCAAGGGCAAGGGTTATCCCCTGAGCAAGGTAGTCGCGTTTGTCTGGGGCTCCTCGGAGGCTGACATCAAGGCTGCCGGTGGCTTTGGCGTTGCCGAGGGTTACCACACCATCCAGTTCGCCGGCGTCGGCACCGACTTCCAGGTGATCAAGGACATCAATGCAATGTATCAGGCCCAGGGCAAGCCGGTGCCGAAGGAGCAGGAAATCAGCGTCTTATACAACCGCGGCGTCATGGTCGCGGCCATCCACGCCGAAGCCGCTCGCAATGCCATCAAGGCCAAGGGCGGCGCCAAGCCCACCAGCGAGGACGTGAAGAACGGGCTGGAGTCGGTCAAGGGCTTCACGCTCGGCGGCATGGTGCCGCCGATGGAGGTGACGCCGGAAGATCACGAGGGCGGCGGCTGGGTGCAGGTCTGGACGGTCAAGGACGGCAAGCTGGTCAAGAACGGAGACTGGTTCCAGGCCTA
>Ga0126372_10000709_pt1 | contig 12239 bp, 10 predicted proteins | sample PanSoiMetaPlot_6_FD_92762 | JGI IMG/M metagenome (GOLD analysis project Ga0126372, IMG submission 92762) | Tropical forest soil microbial communities from Panama - MetaG Plot_6 | ecosystem: Environmental > Terrestrial > Soil > Tropical forest > Bulk soil | place: Panama | collected 2016-02-17
ACGTACTTCTGCCCGAGCGCTTCGCCCAGAGCACCGTCGGTGGCATCCACGCAGCGCTTCCAACGCGCCTGGATCTCCGACTGGCCGGTCAGGGCCTGCTGCATTTTGAAATTGGCGTCTACGAAAGGCTTGGAGAGCCAGGGAGCAGCGGAGTCGATCAGATGCCAGCTTGCATAAGTCTTCAGCGCATCGAGCGACTCGCTTTCAAGGACAGTGTTCACCTGTTTAAAGAATTCCGGATTCACGACGTTGAGATCTGAGAATGCGGGAGCGCCAACTGCCGAGAAATATCGTGCCAGATAGAAGTTCGGCCCCAAGGAAACGGCTGCTTCGCGCGTCATTTTGTGATCGCGGTTTTTCGGATCACGGCGCGCGGTGCGATCCATCTCCGCTTTCGCCAGAGCGGTCTCGATTCGCAGCACGGCCTGCGCCGACTCGCCAGCCTTTTCTGCGGTTTGCCCGGCCAAGGTAAACACCTGTGTCACATACTCGACCAGGTGCTTGCGCATCTCGACCTGCTTGGCATCATCCTTGATGTAGTAATCGCGATCGGGCAGAGTGAGCCCGCCCTGATCGATATAGGCGATCACCTGATCGGCATTGTGCAAGTCGGAGGTCGCGTAGAAATTGAAGAGCGCATTTCCGCCGATCATGTGTGTTCGTGCAATGGCATCGATCAAAGCGGCCTTGTCCTTTGCCGCAGACATCCGTTCAAGTTCCGGCTTAAGTGGATCGATTCCTTTCGCGTCAGCAGCTTTTTCATCTACGCAGGCACTGTAGTAGTCGCCGATCTTTTGCTCGATGGCGTTGCGGCCGGGATTGTCGGCCGAGGTCTGTTCCAGGATGTTGCGCAAGGTAACCAGATTGCGCTCGTAGAGTTCCGTGAAACTCACCCACGAACTCTGATCCGGTGGAATTTCGGTGTTCTTCATCCAGTTGCCGCAGGCGTACTGGTAGAAGTCCACGCACGGATCGACACTCTTGTCGATGGCATCGATGCTGAAGCCGGGCGCCGTTTTTTGAGTGACAGATGAGGCTTGCCCGAACACTAATCCGACTGCCAAAACTACAAAAGCGAACAGCACTGCTATTCTGCGCATGATTCTCCTCGTGGAAGCCAAACGGATTGTAGGTCCAGCAAGGTTGGACGTACAAGCCGATGGAACGTGAACGATGCCATAAAAGTTCCGTGAGGCAAATCCCTGCTCTCCGTGGGAGGCGGAATCCATGATCCAAAGCTCTTGGCTGCACTCTGCGGCCTTCCCCAGCGCGCTCCACGGTAAAAGGCGTTCCGACAACAGGCTGCCATCGCAGCGTATAATCGACAAAAATGAAATCGAGTGAGGTTGAGCAGTCCATGATTCCCACGAATACTGCCCCTGTGAACGGTTCTGAAACCAGCAATGATGCGGTTCCCAAGCCGCGCGCTGAATGGCTAGTGCGGCGAAAGGCCGAGAACCGGGATGGCAATTTTTCTCAGATGCATTACGCACGCCAGGGCGTCGTCACGGAAGAAATGGCGTACGTGGCCCAGCACGAAAAACTCACACCGGAATTGGTGCGCGACGAAGTCGCCCGCGGCCGAATGATTATCCCGGCGAATGTCAATCATCCAGAACTTGAGCCGATGTGCATCGGCGTGGCCTCGCTCTGCAAGATCAATTCGAATATCGGAAATTCTGCTGTTACGTCAAACATAGAGGAAGAGCTCAAGAAACTGCACACATCCGTCCACTATGGGGCCGACACGGTGATGGATCTCTCCACTGGCGGCGATATTCATGACATCCGCGAAGCAATCTTGCGCCACTCTCCTGTGCCGATCGGTACGGTTCCTATCTACGAGGCAATCGCGCGCGTGAAGCGCGTGGAAGACCTCAGCGCCACCGTGATGCTGCAGGTGATCGAGGAGCAGGCGGCGCAAGGCGTCGACTACATGACGATCCACGCCGGAGTATTAATCCAGTATTTGCCATTGATCTCCAACCGCATTACGGGCATTGTCAGCCGCGGCGGCGCGATCCTCGCCCAATGGATGGCCTACCACCACAAGCAGAACTTCCTCTACGACTGCTTCGAAGAGATCTGCAAAATTTTCAAGAAGTACGACGTAAGCTTTTCCCTGGGCGACGGCCTGCGTCCCGGCTGCGTCGCCGATGCCAGCGATGAAGCCCAGTTTGCGGAGCTCAAGACGCTTGGCGATCTGACAAAGATTGCATGGAGCCATGACGTGCAAGTCATGATCGAAGGCCCCGGCCACGTGCCTCTCGACAAGATCAAGGAACAAGTCGACAAAGAGAACGAGCTGTGCTACGAGGCACCGTTTTATACCCTGGGTCCGCTGGTCACTGACATCGCACCCGGCTATGACCACATCACTTCGGCCATCGGTGCCGCAATGATCGGCTGGCACGGAGCCTCCATGCTCTGCTACGTCACTCCAAAGGAGCACCTGGGACTTCCCAACGACAAAGACGTGAAAGATGGCATCATCGCCTACAAGATCGCCGCGCATGCTGCTGACATTGCCCGCCACCGCCCCGGCGCCCGCGACCGTGACGATGCCCTCAGCTACGCCCGTTATAAGTTCGATTGGGAAAAGCAGTTCGCCCTCTCGCTCGATCCTGAGACTGCTCGCGCCATGCACGATGAGACCTTGCCGGACGACTATTACAAAGAGGCCGCTTTCTGCTCGATGTGTGGCCCAAAATTCTGCTCCATGAACTACTCGTCCAAGGTGGACGAGTACAACAAGCAGGTACATGGCCTGGAGAAAAAAGATTACTCCGAACTGGTCGAGAAGCTGGTCACACTGAAGTAAGCGCCGGAATGTACTGCACATCGACGGGGTTTTCGTTCTTTACAGGCACTCGTGTCATTTGTGACCTGAAGTCTGCCGCCCCATCCCAGATCAACTGCACCGCAATCGCCAGGATCAGAAATCCGAAAATACGACTGATTGCACCTGCTGTACCCGGTCCCAGACGCGCCACCAGCGGGCCGCCAAGCCGCAGAAACAAGAAAACCGAGACTGCCAGACCGCCAATCCCAATGACCATGCCCAAGTAGGCGCTCGGGCTATCGACGTGCGCGGCCAGTCCCATCACCACGCCGATCGACCCGGGACCGGAAAGCATCGGCATCGCCATCGGGGTGAGCGAAATATCTTCCTTGGTGGTCGCCTCGTTAGTTTCAGCAGCCGTTAAGCGGTCTCCGCCCGTGACCATGCCCCAGGCTGTGTTCGCCACGATCAGGCCCCCTGCGATCTTCAATACCGGCGGCGAGATCCCAAAGAAATTCAGAACGAAGCGACCAAAGAACATGAATATGACCAGAATTGCAAAGACGTAAAAACTTGTCCGCATTGCCGTCCGGTTGCGCTCCGATGGCGTGAAGCCCGATGTCAGCGAGAAAAACATCGGAATCCCGCCAAATGGATTCACGATCGGAAACAAAGCCAAAAATGTTGCCGTCGCCGCCGCCGGCAAGGTTTTCAATACAGTTTCGATAGCGTGCGCAGTGTTCATTTGGAGTCCAAGACTTGCCTGCTCGCGACAACGTCAGTTTGGAAACTCCGGGGCATCATACGAAGCACCCTTCGGCAGGGTCAACCTCGCAGCAAGGAACCGAGGAGCAGCTTCCGAGAACGAGTTGCGAATCTTGAATCCGATTACTTGATGAGTCATCTATTGTGGTGTAAAGGACATCGCATGGTCAAAGGGACGCTGAGCCTGCGCGAAGAAATCCGCCAGAAGAAGCCTTTCGACTCGCCAGCTCAGGAGGCAATTCTTGCTTTATCGCGCACGGTCGACGTTCTGCAACGGCGTTTTGGGGCGCTAGTGGAACCCCGTGGCATTTCACTCCAGCAGTACAACGTGCTTCGAATTCTGCGGGGCGCCGGAGAAGATGGCACACCAACACTCGAGATTGCCGATCGGATGATTCAGAGAACTCCCGGTATCACCCGTCTTCTCGACAAACTTGAAGCCAAGCAACTGGTGCGTCGCAAACGGTGCCCGGAAGATCGCCGTCAGGTACTCTGCTGGATTACCAATGAGGGAATGCGCCTGCTTGCCGATCTGGATACGCCTCTCCTTGACTCCGGCACCCAGGCGATGCATTCGATTTCGGCATCCGAAATGAAGGCTCTTGTCTCTTTACTCAACCGGATTCGCGCGGGCCTGTCCTAAGTCTTGACGGAATCGTTCGCAAGCGTAGTTGGCAACTACCAAAGGGAGGACACGTTCATGTTTCGAAAATTGCTGGCCACTTCTGACGACTGGACCCTCACGCTGTTGCGTCTGTTTCTCGGCGTGATTTTCTTCGCACATGGCGCCCAAAAGGCGCTGGGCTGGTTTGGCGGCTACGGTTATTCCGGCACCATGGGATTTTTCACGAACATGATGCACATCCCATGGATCTTCGCATTTCTGGCCATCTGTGCTGAATTCCTGGGCAGCCTCGGGTTGATCGTCGGACTGTTGGGACGAGTCGCTGCCTTTGGCATCATCTGCAATATGATCGTCGCAGTGCTGATGGTGCACAGCCATGTTGGTTTTTTCATGAACTGGACTGGTCAGCAAAAAGGTGAGGGTTTCGAATATCACTTGCTGGCGATAGCGGTTTCGATCATAGTCCTTGTGCGGGGCAGCGGGGCGTTCTCGATTGATCGCGTCTTAAGCAGCAAGTCTGAATAACTCGAATTAGTCCGGGTCAGACAAGACCTGCGTAAGTCAGTTGAGCGGCTTTTGGGGAGAGGGACGCCCTTTTCGGTCGAAGTAGGTGACGGTGTCTTTGGCAACGAAAGTATCAGACGTAGACTTTGCCAATCGTTGGACGGCGGGTTTGCGCAAATCTCCAGCTTTCCGTGCAACGGCGACTGGCGAGGGAGCGCCTCTCCCCAGCCTTGCCCCGGCTGCAGGCTTCGTGGGTAACGACCTTGGCGCTTCGCTCCTCTTGGAAAGAGCTTTTGCATCGTGACGTACTGCCGACGGCTCGGGCGTGCGACTCCAGTTGACTCCCAACAATAGAGACGCGATCGCGAGGACAGCTGTTACACAGGCAATCCTCCAAAAGCGCAGGTCGCCCGAAGCTCCGACATCAGTTACATTCCGCTTGGGTGGCGTGACATGTGCCGATAATTGCGGCATCGAGGGAAATTCGAGAATCTCCGCCTTCTGCCTCTCCGACTGGACGTCGGGCCTCTCGCGCTCCGGCAGGCTTGGGGAAAGATCGACCGCTATCGATGAGGTCATGGTCGGCAAACTGCGTGCGTGAGCACCATTTCCATTGGCCGGAATCGCAATAGCTTGCGCTCCCGATTGTGCACTGAGCCCACTCAACTCCAGCATGATTGGATCATCTTCGGGAGCGATATTCGGAATAAGAGCGGGAATGAACTTGGACGCGGGTATCGCTGATACTTTAGGCTCTAGCCGTTGCGTGATCGGAGCGGAGACGAGTGGGATTGTCCGTATCGGGCGGACGCTATCGTCGAGAGCTCCAGGAGCGACAAAGACCCATAAATCATCGGAGTCCGAAACCTGGGCAGTCCGCATCAATACGTCTTCTGAGTTGCATTCTTCCAGCCGGACTTCAAGATCGGCCGGAGTGCTTGGGATGTTTCCCGGCGCACACGTTTCCACTTGGAATCCACGCGAGCGCAATTGCATCGTGAGTTCCAGCGATTCGTCGACGGAATCAGTAATAATGCGGGCTAGCGGCATAAAGTCTCAAATGTACGAAAGAAAAATGAGGACGCGGATAAAAGATGCCCAAAACCGTACGCTCACTCCGCACGGCACCGCCAGTTTACTCTAAGGCCATCTTACTGGCACGAGGTTTTCAAGTGTGCAAACAGTTGCAATATCTCTAGCGATAACTCTCAAGCAACTTGCTTGCTCGCTGCAAGGCGGACGCTAACACCGCAATCTGTTCACGCACTCGTTCGAGATCACCCGCATCGATCGCTTCATTCACGCCGGGGATCACAACTGCAGCATAGCCGGTATATTGTCCGGGCGCGTAGACGACATGGCGATACCAGGGACGGTTGGGCAGGCCTTGTGATATCAGCAGAGCGCTCTCCGTGTCGCGGAGAATGCGGTTCAACTTGGCAAGGTCAGCGGAGGATGGGACTCTCTGCCTACCCAGCGCCTTCGCCCCGGCTTCCTGAAAACGCTTGGCTGCATCTACGGCGGCGGTGAAATCCGGAACGCGGCCAGCGAATCTGCTTTCTGATTTCTTCTTCGCCGCGTTGATGTACGCACCGATCTCCTTACCGTACTCTTCGTAGTCATACGGCAGGACGTCAACGTTGGCCATGCGCAATGCTTCTAACCCAAACACCCGCGCCATCTGTTGTTCGTAGACAAAATTCGGATCGCCGAATTTCTTGAACCAATTGAAGTTGTCGAATGCAGAATGGTAGACGCCATAAGCGCCGGTCGAGCCGATGTCGGAGGATGGAACTCCCAGGTGTTGCAGGAATACCGTGTAGTCGGACCCGCTGCCCAGATCCCCAACGGCAGCATCGCCCCTCGCCTGTGCCACCGGAGGACGGAAAGTACTGCCGGAAGTCTCCTGTGGATTAACGGGTTCGCCTGACTGTCCAGATTTGTGCCAGACGTCGTAAACCGTACCTCCTTGGGGGCTCGTGACCGATTTTGTTACGTCTCGAAGAAACTGCTTCAGGCTTGGAACCGAGGAGGCACCGAATTTGGGCCCAGAGACGGCCACATCCACGTTGAAGTAAGCAACTGCTCGAGAAAGCGCCTCGGCGTTCTGTTCGCCCCATTCGGTCGAGCCGATCAAGCCTTCCTCTTCCCCGTCCCAGCTGCCGAAGATCAATGTGCGCTTGGGTCTCCATCCCGATTCCAGTAACTTGCCAATGCCGTGGACCGCTTCCAGCATGGCGGTGGTCCCGCTGCTGGGATCGACAGCTCCGTATACCCACGCGTCCCGATGGTTCCCGGCAACCACCCACTCGTCAGGCGCCTCGCTGCCGCGCACTCGTCCAATTACATCCCAGATCGTCCGGTACTTGTAATCCTGCTTCAGATGCATTCTTACTTTCACGGGGCCGGGACCAACGTGATACGTAAATGGCAGTGAGCCTTGCCAATCTCGCGGAGATTCTGGCCCGGCAAGGTGCTCGAGTATGGGCCAGGTGTCCGAGTAGGACAGAGGGGTGGACGGTATCTTGGGAAGCTGCGCCGATTGCTCTGGCGGGGTGCGCTTCGTGTCGGCGAGATCAGGAACGGCGGCAACACCGGGCGACGTCGGATCCCCAGAAAACTGGAACATGTAGCCGACCGAACCTCGCTGCACTCCCGTGTCCGGCCGCCACGGGCCCTGCGGATACTTGTCGCCGCGCTTCCAGCCATCATCGGCAGGATCGGAATAGATGATTGCGGCAGCAGCTCCGTGCTCCTGCGCAACAAATGCCTTAACGCCGCGGAAATTTTGGCCGTAGCGCACGAGGACAATCTTGCCGCGCACATCGACCTTCATCTGCTCAAGCTTGCGGAAGTCTTCAGGCGAGCCGTAGTTAGCGTAAACCACCTCGGCCTCGACATCGCCGGAGGGGGACATCCCGTTAAAAGGCGTGATCACGCGCGGATCATCCTGGAAGGGATCGCCATCCACGTGCTCCCGGGTAGGACCATGCATCTCGACGCCCGGAGGCGCCGTGACATCCACACTAATTTCTTCGGGATAGTTGAACCACACACGATACTCGACGATCTCCGTCTCAAGCCCGGCTTCTCGAAACTTCTGAGCCACGTAGTCGGCCGTGGCCTTGTCTTCGGGCGAGCCCGCGACATGGGGAGCTTGTGTGAGCGCGCGCAGATGTTGCTCAGCACGTTTGGGATCGGGAACGGCCTGGAACTGAGCCTCCAGCGCAAGTTCCGGCTTTGAGTCGCGAAATCCGAAGATCGAAGCTTCTGCCTTCACGCCGTCTAGGGGGGCGGGTGATGCAGCGTTAAGATCGAAGAATAGGAGAAGGCAAGCCAGCACACTACCGGACACACTTTTCATGAAGCTCCCGGGAATTCGGCGGGGCGACAGCCTGCAGCGAGTGAAGTCGAAGGGTCCTCGCGAACGGCAATAGATGCTGTCACCGTACCGGTGGACCACAAACCGTCAGCCCACGGGTTGATCGCGCTTTCTCGACTTATTATGCAGGCGGCGCGGCTTCTTCACAAACCGCGCAGGGCTTCGAGCGCTGCGAGGATTTCCGCCAAGGGTGGTACTTCCCTTGCATCGTATGTCTTGCTGAATGCGATTCGCCCCCCGCGTCTGACGACGAAAATGGCGCGCTGGCTGGTGCCGGCATGCGCCCCCTCAGCGCGAAACACTCCGTATGCGCGGCTCACTTGTCCGTGTGGCCAGAAATCGCTGCACAATACATAGTCGAACGGGCCGATCTCGCGTTCCCACACCGTGGTGTTCATAATCGAATCGACGCTGATGCTCGCGACCTCACAGTTGTACCGCCGGAATTTTTCCGTTTCGGCCTGATATTCAACCAGTTGCTTCGCGCTGAGTGATTCCCAGTTCAGTGGATAGAACGCAAGCAGAACATGCCTTTGGGCAACGTGTTCACGGAGATTAAATCGCCGTTTCACGCCACCGATGATCGCGGGCAGGTCGAAATCGGGGGCAACTTCCCCGGCCGCAAGCACCACCAGCGAAGGTTCCGATGTAACTCCCCTCACAATGACCCCACTTGAGAAGTTGAATGAAATTTCGCGCTTTCGCTTTCGAACTAGGGGCGCACCTGTCCGCTGCCCACCACCTCGTACTTCGATGAAGTTAATTCCGCGAGAGCGAAGGGGCCCCGGCAATGCAGCTTTTGCGTGCTGATCCCCATTTCTGCCCCAAAGCCAAACTCGGCCCCGTCGGTAAATCGCGTCGATGCATTCCAATACACGGCCGCGGAATCCACTGCCCGCAGGAATCGTCGCGCGTTCGCTTCACTACTGGTCACGATAGCCTCCGAATGTCTGGTGGAGTACCGGTTAATATGAGCAATCGCTTGCGCGGTGTCGGAAACAATGCGGATCGCCATACAGAGCCGCAGATACTCCTCACCCCAATCCGACTCCGAGGCAACCCCCAAGCCTTGGGCAATAACGCGCGAAGCATCATCGCCGCGCAGTTCCACACCGCGTTCGGCAAGCTTCTTCACAATGCGCGGGATGTATCGGTCAGCAATCGCTTCGTGCACCAACAATTTTTCGGCGGCATTGCACACTGATGGCCTCTGAGTTTTCGCGTTGATCACGATACGATCAGCCATATCGAGATCCGCCGACTCGTCCACGAAAATGTGGCAGTTCCCTGCCCCGGTCTCAATGACCGGAACCATGGAATTTTCAACTACGTAAGTAATTAAGCCAGCGCCGCCGCGAGGAATGATGACGTCGATCAAACCGCGAGCTTTGATAAGTTCCTGCACCGAGTCACGGCTGGAGGAATCAAGAAGTTGTATCGCCCCCTCTGGAACTCCCGCTATTGAGGACAGGATCTCCACTAGCCGCTGGTTACTGTGCGCAGCTTCCTTCCCTCCCCGCAACACGATCGCGTTCCCGGCTTTCAGAGCGAGTGCGACGGTGTCGACCGTAACATTCGGACGAGATTCGTAAACGATACCCACGACTCCAAGCGGCACACGCACCTTGCGAATATGCATTCCATTGGCGTGTTGCCACTCGGCCAAGGTCTCGCCCACTGGATCCGGCAAGGCAGCCACATCGCGAAGGCCCGACGCCATCCCCAAAATACGATCGCCCGTCAGCAGCAATCGATCACGCATGGCGCCTTGTAGGCCGCTCGTCTGAAGGTCCCTTTCGTTGGCGTCAAGAATGCTTCGCCTGTGATATTCGATCGCATCCGCCATCGCAAGCAGGAGAGAGTTTTTCGCGTCCGTGGTAAGTTCGGCTACCTGAGGAGCCGCGGCCCGAACTCGCTCCAGCCGGTCTCGAGTGTATCGCTCCGATTTGAGAACTGTCACCATTCAGGATCCTGTCCGCTTCGGAGGAAAATAAGTTCCTATCTTACGCTGCAGGGCCCCTTCGATTGCGCGTGGATGCCGTCCATTGACGATGGCCACATGCACGCCAGCCTCACTGGCCGCTTTTGCCGCTCGCAATTTTGAACGCATGCCTCCAGTCCCCAGTTTCCCCTTGCCATTGCAGAGGTCTTCCATGGCCGGAGTCAACTTGCGCACGATTCGCAACAGCTTCGGCGTATTGCGGCCGTTGGGAACGTAGAAGCCATCCACATCGGTGAGCAGCAACAGCCAATCTGCTTTGACCGCCCTGGCCAGCAGTGCACTTAACTCGTCATTGTCGCCGAACGCTCCCACCAACTCACGGACCGAAACGCTGTCATTCTCGTTCACGATCGGAACCACGCCCAGATCAAGCAGCTCGTGCAGGGCGTTTTGCAGGTTTTTGTAGCGCGGAGGCGAGGTGAAGTCGTCACTCGACAAGAGTAACTGTGCGACCACTTTCTTTCCGAAAAAGAGCTGCTCGTAGGTGTGCATCAGCAGGCTCTGCCCGACCGCGGCGCACGCCTGCATCCGCGGCACACTGGAAGGGCGCTCCACCAGCGCGAGGTTTGACATCCCGGAGGCAATCGCCCCCGAACTCACAATCAGATACTCGTGGCGCGATAAATCGAGTTGGTCGACCAGTGCGCGCATGCGCACGGTATCGATTCTTCCCTGCGGCGCAATCAGACTGGTTCCAACTTTGATGACGAGGCGCATGGTACTGAACTATCTTAACAAGTTGTTGACGGATCGCAGCCAGCTGGCAGACACGAATCAGCTAAACTTGCTGGGATGCCTCAGACTGATTCGACCATTCGCTTCTCGAATCGCGTCGAAAACTACATCCGCTATCGTCCGGGATATCCAGGAGGCGTCCTGGAGGTTCTGCGAGATGAGTGTGGGCTCATGCTGGAGTCGGTGGTCGCAGATATCGCTTCGGGCACCGGCATCTTTACGTGCATGCTGCTGGAGAACGGGAACAGGGTTTTCGCAGTAGAACCCAACCGCGAGATGCGCGCGGCAGCCGAGCGGTTGTTGGCTGGTTATCCGAATTTCATCAGCATTCCCGGAACTGCTGAAGAAACATCTTTGCCGACGCAAAGCGTCGATTTCGCCACCGCCGCACAGGCGGCGCATTGGTTCGACCTTCCCCGGGCGCGACGTGAGTTCGCTCGCGTCTTGAAACCCATGGGCTGGGCCGTTTTGATCTGGAACGAACGCAGCACCGACACGACTCCATTCCTGCGCGATTACGAGCAACTTCTGATCACTTACGGCACTGACTACCAGCAGGTGCGGCATGAAAATACTACCGAAAGAATCGACGGATTCTTCGCGCCTTCTGCATTTGCGGAGCGCACCTTCGATATGCATCAGAACTTCGATTATGCGGAACTGGAGGGCCGACTCCTGTCATCCTCCTATGCGCCACTGGGGGACAATCCAAACTACGCACCGATGCTGACCCGGCTACGTCGCATTTTTGACGACCATCAGACCAAAGGGCGAGTCAGTATGGAATATCGCACGCGAATGTACTATGGGCAGCTGCACCAGTGAGGCGCCGGATCCATGGAACAACATTCACCAATTCACCCTTCCTTGTTCACCTTGTCATTCCGTCGCCCGCGCTGCTGTGTTGCGCCATGCCAGGAAAAAGCAGCTCCTTCTCTCCGATTCGATGTCGCAAAGAGACGAGTAGCCTCTGGCTTTGCACGGGCTCTCCTGGAGAGTAGCTTTGACTGACGAAAAATCCTTTCACATGTCTCCCGACGATTTCCGCCGCCACGGCCATGCTGTGGTTGACTGGATCGCCGACTATTACTCGCGGATCGAATCTTTTCCTGTCCTCTCCCCTGTGCAACCAGGACAAATTCGCGCCTCTTTGCCGACAAAAGCACCAGCCCGAGGGGAAGAATTCGAAATCATTCTGAAAGACGTCGAGAAACTCATCCTACCCGGCATCACCCACTGGCAATCCCCCAACTTCTTCGCCTATTTCCCCTGCAATGCGTCGGGTCCCTCGATCTTGGGTGATCTACTCTCTTCGGGTCTGGGCGTGCAAGGAATGCTCTGGGCAACGAGTCCCGTGTGCACGGAACTCGAAACTCACGTGCTCGACTGGCTCGTCCCCATGCTGGGCTTACCCGAGAAGTTTCTCTCCACCAGCACGGGCGGC
>Ga0126372_10000710_pt1 | contig 12225 bp, 9 predicted proteins | sample PanSoiMetaPlot_6_FD_92762 | JGI IMG/M metagenome (GOLD analysis project Ga0126372, IMG submission 92762) | Tropical forest soil microbial communities from Panama - MetaG Plot_6 | ecosystem: Environmental > Terrestrial > Soil > Tropical forest > Bulk soil | place: Panama | collected 2016-02-17
CCTGCGATGCCAAAACCTCCGCATCGCCTTCGCCGTAGAGGATTTTCAGTTTGAACGAGGATTTCGCCATGGATGAAGTCCGGTGTCCCTTTCTTCCCACCGACTTCACGGTAGCAACCGCCTCCGCTCGGGAGTAGGTCACCGAAGCAGTAGCCCAAACGCGAGGGCGCTTGCGGACGATCCCCGAGGTGTTTGACCCTCCCTCCTCCGTCCTTTAAACTCAAAGGATTCAGCAGAGTACAAGCTCATGGCCGACAACATTCATATCAACCTACCGGACGGATCCAGCAAAGAATTTCCCACAGGTACGACGGCTCTCGATGTCGCGAAGTCCATCAGCCCACGATTGGCTGATGCGGCCCTGGTTGCCAAGACGAACGGTGACTTGATCGACCTCAGTCGGCCACTGGAAAAGGATACCGACCTACGCATCCTTACCGAAAAAGATCCCGAGGCTCTTCAGGTCTACCGGCACTCTTCTGCGCATCTGCTCGCCGCTGCAGTTCTGGAACTATTCCCTGAAACCAAGCTCGGGCATGGTCCTGCGACCGAAAACGGATTCTTTTACGACTTCTACCGCGAGACTCCGTTCACGCCAGAGGATCTCGAGAAGATCGAACGGAAAATGCTGGAGCTGTCTCAGCAGAACATTCCATACGCACGCGAATTTCTGCCTCGGCAGGAGGGTCTCGAGAAGTTCAAGGGTGAAGGCGACTTCATGAAGTGTCACTTCATCGAGCAGTTCACCAAGCCCGACGAAAAGATTTCGATCTACAAGACTGGCAAGTTTCTCGATTTCTGCCGTGGTCCCCACATTCCCTCCACCGGAAAGATCAAGGCATTCAAGCTGTTGAATATCGCCGGCGCGTACTGGCTTGGGGATGAAAAGAACCCGCAGCTGCAGCGTATCTACGGTACGTCGTTCTACTCAAAAAAAGATCTCGATGGTTACCTGAACAGCCTGGAAGAAGCCAAGAAACGCGACCACCGTGTGCTTGGCAAGCAACTTGACCTGTTCTCGATTCAGGAACTGGCTGGACCCGGTCTGATCTTCTGGCACCCTAAAGGCGGCATCATCCGCAAAGAGATGGAAGACTGGATGCGCGAGCAGTACGTGAAGCGCGGCTACGCGTTGGTCTACACGCCCAATGTCATGCGCCGGCAGCTGTTCTTCACCTCCGGCCATGAAGGCTATTACGCCCAGAACTTCTTCGACTACATGGAACTGGATGACGCCGAGTACCGCCTGAAGCCCATGAATTGTCCGGGCCACATCCTGATTTACAAGGATGCACTCCGTTCCTACCGCGATCTCCCCATTCGCTTCGGTGAACTGGGCACGGTGTATCGTTACGAGCGCTCCGGGGTGATGCACGGCCTGATGCGCGTGCGCGGCTTTACACAGGACGACGCGCACATCTTCTGCACTCCCGGGCAGATCGAAGACGAAATTGCCGACTGCGTGGAGTTCGCCCGCGATGTGCTCCGTGATTTTGGCTTCGACAAGTTCCAGACCGAGCTATCCGTTTGGGATCCGAATGACCGGAAAAGCTATGTTGGCAGTGAAGAACAGTGGAACATGGCGACCCATTCGCTTGAAGCTGTGCTCCAGCGACTGCACATCGATTACAAAGTCATTCCGGGAGAGGCAGCGTTCTACGGCCCCAAGATCGATATCAAGCTGGTGGACGCGATTGGGCGGTTGTGGCAGCTGTCGACGGTTCAATTCGACTTCAACCTGCCGCAGCGCTTTGAACTCGAGTACGTGGCCGAAGACGGCTCGCGCAAGCAGCCGCTGATGGTCCACCGGGCTCTTTACGGATCAGTCGAACGCTTCTTCGGCGTGCTGATCGAGCACTATGCCGGCGCGTTTCCCGTATGGCTCTCACCGGTACAAGTCGTCATGATCCCAATTTCCGAGCGCCACGCCGAGTACGCAAACAAGATCGCGGGTCAGCTGAAAGCCATCGGCGTGCGCGTCGAAGTCGACGCCCGCAACGAAAAAATGAACGCGAAGATCCGCGAGCATGCGTTGCAGAAAGTTCCATTCCAATTGGTTGTCGGCGACAAAGAAGCCGAAGCAGGCAAAGTCAATGTTCGGACACGCGGCAAAGAAAAGACTGAAGACATGGCCGCTGCAGAGTTCGTGGAGAAAATCAAGAAGCTGCTTGCTGACAAGAGCCCGGGCCTGTAGGCTCTGATCGGGCAGATTAATGCGTTGGGCATGCAGCGCTGTCGGGCCCAGCAATGCTCACGTGGGGCGGCCGCCCCGGCCGTCCAGCCGTGCGCCAGCACGGCAGTCTTCCCACTTCGGAATTTCAGCCTCAAGGCAAACGCGCTCTCTGCGACCATCGCCATCTTCACCCGGATTCAGTCCACATAGACTCTTGGCCGAGAATTAGCCATGTTCTACCGTCGCAATCTCCCGCACTTACAAAGGGACGACAAGCAACTTTTCATCACCTTTGCGACCTACCAGAGGAACTTCCTTCCTGAGTGGGCTCGCGACATCGTGCTGAGTTCCTGCATTCATGACCATGAGAAGTGCTATCTACTGCACGCTGGCGTGATCATGGCCGATCACGTGCATCTTATTCTGACTCCACTGGTCGACCGAGACCGACTGGAGGTCTGCTACCTGCCTGACATTCTTGATGCCATCAATGGGGCTTCATCTCACATGATTAACAAAAAGCGAGGTGCCAGAGGTCCTGTTTGGCATCAGGAGTGGTTTGATCATGTTCTTCGGTCCTCGGAGAGCCTGGAGGAAAAGATTCGGTACGTCATTGAAAATCCAATCCGGCGCGGACTCGTTAGTAGTGGGACTGAGTACCGGTGGCGATGGTGCTGGTCGCCGGTCGCCCAGCGCTCCCTGCTGGGATAGCCGAGCTCCGCTCCGCCGGACGGCCGAGGGCGGCCGTCCCCACGTGAGTCGTGCCGTTCGGCATGGCTTTCCATTTTCAGCAAGGTCCTGGCAATTAAAGCCGTCTCCCGGTTGTACCATGGTCCCGTGCACACTCTGGCCCAGAAGATCCTCGACCAGATCCGGCAATTGGACTTAGTGAAGGCGGGCGACCGCCTCGGTCTCGCCGTTTCCGGCGGATCAGATTCCGTCGGGCTTTTGCGGATCTTTCTGGAACTGCGCTCCGAGCTTGGAATCGTGATTTCAATCGTTCACCTCAATCACAAGCTTCGCGGCGAGGAATCCGATGAGGATCAGAACTTCGTTGCTGAACTTGCGCGCACACACAATCTTGAGGGTCATCTCGAATGCGCCGATATCAGCGCGGATGCGGCGACCCATCGTCAGAGCATCGAGACCACCGCTCGTGAGGCGCGTTACGAATTTTTCCGCAGACTGCTCGAGCCGCGAAGCGACGAGGAACAAAACCAACCAGCTTGCCTCGACAAGATCGCCACCGGCCACACCCTCGACGACCAGGCCGAAACTGTGCTGATGCGAATGATGCGCGGTACGGGTACACGAGGCCTCGCCGGAATCTATCCCTCTGTCGAGTTGCAGGACGAATTCGACGAACCTCTCGGTCTCGTGATCCGTCCTCTGCTTTCAGTAAGGCGCGAGGAACTGGGGCAGTACCTCAAGGACCTCGGTCAGCCCTGGCGCGAGGATGCCAGCAACCGCGATCCAAGATTCACGCGCAACCGCGTGCGACACCTGCTTCTGCCGCTCCTGGAACAGGAATTCAATCCTTCCATTGCCGAAGGCCTTTCCGAACTTTCTGAGTTCGCCCGCGGCGAAGAAGACTATTGGGAGAACGAAATTTCTGGCTGGATGGGCACCGTCATCCACTGGGTGCAACCGGAGTGGGCACGCACTGAAAATGACCAGGGTTTTGTTCAGCTTAGACCCCACAACCTGGAGCTTGAGCGACGACTGCAGGAGCCCGGACCGCTCGTCATGAATGCAACCGTAGACCTCGCCTGGCTTGTCTCGGAGCCCTTGGCTGTACAACGCCGCGCTGTAAAGGCCGTCGCCGATGTGGCTGGATTCCCGCTTGAATTCAAGCACGTCGAGGAAATCCTTCGCTTTGCGTCGGAAGAAAACAACTCGGGCAAGCAGCTCTCTCTTCCGCTTGGATGGAAGCTTCTGCGAGAACCCGAAGCCCTCGCCTTCCTGACTCCCGATCTCCGCACTGAAGAGCGCCTTCCCGCCGACTACGAATATGCACTGCCCCTCCCCGGCAGGGCTATAGTGCCTGAGGCTGGCATTGTGGTAGAAGCGTTGCGAGCAAAATCAGGGTCAGAGGTCGACGGATCTCGTCCAGGCCAGCTGCTAAATCCGTCACTGGTGTCGAAAGTATTAGCGGTGCGGAACTGGCGGCCAGGCGACCGATACTGGCCGGTACACACTAAAGGTCCGAAGAAGATCAAAGAACTATTGCAGGAACGCCATATCACCGGCCCAGTTCGAAAACTTTGGCCGGTAGTGGTGAGTGGTGATGAGATCGTTTGGGTTCGAGGGCTTCCTGGCCCCGTGCAGTTCCAGCCGAGGGAAGAATCTGGAGAAGGGATCCTGATTCGCGAAGTCCCTCTGGCAGACTATTGAGGAATGCGCAATATAGGTGACACTCTGTTTCCGGGTGGGACGAAAGGGCCTGATTTCTTTGCGGCCTTGGCGACCCTTCTTTGCGATCTTCGCGGTTAAAAACTCGTGACCCCAAAGCATTCACAAGATCGCGAAGAACCGATTACGTCACCATATTCTGCAAGATTTCAATTTGGGCGGGCAAGCCGGTAGCAGACGGAGAGTCGGAGGCGCCACACAATTATGAGCACTAGCTCTAAAGCAGAGCCGTTGCGCCAGGTAATTTCTGCGGAGCAGATTCAGAAGCGCGTGCGCGAAATCGCCCGCCAGATCTCCGATGATTACAAAGGCAAGACCATCCATGCACTGGCCTTGCTGGAGAATAGCTTTATTTTCGTGGCCGACCTGGTCCGGGCGCTGGAAGTTCCCGTTGCCTGCACCTTCGTCAAGCCGCGCTATCAAAAGCAGGAAGCAGGCGGGAGCCCTGATGTGATGGAAATTATGTTTAGCCACGAACTCGACATCCGCGGAAAAGACGCTCTTTTGGTCGAGGGCCTGGTGCACTCAGGAGTCACCAGCGAGTTTCTAATGAACGACTTGCGGGCCCGCGGCGCGGCCTCTGTCAAACTGGTCACGCTCCTTGACCGGCAGGCTGCCCGGCGAGTTCAGCTTCAGCCCGACTATTTTGGTTTTCTGGTAGACGAAGCGTTTCTGGTCGGATACGGACTCGGCAGCCCCGAGCAGACCAACCGTAACCTTCCCTACCTGGCCACCACGACACAACCCGTGCCCATGACTTAAGTTACGCAAAGAAGGTCCGCTTTTTTGGGCGCGAAACGAGTAGAATGGCGGTCTAAGGGAATTAGCCAATCCAAGCTCCCCTGACCGGCATCTAATTGTAATGGAACGGTCTGGGCCGGGGCTCCTTTGGCTTTCCAGAGCCGTTTTTCAGAGGAGTTTCTAGGTGAATTCGACAGTCAAAACGGTCATCTTCTGGCTTGTGATTGTGCTCTCCGCATTCCTGCTATGGCAGGTGGTTCGCACAGGCACCGGCGGGCAGAAGGAAAGAGCTATTAATTTCTCTCAGTTCCTGTCCGACGTCGACCAGGGAAACGTGAGCGAAGTGACCATCACCGCGCAGGAAGTGCGCGGCAAGTTTAAAGACGGCAACGCCTTCAATACGACCGCCCCTGCCAACTACCCCGACATGATCAAGAACTTGCGGGATAAGGGCGTGAACATCAACATTCGCGACGTCACGAACGGCAGTTGGCCTCTTCAATTGTTGGGAACTTGGGCTCCTCTGATCTTATTGGCAGCTCTGTGGTTCTTCATGATCCGCCAGATGCAAACGGGCGGAAACAAAGCCCTATCTTTTGGCAAGAGCCGCGCGCGTCTCCTCTCCATGCAGCAGAAGAAGGTCACGTTCAAAGACGTTGCAGGCGTGGACGAAGCCAAGGAAGAACTTCGGGAAATCATCGAGTTCCTGCGCGAAGCGCAGAAGTTCCAGAAGCTGGGTGGGCGCATCCCCAAGGGAGTTTTGCTGGTTGGACCTCCTGGAACCGGTAAGACCTTACTGGCGCGCGCGGTAGCCGGCGAGGCGAACGTTCCGTTCTTCTCGATCTCCGGTTCTGACTTTGTTGAAATGTTCGTCGGCGTGGGCGCCAGCCGCGTCCGCGATCTGTTCGAGCAGGGCAAGAAAAACGCCCCCTGCATCATTTTCATCGACGAAATCGACGCGGTTGGTCGCCATCGCGGTGCTGGTTTGGGCGGCGGCCACGACGAGCGCGAGCAGACCCTGAACCAGTTACTGGTCGAAATGGACGGCTTCGAATCGAATGAAGGCGTCATCCTGATGGCAGCGACAAACCGTCCTGATGTCCTTGATCCGGCGCTGCTACGTCCCGGACGATTTGACCGTCGGGTCGTCGTGAGTCGTCCCGATGTGCGAGGCCGCGAAGAGATTCTCCGGGTGCACACCCGCAAGATTCCTTTGGCCGAAGATGTCGATCTCAGCGTTCTGGCACGCGGAACTCCGGGATTCTCCGGCGCCGATCTGGCCAACATGGTGAACGAGGCTGCGTTAAGCGCAGCTCGTCAGAACCGGAAGGCTGTTCTGCACTACGACTTCGAACTCGCTAAAGACAAAGTTCTGATGGGCGTGGAACGAAAGTCCATGATTCTCTCCGACGAGGAGAAGAAGGTAACCGCGTACCACGAAGCTGGCCATGCATTGCTGGCGGTGAAACTGCCGCACTCCGATCCGGTCCACAAAGTCACGATCATTCCACGTGGTATGGCCCTGGGCGTGACGATGCAGTTGCCCATCGACGACAAGCACAACTACACAAAGGAATATCTCGAAACCGAGATTGCCATCCTGATGGGTGGCCGTCTCGCCGAAGAGCTGTTTCTTAATCAGATGAGCACCGGGGCCGGCAACGATATTGAGCGCGCCACCGAGCTTGCCCGCAAGATGGTTTGCGAGTGGGGCATGAGCACGCTCGGTCCGCTGACCTTCGGCAAAAAGGAAGAACAGATCTTCCTGGGCCGGGAGATTGCTCAGCATCGCGACTACAGCGAAGACACCGCGATCAAGATTGATCTGGAAGTTCGGCGTCTAGTCGATGAAGGCTATACAAGAGCTAAGGGCTTGCTGGCCGACCACAAGGAAGTCCTCACCAGGATCGCCTTGGCGCTGCTCGAACGGGAAGTGCTCGATGCGAATGAAATCAAGCTGCTGGTCGATGGCAAAGAATTGCCGCCGATCAAGATGCCGTCGAAGGATGACGGTGTGCAGCAGGTACTCAAGCCCGAGCCGGGACGTCCGGGTATCGCGAAGGGCGGCGAGAGTCCGGCCCGAGCATAACTCAAAAGCGGTTCATCAAAAGTTAAGGGCGGCCGTAAGGCCGCCCTTAACTTTTTCGCAAGGAATTCAATTCGTCAGAAAAACCGAACCACTATGCCGCCTGCTTGCCTCTGGCAGCAGCGAACAACTCTGCCATCACGCGATTAAAGGCGGGAATGTCCGAGGGTTGGCGGCTTGTGACCCAGTTCTGGTCGCGCACCACTGCATCATTTGTCCAACTCGCTCCTGCATTTCGCAGATCATCCTGAAGGGTGGAGTAACTTGTCATACTTCGCCCCTTGACCAGTCCAGCCGAAATGAGCAGCCACGGAGCATGGCAAATTGCGGCGACTGGTTTCTGCGCTCCGTCCATTTCCTTCACAAAGCGACGAGCTCCTTGGTTCATGCGCAGCTTATCGGAGTTCAGCGCTCCTCCCGGAAGAAGCACGGCGTCGTACTCCCGGGGCCTGGCTTGCTCGATCGATCCCTGCGCCGGAATCTTGCCTGTTTTTTCATCGTGCTGCATTGCCTGGATCGCCTCTCCGTCGGGGGAGAGCACCTTCACTTCTGCACCGAGCTGCTGAAGAAACTTCTGAGGTTCTGTCAGCTCTGACTGCTCTACGCCATCCGACGCCAGAATTGCTACCCGAATGCCTTTCAAATCCGCCACGGTTCCGCTCCTTGAGTTGGTATTTACTTACAGTACCGACCCTTCAGCGCCGCGAACATCAGGTGGAGAACCGACGGATGTCGCCGAATCTTCATTAGGGTCATTCCCCGAGAAGGATGGTCTGAAAATCAAAGTGCGTAAATTGCGTAAATGTAGATGCGTACGTAGGAGCAGATGTCCTCGTCTGCCCGCTGGAGCGAAGCTCCACGGCAAAGACAGCGGCCAATTTCATGGACCTTCGCCGGGCTCGGTCCGGCCGCCCCGCTCGACTTCGCTCCAGGCCAGGCTCCCCAGGGCGTCTGCCCTACATCGGTCACCGGCTATTATCGATTCACCAACTGCATCATTGACTCGGCGTAGCGGGCGCCTGCTGCCACACCCGAGGGGAAGACTTCGTCGATCCGTCCCAGGTCGTCCGCTGAGAGACGTACCTTGAGCGCGCCCGCATTGTCCTCAAGATAGATTCGCCGCTTGGTGCCCGGAATCGGCACCATGTCCATTCCTTGCGCAAGCACCCACGCCAGCGCGAGCTGTGAGGTTGTGCAGCCCTTTTCTTTTGCCAGTTGCTGTACTCGAGTCACCAGGTCCAGGTTCTTCTGAAAGTTCCCGCCTTGAAAACGAGGCGAGTTGCGCCGGAAATCGTCCGGCGCGAAGTCTTCGAACCGTTTGAACTGCCCGGTAAGAAATCCGCGACCTAGCGGACTATAAGCGACAAAGCCGATTCCCAACTCGCGAGTGGTGGCAAGAATCTCGGCTTCAGGATCCCGCGTCCAGAGTGAATATTCCGTCTGCAGCGCCGCAATGGGATGGACTTTCGCAGCACGGCGCAATGTCTGTGCGCCCGCTTCCGAGAGGCCAAGGAACCGGACCTTTCCCTCCTTCACGAGCTGTGCCATCGCGCCCACTGTGTCTTCAATGGGCGTGTTGGGATCGACGCGGTGCTGATAGTAAAGGTCAATGTGATCGACGCCCAGCCGCTTGAGACTTGCTTCGCAAGAAGACCGCACGTACTCCGGCTTCCCATTAACGCCTCGTGCCTGCGGATTGGCGGGATCGCGCACGATTCCAAACTTGGTGGCGAGCACCACTTTCTCTCGCTTTCCCTTGATCGCCTTGCCGACCAGCACTTCGTTCTTGTGGGGGCCGTAGACGTCGGCCGTGTCGAGGAAGGTTATTCCAAGTTCAAGCGATCGGTGGATGGTAGCGATCGATTCGTTTTCGTCGGCGCTGCCATAAAACTCCGACATGCCCATACAGCCGAGGCCAAGGGCGGATACTTTGAGACCACTGCGGCCGAGTTCGCGTGTTTCCATGAAAGTCCTCCGGGAAATAAAGCGACGATGAGAGCCAAACTGCGCTTGCTGCCGAGCGCAACAGCGCCTGTGGAAAGAGAAATGTGAAGAGGCGTCTTGCTTACAGATGCTGAGACGGGGCCGTAGGGTTCGAGGAAAATCTCTTAGCGCGGCTCGATCGGCACTCCCGCCGGAGCCAGCACCTGCTGCAGGCGCTGCAACTCAGGAATTCCCTGCATCCCGCCGTAAATGCGGAAGAGCGCGTACGCATGAAAGGCAACCGAAAGATAATCCTTGAACGGAATCAGAATGAGTCCGTCGACCAGGTACAGCCCCATTCCAACGATGAACGCCCACTTCTGTCCCTTGCGCGCAAAGTTCCAGAAGAGGACGAATATGCCCGCGATAAAGAAATTCACAACCAAACTCAATGTGGAACCGGTTGTCCCACCTTGCTGGCCGAAGGCGTCGACAATCTGCGTGATTCCCAAACCAAAGATGAACGAGAAATGTGCGCCCGAAAGCGTGAGAACCGAATTGACGATCGACAGTCCGGCGATCGCCAGGAACCAGCCGGCGCCATTCTTAACCATCTGTTCCGCGCGCAACTTCTGCTCGACCAAAGCTTGGGATGGGGCCTCTGTTATCGGTCCGAATCCACCTGTAGCCATTGGACTCCACCTCGCAGGGAAAGTTGGCGGAGACGGTATCACAGGGGACTGCGCGAACGAAGCGGAAACTGGACCAAACCCAAAAAGCGACACCCGTCGCAATTATTTCGGGAATGTGAAATTCGGTGAACTTCCAGTCCAGTACCGATAAACACCTAGCTCCGGAGGTTTTCCTATGCGCTAACGGAAATCATCGGCTTAGGGGCACTTGTTACTTCGCCGATTTCTGTCGCCGATACGCCGGCGGCCTCAAGCGCCTTTCTCAGGTCGACGGCCTGCTCCGCAGCGACTGAGATGAGAAGTCCCCCGGCGGTCTGCGGATCAAATAGCAGGGCCTTCACTTCTTCCGCGATTTTACTCTCGTAACCAACCATGCATTCCGCAAACTCGCGGTTCGCTTTCAGACCTCCAGGGATGTGGCCTGCGCGCACGCACTCAATTGCGCCCTCGAGCAGCGGAATTCTGCTGGCGTAGATTTTCAGGCTCAGGTTTGACGCCAGCGCCATTTCGCGCGCATGGCCGATCAGACCGAAACCCGTGATGTCGGTCATCGAGTGCACGGACCACGCAGGGGTAGAAGCCCTCGTCTGCCCTGTGGAGCGAAGCTCCACTCCCTGGTTGGTGTCTTGAGAGAAACTAGCCGGGCCGCGCCCGGACGCCCAGAGGAGCGCGTCTGGGCCTACGTGAGCAGACGCGCCGCCAGCGATCACCTCGGCTGCGACTTTATTCAGCGTCGTCATCGATCGGACTGCTACGTCGATCCAGGCTGGTTGTGCCATGCCTTTCTTGATCGCTGTTGAAATCACGCCGGTCCCGATCGCCTTCGTGAACAACAGGCGATCGCCCGGCATCGCGCCGTGATTGGCGAACACTCGTTTCGGATGGATCACGCCAGTCACGGAATATCCGAACTTCGTTTCATCATCGCGAATGCTGTGTCCCCCTACGACCGTGCATCCGGCTTCAATCATTTTGGAAAGACCACCCGCCAGGATGCGCTCCAGAATTTCGAGATCTCCCTTTTCCGGGAAACACACCAGCGCAAGCGAAGTCAGCGGTCGTCCGCCCATCGCGTAGACGTCACTCAGCGAGTTCGTCGCGGCGATCTGACCGAATGTGTACGGGTCGTCCACAATGGGTGTGAAAAAGTCGACCGTCTGCACCAATGCGAGATCAGGCGCGATCTGATACACGCCCGCGTCGTCGGCGTGATCGAAGCCGACCAGAACATTCGGGTCGTGTTGCCGGGCTAATTTCCCAAGCACCGTGTCCAGCGCCGCCGGACTCAGCTTGGACGCTCAACCCGCAGCCTTCACCGACTCCGTTAGCCGGAATGGCTTGGTTTCTGGCACCAGGACATTGTACCGAGTGGTACCAAGTACTGAGCACTGCGTGCGTACCGAGTTGTGTTTTTCGGGCACAGCGGGCTCGGGAGGGTGGTATGGAGTGGCAGACGAACCCCCGGGCTTCCGGGGCGGAGACCGCTCAATGGTGTGGCTCTCGTCCATTCTCTATTAGCTAAGTTGCTGAAAGTACGTGAGGGCTATTTCCGTGGCAGAAGCGCTGGTCCGATCACGACGCAAAATGCGCCTTTAATTGCGCCTGGAAGCCCATGGTGAGGCGTTCGATGCTTAGAATGACCGAGCCCATCCGAGCGCCAGGCGGCTCCGCCAGGGGTCTCTAAACACGAGTTACCTTATCTTGTAGCTAATTTTATATTATCTCTGTCTGGTCGAGGCCAACCCTCGGAAGCGAGGGGTACGGTGTCCGAACCCACCCCTCCGCGAAAAACGCGGTAGGGTGGGCACCCAAAATTGGCGGTTTCCTCAATAATCAATGCCAGTGTTACCGCCCGTTAATTGGATGCACGGTAGTCACGTCTCGTTACTCGCACTCACCGGCTGGCCAATCCTCCCGCTGTTTCCGCTCCGTCGCAAGTGTAGACGTGACCGCTTATGAAGGCAGCGTCGTCCGAGGCGAGATAAGCGAACAGCGCGGCAATCTCTTCCGGCTTTGCGTGGCGGCGCAGTGGAATTTTGCGATTCACTTCCTCAAGCATGGCATCGGTGTACTCGGCCCGCTGCATGGGTGTGAGCACGTATCCGGGAGCCACGGCACAGACACGAATCTTCGGCGCCAGTTCCAGCGCCATCGATTTCGTGAGTTCGATCACGCCCGCCTTAGTGGCGTTGTAGTCG
>Ga0126372_10000711_pt1 | contig 12222 bp, 10 predicted proteins | sample PanSoiMetaPlot_6_FD_92762 | JGI IMG/M metagenome (GOLD analysis project Ga0126372, IMG submission 92762) | Tropical forest soil microbial communities from Panama - MetaG Plot_6 | ecosystem: Environmental > Terrestrial > Soil > Tropical forest > Bulk soil | place: Panama | collected 2016-02-17
CAAGCAGGTAGTTCACGCCCAATTCGTGCCCGATCTGCGCGACGCTCTCCTTTGTGTGCTTGTAGCGCATGGCTGACGTGCGCGCGATGACTCCGAGATTCGCGGGTTGCAGTTGACCCAGCTGCGCAATCATTTCTTCGGTCAGGCCGTCGGCGAAGTAGTCCTCGCTGTCGTCGCCACTTATGTTTTCAAAGGGAAGCACGGCCAGCATGGCCTTGGTTGGAACGGCAGCAGCATGCTGCGCGCGGCTTCGAAATCCGAACCAGTAAATTCCAAAGGCCAGTAGCACGGCGACGGCGCTTGCAAGCAACACGGTCAGCCGCGACTTCGATTTCGGTTGCGGAGGAGGCGTCGGTGGCAGCTCAGCAGGTTTCAGCGTCGTGAGCGGAGCGATGAAGCGGTAGCCGCGACGAGGCAGCGTCTCGATGTAGCGCGGAGTTTCGGCGTTGTCGCTCAGCGCCTCGCGCAGCTTGTTGATTGTTTTGTTGAGGCCGTGCTCGAAGTCGACGAAGGTGTTGCTTCCCCAAAGCTGCTGCTGCAACTCTTCGCGGGTGACGATCTCGCCCGGACGCTCCAGAAGAATCTTCAACACCGCCAGCGGCTGGGCATGGAGCTTGACCTTCAATCCGTTCTTGCGGAGCTCGCCCACCCGAAAATCGACTTCGAAGACACCGAAGCGGACGCGCCGGTCGCTTAAGGATTCTTCAGATCCGGTCTGTGTAACCGGTGAGAGATCGCCCATCATCCCCGCCCCACGGGAGATATTGGCACTCAATATATCACGTGAAAGGTGCGGCCAACCCGGGGAGGCGGAGACGCAAGTAATTTATTTGCAGCGATTTATGCGGGGAGGAACGTTCCACTCTCGGACCATTGAAGTCCGTGTGCCGCATGCTTGAAATTTCGTCCAATCTCGTGGGGCTGGGCTGATCTGAACTGCATCCGCGAAATCTCTTTTGAAGCAAGACGGAGGTTCTATGAGGACAAGTAGAAATACTGCGCTCGCCGTTGCCCTGGTAGCAGGGATTCTGGCAGCGACATCAGTTGCACAGCATGGGGTAGCCAAGGACCCAAAGTCCGGCGCGGCCGGTGCTCTGATCAAGACTGTTCGCGAAGCGACCGAGCGATTCAAGGATGTCTCGGTAGCGGAAGCGGAGGGATACAAGCTGACGTTCGGGTGTGTCACCGGGCCGGACGCTGGAGCGATGGGACTCCATTATGTGAATTTTCCATTGGTGGCCTCGGGGGTGCTCGATCCCACCCGGCCACAAATCGTGATCTACGAGCCGACCGGATCAGGAAAGCCGAAGCTGACCGGAGCGGATTTCCTGGTGTTGGCTGATACGTGGGACAAAGCGCATCCGGGCACGACGCCGGCGTTGATGGGACAGCTCTTCCATTACTTCGAGGCTCCCAATCGGTTCGGCCTTCCGGCGTTCTACACGCTGCACGTCTGGGCATGGAAGGACAATCCGAACGGCGCATTCGTCAACTGGCATCCGAATGTGTCCTGCAAGTCTTTCACGCCTGACTCGAATTAATAACCACGGAGACGTTACGTCTTCTTCAGCTCCTTGTCGGGTTGAAGGCGAAACGTCTCTGCGCATCTCGAAATAAGCAATGCGCGGGAAATTCGCTCAAACTTTCGGGCCAGAGGTACGTCTAAATCGCGACGTCTCTGAAAGCGGATCCAAGTTAAGGAGCAATTCAACAAATGAATCGATCTGCGCTTGCCCTCTCTGCGGTCATTCTGCTGGCTCCCCTCGGAATCACTCTTCATTGTCAGGCGCAAAGCCAGAACAAACCTCCAAGTCCCGCACGCTCCCGCTCCGAGGAGATGTTGGACAATTGGAACAATATTGGAAACAAGCTCGTGGCTATGGCGCAGGATTTTCCCGAGGACAAGTACGACTTTAAAGTGCAGAAAGACCAGCGCACGTTTGCCCTGAATCTTCTCCACGCTGCTGCGCTGGATTTTGTCCTGATACGGAGGATTTCCGGATCAAACGTTGGACCCGACTTCGGCGAGGGCGACAATCCTACTCGTGAGCAATTCAAGACCAAGGCTGACGTCGTCAAGTTTGTGCAGGAGGCCGTCGCCGACGGAGCGAAGGTGATTCAACAGCAGGGCGACACGGGCCTCGACAACACCACGAAATTTTTCGGCAACCGTATGGCCCACAACTCCTCCATCTGGACGTTCGCTATCGAGCACAGCGCTGAACACTACGGCCAGCTCGTGGTTTACTACCGTGCGAACGACCTGGTGCCGCCGGACTCGCGGCGGAAATGAGGTCCGCGAAAATTCACTACAGCAATTCCTGACTTCTGTCTCTCGGCAACATCGCAACGCCGCATTCTGCGTCATCGGTATAGTATTGGCCTCTCTCGCATGGAGGCCTTGTACCGTGTCGAAAACAAAATGCGGATTGCTCTGCAAGTTGGGAGCCGCAGTTATCGCTGGGGCGCTGATCGCCGCCGTGCCTTGCGCCGCCCAGCAATTAACGAACGACAAACTGGCGATGGCCGTGGACGCGCAGGCCGGGTCGTATCAACTAAGTCTGCGCGGCGGCCAACCCATTTTCACCAGCCGTGTCGTGGCACAGGTCGATCACCAGTGGCTGCGTTCGAGCGACTATCCGCACAAGCAGGCTTCCGAATCCACATTCACCGATGAGCTCGGCTCGGGCCGGACGATAGCTGTTACCTGCACGGGACTGGCAGGCAAACCCGATCTGGTTTACGCCACGCAGATATATGACCAGCGCCCCTACGCCACCATCCAGGTCGCCGTGCGCAACACGACGGGCAAGAAAGTAACGGTGCAGGCGATCCGGAGTTTGGAGGCCACCGGCGAGCCGTTGCTCAATCTGGGTGGGCATACATCTGCCGATCGAATTCTCTCTGACAGCTTCAGTGAAGATTGGCCCGAGTTACAGATCTACGACTTGGGAAAAGCGCCCGGCGGGATGCATCGCGGCGCCGGCAGTCAACTCATCTACAATCGGGAAACCCAACAAAGTGTCTTCTTCGGCGCGCTGACCTCAGACCGGTTTCTGACTTTGCTCCATTTGCAAAGTTCGGGCTCCGGAGACGATACGAAGATTGGATCTTTCAGCGTCGACTCCACGGGAACCACAGAAGTTCAAAAAGATTTCGATCTCAAGAGCAATTCCGCGAAAGACTTGGTCGAACTCAGCCTTCCAATCGAGCCCGGGGCGGAGATGAAATCCGAGCGCCTGACGCTCCAAGCCGGGCCCGACTATCACAATCAACTGCTCGCTTATGGCGATGCCATTCGACGCCTGCACCACGCGCGAGTTTCCGCTGAAACTCCAATTGGCTGGTGGAGTTGGACGGCCTTCTACGGCACGATCAACGAAGGTGAGACCCTCGCCAATGCGGACTGGCAGGCCGAACATCTGAAGCCCCTCGGCTACAAATATTTCCAGGTGGACGAGGGCTACCAGTATGCGCGTGGAGAGTTCACCACCACCGACGCCACACTGTTCCCAAGTGGCATGCGGTTCGTCGGACACCGCGTTACCGGAGATGGCCTGATCTTCGGCGTGTGGACCGCTCCCTTCGAGGTGACAGCTCGGGCGTGGGTTTACGAAAATCACAAGGATTGGCTTGTCCACAACGCGAAGGGCGAGCCGATTCCAAGCCGCGCAGTCTGGAATCAGAAATCAGATGTGCTCTACACGCTCGACACGACGAATCCAGCAGCGCAAGAATACCTGCGCCAGACTTACAAAACTCTGGTTCGCGAATGGGGAGTGCGGTTCTTCAAGTTCGATTTTATGGACACCACCGCCATCGAAGGCTACCGTTACCGGCCCAACACGACCGCGCTCGAAGCGCAACGCATCGGCTTGCAGATCATTCGCGACACAGTGGGCGATGAAGTGGTCATTGACAAAGATGGAAGCCCGATGCTGAACCCGGTGGGCATAGTCGACACAGGTCGCATATCCACCGACACCGGACACAGTTTTCAGAGAACGAAGGACGCTGCCCCCGGCATCGCCGCGCGTTTCTATATGCACCGCAATTTTTTCGTGAACGATCCCGACGCCTTTAACACGACGCCCCAGTACTTCAGCGATCGCCCGCAACGGCCTTCCACACTTTCGCTGCCTGCGGCTCAGGCCTCGATCGCTCTCTCGGCTGTCTCCGGGGGCATGTACGAGATTGGCGACGACATGCTTGTCCTGGGTTCCCAGAAAGATCGTCTCGCGCTGGTTGAGAACGCGGACCTCCTCAACATGGCCAAGATCGGACGAGCCTCCACGCCGATCGACCTGCTGACATACGAAGCCGACGATCAGCAACCCAGCATCTTTTTTCTGCGGGAAGGCCCGCACCAGGCCATTCTTACTATCTTTAATTGGACACAGACCCCACGTTCGCATGCGCTGAAGCTTGCCGATCTTGGACTGCCTGCAGAGCACACGTTTCGCGCTTCGGACGTGCTGGATCCCAACCCACCAGTCACACTAGAGAACGGGACTGTGCGGATCGAGAATCAACCGCCCGAGTCGGTGCGGGTGATCAAGTTCATCGATAACAACGTCTCGCCAGGCGCACCATCGGTTAAAGCGCAAGTGCCCTCAGCAGCTAACGCTGGCGAGACGATCCATCTCACAGCGCAAACAGATGACGCGGGCGTGCCCGCGCTCGAGTATCACTGGGATTTCGGTGACGGCACCAGCGCGGGCGGTCCGAAGGTGTCGCACGCGTACACCAGAGCAGCGGCTTTCACCATCCGCCTGACGGTGGATGGGGTCGACGGCGTACCGGCCGCTCAGACATTTTCTGTGAACGTGACCGGCGATTTGAAGGCGTTGCACACCCTCAACGACAATCGCCGCTTTCAAGAGCCCACGGATCATTGATGGACTCTGAAGGCAGTGCAGATTTGCTTCGCCAGCAGAAAAGCGTGGTTGTTCGGGTTACGTATGTTTTTCTGCAATCGGCGGAAGCCAGAACCTAAAAACGTCGCATCGAATCTAACCAAGTATTATGAATCGATCGAACGAGCACTCACCGCCAATGCAACAAAATAAAGAAGCCATCACCCAATGGACTGAGTCTGCCCCCTACTGGGAAAAACACCGGGATATGATCCGCGACATGTTTACGCCCGTGACTCAAGCTCTCATCGACGATGCAGCGATCACCGAGGGCACCCGGGTTCTGGATGTCGCCATGGGCCCCGGTGAACCAGCCTTGAGCATCGCTGAGCGGGTTGGATCGAAAGGCAAGGTGGTGGGCACAGATCTGGTCCCCGCGATGGTCGAGGCCGCTCGCCGAGAGGCACAGCGCCGGGGCCTTCACAATGCCAGTTTTGAAGTGGGCGCTGATCGTCTGTCCTTTCCAGCGAACTCCTTCGACGCTGTGGTGTGCCGCTTCGGCGTGATGTTTTTCCCGTCCCCGGTGGATGCAATTCGCGAGTGGTTGCGGGTACTTAAGCCAGGTGGAAGGATCGCCGCGGCCGTCTGGCATTTTGCGGACAGAAACCCGTTTTTTCATGTCGTCGCGGGGGTCGTCGAAAGATATGTCCCTTCATCGCCGCCGGTGCCGGATGCGCCGGACGCCTTTCGCTTTGCAACGCCAGGCAAGTTGCAGGCTGTTCTTTCGGAAGCCGGTGTCGCTGGAATATCGGAACGCATGTTGCGCTTCTCGATACAGGCGCCGATTACCGTGGAAGACTTTTGGACAATAAGATCGGAAATCTCAGAAAAGCTTCGCACAAAAATCGCAAGTCTCTCAAAGGAACAGATCGCGGAACTCAAAAGTGAAGTCATCGAAGCCCTCCGCGAATACTCCTCCGACGGCGGCGTTCGTTTGCCCGCGGAAGTTCTGATCGTGAGCGGGAGAAAAGAGCCTTCCTAGGAAACGCGGCACGAAAAGAATAGAAAGAAGAAGTCGACGAGCGGCTAGCCAAACAGAATATAAAAGGCTGACGCTGCCCCGAAACCCTCCAATCATTGTCATCCTGAGCGAAGTGAACGCAGTCGAAGTCCTTTGGCGCTAACCTGGGTTCAAAGGCCTGTCGCACCTGTTCGCGGGTGATTGGATCATCCATTTAGCAGCCTGCCCCACTCCCGCACCCTCCGCATGACAAAGTACGACATTCTGCCCAAGTCGCAAGCTTTCAGTTGCTTAAGCGGCCTCTCCTGACTACGCTGGGCGCGTTTATTCGAGACCGTTCAGAAAGGGAGGTTCGTTGTGAGCCACTTCGTTCCAAGATTCGTACTGCGCCCCAGTTCGCAAATGCTCCGCCCCAGCTTGCAAATATTGGTGTCACGAATTGCCCAATCACCTACTCGATGAAAAGTGCGCCAATCCAATCCGCAAAGCGGCTTCGCCTTCGCCTCCGCTCGCTGCGTCCCCGGCTTAGGCTTCCCTACCCTCCGCGTTGGCTCAGAAGGGTAGGGTCGTCTTTTCGGCTCATTCAACGGCGCCGGCGCCACCTCTTCACTCGACGCGAAGCTTTCATCTCTTCGCCCACGAAGTGCGCCCCTGAAGGTTGCTCCAGAGCAACCTTCTCAGCCGAAACCCCAGTTTTATTGAATAAAGGAGGAAAGCAGGCTACACTCTCCGGAATTTTTGAGGCGAATGTTGCGCGCGAGGCACGGATGGCGACAGAGGGCGTGCTGTCTCCGGGACACAGCGAGCACGACCTGCTGGAGGGTTGGAAGGCAATTGCCGACTACCTCCATAAGACAGAACGCACGGTCCAACGCTGGGAGAAAACCAAGGGCCTTCCGGTACGTCGCTTCAATGCGAGTTCTCCGGAAGAAGGCTCTCGTGTCTTCGCTTCCAAGTCGGAACTCGACGCCTGGTGGCAGGAACTCCTAGCCAAACCAGGGGAGCTCGAAGAACCAGATCCGATTCGCGTTGAACCGCTGCCGGCTCCGCCATCCCCTCCACCTAAGCCACGTCGCCCGGTATCGTTTTGGGTCGCGCTGACGCTCGCGGTCGCGGCCGTTGTGGGCTTGGCTATTTGGCTCGAGCCCCCGTTGGTGAACTATCTATTTGGCCGACCGCAAAGGGTCACCCTTGCAGCCCGGCCTTTCAAGAATCTGAGCGACGATAAGAAGACGGATTTCATTCCCGCGGGACTCACCGAAGAAATGGTCTCGCTGCTCGCACTTCTGCATCCGCGGGAGATGAGGGTCGTCCGCCTTGGGCCCACCTACGCCACAGCGCCCCTCGATCAACTGGCGAAAGACCTGAAAGCCGACTATGTTCTCGAGGGAAGCGCACGGCAGATCGGCGACCATGTTGGCATCGCCGCGCAATTGGTGCAGGTTGGCAGTCAGACAGTAGTGTGGGGACAGAGTTATGACCGCGACGTCAAAGACTTATTGCGCGTCCAGGAAGAGGTTGCGGTTGCCATCGCTCGCGAGGTGCTGAGCAAGTTTCCAGAAAAGTCGAGCTCTGCGGATGCGGATACGCAGGGGGCCCAATATTCCAGCGACACAAGCGAACGAAATCGCCGGAATCTTCTCCCGCGCACGCGCGAAGTCAATCGTCAGGCCTACCTTGACTATCTCCAAGGCCGCTATTTCTGGAACAAGCGCACCACCGAGACCCTGACGCGTGCCTTGGCGCTGTTTCAGCAGTCGGTCAACGCCGATCCCACTTATGCTCCGGCCTATGCAGGCTTGGCAGATTGTTACGAGCTTCTCGGCTCTGCTCCTTATACCGGACTTCCGCCGAATCAGGCTTTCCCGAAGGCCGAGGCAGCCGCCAAAAAAGCATTGGCACTCGATGAAAGTCTCGCGGAAGCGCATGTTTCTCTCGGTTACTCGAAACTTGTTTACGAGTGGAACTTAGTCGATGCTGAAAAAGAGTTAGACCGCGCTATCAAGCTGCGTCCAGACTATGCGACCGGGCACCAGTTCTACGCTTATTATCTCACCGCTATCGGCAACTTGAACGGCGCCATCGCCGAACGGAAGCGCGCACTCGAGCTCGATCCAGTGAATCCGCTGCTCACGTCAGCGCTGGGCGAGGCTTACTACGAGAGCCGGGAGTACGATCTGACCATCGAGCAGAACACCAAGTCTCTGGCGCTCGACCCGAGTTATGCGATCGCTCTCGTCAACATCGGACGTGCGTACGAAATGAAAGGTATGCATCCGCAAGCGCGCGAGGCGTTCCAGAAGATTCTCGCGGTCGCACCGAACGACCCTGCTGTGCTTGCACTTATGGGACACGAGTACGCGATCTCGGGCGACTCGGCAAAGGCCATGCAGATCATCTCGCAGTTGCAACAACTCTCCGCTCACACTTACGTTCCGGCTATCTACATCGCGCTCGTGTATACCGGATTGCATGATCTCGACAACGCGTTCACTTGGCTGGATAAGGCGTACAACGAGCGCACGGAATACCTGATGTATCTTCCGACCGACCCGCTGGCGGACCCACTTCGCGGCGATCCGCGTTTCGCACAGCTGTTACACCGCCTGGGCCTGCAACCGATCAAGGTAGAACGATCGAGTTAGATTCTGGTGTGCTGCGAATAACGGTGTGGCGCGGGCGCCCTCGCCCGCGGCGGTTGCATTTCTCTTGCCTGTGTGTGGCGCGCACACTCTTGTGCGCGACAGCGTCGAGCAACAACAACACTGTTGCGCGGTAAGCATTCACCGCACCCCTGTCCCTCCTACATGGCTGAAACCTGAAACTCGAAACTTGAAACCTGCACATGCCTGCCGCACCCGTCCTCTGCCCGCAGACATCCCCCGGCATCTTCCGACAAACCCCGCCTGACGACCCTTGTCGCTTGCTCATGCAGGGAAATGCTCCTAACTTCCGCAGAATGAAAACCGCACTCGCTGCTCTGGCCTGGCTGGCCGCTTCCGTCTTCGTCTCGGAACTTCTCGGCTACTTGCTGCATCGTCTTCTGCACAGTGGGAAAATCGGCTTTCTCTCTCGCAGTCACATGCGTCACCATCTCGTGCTCTATGGGCCGCTTCACTCGCAGCGGCCCGGCGCCGGATACCTGGACGCGACCATCGGCGAAGCTGCACTCTTCAACATCGGCATGGAATGGATCATCCCCGGAGCGATCCTGCTGGCCGCATCCGTGACCGCGCTGCACTTTCTGCGTGTCACGCTTTTTCATCAAGGACTATTCGTCGCGGGGACACTGTCGTGGAGCTTCATTATGTTCAGCTATCTTCACGATCGCATGCACATCGACGGTTTCTGGATGGAGCGGCATCGATGGCTGAAGCGCTGGTTCATCGCGGCACGCGAGGCCCACGACATCCATCACTGGGCGCTCAACGACCGCGGTTTCATGGACAAGAACTTTGGCATTGCGTTCTTTCTCTTCGACCGCGTTTTCGGGACCTGGACCGCACAGTGGCCCTCGTTCAATCGTCGCGGCTACAAGAACGCGCTCCACCGATTCGCTGACGTGCTCGAGACACCGCGACCGGATCGCAACACGCGGCGCGCAGTCTCGCCGGAGTCTGAGGGGCTGTTTGAAGACTCCGTCGGGCTGCATGAAGTGGAGTGGCCTTCGTAGACTAACCAAGATAGTTTTTCCTCGATTTATTGAAACGCTAACTAGACCTGAAAAGGGCGCGTGTTTTGAGCACCCACCCCAATTTGCTCGGCTTTCCTACGATGAGGACAAGCCGATCAGGTCTTGCTTTCAAACAGCCAACCGTACTGCTCGCTCGTTGGCGAATTGCGAAATGAAACTATGAAGTTCTACTGGCTGGTATTGGGAATTTTGGGAGTCTGGCGCATCACACACCTGCTGCAAGCCGAAGACGGCCCGTGGGACTTAGGGGTGCGATTGCGCCGGATAGCAGGTTCAGGGTTCTGGGGTGATCTGATGGATTGCTTCCTTTGTCTGAGCCTTTGGATCGCGCTGCCCTGGGCACTTATCTGCGGAGAAAGCTGGAAAGAGCGTCTGGCACTGTGGCCGACTCTATCCGCCGGAGCCGTTCTGCTGCAAAGACTCACTGCACAGACGCACTCGGACCAACCACAAATATCGGAGGAAGATCATGCATTCCTGTTGCGGACAGAAACGCGCGGCAGCACGGTCGACAGTTACAACTCGACCAAGCAGTGAATCTGGCGAGAACAACCCTTCCGTCAAGATGGCGGGCTCGCAAACAACTCACTTTCAATATGTCGGTGGGCGGATGTTATCCGTGGTTGGTGAGGCTACGGGACTGCGCTATCAATTCGCCGGACACGGTGCGGTTGTGAGTGTGGATTCCCGCGACCGCCTGGCGTTAACGAGAATCCCATGGCTGAAAGAAATTCACTGACCTCAATTAGCGGCTCCCGAGTTAAGTTAGTCAGGCGGAGTTCCTTCTTTGTCGGGGCCGTACCTGAATTGTTCCGCAATTGTTCCACGTGATGTCGACAACGCGTCGCAAGTACAGTTTCAGTAGGTGGGTCGACAGTGAAAGTCGGTGAATGGTCGGCGCTTCAGGATGGGACAGCAGATCGGCTAAGGCTTCGCTGGTGTTTCGGTCGCGCCCTTCTGTCGTAGCAGCGTTTCGACTTCCCCGATGTTGGTTTCAAGCTCCGTCAACTGATCGTAAAGGTCGGCTTTGGGTTGCGGCAGGTGGTCCGGCTCAGCCAGGTGGTAGCGAATGGTATCGGACGAGTGACGTACTTTGCTCATGATCTTGCGCGCTTGCTCGATTTCACCGAAGTTGATTTCCGTCTTTGCCATCTTGCACAAGGTCAATCCCAGCGCGAGCTGTGACTGAACCGACTGCAGTCGTGCCTGCAGCGCGTCGGCGTGCAATTGGGACGTCTCAATCTCGTTTTGATTGTTCTCTATCATCTTAGCGAGCGTGTCTGGCAAAACTACACCTGGCACAACGCCGGAATCTGTACAGCGTTTGATGGATATTGGCTCATCTTTATCCTCAGCCCAGAACCATCGCCGCCGCTCAAACTTCTCACAAGCCGGACAAGACTCCGCATGAATTTTGAGAGCGGCAGTGGTGCCATAGGCGCTTTGTTTCAACGGAGCAATCTCTGTTTGCGGCAGGGTTTTTTCGATCGCGGCATCCCAGTACGCGGTCCAGGCCTTGACTTCCGCACGCAGCAGCGACACGTGCGTGGAACAGCCATCGAAAGATTGCTCGGGTCTCATGGGGGGAATGGACTACAGGCGCACTTTAACCGAGGATTGCGCGGTGTTCTGCAGGGAAAAACACCATGCCGGTGCGCCAACTTGCGCCACCTCCCGAATTATCTAGACGCCGGGGAGGGGTAGAGCCGTTACAGTGTGCTTAAGAGGCACGGAACATGATCTCGGATCAGCGGCGAAGGGGAGATGTTGCATTGGCTCGGTTTCGTGCACTGTCAAGCCAGCGTAGGGTACTACTACTCCAGTCGCAATACTTCATTCAGAAACATCAAAGAACATTATCCGACGTTCGGCGACTGCTCCGTGAGTTGCGATTGCCGAACACGAACGATACGACAGTCGTGCGGCAGCCCTCGCAAAGTCGGTGAAGCGATCTGTCCGGGACGACTGTACTTATCAACCGCGCCGTGCTTACCGACAACTATAAGAACAGTGATCCCAGCTGAGCAGAACCTGCGGAAGAGAAAAAATGAATTGCCAGAATCGTCGCCGCAATTGCGACGATTGCGACGACAGCTTTTTCCGTGCGCCTCATTCTCTCGAAGTTAGTGTTCCCTAAGCCAGCCGTCTACGTCCAAAAAGAGGGGAATCGGCGAGCGAACCCAGAAAAGTCAATTTTCAAGGGAGCACCTTCGAGAAACGTCACGACGCCAGCCCAGTTGCGTAGCGACGCCAGAGACTAGCCCCGCACGTCAGTGCGTGCGAAGGATCGAGGGAGGAACTCGAAGTCCGCGTTAGCGGACGCCACCAGAGACTCAAAGGGAAATACCGGGGAAACTTGGCGTTTGCAGCGTGAACCCTAGCCCTGGTGCAGACCATGATGCGAAGAGGGCTGGAGTTACGGCATCGCGCGCACTCAAGAGCGGCGCAGGAATTCCAGCAATTTCCTGAATAACGAAGTTACGCGCCGGGCGTTTTCTTCCGCTCGCGGCTACTGAATCGAACTCGCAGCCTGCGAGAAGACCGTGTTCGCGTTCGACCCCACGATCCTGATTGTCCCCACCACAAGAACAAGGATCACGGCCAGCATCACGGCATATTCGGCGATGTCTTGGCCCTGCTCGTCAGCCAGC
>Ga0126372_10000713_pt1 | contig 12215 bp, 14 predicted proteins | sample PanSoiMetaPlot_6_FD_92762 | JGI IMG/M metagenome (GOLD analysis project Ga0126372, IMG submission 92762) | Tropical forest soil microbial communities from Panama - MetaG Plot_6 | ecosystem: Environmental > Terrestrial > Soil > Tropical forest > Bulk soil | place: Panama | collected 2016-02-17
CATCTTTTTTTCATGACAGTTCGGGCATTCAGAAAGAGAATGGCCCTTCAGAGAGTCGTGCGCGCGCCGGCTGCCGGTACGCGCTTTCGAGTGGCGCCGTTTTGGATTTGGCATGACTTGTTCCTTAGTGGCTAGTCCTTGGCTCACCAGGTCTGGATCGTATCCGCTGCGTGCTCCAAACAACCTTCGAGCTAACGACCAAAGACTCGCTTAATGTTCCAGTTTCTTACGGATATCTTTCAGCGCCGACCAGCGAACGTCTTCCACCGGCTCAGCGCAAGAGCATTGTTCCCGATTCAGGTTCTTGCCGCAATGTGGGCACAAACCCCGACAGTACTCGGTACAAATCGTCTTTAATGGGAGGGCAAGTAGTATCTGCTCCCGCAGCACATCTTCGAGTTCTAAGCCCTCTCCCCGGTAATAGCCGATTTCAGCTTCGACATCGGTGATCGATAGTTCCTCAGAGCGCGCGTCGATGCCTTGAGGCCGGTACAGCAAATCGAAGCTGCTTGTCACGACCTGCTCGACCGGTTCCAAACACCGGGCGCAACTGATCTCCAGACGAGTACTAAGAGCACCCTTTAGTCGTATATCCTTGATTATCTGGTGCTTGCCGTGATGCTCCTCGACCAGATCGGCGTGTCCTGAGGCAGTCAGAACCGAGTTCTGGCGAACGTCAGGCCCCAAATCAAGGACATTCGGTCGGATTTCCTCCTGAAAATCGAGAGGATGCCGCTCCAATTCTTGAATGTCGATGAACATGGGCATCTCCGCCGCCCACCCCTCGCTACCGCGCAGGCAGCAGAAACACGCTTGGAAGCGCCAAGTCTGCAGGGAGCAATATCTAGGATAAAGGCCGCTCCGAGGGGTGTCAAGAAACCCGCAACCAGAGCCCTGTTATTACTATGGCCAACACGATTCTCATCGATGAACTCGAAGCCATAGTTGCGGACGGTGAGACCGGCGCGGAGAGCCCGAGTCCCAGATATAGCCTGTGCCGGCCTGATTTTCACTCTGTTCGGGATTGGGCCCTCGTGATCATCGACATCGCGGCGTCCGGCGAGAAGGTTGGGATCGCTGAGAGTTTCCGGATTTGCCGAATGACGCTCGGCGACGGTGGCGTATCCGACATTGATATCGCGGTTGGTGCCGTCGTAGTCATAGATGTTGCCGCGACCGGAGTAATCGATCTGGATGGTCTTCTGTTCGGACTCCGTAACGCGGGCGGCACCGCTCCAGTGCCATCCGTCACCGCTGACTTCGCCGGAGCAGAAGGTGTTGTCGAGGGTGACGAACTGGCGGGCGAGGGCGTGATGGTTGGGCGTGAGGTGCTCGGGAAAGACAACGAGCGAGGGCTCACCGTTGCCGCGGTCGAGATCGCCGAGGATCTGATCGTAAGTCTTGTTTTCTTTCACGACATAAATGACGTGGTGGATTTTGGTGTGGAGATACGCCATCAGGTCTTGGGTCGCGGTTATGACTGTGCCAGTTGTTCAGCGACGGGAAGTGATCATTCCGGGCAACCTGCCACGTGAGGCGTTCGAAATGCAACGTACAGCCGCGTGCGAGGGTAATTGAGGATGAGCTTGTTGGGCTGGCCGAGGAGCCGAATGCGGGTGATTACGCGGACGCTCGGAAGACCGGAAATGTCGAGGACGACGAGTTTCGCGATCACGTTGCGAGGTGACGCAGTCAGTAGTGTTGGTCGCCACGATGGCGTAGGGATAAGATCCGCCGGGTTTGCCGGCCTCGGCCGGGTTGACGACACCGGGACGAAGATCGAATTCTTCGATGACGGAATGGAACAAATATCGATGAAACTGACGGAGTCGTTCTGGAAATTGGCAGCAAGGAGATAACGCGCGTTGGGTGTGACAGGGCGCAGGACGCGGGTGATCGCACACGGCATAGCGAATCCTCCTGATAAGAGAAGCCAATTACGCTAGCACGAGGTGATTGAAGGCGAATGACAGGGCGTAAAAAGGCAGTTAAAAACGAAAGGCCTACCTTGCTGGTTGCTCCTGCGGAATCAGGCCGGCGCATCGGTTTCTGGCATCCATAGACCGGTCGGTTGATGGCGGTCTGTACGAAGCTCAGGGGAAAACTCGAGGTTCGCCGAGGCTATCTTTTTGGATAGACCACAGAAGATTGGGCAGACGCATCGCCGCTTTTATGAGCGCCTGGGTATCGAAAATTGGCAGCTCAGGAAGCGCTTGCGGACCGCCGAAGAGATCGAGCGCGAGGATCGCCACACGGCAAACACGGTGCGGCCATGAGGCGGGCTTTTCCTTACGCGCCCATGAGGAACTAACGAAGATTGTGGCGGGCCTCTCTTAAAGCAACCACATGCATTCCCGTGAAGGTGGCGGGACGCCATCAGCTGAGAATCGGCAGCGTCCGAATCCGCTTCTTGGTAGCAGCAAAGATTGCATTACACAGCGCCGGCGCCAGCGGTGGCACCGGGGGCTCACCCGCGCCACTCGGAGCTTCCTGGCTCTCGGCAAAGTAAGCTTCCACGACCGGAGCTTCGCTCATGCGGATCGGCGGATAATCATCAAAATTACCCTGCACTACTCGGCCCTTGTCGATTGTGATCCGTGCTCGCATCGCATTGGTCAGCCCATAGATCACTCCGCCCTGAATCTGCTGCTCCAATATATTGGGATTGACGACCTGCCCGCAATCGAGGGCCGCCACCACACGATGGACGCGCGGCTCATCGTTTTCCATCGAGATTTCAACCACCTCCGCCGCGTAGCTGCTGAAACAGCCAAAGCAGGCCAGGCCGCGATATCGTCCAGAAGGCAGGGGCCTGCTCCAGTTCGCTTTCTCCACCGCAAGTTGAAGAACTCCGCGCATGCGTGCCGTCTTCCAGGTTGCATCGAAGAAGTGAATGTCTTGGTCTTGCGCGAGCAGGTGCATGCGATAGTCCAGCGGATCTTTTCCTGCCGCATGCGCCAATTCATCAAGGAAGCATTCGTTGGCGAAGGCCGCCTGCAAAGCGTATACCGACCGCATCCAGCCGAGCGGAACTGGGGTCTCGGTTCGTACCCATTCGACCAGCGCGTTGGAAAACGAATAGACCAGAGCAGTCTCGTCTTTCATATCGGGGTCGACCCCGCCGTCCAGGGTTGTTCCCTTTTGCCCATTGATTGAGGGCGTCACGAGAGTGTGCGAGAAACCCGCCGGCCAGCCCTGGCCATCCAGAACCGCACTCATTTTGTGATAACTGGCGGGGCGATAGGTAGAACAACGCATGTCATCCTCGCGACTCCAGATCACCTTCACCGGCGCATTGACCGCCTTGGAAACCTGCGCTGCCTCCACAGCGTAATCATGCTCCAGCCTGCGTCCGAACCCGCCGCCCATCAAGGTGACGTTCACCTTTACTTGGTCGGGATCAAGTCCAATGGCGGTGGCTACCGAATCACGTACATCCTGCGGCACTTGTGTCGGAGCCCATATCTCGCAATGCGATCCCTGGAACAATGCCGTGCAATTTCCCGGCTCCATCGGCGCGTGCGCCATGAAAGGCAGTTCGTAAACGGCTTCTATGCGGCGGCCATGGGCTTTAGCGACATCGCCAACCGCATATAAGGTCACGCCTTTTTTCGAAGCCGCCTGCTTTAGTTCGTCATGGATGATTTCCGAACTGAGGTCCTTGTTTGGACCTTCGTCCCAGGCCACGTTTAGCAGGCGCTTTCCTTCCATCGCACCCCAAACGCTGTCCGCAACCACGGCAACGGCAGTATCGCCTAGCTGGCCCACGTAGCTAACGCCCGGAACCTTCCGCGACTCCCTGTCATCGAAGCTGCCCACTTTGCCTCCGCAGATGGTGCAGCGGGCCAGCATGGCGTATTTCATGTTGGGCATCCGAAAGTCGATTCCGTATTCGGCCTTGCCCATCACTTTAGACTCGGTATCGAGGCGCGGCAGGCGAGTGCCGATTAGCTTGTAGTCTTTTGCCGCCTTCAGCGGTGGATCGGAGGGCACGGAAAGAGTGGCAGCCTTGCTGGCAAGCTCTCCGTAGCTGCGCCTGCGGATGGACTTGGTGTGAACGATAAACCCGCGCTCCGCAGTGCACTCCGACCGGGGCACGCCCCACTCCAGAACAGCCGCGCTGATCAACATCTCCCGGGCCGCCGCTCCAGCTTTGCGCATGGGATCCCAGGTAGTACGCACGCTGGCGCTCCCCCCAGTCGTTTGATCGCCATACAATCTGCTGGCCCCGGCTTGCTCGATCGAGATCTGGTGGAGATCAACTTCCAGTTCTTCGGCCAGAATCATTGGCAGCGCCGTCCGCACCCCCTGGCCCATCTCCGAGCGCGCCACCACGACCGTGACTTTGTCGTCCGGCGTGATTCTCAAATATGCATTCGGCTCGAAACTGCCGCTGGCCTTTTCCGAAGAACTGTGCGGCAGGTAAAAGCCCACCACCAGACCGGCTCCGGCAGCCACACCGGCAGTAATGAACTCACGGCGCGAGAGAGGACTCATTGTCCACCTCCCGAGTTGGCGGCGCGGTGAATCGCGCGCCGGATGCGATCGTAGGTACCACATCGGCAGATGTTCCCACTCATGGTTCTGGTGATCTCGTCGTCGGATGGATGCGGATTCTTCGCCAACAGCGCCGCCGCCGCCATGATCTGTCCCGGCTGACAGTAGCCGCATTGTGGAGCATCCTCGGCGATCCATGCCTTCTGCAATTCGTGCAGTCCATTGATGGCGAGGCCTTCTATGGTCGTGATGTTCTTGCCTGCCACTTGAGAAACCGGTGTCGAGCAGGAGCGCACCGCAGCTCCGTCGACGTGCACTGTGCAGGCGCCGCATAGTCCGGCTCCACAGCCGAATTTAGTTCCGGTTAGATTTAAGGAGTCTCGCAAAACCCAGAGCAGCGGCGTATCAGTAGGGACGCTGACCCTACGCTCACTGCCGTTTACACGGAGAGACATATCTGCCATGGTGATCCCCGACGTTCATCAGGCAAACCATAGTACTCAAAACATAGAAAAAGGAGAAATAGGTGAGAAGCGCCCCTCGCTTCCGCAGTAGTCTATTCCGCAGCCGCTCTGGTCTGAATGAAAGGTTCCTAGGGAATATTTACCTCGTCCATTACCCACAAGCACTGCGTTTTGGAGTTTGCCGCAGCTATTTTCTTCCTACCCCTTCCCGACGGCGTCCGCTGACCCAAATGCCGCAATACTTCTTCACCGGGCAAATGAACCATAAACAACAATGCCGGGCTGGTTGGCCCGGCTTGCTGCTCGATTACTTTCGGGGCGCGACTTGGTTTTGAAGACCCCGGAAAGATCTATTCAATTTCCCTCCGGCCGTCACCGCGACGCCAAAGGGACACCGGCGCTCACATTACCAGCGCCAGCTTCTCCAATTCCTGTTGCAGGATAGGCATTGAGCAACCAGCGCTTTCCACCCGGAAAGCGGCATCTAGCGCTGCCTGCGGCGAAACCCCATAACCCCGGCCCATTAGAAACACCTGTAAAAGTTCGGCGGCATCACGCGAATCGATCATTCCACTCCGCAATAGATCGTTCCGTAAGGCCGTCAGTTCTGTCACCGTGAAGCGTTCTCTATCTTCTCTCATGGCCACCACCTCCGACCCTGGCCTTCTCATCTCTTTGGCTATTAGACTCACTAGGTGCCACATTCGTTGCATGCAATTTAGGGGCCGCACCTGAGATCCTTACTCTAGTTCCTGTAGAGAAACTTTCTAGATCTATGAACCCATAGCCCGGCGGCAAGTTGCAGACAGCGCTCAACCCTATAATCCTCAATGGGGTAGCGGAGGTACGATGCTGACTAAGACAGATTTGTGTGAATCTTGGAGTGGTGACACAGAACTGGTCGTCGACTGGGGTAACGCGAGAACGCTCACTCGGAATCGATAGTCGCCTCATCCAGCAACATGATCGGGATGTTGTCCTTGATCGGGTAGACGCGCCGACAGCTCGGACATTTCAGCGCTTCCCCTTTGGGAACGACTGACACCTTGCATTCCGGGCATACGAGAATTTCGAGCAACTCCTTATCAATCATGGCGAGATTCTACAAGAATTGCGGGACTGATTCACAGAATCATTGATGCACCGAGCGAGCACATTTAGTCTTCTATCTCACCTCGAACACATGTCGTAACGTTTGAGATAAGATTTCTTGTTCTCCCGAGCAAAGCCGATGACAGCTACGATACTGGACGGAAACAGGATCGCCGCCGAGATCAGGGCGGAGGTCGCCGCCGAAGTGCGGGCACTTACTGCGTCCCGATTACGCCCGGGCTTGGCGGTCGTGCTGGTCGGCAACAACCCGGCTTCGGAGATCTATGTCCGCGGCAAGGTGAAAAGTTCCGAAGAGCTAGGCATTTACAGCGAAAAACATGCGCCCATGGCGAGTGTCTCGACCGAGGAGTTGCTGGAACTGGTTCACGACCTGAACCGCCGGGAGGAAATCGACGGCATACTCGTCCAACTCCCATTACCCCCACAGGTCGATTCGAAGAAGGTGCTTATGGCTGTGGATCCTGCCAAGGACGTCGACGGCTTCCACCCCATGAATGTGGGCTTTCTGTCGACCCAGCGGCCCGGACTCGTGCCCTGCACCCCCGCCGGGATTATCGAGATCCTGAAGCGAAGCAATATTCCCATTGCCGGTCAGGAAGCGGTCGTCGTCGGAAGAAGCGACATTGTTGGCAAGCCAACCGCCATGTTGCTGATCAACGAAAACGCCACTGTGACCGTCTGCCATTCGAAGACGCGTGATCTGCCGATCGTGTGTCGGCGCGCGGATATTCTGGTGGCGGCCATCGGCCGTGCAGGTATGATCGACCGCAGATTCGTCAAACCCGGAGCCACGGTGATCGATGTCGGCATGAACCAAATTACGAACCGCGCCGAATTTGACAAATTCTTCGCCGGCCAGGCCAAACGCGAACAGACATTCGCCACCAAGGGATCCACTCTCATTGGGGATGTACATCCGGAGGTGGCGGAAGTGGCGGGTGCGATCACACCTGTCCCGGGCGGGGTTGGACCGCTGACCATCGCGATGTTAATGGCGAATACCGTCCGCGCAATGAAATTCGGACGCGGAGCTGGTATTCCGGAGCTGTCAAGAGTGTAGGATTCACCGCCAAGATCCGAGAGATCGCCGAGAAAGGTGATTTTCCTTACAATTGCCGGCCCACGGCGTTCGCCGCCGCCGCCGCGACCAGTTGTACTCTGCTCTTTCCGTTGTCCCCGGCGGTGAAAGGGAACGTGACAATCTGTGGCCACCGAGGTTTGCTTGCTGAAAGTTGGCTTGACCGGGGGAATTGCGAGCGGGAAATCCGTGGTAGGCGAGATGTTTGCCCGCCTAGGAGCGCACGTTATCCAAGCCGACGTGATTGCCCACGAACTTATGCAACCCGGACAGGCAGTCTACGACGAAGTTGTCCGTCGGTTTGGACAAGGTGTTCTAGACGCAGATGGAACTATCAACCGGCCGAAACTTGCAGAAGCCGCATTTGGATCAACTGACAGCCCTTCATCTGTTGAGGATTTGAACCGGATCGTGCATCCGGTCGTAATTCGTAAGCAAGAGCAGTGGATCGAGGAGGTTGGTCGGCGCGAACCCGAGGCGGTGACGATGGTAGAGGCGGCGTTGATTTTAGAGGCGGGGATTGCCCAGCGGTTCGACCGGTTGGTCGTGGTCACCTGCCGCCCCGAACAGCGCATCGCCCGCTGGGCACAGCGCCTGAATGTCGGTGAAGATTCAGCACGCAGCGAGGTGACCCGCCGCATGGCCGCGCAATTGCCCGATGAAGGGAAGACCAGAAGCGCCGACTACGTAATCGACAACTCCGGCTCTCTGGACGAAACCGAGCGCCAGGTTCGCGCCGTATATTCGAAGTTAAGGCAAGAGGCCGTGAACACACTTACGCGAACTGTTCTAGCCCAGGCCCGAAAACCGAAAACCGAGAACTGAGAACTGTACTTATGAAGCTCATGCGTCCCATCCTGCTCGCCGTACTTTTAGCCGGAGCCTTCTTTTATTTCACGACCTATCGCAAGGGAACATGGCATACGACTGGCTGGCCGGGGCAGCCGCAGAAAGTCGACATTCTTGAAGCCGCCGGCCCATCGCCACTCGATTCCGAGGAACAGAATAACATTTCCGTATACCGAAAGAACATTCCTTCGGTAGTCAACGTCACTTCAAAAACCGTAGCTTTCGACTTCTTTTATGGAGCAGTACCCCAGGAAGGTCAGGGTTCTGGCGTCATCGTCGACAAAGAAGGCCACATCCTCACCAACTACCACGTCATTGCCGACGCTCTGACCTCCGGCCAGATCTGGGCAACTCTGCATAACCGCAAGCGGTACCGTGCACAACCGGTAGGCACCGATCGCGCCCATGATTTGGCTATCGTTCAGATTAAGGCGCCTGACCTGAACCCCGCTATACTTGGCGACTCGCGCAATTTGCAAGTGGGTCAGAAGGTTTACGCAATTGGTAATCCGTTTGGCTTAAGCGGCACTCTGACAACGGGGATTGTCAGTTCCATCCGACAGGTAGAGGAACCGGACGGCATTTTAATTGACGAGGCCATCCAAACCGACGCCGCCATTAATCCCGGCAACTCGGGCGGCCCGCTCATGAACTGGCACGGCGAGGTGATCGGGATAAACACCATGATCTTGTCGAGTGTAGGGCAAAGCGCGGGCATCGGTTTCGCTATTCCCATCAATACCGCGAAAGCTGTGTTGAATGATCTGGTGACCTTTGGCCGGGTAAAGCGTCCAGCTCTCGGGGTCCTAACTATTCCCATCACACCGGAGCTGGCCGAGCAGATGGGCCTGGCCGCTGACTTCGGACTGCTCATCATGCAAGTGGTCCCTGGCGGCGCTGCCGATCGCGCGGGGCTGCGCGGCGGTACCGAGCCTGCCTATCTGGGCAACACACGCATCGCCCTTGGTGGCGATCTCATTGTGGCGATCGACGGTCAAAAGGTGACCGACCAGCAGGATTTGAACTTAGTGATGAATAAGCATCGCGCCGGAGACACCATTCATGTGACTTTCTATCGCGGCAAGAGGAAGATGGAAGCCGACATTGTGCTGGGCGAAGCCCGGCAGCAAGTTTAGTGGGCGGTCGACCGGATCAGCGTTTCGCCTTCGCCGTCCGGGACTTAGGTTCCGGCGCGCGCAATAAAAAAGAGATATCGTCCCTCTTGTAGATGACTTTACCGTCAGGTTGGGGCGTGGCAGCAATCTTTCCCGCACGAGTCAGCTCAAATGCCGTAACCAGACGCGGCAGCACCGCCGGCGAGGCAACAGGAACATTGTGTGCACCCAAAACGACCTTGACCTCGGGCGCCAGACTTGCCAGCCGTCGGATAGAGGCCTCATATGCGTCCAGATCTGTTTCAGGACGGAATAGCCAGATAGGCGCTGGATAGTACGTATCCCCGGTAAAGAGCAAACCGTTGGCTTGGTCGACGAGACAAATGGCGTCCGGCGTGTGCCCGGGAGTCGCGATTACCTCGAGCGACCGGTCACCCAAGTCGATGTGATCTCCATCGTGCAAGTACGTCGCGATGGTCCATGGGCGAGTGGCGTAGGACGCGCGATTGAATCCCCTGGGCAGCTTGCCACAAATCTGGCCAGACGCGATTTCCGCTTGTGCATCTGCACGCGATCCTTTCGCATTCCGGCGCGTGAACTCGGTGTCCATTCCGTAGACAACGTCGAACTCCCAATTCCCGCCGACATGATCATTGTGAGTATGGGAATTCAGCACCGCAATAGGCAGTTGCGTCAGCTCAGCGGTTAATTTCCTGATATCGCCGATGCCCATGCCGGTGTCGAACAGCAGAGCCCGGTTTCGCCCCAGGATCAGGTAGCTGATCGTTTCCTCAGACTGGTGTGGCTCGTAAATCGCGAACACCCGAGGTGCTACTCGATAGACTTCAAACCAGTTGTCACTTACCAGTACCGGTGCCAGGCTCGTATATTCCGGTCGCGGAAGGGCGCGGCACCAGTTGGGTGGAACTGGCGTCTGCGCAAGCAACCACGTTGCGCTCGAAACCGCATACAATAAAAACCCACGTTCGACGTGCTTGCGCGCCGACCGGAAAAAGCAAGAGACTCTGCCGTAAGAGGCCGCTTCCACGAGGCGTTCATTATAGTTTCAAGAATCGTTGTTGAATATTGAAAACAACGGCCGATTGCGGTAACTTTGTTCGCTCGCTTATGACTGCCATCCTCTAATCCGTGATTTTCGCAATCTGTGGGGTGCTCGACGCAGCCTTTCCCCTCCAGAAAAAAACTAAAGATAACTACGGATAAAAATATAAATGCTCGCCTCCAGGCGGGGAACGAGAGATCTCGACTTCGACTTTGGCTGGCAGAAGCTGGCCTATAAAAAAGGACTTCATGGCTATGAATTTTGTTGATAGAGCATTGGCACGTCGCCTGGAATCGGCGGAAGAGATACCACAGGTGTACCACGCGCAGGCTTACGAAACATCACGGCCGCAAACGGGCGCCGCTGTGGAGAAGATCTCCGGTGGCCACGTCGTGTTCGCCGGCCTGGGATCGCCCATCGGTCACGCTGCCGGCCTCGGACTCGACTGCCCATTTACCTCGGAGGACTTGGATCGTGTGGAAGAGTTTTACCGGCGGCACCAAGCTCCAAGTCAAGTTGATCTTACCCCGCTGCACGAGCCCGCAGTGTTTGAGATGTTCAAGCAGCGGGGGTACGCTTTGGCCGAATTGAACAACGTGCTTTGGCGCCAATTAGAACCGCTGGAGGAGATGCCTTGCTGCCCGCCAGGAGTTCACATTGCGCGGGGGCGGCCGCAGGAAGCTAACACGTTTGCCGGCATTCTTGCCCGCTGCTTTCACGAGTACAAGAATCCTCGCGAAGGATTTGACGAGATGCTTCGACCTCTATATGCCATGCCCGGAGCGATTACATTCGTCGCAAGCGACGGCGATAAGCCAGCCGCGGTAGCTGCTGGATTGATCATCCCCGAACATAAGGTCTTGGCATTATTCGGGGCGGGTACTCTTCCCGAATACCGCTGCCGCGGTATGCAAGCGGCGATGCTGGGCACTCGCCTGCAAGCCGGTCGGGAGGCGGGATGCGAAATCGCCGTGGTCGTCACGCAGGGTGGAACTGTTTCCCAGCGCAATTGCGAACGGCTTGGCTTCCGCGTGGCCTATAGTAAGGTCACCTTGATCAAGAACTTCAATCAGAGGTGATCGAAATCTTGGCCGCGCGCCGACGCGATCGAGAACTGAAACAAAGTGCTCGTCCGGCTATGACTGGTTTGCGCCAGGCCGGTTCGAGACTCTCAGCATGATTTGACCGTAGCTGCTCCGCTAGGCTAGCCTCAAGAGTCTGCCTACCTTTTATCATTGATCGGCAAGCGGGGAACATCTCTATTCGAATGTTAGGCGAGCGCAAATCGGTCACCGTGCTTCTGCTGATTTCCCTGGCAGGCGCGTTTCCCCTGCTGGCTTTACCGATGAGGCCGGCGCATGCCAGTCATGCGATGGTTGCCAGCGTGCACGAGTTGGCGTCGCGGGCGGGGATCGAGATGATCAGGAACGGCGGCAACGCCGTGGACGCAGCCGTAGCAACGGGTTTTGCCTTGGCCGTCGTTCACCCCCAGGCAGGCAATCTGGGCGGCGGCGGATTCATGCTCATTCGCATGGCCGACGGTCAGACGCACTTTGTCGACTACCGCGAAAAAGCTCCGGCCAGAGCCACCGCAAACATGTATCTCGACGCCCAGGGAAACGTCATTCCGAATGCCAGCTTGGTCGGCTACAAGGCGATTGGTGTTCCCGGATCGGTAGCGGGCATGGTGTTCGCGGAAGAGAAATACGGAAAGCTGGGTTTGCAGCGGGTCATCGCTCCTGCCATTCATCTCGCCCGGGATGGATTTGTACTTGCTTGGGAGGATGCCCAGGATCTTCAAGAAAGACAACTGGGAAATTTCCCCGAATCGCGCCGCATCTTTCAGCGCGACGGCAATTATTACAAGCCGGGCGAGACCTTCGCCCAACCAGAACTGGCCCGCACTCTGGAACGAATCGCGCAAAATCCTGATGACTTTTATCACGGCGAAATGGCCCGCCAGATCGCGGCCAGCATTCAGAAGGGTGGCGGCTTGATTACCGCACAAGATCTGGCCAATTACGAGGTCAAAGAAC
>Ga0126372_10000714_pt1 | contig 12209 bp, 10 predicted proteins | sample PanSoiMetaPlot_6_FD_92762 | JGI IMG/M metagenome (GOLD analysis project Ga0126372, IMG submission 92762) | Tropical forest soil microbial communities from Panama - MetaG Plot_6 | ecosystem: Environmental > Terrestrial > Soil > Tropical forest > Bulk soil | place: Panama | collected 2016-02-17
ATCGCGGATGCTCTCGACAAGGCACATCGACGGGGCGTCGTACATCGCGATCTCAAGCCTGACAACGTGATGCTGACCAAGTCGGGGGTCAAACTCCTCGACTTTGGCCTCGCGAAGCCGTTAGCTACGCCGGTAGGCATGTCGTCGAACATCGCTGCGACGATGACGCATAGTCCACTGACGACAGAAGGCACGCTGGTAGGAACTTTTCAATATATGGCTCCCGAGCAGTTGGAAGGGCGCGAAGCTGACGCGCGCAGCGATATTTTTGCGCTCGGATGCGTGCTTTACGAGATGTCGACAGGCAAGCGGGCATTCGACGGGAAGTCGACCGCGAGCGTGGTGGCTTCGATCATGGGTTCGGAACCGCCTCCGCTGAGCACGATTGCACCCCTCACGCCTCCCGCGCTGGAGTGGGCGATCAGGAAGTGCATGGCGAAGGATCCGGAAGAGCGCTGGCAGAATGCCGGCGATCTGGCGAGCGAGCTTCGCTGGATCCAGGAGGGCGGATCCCGCGCCGGCGTCGTAGTGCCGACTGCGGTTCGCAGCCGGCGGAAACTTTTGCGGTGGGCGGCATTGACAATTGCGGTGGTGGCAGGAATCGCACTCGGATTCGTAGCAAAACGTACGCCGCCGAAGCCACTGTTGCGGACGGCTCTCAACCTTCCGGCCGGAAACAGCATCGTTGTCGGATTTGCCGCATTGTTGTCGCCGGATGGGCAACGGGTTGTGATGACCCTGGCAGATGCCCGTGGCAAATCCAAGCTATGGGTTCGGCTGTTGTCGAGCGATGCTGCACTGCCGCTTGATGGCACAGAAGGTGGCATCAACCCGTTCTGGTCTCCGGATAGTCAGTTCATCGCGTTCTTTTCGGTGGACGGAAAACTGATGAAAGTCCCCGTGAACGGCGGGCAAATCGAAACCGTGTGCGATGTATGGACAGTGTCGGGGGGGAGCTGGAGCAATACCGGCATGATCGTGTTTTCCAGCAACTCCAAGGGCCTGTATCGAGTCGCTGCGGCAGGTGGTTCGCCAGTGCAAATCCCTAAGCCCGCAAAGGGATTTCCGGATTACCGCTACCCCAGCTTTTTGCCCGATGGCCATCACTTTTTGGTCACGTCGAACACGGTGGGCGGCATTTTTGTGGCATCGGTTGACACCGGGGAAATGCGATCGATTTTGCCTGACGAATCGGGGGTGGCTCAATATGCCGAGCCCGGTTACATCTTGTTTCTGCACGGCGACAGCCTGATGGCTCAGCAGTTCGACGCGAAGACATTCCGGGTGTCCGGTGTAGCGCAACGGATTGCCGAGTCTGTGTTCAATGGGCCCACCAGCTTTTCCACGTCAAAGTCAGGACTCTTGCTATATCTGCGTTCCTCTCAAGCGCAGCTCACATGGATCGATCCGGCAGGTAACAAGCTTTCCGCCCTGGGTGATCCTGGTTACGTTTCTTCACCGTACCTCTCTCCAGACGGGAAATCTGCAGTAGCCACCGTCACTGACCCCCGCCAGAATCACACGAAGCTGTGGCTGTACGACATTAACCGCGGTACCGCGAGTCCATTCACGTTTGGCGATGTGGATGATTCGTACCCGGCTTGGTCTCCGGATAGTCAGCAGATTGCTTACAGTTCCCGGCGCAACGGCAAAGAAGAGATCTATGTGAAGCCGGTTGGTGGAGGCAGCAAAGAACAGTTGCTGCTTTCCATGGAAAGTAGCGCCGAAGTGGATCGGTGGTCATCCGATGGGCGCTTTATCTTGTTCGATTACTTCGGCGCCCAAGCGGGTGGAGGCGATGTCTGGGCCGTCCCGGTCTCTGGAGATCGAAAACCGTTCCCCGTCGTGCAAGGTCCTGCGACGGATATTTGGGGCACCTTCTCGGCCGACGGCAAATGGGTCGCTTATGAATCCGATGAGTCAGGTCGCGGGGAGATGTATGTCGTGCCGTTTCCGGGTCTCGGCGGAAAGTGGCAGATTTCGACGGGCGGTGGAGTGAGTGCGGTCTGGCCCAAGGGTGACGAACTCTTTTACTTCACTCCCGACGCTCGCACCATCGCGGTCAAATTCGATGTGCAGGGCGCGAACTTCGTGGTTGGAAAATCCCGGGAGTTTTTTTCCGGACGCGCGTTCGGAAACAACACGGGCCTGGACGTGTCCTCAGACGGCAAGCGCTGGCTCTTCGCGCTCCCTGTGGATCAAGTCAACGCCTCTCCGCTGATGCTGGTCACGAACTGGACCGCAACATTGAAGCACTGAGCCGTTCGAGCACGAACTGCGCAACTTTCCTAATCCCTGTATGGATCGCGCAAATATCCTTCCACCGCAAAGTCCTCGCCAAAGCGATGGAACCGAAGTCCTCTAACATAAGCGGCGTCATTCAGGCTTTTGAATCCCGAAGTTGTGGCGAACGGAATGGCTCCGGTGCCCCCAAAACCTTCGGCGCGTAATAGAAGAAAATCTTATCGACAACGCCGGAGTGTAGCGCGGCCCAATTGATCATGGCACCGCCTTCGATGAGCAGGCTTGTGATCTCAAGCTGCCCCAGCAATTGCATCAGGCTGGTGAGGCTTGGCCGTCCGTCGGGCGTGGCGGCAGGAAGTTGTTCGACGCGAATACCGTGCTCGCGCAAGATCTGCTTGCGTTTTTCTTCGGCGAAGGAACAAACGACGAGTACGTCTTCGCGTCCGGTGTGCACGAGCCTGGATTCGAGCGGCAAGCGCAGCCGCGAATCGACGATTACCCGAAGTAGCGGACGTCGGCGCGGCCTCCCGCTGCGGTCGGTGAGCAGCGGGTCATCGGCGATGATGGTGCCTACGCCGACCATGATTGCGTCACTCTGGTGGCGGAGTTCCTGCACGTGGGCCCGCGCTACGTCGCTGGTGATCCAGCCACCGCTAGCCGAGGCGGACCCGAGCGCCGTCGGATTTTCGGATTCACCAGGAGGAGGCGCGATCTTGCCATCGAGCGTCATCGCGGTTTTCAGGGTCACGAGCGGTTCCTTGCGGCGAATGTAGTTGGCGAAGGCTTCGTTCAAGTACTGGGATTCTTCGGCAACTATCCCCGAGGCGACCGAGATTCCAGCCTCTCGAAGTCGTGCGAAACCTTGTCCGCTGACCAGAGGATTCGGGTCAGCCATTCCTGCAACAACCCGGCGCACGCCTGCTGCTATAAGCGAAGCCGCGCAGGGACCAGTGCGTCCCTTGTGTGAGCAGGGCTCGAGGTTGACGTAGACGGTGGCGCCGCGGGCTCGTTCACCGGCCTGGTCCAGGGCGAGAATCTCGGCGTGCTTCAGGCCGTCATAGGTATGCGTTCCGGTGCCAACAACTTCGCCATTGTCCGCCACGATGAGGGCGCCTACGTTGGGATTGGGTGATGTAAGGCCAATGCCTCGACGGGCAAGCTCGATGGCTTGTCGGACAAAATCCTCGTCGGTGCGTCGATTAGACATGCGTTCGTTAGCGCCATTGGAAGCTAAGCAGACGCTTCCCGCCGCTGTCAGTGATTTGCTTGGACTTCGCCTTGAAATTCCGTGGTTTAAGCTCTTCGACGCCGCTGGGCCTGCGCGTCGGTAAAAAAATCTTCGTCCGGTTCCGCAACCGCCGTTCCACTCCGTCCTCTCGGCCCACGACGGACCGGAGCCATCTGGTTGGCGAAAGGATCGGCGGGGAGGTCAGGCTCTTTCTTCCACCACCGACGCAAACGATCAAGCGCCCTGTGGAGGCGGTATCGCAAAATATTCGTCATCGTTTCCCCTCGACGAGTTCTTTCGCTAGGCGAAAAGCGAATCCACAAACTCTTTCGGATCGAAGGGCAAAAGGTCGCCGGCCTTTTCGCCCACGCCAACGTAACGTACGGGAAGTCCCATTTCGCGCGAGATTGCAACCACCACGCCGCCTTTCGCCGTTCCGTCGAGCTTGGTCAGCACGATTCCAGTGACACCCGCAGCTTCGGTAAACATCTTTGCCTGCTGCAGGCCGTTCTGGCCGGTAGTCGCGTCCATCACCAGGAGAGTCTCGTGAGGGGATCCTGGAATGATGCGTTGGGCAGTCCGACGCATCTTTTCGAGTTCCATCATCAGGTTGCTTTTCGTGTGCAGGCGTCCGGCGGTATCGACAACCACATAGTCCGTCTTGCGAGCTGTCGCCGCCTGCAAAGCGTCGAACAGAACGGCCGCTGGGTCCCCACCCGCTTTCGTCTTGATGACCTCCGTGCCCGTGCGCTGTCCCCAGACTTCGAGTTGCTCGATAGCTGCAGCGCGGAACGTGTCGGCAGCGCAGAGCAAAACGTTCTTTCCCTGCGAGCGAAATACTTGCGCGAGCTTGCCGATGGTGGTGGTTTTGCCGGTACCGTTCACTCCCACGACAAGAATGACCTCGGGCGTGCCATCAACTTTCTGCACCGGGCGGGAATTTGCCGCGGTCAGAATCGCGAAAAGTTCTTCTTTCAGCAAGCGCTTCAACTCATCAACGTCCTGGATCTGCTTACGGTCCGCCTTCTCGCGTAGCTTCTCGAGAACTTCGTGGGTCGTGGTTGTGCCCAGGTCGGCGCCGATCAGGGTGGCCTCAAGGTCATCGAGGGTATTGCGATCGATCTCTTTGCTGAAGGAGACTGCTTCCTCGATGCGCTCGGCGAGGTTTTCGCGCGTGCGCGTGACAGCTTCCTTCATGCGGTCAAGGAAGCTCGGTTTCTTCTGCTCTTCTTCGAGGCTGCCAAAAAGGGTCTGAATCATGGACGCTGGGCCAGCTTTTTATTATAGCGGTGCGCAACAGGCAGGGTGGGGAGCCTCGATAACCTCAATTACAGGAGACTAGAAGCGCGTGGTTCCAACCGCATCGGTGGCAGATGAAGATGCGGTGGCCGCCTTTGCCGACTCTGTGGTCTCTGTAGAAGGAGCAGGTGCGGCCGTCGCAGACGGCTCACTGGTCGTCGTTGCTGGAGCGGCAGTCTGTGCTGCTGGCGCTGGTGGGGGCACAGCCTGTGCCCGGACGAGTCTGCGAACTTTGATGTCGCCGCGGGCATAAACCACACCCAGTGCTGCGACCGCTTCAGGATCAAGTCGCTTCCCAACCAGGTTGTTGATGATGCGCAACGCTTCCTCTGGTTCATAGGCGCGCTGGTAGGGGCGGTTTGTCGTCAACGCATCAAAGGTGTCGGCTACGGCGATCACGCGCGCCAGCAAGGGAATCTGGTCACCCTTCAACCCGTAAGGATAGCCGCGCCCGTCGAGCGCTTCGTGGTGCAACTCGATGCCGGGCAGCATGTCTTTGAGCTGACTCACCGGGCGCAGGATGTTCGCGCCCTTGGTGGTGTGAGTCTTCATGATCTCGAATTCTTCCGGAGTCAGGGCGCCGGGCTTCTTGAGAATGTGATCCTCGATACCGATCTTGCCGACGTCGTGCAGCTGAGCGGAGATGCGAAGCGTTTCAAGAAAGTTGTCATCGAGCTTCATCTCGCGAGCGATGAGAAGCGAATAGCGCGTTACTCGATCGGAATGGCCGCGGGTGTACGGATCCTTTTCGTCGACCGCGCCAGACAGCATCTGGATGGAGCCGAGAAAGAGAGCACGGTTTTCTTCGGCAGCGCGCTGCAGATCGTGGACGAACTGCTGCAGTTCGTCAGACATCATGTTGAAAGTGGATGCCAGTTCGCCGATTTCGGTCCGGCTGCGCAGTTCGACGCGCTTGGAGAAATCACCACGCGCGATGGCCCGGCTCGATTCGGTCAAGACCTTGAGCGGATTCGCAATGCGGCGAGCGGCATAGAAGCTCACCATGATGCTGGCGAGAACGCACAGCAACGCCAGCAACCGCGCCGTGTGCTGCATCTCGAAGACACCTTGATATGCCTCAAGACGCGGCTTCTGCACGATGACCGCCCAGTCAAGTTCGGTGACCGGGCTGTACGTACCCAGCATTTCAATGCGTGACGTTCCTTCCTGTATCGTGAATTCCGCGGTGGCTGCAAGCTGTCCCTTGCTGCCTTCATCCACGAAATTCTTAACAATTTCGAGATGCTTCATGTCCTGCCCGGTGGCGTACTCAGAATGACTGGCAGCAACCAGACGACCTTGCGCGTCAACCACATAGGGCGTTAGACCGGACCGGCTGACTTCTTCGAGGCGGCGGATCAGGAATCCGAGGTCGACGACGCAGCCGATCATCCCAATAAACTGGCCTGAATTCGTTACAGGTGTGCTTACCAGAACGACGGTTCGAGCCGACTTGCCGCTGCCGACGACCAGGGCCTGACCGCTGTAGTCGCGATTCTCGCGAGCGGCAGCGAAGCCTCGCTCGAGCTCTCGGCGCAGGAAGGCATCCGGTGCGATGCGGCCCTTGTTGATACCCTCTTTGTAGATACCCTTGCCGTCAGCATCCAGCAACGTGACATAGTCGATGTCGTCGGTGGACGAAACAAAATTCTCGAGCAGCGCACTCAGTTCGCCCCGCTCGAGCCGCGAGCCACTGATGTCGCCGCCGCTGGCAATCTGAATCGCCGACGAAAGATTGCGGAGCATGAGCCGCAGCGATGCTTCGTGCTGAGAGATGTCGTCGGCCAGCGAGCGCGTGACTGTGTTTTGCAGCAGCCTTTCGTTGGTCTTGAGGCGTTCGCGGTTGTTCGACTCCACCTGTGCCGAGTAGAAGTACATAGGCACGACGCTGATCGCCACCAGCACGCCAAGGATGACGTAGAGGATCGGGATGCGCGCCGGAATGGACACTTTTAGAGACACAATGGCACTGTGGTTAAGGACACGGCGAAATCTGGGGGATTAAGTGAAATTCTACTTTGGTTTCAGTGGAGTTCGACCCAACTTGGATGGGCTTGCCGTTACGAAAGTATGAAAAATGGGGTGCTACTTCCTGAGGGTTTGGCACATCAATTGACGAAATCTATGACGCTTGTTTTCAGCAATATAGCGCGGCATTCATAATCTTAACGTGTAACTGGGCAATAGGGAGTAGCACCGGTTCAAACGCGACGGGAATAAAGAGGGGTTGATGGCAGAAGAATGGGGATACCTCGTGGTCTGGCAGTTTCGTCCACGCCCAGGGACTGAGAGGCATTTCGAAAAAACGTATGGTCCAGACGGATCATGGGCACGATTGTTTGCCAAAGGAGAGGGGTTTGTCCGCACAGAGTTAAACCGTGACTTGAAGGATCCGCAAAGGTATCTGACGCTTGATTACTGGACTACCAAAGAAGCTTACAAGGCGTTTCGCGCCAAGCATGCGGCGGAGTATGCGGCCATCGACAGTGAATGCGAGGCCCTGACGTTAGAAGAGACTTCTCTGGGAGAATTTTCGAGGGTAACGGGCTAGAAGCCAGTCTCGCTCTTTGCGCTGCGCGTCATCAGCTCGTGGATTGCTTCACTCGGCGATTTCCCTTCATGCAGGATGGCGTGCATCTTCTCGCTGATCGGCATCTCGATGCCGCGGGCCTTCGCCAATCCGACAGCAGCGTTGGTGGTGAGAACACCCTCGGCGACCATTCCGTGCATGCCGGCGATGATGTCGGGTAGCTTTCGTCCGCGGCCCAGCTCGACGCCGACGCTGCGATTTCGTGAGAGGCCCCCCGTGCATGTCAGCACCAGGTCTCCCAGACCCGCCAATCCAGCCATTGTCTCGCGCTGGCCACCGCAGGCCACACACAGGCGCGTAATTTCCGCCAGACCACGCGTTACCAGCGCAGCGATGGAATTGTGTCCCAGGCCCAGGCCATCGCAAACGCCAGCCGCGATGGCGATCACGTTCTTCAGCGAGCCCCCGAGTTCCACGCCCACCACATCGTCATTGGTGTAGAGGCGGAAGCGCGGGTCGCTGAGTTCCTGCTGCACGGTCTGCGCCAGGTCAGCGTCAGGGGATGCAATTGTGACGGCGGTCGGATCACCTCGCGCGACTTCCTTTGCGAAAGACGGGCCGCTCAATGCACCGAGTCTCGCGCGCAGACCCGCACTCTGCAAGATCTGCGAGATCACTTCCGTTATGCGGAGCAGTGAGCCATCTTCGAGCCCCTTGGTGGCGCTGACGAACAGCATGTCGGGCCGCAGCCATGGGCGCATGGCTTCAAAGAGCCGACGGCAGTGATTGGAGGGCATCACGCTGATGACGATACGGGCGCCCTGCAGGGCTTCAGCAAAATCGTTGGTGACGGCGACGTTCACCGGAATCGGCTGCCCTGGCAGAAACAGAGCATTCTCGCGCTTTGTGGAGATTGACTCGCGCACTTCGTCTTCATATGCCCACAAGCGAACGCGATGATTGCCTCCACGCGCGGCCACGATTGACAAGGCCGTGCCCCAGGCGCCCGCTCCGATAACGGCGATTTCGCTCATTTGCGTCCTGAACGGAACTTACTCTCAGTGCCAGCCATCAGGCGCCGGATGTTCAAGTGATGCTTTGCGATGATGAGCAATGAAGACGCTGCCATGAAAGCGAGCATCGCGGGCGTCTCGTGATAGTCGTGCAGCAAGCGCGCGGCTGCCGGGAAGATTGCTGCCGCCGTGATCGAACCCAGGGAAATATAGCGGAACAGCGCAACCATGATCACAAACACGATGACCATCACCAACACGCCTCGCGGAGCAAGACCGATCCAACTCCCGAGGCCGGTAGCAACTCCCTTGCCGCCGCGAAAGCGAAGCCACACAGGGAAGATGTGGCCAACGATGGCGCTGAAGGCCGCCAGAGATGCGAGGATGTACGGGTCTTCGCCCAAGCGACGCGCAAACGAGAGAGCCAGCAGCACGGGGACGAGTCCCTTGAGCGCGTCGCAGACCAGAGTGAGCAGGCCGAGCTTGGGCGACTTGCGCGATACGTTGGTGGCGCCGATGTTGCCGCTGCCACTCGATCGGATGTCTTCCCCCCGGAAAATGCGTACCAGTAGATAGCCGAACGGAATGGAACCGGAGAGATAACTGAGCAGGGCGGTAAGAAAATATGGGCTCACAGTTTTTTTGACGCCACGAGGCTACCGAAGTTTGAAGCTGTGCAGCTTGGTGTAGCGCGATCCATTCCGCGAGAGCTGACTCTGATACAGAAAGTACTCGCGGGCGGTCATGGTACCAAACTCCGGCGCCGGCATTGTCGCCAATTTCTCTTGCAGGCGCTGAAAGACCTTGTTGGGGCCGTCGTCTGTTTGCCTCCGTGGCGATCCCGAGCCTCCACTTTTGCGCGCCAGCGTAAGGTGAGGGCTGAATGCACGCTCTTCTTTCGGGATGCCGAACTGGGCTGTGGCCTCGTCAATATCCGCAGCCAACTTTTGAAGCTCCTGGGCAGCATGGATTCCGATCCAAAACACGCGAGGCGATTTTGGAGTTGGGAAGAAGCCAGTACTCGAGAATGTAATCGCGAAGGAGGGCACACTGACTCTGTTGAGGCTATCTTGCAGGGCCGGAATGATTTCGGTCGGTTTTTCGCCGATGAACTTGAGAGTAATGTGCAGTGATTCAAGCCGAACCCAACGCGCCTCGGGGCTGAAGCCGCTGACGCCTTCGAGGAAGCGCCCGATGCGCTGGCGGATCTCGCTGTCGATATCGAGCGCGATAAAGAGTCGCATGGGATCCCTACATCAACTTCCGGCGGACCATGTCGAGGGCGAGTTGTGAAGCGAACCAGCGCACTCTTTTTCGGTCGCCCGGGAACTTGCGCTCTTCGACCTGTGTTTCTCTATCGCTGGCGAGCGCGTGATAGACCAGGCCAACGGGTTTCTGCTCCGTTCCCCCGGTGGGTCCCGCCACTCCAGTGATTCCGATGCCGAATGTGGCCTTGCAGCGTTTGCGAATGCCTTCAGCGAGCGCAACTGCAACTTCGCGGCTAACCGCGCCATGCTCCGCAAGCAGCTTTTTGGGTACATCGGCGAAAGCCGTCTTCAACTCATTCGAGTAGACGACCACGCCGCCCAGGAAGTATCGCGAGCTTCCACTAGTGCTCGTAATGCGATCCGCCAGTAGTCCCCCGGTGCAAGATTCCGCGACGGCCAGCGTCGAATTCCTCATCTGCAGGTAGTAGCCGACAATCTGCTCCAGCGACTCCCCTTTGCTGGCGTAGAGCGCGTCGCCGAGTTCGTCCTCGATTTCGCCCGCCAGGTCATCGACTCGCTGCTGTGCATCCTCTAGGGAATCGGCACGTGTGAAAAGATTGAACTGGACGTCGCCGGCACCGGCCAGGATCGTCGTCTGTACGTCGGTGTAACGCTTGTAAATCGGAGCAACGCGGGAATCAACCAGTGACTCGCCAAGCATGGCGACCTTGAGCACCCGAGTCGCGATGTACGCCGGCGGAAGTTTCGCCCGCAGACGTTCGAAGCATTGCTCGTCAAACATGGCGCGCAGTTCGAACGGCGGGCCAGGGAGCAGGATGATCAGGCGCTCGCGTCCTTCGTATTGGCCGGTGATCCATTGGCCGGGAGCGGTGCCGTTGGGATTGGGTAGCACGATCGCGCCGGAAATCACGTCGGCCTGCTGAAAGTTGTTGGGTGTCATTTTGTAGCCGCGAGCTGCGAAACGCTGTTTGAGCTTCTCGAGAATTTCTTCGTCGCGGTAGAGTTCGACGCCAAGCGCCTCGGCAACGGCATCGCGGGTCAGGTCGTCTTCGGTGGGACCGAGGCCTCCCATGAAAATCACCAGATCGGAACGAAACAGGGCGTGTTGCGCAACCGAAACCAGGCGCTCTCGGCTGTCGCCGACGATGGTTTTCAGGACGACTTCCACCCCAAGTTGGTTCAGTTTTTCGGTCAGGTACAGCGAATTGGTGTCCTGGCGGAACGGGGTGAGCAGTTCCGAACCGATGGCAATGATTTCAGCACGCACGCGTAGAAGTTTAAACGATGAAGAACGAAAACCTCACGCCGGTCGTTCCTCAGGTCCTAATCACAAACTCCAATTAGCGGGCCTATCTCGCACTACGCCTCGATCTTCAACTCGTCCAACTCGAGAAATTCCTGCACGATCGGCTCCTGGCACTTCTCCATTTCGGCATATGGACCAAAAAAAATCGCCTTCGCTTCATACAGGAAAACGACACGATCCGCCAGCTTCTTTGCCAGCCTCATGTCGTGCGTGACCACTACGCTGGTCAAGTGCAGCTGGATCTTCAGGCGCTTAATCAGATCCCCCAGCAATTGCGCCATCAGCGGATCCACCATCGTCGTCGGCTCGTCATACAACACACATTCGGGTTGCGCCGAAAGCGCGCGCGCAATCGCCACCGAACGCTTCATGCCGGTCGACAAATCCGACGGCAGCAACTCGCGCATGTGGCCGACGCCGACCATCTCGAGCAGTCCATCGACGATCTGGAAGATCTGGTCTTCCGTGAGGTCCTTTCGTTCGCGCAACGGAAAAGCCACGTTCTCGCCGACCGTCAGCGAATCAAAAAGCGCGCCATTCTGAAACACCATCGTGACTTTCTTGCGGATCGGCTCCAGTTGCTCTTCGTTGTAGTGAGTGATGTCCTCATGCGCTACGATCACGCGCCCGGCATCCGGCTTCAGGAAGCCCATGATGTTGTGCAGCGATACTGACTTGCCAACACCGCTTCGTCCCAGAATGCAGACAGTCTCCCCGGCGCGCACGTTGAAACTCACGTCATCGAGCACGCGGTTGTCTCCGAATGCTTTGCTTACGTGCTGAAAATCGATGTATGGCACGATTTGATTTTGGTCTGGCATTCGAAAGGGTCTCTTACCTTTTAACTCGCGCCGACTCGTCGGCGGCCTGCAATTCTTCCGGTGTGTTCAGGTTACGAAACAATTCGCTTCCAAACCCCGCACGCTGCAGATCCGGGTCTTCGATGATGTGTACTGATGTCTCCCCAAACAACAAATCAATTTTGTTGCGACCACTCCGCAAAGCAAGCTCCGCCAAATCTGCAAAAGCTTTCTGATAGATAGCACACAGTGGCTGCCAGTTCCCTGCTGCTCGAGGCACGGTCACCACCGCGCCACTCTCAGACTCATTTACCAGGTAACGCAGGAATGCTTCCGTCACAAACGGCATATCCACTGCGAGAATCAGATTCCGATCGCTCGACGATGCGCGCAATGCAGCATGAATGCCGCCCAGCGGCCCATGCTCTGGGAACTCGTCTTCAAGCACGTCTCCAAAGGCGCCGAACCGGGCCCGGCTGCCCAGAATGTAAACATTTCTGGTAACAGTCGTAACCAAGGTGAGTGCGCGCTCGAGCAAAGTTTGCCCCTGAAACTCGACA
>Ga0126372_10000715_pt1 | contig 12208 bp, 17 predicted proteins | sample PanSoiMetaPlot_6_FD_92762 | JGI IMG/M metagenome (GOLD analysis project Ga0126372, IMG submission 92762) | Tropical forest soil microbial communities from Panama - MetaG Plot_6 | ecosystem: Environmental > Terrestrial > Soil > Tropical forest > Bulk soil | place: Panama | collected 2016-02-17
CTCGAGGGCATCGTAGCCAAGTACGAGCACGTGCCCGTATGACCCAGGGCAGGCAGCTTGGTTTTTTAGTCGTGTTCAACACGTAGGGAACGCCTCGATGGCGTCTCCATGTCTGGTAATACGCCAGGGGAGCCCGAGGGAATTTGTTTATTGGAATTCAAGGAAGATAATTTCGGGATTCGATCCCAACCGCATGGCGGGCCCCAAGTCCCCGCTCCGCTCGAAGTAAAGACCATCATCCTGCCAATGTGGCTCAAGCCATAGACGAACTAGCGGTACACACGGCGTGCAATCCAGCTCCACGGAACGAATTGCCCAAGGTGCGTGTGAAACTTGCATCGAAACGCCGGCAACTTCCGCAGTCGGGATGATCAGGAGCGTGAGTCAGAAGCACGCTAGCACGGGCCTGCTCAAAACCGAGGGCGTTCAGTAACGACCCAAACCGGCTTCGATGAAGCGCGTTCCTGTAAGACACACCGACGATCTGCAAGCCGTCGACTCCACCTTCTCGTCATTAAGAACGCGCACTCTTTCGAATGGATATGTGTTCGACATGCACGACAGTGAAAAAAGTTTCTACAGTTGGCCCGAACTAACCTATTCCCCAACAGACTGGCTTCGAGTGGGTTTGGTGGCGCAACGTACGAAGGCGTTTCAGACGAAGCTCGACACACAGCGCGGTTTCCTGCTTGGCTTCTCTCACAAACAGGCGGAGTTCACGACCTATGTCTTTAACCCGGGCTGGACCGACCCGACCGTCGTTCTTGAGGTCGGCTGGAGCTTTTGACGGGCAAGTGTTGAATGTCGCTCGATGCGTGCTGAACGGAATACGACGACGCAGCACGGACCCGGTCCCCTTGCCGTATTCACGTTATCGGTCCACTTGAAAGAATTAGGAGAGTCCAGTGCATCAAAACTGTCACTCTTGCCAGTGGGACAAACAAATATGGATCCGCCGCGTAGCAACCTCGGGAAAAAGCGAGCAATCACATCAAATTGCAGTTGTTCCTGCGGACTATGAGCTGAGTGAACTAGTTCAGAGGTGGTACTGTGTTCACGTCAAAGAAGACCAAACATCACGACCATGAGTCCGGAGCAGGAGTTGGCATCGCTGAAGAACATTCACCCGAAAAGAAGAAAATTAAGGAAGGGCCGGCGAGTTATTCCGATGGGCATCCTCTCGACATCGTCCAATATCTAGAGCCAAGCTCATCTTGAAACCTGATCGCTTCACCTCGGTGGAAAGTTTCCGCGACTTCGGCAAGCTCGTCAAGCGAACCGCGAAGTCAGAGAAAGTGGGGTTTAGCGATGACCCGGAGGCAGGACGCAGGCCGGAAATCAGAGAAATCATCTTCGTTGATACTCCTGACTGCCGCTTATACAACAACGCCTTCATTCTGCGACGGCGCATCAGTTATGTGGATGGCTTTCCGGTGGGCGATCCGGAGATCGTTTTCAAGTTCCGACATCCCGACACACAAAAGGCGGCGGGAGTCGATGTGCGCCCCAAGATCTCCGGAAAGTACCGGATCAAATTCAAAGCTGAAGTTCTGCCGCTCAGGGATGAGATTGGGGGATATCGCATTCTCTATTTGCACAACTGTCAGTTCGGCTTGAGCCAGGTCCACGAAGGCAACCAGACCTCAATGGTTACCCTGAGCCGCATTTTTCCGGCACTTGCTGCCCTGAAGAGATCCGATGAAGAGAGGGTTAACCTGGTCAGCGGCGCAATCGTGGAGGAGGTGTTGCTGCGCCTTGGCGAACTTGACTTCGGCAAAGCCACTGTAGCCAACAGCGATGTGTCGCTTTGGCGCACGCGCGGTGAACATATGCCCCTGGTCGGAGAATTTGCTTTCCAGTTGAAGTTCGAACGTAAAGAAGACGTCCACCACAAGGCCAGGGACCTTGCTGAGCAGTTCTTTATCTCTCTGCAACGGGATATAGAGGATTGGATTTCTCTGGGTACAACCAAGACCGGAATGGTCTATCGCATGAAGGGCAATGCACCACAGGGGCACGAATAAGATACCGGCGCCAAGTCCTGCGCGCCCTGAGCTTGTGAAAGGTGCGGTCAGCCTGTCGCCCGAGATCTCGATCCTCCAGATTTTCACGACCTTTCTTCTGATTGGGGCTACCAGCTTCGGCGGTGGCGTTGTGGCCTACCTGCGCAGCAGCTTGGTTGACAAACATGAATGGCTGGACGACAAGACTTTCGTCGAATTGCTGGCCATGAGCCAGTCCCTGCCTGGCCTGAACGCAACCAATATGGCGATCCTGGTAGGCGACCGTCTTCGCGGGATCGCTGGAGCAATAGCGGCGATCTTGGGCATTTGCCTGCCGGGCGCAGTGCTGATGTACGTGGCGGCTCTCCTGTACCGCGTACACGGAGACAGGCCATTGGCGACCGCGGGCCTAAAAGGCGTTGCCGCAGCCGCAGTCGGTTTAATTCTAGCTACCACCCTCCAACTCGGTCGCAAGTCGTTCTTCCATGCCGCTGATTTGGTATTTGTCGTCCTTACCGTCATTGGGTAAATCGACTACACCAGTCTGTGCCGCGCGTGCTGATCGGTGTAGGTACGCTCGCCACCTTGTGGTACCGGCCCCGAAGAGGTGGGGAGAAAGCCTCAGACCCATGAAGCAGATCCCGGCACTAATTCGTGTTTTTTCCTACCTGTCCCTGCTTACCGTCGGCGGCGGCATGGCGGCGTTCCCGGAACTCAAGTTCCTCACTGTGGATGTTCACCGCTGGCTCACGTTCCCGCAGCTCATCCACCTTTACGGCGTTGGGCAGATGGCGCCCGGGCCTAACATGATGATGGTCGTCTCCATCGGACAGTGGGTGGCCGGCTTGCCAGGAGCAATTGTAGTCCTGATCGCCTTTTTCCTGCCAACGGCACTTCTGACTTTTATTATCGGACGGCTGTGGACCCGACTTGGAAAATGGCGCTGGAGAAGATCCATACAGCGTGGGCTTGCGCCTGTTTCGATCGGCCTGCTTCTTGCCTGTTGTCTCACCATGGCCAAAGGGGCAGTAACTGGCTGGGTCACGGCTGGAATAGCCGTTATCACTTTTGTCATCCTGCTACGCAGCCGGATAAATCCAGCGCTTCTCATTCTCGGCGGAGCGGGGGTCGGTCTCCTAGTATTGCGGGCATAACCTCGCTAGTCGTCTCCATTTATCAAGGTATTGCTTCTGGGTATTACCCGGTTTGCGACTTTGAATGGAAGCTACTCGAACGACTACGTGAACGTTCCTGTTCCAGAGGCTGGGACTACGCGCGAAGGGATTTTAACCGCCGTCCAGCGCATGAGCACAGAAGCAGGCCAAGTCGCTGAACCCGAGCATCCCCGTCTTGTCTCAAGGATGCGTTCGCTCATTGCTGTCTAGCGAACGTAGTTCGTTATCTTGCTAGTTGTCGGCGTCTCACGATCATCTCCGGCCGCTTGTCCGAATTCCTGGCGCCTAAGCAGCGTGTTCACAACCGATGTCAAACCGGAGACGACAAAATCATGCCAAGGACCGGTTCTGCTAGGCGTGGCAACACCGAAAACGTCCATGCCATCTATGCGTACACTGCCCTCGCCGGGAGTTGAAAGATGCGCTGGCTCATTCTTTGCCTGACGGCGACGCTTGTGTCCTTGCGCCTTATCGCAAAACTACCATCTTGTGATCCGGGGCGGCCGGGTACTCGATCCCGAATCCGGCGCTTGATACCGTTCGCAATGTCGGCATTACCCAGGGTACCATCAAGAAGGTTTCCGTTGAGACTCTTGTTGGCAAGCGCATGATTTCTGCCCGGGGTTTAGTGATCGCCACAATTCTTTGAACTGCTAAAGGGTCTGGCGGCGGATGCGGATGCGGTCAGACGCGGAGTTCGTTGAATAAAACCATCAAGTCAGACCTAGCCGCTGTCCGAACCAGGCAGCAGCTTGCTTCTTGGTTGAGATTCAATTGCTGCAGAGTCGCGATCCAAGAACCTTCTGGACTCTCCGCCAACTAGGTCACTCATAGACGTGTTCCCAGAAACACAAAACCCCCTACCCCGGTTCGGAAGGGAGCGCTCGCGATGCGGTGTAACTGGGCGCCCCGCCGACTTTCTGGTCTGCTTCTTTTTCACTTTCTCGCTGCGCACCTAGGCAGGAGCCTTCGCTGACCGTAGTTGCAATTTCCTTGCATCGCTCAGCCGACAGTTTCTTGACGCGGGCTATTCCGCCCATTCTTGCAATCTTTGAGACGTAGATGAAAGGACACACTCGGATAATCGAAAATCGAACATTTTTGGGGGGGGAAGTCCCAGGGCAACTGGGGGCTTCATAATTCTGAGCTGCGGGTTTATTGATATTGACTAACCTGTCGGATGCTCTTTTTGGCCAAGGGCGAAATGATCGAAATTAGGGGACGCTCTTCTCCGAGACTGCCCGGCGACTCAAGATCGGAGCTTTCCTGGAATTACCAAGAATGTCGTTGTAGGTAATCGTCTTGCTTCCGACGAGGACTAGCATTTCGTCTCCTGCCGCGTACTCCACCCCATATGTTCCGGGCGGCGCAGTGTATAAGACTACATACACCGTATTACCAACTCTCAGGGAAATGTCATAGCGAATCGTCGAGGAATCGGCGCCATTCGTCGCCGGATGGGGTTTGACAGACAAAATCGTGCCCGGCTGATATTTGGATGAGGACACTTGGCCAATGGCTTGGGCAAATGCCGCGCACAGCAGGACTACGCTTAAAGCTTTTCGCATCCGCCTCCCTGCAGGTACGAAACAGGATGTTTGTAGAATATGTGTACTCAGGGGCCAAGTTTAACTGTCACAATTGACACCCTCCCAGCAGAGCTCAATCGCGTGACCCCGCGCCAGGCTCAATGGCGTTTTTCAGTGAGTGTGAGGATTTGCGTGCAGACATGCGCAACGAGACGCAGCGATCCCTACCCCGTTACGAGACGGCAAAAGACGTAGCAGGCCAACGTGCTCAGCATTCAAACGTATGAGCCGCGCCTGCCACCGTTGCGGAGGAGAGTCCACTGCTTGACTACTATATAGGCACACAGGACTATTGCGCTGCTGTGCCAGCGCATCTTCTAACAAATTGCGGCCCGCATTTCCCCCGCGTCCACCTGTCCTGATTTGCAAGTCTGTCAATCTCGGTCAGCATTTCTTTGGGGAGCCGTACCGATACGCCTACCGAACCTTTCGGTTCCTCATTCCCATCTTCAATCCTTGTACAAGTCGCGCAGCGTCATGGTATCCGCCAGCTGTTGGTTCAGTTGTGCAGTGATTTCTAGCCGTATGGGTTCTTCGAGTTCGAGCAGCAGCAGATGGCTCACCGGTCCCGTAGGGCTGGATCTCGCCCGCAAGCTGATGAAGTCGGGGCTATGCACTGATCGGCTCTGTAGTTTTGGTATGGACTGGTTTCTCCATCGCATTCTCCTTCCGTTATCGTCTTGCATGCCCTTCATATCGAAGTGCGCAGAGGCTTGAGCATCATTTCGGTTTTTCTTCCGGTCGCGTGGCTGCACAATTACGGGACGGCTTAGGCCTCGGCCCGAAAGCGCGAGCAGTATCGTGCTGCGGCCGATTCGTGCGCGACAGCTCGCGCTGCCGCGCTGTCTCGGATGGCAAGCCCCCGACCAGCGCATAACGAGTGCACGGAGACGTTCAGCACGATGATGAAAAGTCACGGCTGCCCTGCCACTGCCCATAGGCATAAGCGGCGTCAACAATGCGTGCAAACTCTTGGCGGGTGAAATAGTCCGTCGGAACTTGCTTAACCCTTAATAGGTTTCAAGGACCGCGCTGGGTTCTTCTTCAGCCATTCGTTTCGGACGCAGAACCAAAGAAACCCCGACAGGCGTTCATGCTTTCGTTGTGCGGTGTTTGCATTGTTGCCCGCGGCAGTCCATGTAGCCCGGATTTAGACAAGAAGGGCGACGTCAGTTCTTCAAACTCAGTGAGGCCCTGGTCCCGGACGCGCTGTTTAAGCTGCTTCTCAGGCCGCGTGTTGCTGCCCGGTGGTTGTCTTCGATAGGTGTCGGGAGCGTTCGTCCTCTAAAAAAGCAGCAACCGCCTCTTCAATCGTGACTTTCGCCGCAGGCTCAGGAGTTTGCGGAATGGCAACCTGTTCCATTGTGCGGACCTTCAACTCCGCGCGCTCCCAACTCCGGGTTTTTGTGCATAGCCTTGCCATTCAAAACACCGCGAATCCCTTTCGGACAGCGACAACGGCGCCAAAACCTGTCCTCGCAATGCGCACAATCCGCGGTGTGCCGGGTGTACACGAAAAAGGCCCATGATAACCGGTGCGAAGGTAAGCGAGAAGACAGACTCAGTCAAACGGCGGTACAAAAACGGTACAAATTGGGAGGGGGCGCTGTGAGCGGATGAAAATAGGTGGGTTAGGATGGTGGAGCTAGTCGGGATCGAACCTACGACCTCATCGTTGCGAACGATAACATCGTCCGTAGCCAACTTACTGATAGCACTGGCCTTAAGTCCTCTCCTGCTCCTATTTCGACCCCAACTTTTGGAAGCATAACGGAAGCACAACGCGGTGGCAGTGTTTGCCTCAACGCTGAAAACGCTCCAGGCAACCCGAACCTTTCAACACCTTATACTTTCTTTGCTAAAAACGGGAATTCTGGTTTCGTAGTTGCTGAAGGCAAATGAGTCCGCCCTTCGGGGCGGATTCTCAAGGCATAACAGCTATAGGTCACCCACAAAAAGCTCTTCGTCCGCGCGGCAGCAGGCAAACCTATCCGATGTCGACCACAGAGAGTGCCCGAAAGCCGTTGGAGAGCGCAAAGCTCTTGGGCGTCCGGCAAACGATCGCGCCGCTGGCAATTCGCGACTTGCCAACTACGTTGCGGACAAATTCCAAGTTGACACTGTCTGCAACCGTGGGAACTTCATTCCACTTGGCTTCAAAGAGTTCTAGCTTTCCGGCGACATCCACTACGAAATCGACTTCACGCGTGCGATCTCGCCAAAAGAACAAACTGCCAACGCGTCCCGCCCGGCGTTCCCTCGCCCTCAATTGGGCAAACACGAATGTTTCCCAAACCGCGCCTGCTGCCGGCGCCTGCCGGAGCTCTTCCAGCGTTCGAATATTCAACAGCGCACAAAGCACGCCCGTGTCCGCCAAGTAGAGCTTGGGACTCTTCACGATAGACTTTGTGCGGTTCGAGAACCACGGCTCAAGCAGCACAACTTGGCCCGAAGCCTCTAGGACAGATAGCCAATGGTTAGCAGTACTGGGGGAGATGCCCACATCGCGAGCCAGATCCGCCTTGTTTAGAAGGTTTGCAGAACGCAGCGCACAAGCTCGCAGAAAGCGCTCGAAATCACGCAGGCTTCCTACGTTGGCTAGAGAGCGTACATCGCGCTCCAAATATGTGGCTAGGTACGAATTGTAGAACGCAACATGATCAATGTCGCGATCGGCGTACAACTCAGGAAAACCGCCACGCACAATTGCATCCTCGGGCATCGTTTTTGCCAGGGCCGTCTGGATTTCGTGTAGAGAAAGGGTCTCCAACTCAGCAATGTCCGCCCGCCCGGCAAGTGATTCCGACACGCTCTTCATCAAGGTAAACTTCTGCGAGCCGGTAAGAAGGAACCGCCCGTGGCCGCTGCGGTCGGCATCGACCGCAATCTTGAGGTAGCGAAATAATCCAGGTGCGTACTGCACTTCATCGATGATGACCGGTGCGGGATGCTGGCGAAGGAAGCTCTCCGGCTCCTGCTCAGCCTGTTCGGCCTCAGTCGGTAGATCAAGCGAAACGAATTCGTGTTCGGGAAACAGGCGTCGAAATGTGGAAGTCTTGCCGGTCTGACGCGCGCCCGTAAGCACGAGAACCGGACGGGTTCGAGCCGAGCGTTGTAGACGAGGTTCAATATCACGAGGAATCCACATGTGCTAAATATCCAATACGATTGTATATTTTGCACAGAAAATTATCAATCTTCCGATCATTCCCAAAAAGATCACCCCTGCCAGCTTTCGCCTTGTACACGAAATCCTGTTTGCACTTCACGCAGCACAACGGCTCTGAATCAAGCCTCGTGTAATCCGCTGGCCGGAGCACAGGAAACGCGACGGAATGCTGCGGTTTTTAGGCTGGACGCAGCCCGGAGCTTTCTACGAAACCGAGGAGCCGGCCACCATCTCCGATGCCCGGTTCTATTTTGTGATTCGCTATGGCTTGGCACACAAGATTTTTTTTTATCGTGCGGCGAGTTGGAGCAGGGGAGCAACTTTAGACAGTACTATGCATGAAAATAGGTTTGCGGCAGGCGCACAGCGGTAGCGGTCAGTCTGTGATACAAGCAGTTGTGAGCAGCGATTGCTTGGAGGTCGGAGCCTTGTGTGATGACACAGATCCCGCAAAGTAGACTGACCCGCACCGGTATAAGGCATCACTATTGGCCGTACAGGGGTGGCCTTGCCACCCGCGGCATTCCATCGCCCGATGGCCTTCATCTCGCCATCGAGGGATGGAGCCTGGGCAGCAATGTCTGGATGATGGAAAATTTCTAAGCTGCTTTGTTTACCCCTAATTGATCTGGGCCTCAGTTGAATCAGATCAACTCGGCTCCCGTCGGCTCCCGAACCAGTAGGTCGGTCTGAGACCCGATTCATTCGGATTCGGTACCGGAGGCCCGCTCTGTAACAATCGGTAGTAGCAACTCCTGGATTACTAAATTTTCGATCAGACCACGGTGAAGATGATCCATGATTGTCCCAGGAGTTCTTCTTTAGCCGATTCTCGTCAGTCGGTCTTTCCGTCATCTCGGGCGATTGTCTACGTAGTTTTTACCAGATCAAGAAATCCGGGCAGGTCCTTTAAGTTTTCCAGTATGGCCAAATGAGGAATGGTTGCGAATGCATCTCGTCCATATCGTCCAGACAATACTGCAACAAATTTGACCCCAGCCTTTCGAGCAGCTTCCCCATCAACGATGTAATCCCCAACATAAAATGATTTCGCAGAATCTACACCCAGGCGCTTCAGCGCCAAAACTAGAGCCTCGGGGTCAGGCTTGGTATGCACTACGTCATCCCCGCCCACAATGACATGAAAAAATTGGTCCAGACAGTTTTTCCTGAGGATGTTGAGAACGCGATAATTCAGCTTTGTTGATACGACTCCAGAGTGAATTCCCGCGCTCTTCAGCACCTCCAGTACGGGTGCGGCATACCCATAAACCGACGTTTGACTATCCATAATTTTATCGGCATGCTCATGAAAACACTTCGCAAATCGGGATACCATTTCCGATCGCGTGTCTCCTGTTAGGCGCACGAACGAAGCGATGACTGCGGAAGAGAGGCGGAAGGGCGCCATCAAAGCAAGCAAACCCGCCGCAAAGGCAAGGACCGCGAACGCGAAGGCCAGGAAAAAGAAATCAGGGCGTGAGCGAAAACACGCCGCGAGCGATGGTCAATGAGATCTACCAGCAACTGAACTCCAAGAAGTGACCGGCGCGGGCGCTGCGCTCCCGCTGGGGAATCACTTTCGAATTTTCGGAAGACTAGAATACGAGCCTTGCAGCTATAATCGTTGCGAATTGGCGGGTCGATTTCGCGTCGTCCTTCTCCCTCTGCCATTTCGGGCAGGAGGTATGTCAGCAGTGCCGGATAATCTTGACCCTACCGGAGTGATTAGCGTCAAGGGCGTTCATCGACTACGAAGAGAAAGCGGTGTCACGCTCTTGATGGTGGCTGTCGGGATGTTTGCCTTACTCTCGATGGCCATACTGGCCCTAGATGTCGTAAACGGCTACATGGCCTCAAACCAAGCTCAAAAGACCGCTGACGCAGCTGCTTTGGCCGGCGCGGCGGCACTGGCGAGTTCCGGCACAACGTCGAACGGGGTTGCTCCAGGTACTGTTTGCAACGGAAGTACCGGAGACGCCGACACACGCGCACAAGCGGTTGCGGCGCAGAACCTGATTGCCGGGCTGCCGGCGCAATCGGTAGTTACGGCGTACTCGTCTACTCTGCCGGGCTACAATCCTCAAATTCAGGTCACGGTCACACGCACCGGCATACCGACATTTCTTGCCGGCATGTTTGGCGTTCGCACGAGCAGCGTATCGGCCACAGCGCTTGCGGAAGCTTACAATCCCCAAACCGGCTATCCTCCGATCGCGATACACGGAGTCAAACCTTGGGCGGTTTACGCGTCCACCTATACACCCGGCCAACATCTGCCGCTAACTCTCTCTCCATGCCCCCCAAGCGCAGGCCAGTTCTGTGCTCTCGATGGTCCAGCTCCGATTGCTTGCCCATCGACTAATGCGGTCTCATGCACCCAAATTGCGAGTACCGTTTATCACGACAACATCGCTTGCGAGAACGGATTCAATTTTACCAATGGGCAACTGATCGGCCCCGGCCAGGTTTTCCAGGTCTACGCGCGGCCTCTCGGCCCGATTGCAGCAGAGACGACTGCAGGCACCGAATGTTTGATTCATGCCAGCGGCAGCGGTCCTGGGCAAGGGCAAGATTCTTTCGTCGGCACCACTATCACCGGCGGCTCTAACAATCCGAATCCGGCCTTGCAAGGAGTGAGCAACATATCGCGCAGTGATTCGGTTATCACTGTACCTGTCATCGGCGCTGGCACACCCTTGCCAATCATCGGATTCCTGCAACTGGGAATTAACTATGTCGACGGCTTGGGCAACATCGACACTGTCGTTTTAAACAGGCAGCTTCAGGCCTTTCAGTGGATTTTTTACGAGCAGTTCATCCTCAACGGCAGAGCGCAGAATGCTGGAGAGCGCATCCCGCACTTTGACAATTGTGGGATACGGCACACTCTGGTTGGCCATGCCTGAGAAAAACTGCTTTAGGGTTCGCGGGGTGAGATCGCGGAGCGAGAGCGCACCGAAGCTTGGCTCGAGATGCTTCCGGATGGCACCTTGATAGCAAGCTTGGGTGGTGCTGGCCAGGAATGGCAGATCGCCTGGAATGTATTCTCTCTCCACGTAGTCACCAAAGTTGACGGCAGAGCCGACCGTAATAAGGCCCTGATTGATGGGCCTCAGTATCTCGTCGGCTATCTTCTGAACTTCCCGCAGTGACATCGTTGCAGGGGCAAGTTTGATGCGCTGACGTTTGCGAATACGTGCGCCGTTCTCGAACGAGTCTTGCCAGATACGCACGTACCAAAAGTTGTTCTCCTTTTTCGGCTTAGGGCCCTGGTGTCGCCGCTTGGCCATAGCTTCGAAATTTTCTCCTCGAAGCTCGCCAATGTCGTTTGCCTCGAGCGCAACCCTATCACGCTCCGCTTGCCGCGGGGTGTGCATAACTAGGTTCGAATTTGCGCTCGTGGCCATCAATTCTTCTTAATCGACTACTTCGCTGATTCGTTTCGCGCTTCGCCGTGATTCATAGCTCTCAAGGCCCGCCTGGCAGCGAAGGACATCACGCGTCTATGCTTCCATCCCACCTCACTACGCCTTTCACCCCCAGGAAGCGTCTGAAGGCCTCGGTGAACAAAGCGAGAAATGCGTAAGCCTCAGTCGGGCTCATCTTCGGCTCGAGCAGGGAAATCATTTCGTTCCAGATTGGGGGCCACTTCTTTTGGAAGTCCCCGGCGGAAGCCATAAAATCCGGCACACATCGTTTGACTCGTTTTTCTTCATTGCTCCCTCCTGGTTCGGTACTCCATCTACTCGGTCCTCCTGGCTCGGGCTTCGCTGATATCTTTCAGCCCGCAGCCCTGGCACTCGTAATCACCAACATTGTTTTTTCGATGCAAGGCGAAGCCTTGGCACCCGGGGCACGAGGGGAACACGTACTCCGGCGAGAATGGGTCGCTGGCGGCCTTTAAGCCGAGATAGCGAACAGGCTCCGGTTTCAGCCGCTCCAGCTCGGGAACCAGGTGCTCAGGGACCGACTTCGAATAAAGCCGACCGTCCCGGAGCCGCAGTTTCCCGCCAGCCTCCGAGATTTGAGCGAGGAGTTCCGTGGCCGTCACAGAACCTCCTTGTAGCCGTCTTCATCCTCGGCATCACCTTCGGAATGGCTTTCCGGGCGAGCGGCGGCTGTCTCGGCCCCCTTTTCGAACCGGTCCACATCTCGAGAAGTAGAAAAATAACCGTCACCACCGCCTGCTCCGGGCTTTCGGGCCCCGCCTTCCCCTTCCCCCGGCTTTTCAAGTGGAACAAGTGGCACAACCCGCGTAAACATTGGGGA
>Ga0126372_10000716_pt1 | contig 12208 bp, 10 predicted proteins | sample PanSoiMetaPlot_6_FD_92762 | JGI IMG/M metagenome (GOLD analysis project Ga0126372, IMG submission 92762) | Tropical forest soil microbial communities from Panama - MetaG Plot_6 | ecosystem: Environmental > Terrestrial > Soil > Tropical forest > Bulk soil | place: Panama | collected 2016-02-17
AGACGAGGCGCGCTTTTTCCTCCGGAGTCACGATGACTTTTATCTCATTCGCCACATGACGTGCGATTTCGCTCTGCAACGAGAGGATGTCGCGAAAATCACGCTCGTAACTTTCCGCCCAGAGATGCTGGTCGCTCGAAGCGTGAATGAGTTGCGCCGTGATGCGCACCCGCTGCCCATCGCGAAGCACAGAGCCTTCGATGACCGCGTCGACGTTAAGTTCGCGCGCAATTACAGGCAGTGATTTCCGTGCGCCCTTGTATTGCATAGCGGAGGTGCGTGAGATCACCCGCAAGGCGCCGATTTTCGCGAGAGTGGTGATCAGGGTTTCAGTCATGCCATCGGCAAAGTAATCCTGCGCCGAGTCACCGGAGAGATTCTCGAGGGGAAGAACGGCGATGGCCTCAATTCTTCGAATATCGGGAGTTGATGAGCGCTCCGCGGGCGAAGGTGTCGCGTTCGAGGCGGGGCCATCTACTTTGCCGATGAATCTGTAGCCGCGGCGCGGAAGCGTTTCGATATAACGAGGCTTATCGGCCGAGTCGCCGAGCACTTCGCGGATGCGTGCAATCGCGTTATGAAGGCTATGGTCGAAGTCAACGAAGGTATCTTCCGGCCAGAGTTCACCGCGGAGTTCGTCGCGAGTCACAAGATCGCCGGCACGTTTGAGCAGCGCAGCCAACAGGAGCAGTGGCTGGCCCGGAAGACGGAGCTTTACTCCCTGCTTACGCAATTCGCCCGCATGAGCATCCAGTTCAAACGTATCGAAGCGAAAGACGGACTGTTTGGAGGGGAACATTGCGAGCTAGGGAAGCGGTTTGATGTTTTGCCGAATCCAGTCAAGGATATTTACGAACTTGAATTCATGGCGCTCCATCGAGCCATCAACGAAAGCATAGCCATCCGCAGCTTCAGCCTCGATGCAAAATCCATTTCGTCTGAGAAAGACGTCGGCGGCGGTAAACGCGATGCGTTTATTGCCGTCGATAAAGCCATGGTTGTTTCCGAGGGACTCCATTAATGCCGCGGCTTCTTCTTCAAGTGAATTGTAGTAGCCAATTTGAGGACGAAAAACGGCGGACTCCACGGCGCCCTGATTACGGACACCGCGAAGACCACCGAACCTTTCGATTAGTAGAAACTGCATCCGGTAGACTTCCGCTACCGTGAGGTATTCCCTCATCATTTGGCGAGACGTTGCAACAGGTCTCGATTTCTAGCAACTGACTGCTCGAATGCATCCATTACTTCACGGCGTACCAGATGCTGGGAGGGGACGACGTTGCGAAGATAGAACGTCAACGCCTGCTCAAGGACATGCCGTTTTGTTTGTCCATTTCGTTCAGCGGTCGCAACCATCTCGTCATAGAGTTGCGCATCAATCTCGGGAGTGAACTTTTTGGTTTTGGAAGCCGCCATAGGCATACCTGAGCGTTGGACGATGGTGATCGGTCCTAGTGGTCAAGTGTATCATTGATAAATCAAGATTCATATTGACCCTTGTAAATTGTTAAAAAATAACGAGTTGTAAGACTTGCTTGTGGGAGTCCTACTCTTTTCCATTCGAAAACGCCAGCGCCATCAAGGTCTTCTGCTCCACCTCATGCGCGCCGGCGGAACCCGTCGATGGGCTCGGACTGGCCGAGCGTTTCACCGAGAGAACGGCGCGCTCGCCGGCAATGTGGCGCAGCCGCGGCAAGGTGTAGAATAGCGGGCCCATATTGGCAGGCTCTTCCTGCACCCACACAACCTCGCGGGCGTTGGGATGCTGATCGATGGCCGCTCTCAGTTCGCCTTCGGGGAAGGGATACATCTGGTCGAGGAAGATGACAGCCGTGCTCGTGTCTTTGCGGCGTTGCCGTTCCACGCGCAGCTCGTGACCGATTTTTCCGGTGCAGACGAGAATGCGTTTCGCGTCGACCGATCCGGTGTCGGGGACAACCGGCAAAAAGCGCTTGTGCGTGAAATCCTCGATTGGCGAGCACGCGTCGGGATGGCGCAACATGCTTTTCGGTGTGAAGACAACCAGCGGCTTACGCCAGTGTCGCAGTGCTTGCCGGCGCAGCAAATGGAAGTACTGGCTCGCGTTCGAGGGCTGGCAGATCTGGAAATTGTCGCGAGCGGCGAGTTGCAGAAAGCGTTCGATGCGTGCGCTTGAGTGCTCCGGACCCTGGCCTTCATAGCCGTGGGGCAGCAGAAGAACGAGGCCGGAGAGCAATCCCCACTTGTCTTCGCCCGCGCTCACAAATTGGTCGATGACAGCTTGTGCGACGTTGGCAAAGTCTCCGAACTGCGCTTCCCATAGCACGAGCGCCTCGGGATAGTCGCGGCTATACCCGTACTCGAATCCCATCACGCCGGCTTCCGAAAGCGTCGAGTTGTAAATGGCGCAGCGCGCCTGGTCCGCGGCGATGTTCTGCAGGGGTACATATTCCTGCTCATTCTCGATATCAAGCAAAACCGAATGCCGCTGGTTAAACGTGCCGCGTCGTGCATCCTGTCCGCTCATGCGAATCGGAATGCCCGCCCGCACGAGGCTGCCGAAAGCCAAAGCCTCCGCCATGCCGTAGTCGACATCGCGCTTGCCCGCACCCATTTCCGCGCGCTGCTCAAGCAACTTTTTTACCTTGGGGTGGATGTGAAAGCCGGTGGGATACGTAGTCAGCTTCTCAGTCAGCTCCGATAGTTCCTCCGCAGAAAGCCCTGTCTCGCGTTCGTACTCAGGCTTGTAACGCCCGCCGTAATAGTCGTTCCAGTAGCTGGGCAGGTCGCGCATGGTCGGCTTCTTCGTAATCGAGCCGGCGTTTTTCTGACCGGCCTCGTAGGCGGCTTTGACTTCGGCGGCCTTGGCTTCAGCCTCTGTCTCGGCGCCCATGTCTTCGGCGTAGATCTCCCAAAGCGGCGAATGCTCCTTGATCGCTTTGTAGATCAGCGGCTGCGTGACGGTGGGATCGTCGACTTCGCTGTGCCCGTGGCGGCGGTAACCGATCATGTCGACCACGACATCGGTGCCGAACGTGTAGCGATAGTCGATCGCCATGCAGCCAACACGGACGACAGCATCGACGTCTTCCGCGTTGACGTGAAAGATCGGGATCGATTGCCGCCGCGCCAGATCAGCCGAGAAACGCTCGGAGTGTTCTTCGCGGGTTCCGGTTGTGAATCCGACAAGATTGTTGACGATGATATGGATCGTGCCGCCGACTGTGTACCCTGGGAGGTCGGCGAAGTTCAAGGTTTCGGCCGTGATACCTTGCCCCGCGAATGCCGCGTCGCCGTGCACAAGCAGCGGCAGATACTTCTCGCGGCCTCCGTCGCCAAAGCGATCCTGCTTGGCGCGCGTGCGGCCGATAGTCACTGGATCAACAGCTTCCAGGTGGCTCGGATTTGACACAAGGTGAATGTTGACCTTGTTGCCGCTTCGCGTAATGTACTCGCCGGTAGCACCCAGGTGGTATTTCACGTCGCCCGAGCCGAGTACGCTGCGTGGATCGACGTCTTCAAACGACGCAAAAATTTCTTCGGGCGAGCGGCGCGCCACGTGAAGCAGAACGTTGAGGCGTCCGCGATGGCTCATCCCCATGACGAGATTGATCGCACCGCGTTGGCCCGCCCCGTCGAGAATCTCATCGACCAGGGGCAGCAAAGCCGTGTTGCCTTCGAGCGAGAAGCGCTTGGTGCCAAGATACCGCGACTGCATGACCTGCTCGAAGATGTCAGCGCGAATCAAGAAATCAAGCACGCGCTGCTGATCCACCGGGCCCGGTTCGGCTTCCATGCGCTCCGCGATCCAGCGCCGGCGCTCGGGATCAGTGATGTGCATGAACTCCACGCCAATCGTGCCGCAATAAATGTTGCGGGCTTCGCGGGCGTATTCGCTTTCGATCTGCAGATCAAGTTGTGGCTGCGAGCGGAGGAATCCGAGCGGATCAAGGTCCGCTTCGAGGTATCCCCAGTGGCGAAATAAATCAAAGACGCGATCGCGTTCGGAATTGGGCGCTTCCAGAAGAGTCGTGGATGTAGATTGAGCAGAATTTTTAGGATTTCGGGAGGCCATAAACGTAGTACTAGAATAACGGATGCGGCCCAATCTGCGGGAGATTCAGGCCGCGGTCTGAGCGGCGACGGCGCACCAAGGTAACCCGCTAAGTGGCTGTGGAATCAGTGACAAAACGCTGCGGCACGAAGCGCATGAGCAAGCCATTAATAAGGATCGTGAACACTGACGCGGCGAGCGTGGCATTGTAGAAATCATCGCCTACCAGGTGAGCATCGCGGGCCACCCTCACCAGCACGTAAGAGAACTCGCCGATCTGGGTCAGCCCGATTCCAACTGCGAGTGCTGTGTTGTTCGAGTAACGGAAAAGCCTCACCACCAGCCACCAGATCACAAACTTTCCAAGGACAACCATCGCAATGATGACCAGCAACAGCGATGGTCGCTCGAAAAGAATATGCGGATTGACCAGAATGCCCATGGTCACAAAGAAGAGTGCGACGAAAGCGTCGCGCAAGGGGAGCAAACGATCCATTGTTTCGTGCGCCGCTTCCGACTCGCTGACGAGTAGTCCGGCAAGAAACGCGCCAAGTGCGAGCGACAGGCCGACGGCTTCTGTGAGTGCGGCAGTGAGCAAGCCGAGCGCGAGTGCGACCAGGACGAAATATTCAGGATTCGCTGCCCGCTGCACGCGCTTCATGAGCGGCGGAACAAGTTTGTAAGCGACGAACGTGATCGGGATCAGGATCAGAAAAGACTTGCCAAGGGCAATGCCGAGAGCCAGCAGGCGGTCACCACTGATGTTGCTGAGCGAGGGCAGCAGAATCGTGAGGATGACGACAGCGAGGTCTTCGACGAGCGTGATGGCGATCATCACTTGACCCTGTTGGCTTTTGAGTTGTCCGCGTTCGATGAGGAAACGCGACAACACCATCGTGCTCGCGACCGAGATGATGGCGCCGATAGTGACGCCTTCCTGCCACGTCCAGCCGAGAAGCGTTCCGACGCCGAGGCCGAGGGCGACGCACAGCCCAATGCCGATGGGAGCGCCCACGAGCGAAACCCATTTCACGCGCAGCAGATCGCGGAAGGAGAATTCGAGTCCGATGGAATACATCAGCAAGATCACGCCGACTTCAGCTAACAGCTCGAATTCATGTACGTCGCTGATCGAGATGCCTGGCGTAAATGGCCCGACAACGATCCCGCCCAACACATAGCCGAGGATCAGTGGTTGGCGCAGCGCAGCCGCGACTCCGCCGCCAAGCACGGCAGCGCCGAAGACGTACGCGAGGTCGCGATAGAACGTGGTCTCGGCAACCATGTGGTGGATCAGTTTAAATGAAAGAAAGGTGATCTAGCTTCAATAAGGTGAAAATTGAGTTATGCTCTGCTTGTGAAAACGGGCGACACTGTCAGGTTGATTGGAATCCCTGCGAGTGTTCGCGACGTCAATAGCCGCGCTCGATACTTATCCGCCAAGGTGTAAATAGCGCGGTAAATCGAGACCTTGAACAAAAGACTTCTGCTTACGATTCTCGGCCTGGCGTTGACCATAACCCCGCTGCATCCGGCGGAGCAGAGTGATTTGCCTCCGGAGTGCGGGAGCGCCGACTTCACCAAGACAGGCGCCCAGTGATGTTCCCTCCTCGCGATAGATTGTCGATGGGGATATCCACTCCGGAACTGACGTTTCACGCAGACGACCCAATTCTCATCTATGTGTGGGTGAACAATCGCACGCCAGAAGAAAAAACACTGCTCTCATGCTCGATGTGGTGGGATTGGAACGTGGAAGTCTACGATTCTCAGTCTCACGCCGTGGGGCTGCGACGCGAGCCACCCCCGAAAGACGGATACACCGTCGATTCGACAAATAAGTCGGACGTACCGAAGTTGAAAAAAGCGAAGTGGCGTCAGTTGGCGGTAACGTTCCGCTAATGGGCGCCGCTTTCGTTTTCCAACCTGCCTCACCCCTCAGCCCAGAGCACTAGTTCTCTTGATGTTCCCAACATTCATGTCTTCGTGTATTGTTACAAGCCGTTTTGGGGCCACTAAGGACGTTTGCATGACTTACCGAAAATAAGGAGCGAAAACAATGAAACGCAAACACCTGTGGTTGGCTTTGGGAGTGATGCTGTGGAATGCGAGTTTTCTTTTGGGACAAGAGAAGCCGGGAACCGTTGCGGCATTGGAGTTTCAGAGACCGAAGAACGGGATGGTGCCGCAATACGAAGCGGGACGAAAACAGAAAGCGGCGTGGCACAAGCAGCAGAACGATCCTCAACCTCTTTTTGTTTGGGAGATATTGAGCGGCGAAAATACGGGAACCTACGTCGTGGGTCGTCTTGCCCAGCACTGGGCTGACTTCGACAAGCCGGCCATCCCCGACGAAGCCGATGTCGCAGAATTCCAGAAGGTTGTAGGCGGCTTCGTGGATTCGGTCGTCGCCCGCTACTACGATTTGATGCCCAAGGTGAGTAATCCCACGGCGGACAAATTGCCGTCCAAGTTCGCCGAGATTATTACCTTCTACGTCCGTCAGGGCAAATCGTCGGACTTTGAGTCGGCGGTTACCCGCGTCAACGAAGCTGGTACGAAGACGAAATGGCCTCTCAACTACACGTGGTATTACCTGTGGAGCGGAGGTCCCACCAACGTCTACGTCCTGGTTCTGCCGCATAGCAACTGGGCTGACTTCGCGGACAAACCCGAGGTAAAGCCTTTCCGCGATATGTTGAAAGACGCCTTCGGCCAAGAGGAAACGGATTCCATCATTAGTCGCCTCGACAATTCGATTGAGAGGCAGACCAGTGAGATCATCCAGTTCCACCCGGAGTTGAGTTATTTGCCTGGAAAGTAATCTCAACGAAACCGGCCAGGCTGGGGCTTGGCCGGTTCGTCCTTCGTCAGCCTGACGGACTTGTTGGCTAGTATCCGGTTATGCGCAGGAATTGAACCCGACGCATGAATTCTTCCAAAAGGTGTAAGGTAATGGACGCTTTAGGTGTGTCCATGTCGAGTCCGGCAAAGGGAAAATTGCCTTGGGGAGCGCCCACGCTTCTGGGAGTCCCCTTCGATGCAAATTCGTCGTATAAGCGCGGTTCTGCCGCCGCGCCGCCGCTGATCCGCGATGCGCTGACGAGTGAGGCCTCCAACACCTGGACCGAAATCGGCATGGACATCGGCACCGAGGGTGCCTACAAAGACGCAGGAGATTTGCGCTTCGCCGACGGTGATCCATTTCCCGCGATCGAGCATGCCGTCGCGGCGATCCTTGAAAAAAGGCAGCGCCCGGTTTGCCTGGGCGGCGATCATTCCATCACTTATCCGATCGTGAAAGCGTTCGGGCGGACGTTCAAGGATCTGACGGTAATCCACTTCGACGCGCATCCCGACCTCTACGACGAATTCCAGGGTAACCGTTATTCACACGCATCGCCCTTTGCTCGCATCATGGAAGAGAAGCTGACCAAGCGGCTGATTCAGGTGGGCATCCGGACGCTGAATGCGCACCAGAAAAAACAGGCCGCCCGCTTTGGCGTCGAGATCTTCAACGTTGGTCACGAACGTGCGCTCGAAGAAGTGAAAACCTGGTGCCCGGTTTACGTCTCCTTCGACATGGATGTCCTCGATCCAGCGTTCGCGCCCGGCGTTTCACACCGCGAGCCAGGCGGCATGTCGGTGCGCGAGGCAATCGATCATCTGCATTCGATTACCGGAACCATCGTCGGAGCCGATATTGTGGAGTACAACCCGAGCCGCGACGTGTCGGAACTGACGGCAGCGGTGGCGGGGAAAATTCTCAAAGAATTGCTGGGAAAGATGATGTCGTCGTGCACCTGCCCGTAGCGAGCGCTTGACTTGCGCTTGCGGCTACAGCATCCCTCTCTTCGCTGTCGGGTTTGAGGGGTGGTCAGAAATCGTAATTCACTTTGCGTAACGCAGATTTGTAAGCTTCCCGTGCTTCGCTAGCACGCGTCGCTGCGTCCTGTTCGGTGAAGCGAGCCTCGTCCCACTTTTCCATGGCCGTCATGGAGTGGTCCGGTGTTGCCAATGCCTCTTCTGACCTGATAGTACTAACCCAATCATCCACCGCTTTTTTGTACAAGACGCGTAGCTGATCGAGATCAGAAGTATTCATGCCCGCATACGTTAGTGGGATCTGAAGGACTGGTCAATTTCCCAGCAGCGAATTTCACGAAAACTTAATAGTCTGTCCGCGCATCCCGATGGTGCGAAATAGATGGCTCCGAAGAAAAAAGATTTTCGCTGATGTTAGCGCTGGGGACTTTTCGGCGTCTCCATTCTTTCGGTCCTCAAAGCAGTCGCTGAGATTAATTTTTGATGAATTGATTGTCGGTCCGGGAGGGGTTCGCTTATGCTTTTTGGATAGCAGTCGCAACCCAAAAATTCGACGGTCGTACATTCCTTTCATGAGTGATAGCCATTGCAAGCGGCTTTAACGGGAAGTCGGCCTCATGCCGATTCGCAGAATCGAGGTTCTATGAGCGCACACCGCATGCCAATCCCTTCCAAGCAAAAGGAGTTGGAGGTGCTATCCCAACTTGATTCTCAGCACGACACAGCGTCGGCTGGCTTCGGCATGGCTCTGCAGGCCATGTATGACCGCCACCTCCTTCTTGATAATGGGGTCGAGCCGTCGGTCACCAATGCACGCGAACATTACGAAGCGTTCGCCCGTTCCGTGCGCGATATTCTGACGCAACGCTGGGTGCAGACGAACAAAAGCTATCATCGCGTCAATCCCAAGCGAATTTACTACCTGTCCATGGAATTCCTTATTGGCAGGTCGCTTGCGAACAACGTGACGAACCTCTTGCTCGACCCTTTGATGGCAGACGTTATCGATGAAAAAAATGTGGATTGGCTGGCGCTTTTGCAAAAAGAGCCTGACGCTGGTCTAGGCAACGGAGGATTAGGCCGCCTCGCGGCGTGCTTCCTCGATTCCCTGGCCACGATGCAACTTCCCGCGATGGGCTACGGCCTTCGCTATGAGTACGGGATGTTCAAGCAGACGATCCGAGACGGCTGGCAACACGAGTCGCCAGACAACTGGCTCCGCCATCCCGATCCCTGGGAGGTGGCGCGCCCGTATGCGCGGGTCACGATCAAACTAAATTGCTCTTTTGTTTTGCGCGATGGCGCGCTTCGGGCGATAGCCAATCGGGACTCGGACCTCTACGGAATTCCTTACGATCGGCCAGTTGTCGGTTACGGCGGAAAGACTATCAATACCCTGCGTCTTTGGGCAGCGGCTGCGCCCGATTACTTTGACTTCCAGGAATTCAGTAGCGGGGACTTCGTTGGAGCCCTCGCCGAGACGCTGGCGGCAGAATCTCTCACTCGTGTGCTCTACCCTGACGATTCCACGAACATCGGACAAGCGCTGCGCTTCGTCCAGGAATACTTCCTGGTCGCCTGTTCTCTTGCCGACCTGGTGCGCCGCTTCCGCCACGCCAACGATGACTGGCAGGCTTTCCCTGACAAAGTCGCCATCCAGCTTAATGACACGCATCCTGCGATGTCGGTCTCCGAACTCATGCGGATACTGCTGGACGAAGCGCATCTCGGTTGGGACGAGGCGTGGAATATCACCCGACGAACACTCGCCTACACGAATCACACGCTTCTGCCGGAAGCCTTGGAGAAGTGGCCGGTCGACTGGTTTGCGCTTGTGGCTCCCCGCCATCTTGAGATCATTTACGAGACCAACCGTCGCTTTCTTGACGATGTCCGAAAGCGATTTCCGGGTGACGAGGAAATTTTGCGCCGGGTAAGCCTGATTGAGGAAGGTGCGGTGCGGAAGGTGCGCATGGCGAACCTTGCCATCGTTGGGTCCCATAGCACGAACGGCGTTGCCGCCATCCACTCTGAGCTTCTCCGTACGACCACGGTGAAAGATCTTGCCACGATCTTTCCTGAGCGCTTCAACAACAAGACGAATGGTGTGACCCCGAGGAGGTGGTTGCGGCTTTGCAACGCTCCATTGTCAGAAGCGATTACTCAGGCTATAGGCGACGGATGGATCACCGATCTCAGCCAACTCTCCCGGCTCGCTCCCCTGGCGGACGATGCCAGGTTCCGCGAACTCTTTCAGCGGGCACAGAATGATTGCAAAATCCAATTCGCCGGTTGGCTCAAGTCCACACAGGGTATTACGGTTGACTCGGACAGCATCTTTGATTCGCAAGTAAAACGCATTCACGAGTACAAGCGGCAACTGCTCAATGCACTGCGCATCATTGTGCTTTACAACCGGATCCGCGAAAATCCCGGAATCTCGTTGCCGCCTCGCACCTTCTTCTTTGCGGGCAAAGCTGCCCCGGCGTATCAGCTCGCCAAGCTCATCATCAAGTTCATTAATAATCTCGCTGGGACGATCAACGGTGATCCGGCAATGAAGGGACGGCTGCAAGTCTACTTTCTTCCCGACTACCGCGTTTCGCTCGCGGAACGATTGATTCCCGCCTCCGATGTGTCCAATCAGATCTCGACGGCCGGCTATGAAGCCAGCGGCACGAGCAATATGAAATTCATGATGAATGGCGCGCTCACTCTGGGCACGCGCGACGGGGCAACCATCGAGATGGCGGAAGCAGCGGGCGAAAGCAACCTCTTTCTTTTTGGGCTCAGCGCGCAACAGGTAGCCGAAAGCCGTGGCTGGTATGATCCCCACTGGCATTATCACAATGAGCCGGAGACACGCGCTGCTTTGGACTTGATCTTCTCCGACTATTTCAGCCGCCACGAACCCGGCATCTTCGCGCCGTTGCGCGATACCCTGCTTATGCATGGAGATTTCTACATGCATCTGGCCGATTTGAAGTCCTATCTGGACGCCGACGCGCGCCTCTGTCACGTCTGGGCTGACCCGCACGCCTGGGCCCGGATGGCAATCCTGAACATCGCCAGCTCAGGAAACTTTTCGAGTGATCGGACGATCTCCCAGTACAACTCGGAAATCTGGAAAGCGGCGCCTTGTCCGGTGTCGTGAAAATTGATGGAGCCGACACAAGTAGCGAACGGGGTGGGGGCCTCTCGCAGGCAAACCTGCAACCAAGGACAGTGGCAGTAATTCGTGAATAACTCGCTCGGATAGAGTCGCGTGGCGACCCATTGGGGATCAGTGCAGTTTTTTTGGTATTCCTAGGGCTGGGAACTTGTCCGAGTCACTCCGTAGGAAACATTCTGGTGTCTTCGGCAATTCTGTGCCGGTTTCGGGCTCCGATGATAAGAAAGTCAGCTTTTCTCAAGACGCACCTGCTGTGTGTGCTCACCGGATGTGCCGTGTTGTTTATGGCGGAACCTGGAGTAGCGCAGCTTCCCTTCTACACCGACGATCCTGCCGTAACTGAAGCCGGAGTACTACACTTCGAATTCTTCAATGAATTCGACGGGCTGCAGTCATCAGAATTTCCGGACCTCCGCCAAAACACTTCCAACTTTAAGATCAACTACGGATTGAAGCACAGTCTCGAACTCGACCTGGATTTTCCGTATCTGAGCATTTACCGCGCCGCCGGAACTGCGTCGTCGAGTGGCCTGGGAGATACCGACCTCGGCATCAAGTGGAACTTTCACAAGGCATCTGCCGAATCATGGGTTCCTTCTCTGGGTTCGAGTTTCTACGTCGAATTTCCGACGGGTGACGAACGCAACGGACTGGGCTCCGGATTGGTTGACTACTGGTTGAACATGATTGCGCAGAAGCCTTTCACAGAAAAAACACGCATGAACGCGAATTTTGGTTTTCTGTTCGCCGGGAACACGAGCACCGGCGCGATTGGAATTCAAATCAAGCGCGGCCACGTCTTCACCGGCGGCCTGTCGCTGCTGCATGATTTCAACTCGCGTCTTTCGCTCGGGATCGAGGGCTATGCCGGCATTGCCGACACTTCCGGCCTGGGAAGGACACAGCTTCAAGGCCTGATCGGCGGTGAGTACGGGATTCGCAACGGTTTCAGTTTTACCTTCGGATTACTCGGCGGTAAGTATGAGGCCAGTCCCAGAGTCGGCGGCCAGATCGGATTTTCTATGGATTTCCCGACCATTTTTCACCACACGACCCAGGCTGCCATCCCGGGCTCTGGAACGAAAATCCTGGAGTCAACCTCCGGGAAAAGAAGCTTTCCGTGATCTCCAGACTCTTCTCATAACACAGGATTGTTGCGGGTGGTAACGAACAAA
>Ga0126372_10000717_pt1 | contig 12193 bp, 10 predicted proteins | sample PanSoiMetaPlot_6_FD_92762 | JGI IMG/M metagenome (GOLD analysis project Ga0126372, IMG submission 92762) | Tropical forest soil microbial communities from Panama - MetaG Plot_6 | ecosystem: Environmental > Terrestrial > Soil > Tropical forest > Bulk soil | place: Panama | collected 2016-02-17
CCGCAGTGGAACAGCAGCGGCTCGTGGTCCACGACGAGGAACTGGTTGAATGTGAAGCCGGCCGGGGGCACCTCGGGGACGTGGGTGGAGAGCCGGTAGATGCCCTCGGCGATCTCGTGCACTGTGGTTTCCATGCAGCCGAGCCTGCCGGCAGACCAAGATGCTGCGGATCGGTGGACACCACCCGGTTAGCGGCCCAGGGCTACCTACTTAGCGGCGCCAGGCGTGCTGGGTGAACAGCGCCGGCCCGGTGGGGCGGTCGAGCACCGGGCTGTGATCAGGTCTGCGACTGTGAGACCACGGCCGCCAGGGCGGCGCGGGTGGCAGCGCCGGTGCGCCGCAGCAGGCTGGCGACGTGGTGCTCGACCGTACGCGGCGACAGGTACAGCCGCTCGGCGATCTCGCGGTTGGGCAACCCCTGCGCGATCAGCTTGAGCACGTCCATCTCCCGGCTGGTGACGCCGACCGCGCGGAGCTGCGCCGGTACCGCCGAATCACCACGGCCCCGGCGCGGCGCCGGTGCACCGGCCTGCTTGAGGAGCGCACGGCAGGCCCGTGCCACCTTGTCGTAGCCCCGTTCGGCGCAGAATCCCTCCACCCTGCGCAGCCAGGCCACCGGTTCCCCCCAGCCATCGCGCAGCGCCCCCTCGGCGACCAGTCGCAACGGCAACATGACCCGGCCGTTGCCGAGGTCGAGTTCGCCGGTCGCGCGGCGGGCCAGCGCCGTCGCCTCGTCCCGGTGGCCGCGCCGGCCCAGGGCGACGGCATCTACCAGATCCAGCGCTGGGCGTATCGGCGTCCGGGCCAGGGGTGAGGACCGCACCTCGGCGCGCGCCCGGGCGCCGAAATCATCGTCGTCCAGGGTGTGCAGCAACGCCCACAGCACCCGGCCGGGGAAGATCGACCGGCTGGCCGGTGCCGCCCGAACGTAGGGCATCGACTCGTCCAGCGCGCGGCGGGCTCCGGCCCGGTCCTCCTGGATGGCGCACCGCAGGGCGCGAACACGGCCCCAGGCGTCGGCGAGAATCCGCGGGTCCTGCGGCGCCACCCGGCTCGCCTCGGCGAGCACCGCCTCCATCTCGCCCTCGTCGTTGGCCAGCGCATGGGCACCCGCAAGCCACAGCAGCGCGACCGGCAGGCTGGCCAGCCCGAGCCGCCGGCTCAACGCGACACAGCCCTGCGCGGCGCAGCGGCATTCATCCTGCTGCAGGCTGGTCAAAGCGATATCGGCGAGCAGTAGTTCCACCTGCGCCACCGTTACCAGTGCACCCGCCTCAGCGGCGAGTGCACGCAGCTCCCGTAGCGGCTGCGGTGTGCCAAGCCACGCGGACTGCATCGCCAGTTCCTGCCGGGCCCGCAACAGCCGCAGCGTAAGCCCGTGCCGCTGGGCAAGCCGGGCCGCCTGCGCGAAATAGTCCAGCCCGCGGGCAAAGTCCTGCATTCGAGTCACCCGGCCGAGCACCTCGAGCGCTTCGCACTCGACCTCGGGCGACTCGGCGTCGCGAGCGGCGGCGGCCGCCGCCTCGGCGAGCCGTTCGGCGTCGTCGAGTCGTTCCTGCTCCAGCGCCACGTGCGCCGCGACCGCGTCCACCCGCGCGGCGATGCGTACGTCGGGCGCTTCGCCCAGCGCCCGCCGGGCTCGGTCGACGTCGGCAGCGGCCGCACCGTAGTCACCGACCGCGATCGCGGCGCGGGCCAACTCCAGCGACAGGTCGGCCCGCCGGCTGATCGGCGCGCCAGCGAGCTGGTCCAGCAGCGTGACGCCGATCTCGCGGGCCGGCCCCGGCTTGCCGCCAGCGGCGAGCGCCCTGACCAGCACCTCATCGGCAGCGCTGGCAACCTCGGCATCGGCGTCGGCGGCGAACTCGCGAGCCCGCCGCGCGGTCGCCTCGGCGCTGATCAGCGCGCCGCGGGCCAGGGCGCGACGGGCGTTTTCGACCAACAGCGCGGCCGCGTCCGCCCGCTGGCCGGCGACCTCGGCAAGCTCGGCTGCCAGCTCACACCATGGGCCGGGCAACCCGGGGTGCGCCCGGCGGACCGCGACAAGAGCCCGGGCCGACATTGCAGCGCGTTCCGGCGCCAACAGCTCGGCGAGCACCGCCTCCCGAGTCAGGGCGTGCCGGAAGCGGAACGTCGAACCATCGGCCACGATCAGCTGGTCGCGGATCGCCGCCCGCAGCGCCTCCATCGCGGTGCCGCCGTCCACCGCGGCGACGCCTGGCAGAAGGTCCCAGTCGAACCGGCGGCCGAGCACCGCCGCCGCCCCGAGCACGTGCCGGGAGGTCACGTCGAGCACCACGAGCCGGCTACGCACCGATTCGGCCAGGCTCGCCGGAACCGCCGGTGCCAGGGGCCGCTGGACCGTCCACCGTCCGTCGGTGCGGCGCAGTGCCCCGGACGTGGCCAGCCCGGCCAGCAGCTCCTCGACCAGAAACGGCACTCCGTCGCTGTACGCGGCCACGAACGCCACAACCTCCGCGGCCGCGGCGTCGTCGGCAAGGCATGCGGTCACCATCCGCCGCTGCTGGTCGGCGGTCAGCGGGCGGAGCGCAACGACCGAACACGCCCCGCGGGTCCGCAGTCGTTCGATCACGGGTGTAGCCGCGGCGATAGGCTCCGGTCGACTGGTGAGCAGGCAGGCCACCGGTTCGGCGGACAGGGTGTCCGCCAGGTACTCCACGACCGCCAGGGTCTCCGGGTCGGCCCAGTGCAGGTCCTCGAGCACCAGCAGGCAGCCGGTACGGGAGGCGGTCCGGCCGAGGACACGCAGCAGCCGCACCACGGCCTCGCCGATCAGCACCGGCGACTCGTCCGCGCCGCCCGACGCCGGAGCCGGGGCTGCCCAGGCCGGCACGAGCCGCGCCAACTGGCCACCGAACCCGGCCAGTTCACGAGCCTTCGGCGGGCCACCGCTGCGCCCCGCCATCAGCAACGCCTCGGTGAGCGGCCGGAACGGCATCGGCGACGGCCCGGGTACAGCACGGCCGGTCAGTACGAGCATCTGCTGCGTGGCGGCCGCCGCAGTCAACTCCCGCACTAACCTCGACTTGCCCACGCCAGCGTCGCCGAGCAGGGCGGCGAGCCGACCGTGCCCTGCGGCCGCGGCGTCCAGTAGCCCGGCCAAGGCCATAAGCTCGGTGTCGCGCCCGACAACGATCGGGCACAGCACGCCATCCACGTCTACAGCTTATGGACCGGGTCCAGACCCGGCCGGCGAAGCCCCCGCCGACCTCGCGCCGTTAGTCCGTCAAGAGCGCACGTACCACGTCCTTGTACGTCAATCCTGCCCCATGCGACCACCGAGCCGGTCGACCATCGCCCGCCACGCCGGCACCTCCGGTCCCTGCAGATCGCTCGCCCGCTATGGCAACCAACAACCTCCCGCCGGGTTGGACGCGTCCACGATCGCACCATCGGAGAGGCAAGCCGGGGTACGGCGGGGCGAGCCCCGGTACCCGGCGGGGAACCCGAGGCCGCGAAGGACCTCGCGCAGGGGCACGGCCGCGCCCGGACCCCATCGTTGGATGAACGCGCGATGGTAGGCGGCCCAGCCGGGCGGGTGCGGCGCGACGGCGACGAGCGCGGATGCGGCTTCCTGCGCCTCGCGGACCACGGCGGGGGGTAGCGTCACCGAGCAGTCGACCCGCAGATCGACCGCGATCCTGCCGGCTGGGTCGGGCAGGGCGATGTGGCGGGCCAGGTGCGCGGCCGGCTCGGTCACGGTCATCGGCGGCCGGATCGCCGACAGCAGCACCCCCGCGTTCACCAGTGCGGCCAGCAGCCCCTCAGCCGCCGCCGTATCGGTGGCCAGTTCGCCGGCCACCTTCGCGGCCAGCTCCCTGAACGCGATCGGGGCGCTGGCCGTCTCGACTGCCAACCGCACCGGGCCGGTCAGGTCGATCTCGACGTCCCATATCCGGTCGCCCTCGGCGCGGGCGCATGGCAGCACCCACACCCCGCCACGCGGATACCCCAGGGAGTTCGTCACTACCGTGACCGTGCGCAGCGTCGCCAGATTCCGCTCGGCCACAGCGGTGTACTCGGCGATATAGCGGTCGTCGGGACGGGCCACCTCGCGATGCCGCTCCCCCCAGCGGACCGCCGCGCGGGGGCCGAACTCGACCGGCGCCACTCCGGCGAACCTGCCGAAGGGGGTCGCGCGGGTGGTCCACCTCAGCAGATACCGGACCGTCGCCTCCACCAAACGCCGCAGCCGGCGCGTCTCCATCGGCTCATGGGCAACAGCGCGGGTGACCTGGGCGGCCAAGTCCGGCGCGGCCTGCCCGACGGCAGCCGCGAACCCCGGCAGCGCCCACGCCTCCCGCAGCCACTCCAGCCACTCGTCGGGCTGGTCCGTGGTCACGTCGGGCCACGCGGGCAGCCGCAGATTTTGAGGGTAGGAGGCGGCCCTGATCAACGCCGCGTCCGCCGCTTGGAACATCGCTGGCTCCGCGTTGCGGGTTGACGGAAGCAGGGGAGCGCCCGGCCGAGGTGGCCGGCTCTCCAACGGGGTGGGCGGGTTCAGCCGGCGCCGTCCGAACAGGCGTCCGAGCCCGTGTCGCCCGAGCCGCAGTCGTCGTCGGTGCTGGTGGCGTGACCGCTGGCGACAGAGCCGGCGTCGACTAGGCGCAGGTTCAGTTCGTACTCGTCGTCCATCACGGGGTTCCCTTCTCATCGGGGGTGAAGGCCAGGACGAGGCGGCTGTGCCGCTTGTCCAGGACCGCCCCGTCCGGCAGGTCGCCGTCGGGGGTATGCGCGGGGAGCACGTGCAGTACCGGAGGCGGACTGCCCGCGTCGACCCACGCACGCATGTGTTCGACCATCCGCTTGGCCGCCGCGGCGGCCTCGGGTCCGTGGGCGTATGCGCCGAGATCGAACAGCCTGCCGGCCCAGCGCAGCGCCGACCGGTAAGCGAACGTGCTGTCGTCCAGGGTGGCCGGGGTGCCGAACTGCCAGGAGGGCGCGACGATGCCGGACTCGATGGCCGTCTCCTGCGCCGTCAGCACCACGAACTGTCCCGCCTCATGGGTGAGGCGGGTCGCCAGCCACAGGTTCAGGTTGATCAGGGTCGTGCGGGGCGGCAGACTCACCCCGGCCCATGCCTCCTCGCGAGGCTGCGCCAAGAGGCCATCGAGAACGGCGGGGTCGATCTGCTGGCCTTCATCCAGCCGCAGGTGGACACCGTCGGCGATGTCGACGTAGCGCACCTGCTGGGCTCCGTCGCCCTGTATGGAGACGAACCCGCACTGGCGGTGGCTTTCACTGACCAGACGGTCCCCCCTATGGTGCAGCGCCCACGACTTGGTGATCCCGAACGTGCGAAGCGGCACCACGAGCACACCGTCGTCGGTGAGCTGATCACGCCACGCGGGTGGGATGTCCCACGCCCCGGCCGTGACGATGATCAGGTCGTAGCGGCGGCTCGGCGCGATCGGGTGCTCGGCGTCTGCGCACACCACGGTGACGTCGTGGTAGCCCGCCGCCGCCAAGCAGGCGAGCGCCCGGTCGGTGACCTCGGGGTCGATATCGACGGTCGTGACCGATCCCGACGGGCCGACGAGCTCGCGCAACAGCGACGCGTTGTAGCCACCGCTGCCGATCTCCAACGCATGACGGCCCTGCAGACCGCCCAGCGCGTCCGCAGCCTGGCCGAGCATCTCCGCGATCAGGAACGGTGCCGACACCGAACTGACGTTCTCCTCGCCGCGCCGCTTCGTGGGGACCGCTCTGTTCTCATATGCCTGCTCCAGCGGCAGGCCCGGCGTGTACAACTCGCGGGGAACAGTCCGCATCGCCGCTTCCACCTCGGGCCGCAGCACAAGGCCCTTCGCCGCATGATCGACGGCCAGCCGATCGACCATCGCGTTACGCAGGCTCTCGCTGCCCATGGTGCCCACGCTCATGACGGTGCCTCTCCCGATGCGTGCGGGCCGCCGCAGTCCGGGCGGCCCCTGGTATTCGTGCAGGCTGGTGGCCAGCCACAGGTGCTGGCCGCTGAACGGCTCCTGTTCGCTGGCTGTGACGCCTTACCATCGTCCGCATCGAAGGTAAATGACTTGATCTCGATCGGCACGATCCGGTTGACTAGCTGGACTAGGGCGTCGATCTCATTCCGCGAAGGCGGCCTGGTCGCGATCCCCCACGGCACGTCTAGAAAAGCGGAGCTTGAAGATACTCCGCCATGAATCGTTGTGCGGACCTCTCATAATACCGAGGCTCGTAGTCGGTCTGTGCTGCCGTCATGGGGCAATCTCGATGCTAATCCACGCGACAGGATAGCCTTTAGTCAACTCTTTGGCGTACCATCGCATGTATTCAATGACGAACCGCTCAGGGTTCTCGCCGCGCCAATCCCGGTCGAGCCTTTTGAGATCTTCGGCCGTGGCCGTCTCGAATGGTCGCATGGTAATGTCTGTGACGCGTGCCGTAGCGAATATGGTTGGCGGGCCAAGCCGGGGGCCGTATGTTAGCGAGGCATAGCCAGCTCGTTCTATGCTCCGGATCCAAGCAAGTGTACGTGTACGTGGGCGAGGCCCAAGCGTCTTGTGGCCAGCAAGAATATCCGCTACGGAGTCTTTGAAAAACTTGATGGCTGGAAAGGCCTGTCGGGCAGGCGCCGTAATGACCATCGCACTCCAAGATTCATATCGACTTCGCATTTTTGGGTGCTGGTTTAGTGGTGTGGTCTGGCCAGTAGAAGCCTGCGACATCGCGCGGTCACCACCAACACGGGAGAGCAGCTGACTCAAGGGCCGAATGTTCGAGTGCGAAAGTCTGGTCCATCCGGAGGTGGAAGGGCAACCGGCACCTGTTTATTGCGCCGTCCCGCGCTGCTTTGTCGACGAGCGGATGATCGGAATTCGGCTCGACTGGTCGGACACGCGACCGTCCACCTATGAAAAGGTTGCGCCCAGGGCCAGCCGGCCAGATCGGCCCATCGTGCTGACCGTCGGACCCACCGACCGGTCAAGGGCCTCGGACCTGCTCCCTTGACTCGCTCGCGCCCTTGGCCGACCAGGTGCACCTAGCCCTGCTACCCCACCGCCGCCCACCTCGGCCTCTGGGTGGTGTCGGGATGGCTCGGCGCGCGTTTCTTGTCCGCTCGCGCTCATAGCGTCTGGGGTGCCCGCCCTACTCAGGAACGCGATGACGTCTTCGTGGGGATGTCTTCCGCTTTGTGCCCGTTCCTGACTGGCGATTCGACGGCGAACAGCGTGTCGGCGATCTCCCCGGACTGGCTGACGACCACGTAGAGGGTGTCCGACTCGATGATGGGGTTGCGGTAGCGGAACTCCGACGCGGCCTCGGCGTCGGCGGGCATCCGGGCCAGTTCCTCGATCATCGTCGCGCCGATCTGGCCGACGTAGTACGCCGACCCGCAGCCCAGGATCTTCACACGGGAGAACGCGCGCAGCTGCCGGGAGTCAGGTTCAGCCCGTCGAGCCGGGGGACGCCGAAGCGGTCGTCGAGCCGGCCCTGGATCATCCGCTGCAGCGACTCGGGCTGTTCGGAGATCTCTTTGTACATGTAGTGGGCGTACCCGCCCAACTCCAGATCTTCGGCCTGGAACTCGACGGTGGCCGCGACCTTGCCGGTGTCGTGGTGTTCGATGGTGAACGTGCGGTAGCCGGTGGCCGTGACGCCGTCGGTGGGGTGGCCGGGTTGGAGTGGCGGTGATGATCAGGGTTCGGTGTCCGAGCTGGCGCAGCCCCGACTCAGCCAATCTGTGACTTGATCTCGTCGCCTTCGGTAATCGCATTAGCCAGGACTTCGATCGCCTTTGAGGAGGCAAAGCCGCAGTCAAGCGCCTCGTTGAACCTTTTTCTTTGGCGCCCTCGGTTAGGGGAAGACCGATGCTTGCTGCCGTCGCAAAACACTGCGCCCCCTCGTCGTACTGGGTGCATGCGTTCTTCACCAACGAATGGACTGGTTGCAGGCGCTCGCTCGGCAAGCCGATCCGGGCCAGTTCGCGACTGCAAGCACCCAGGTTGTCCCTCGTCGTTTTCAACGCGGATGTCGTGAGATTGGTTGGAATGTTGTCGAAAACGGCGTTCATCGTATCAAGGAGTTTGCCGACGGCGTCCAGCCACACCGACTCCGTGGCGGTCAAGGCATTGCTTATGATGTCGGTGGGCGCGGCGAGTTGGAAGTCAACGCCGTATTGGGTGAAGTCCAACTGCGCTCCGCTCGACTTGTCGTCGATGCGAACCGGGTATGCCGGGCCGGTGTTCGCGACGTAGAGCCTGGAACCGTTCGGCTGGCTTAGCACAACGACTTTCGCTCCGTCCAGCGTCGCCTGCTCGACCTTCGCCATGCCCCAGGCCGTGGCCGCCAGCGCGGTCGCGAAGTAGGCGACGGAGAAGGCATCGAGCTTCACCTGGCTGGCGCGTAACTTCGCCCACCCGCCAGCGGCGCCCTCCACGGCGGGTGGCGCTTGCAGCGCTTGCCAAGCCGATTGATCGCCTTTGAGGTAGAAATCCTCACCGGCGGTCGTGATCTCGAAATTAGAGCCCTTCAGGCTCGCCGCCCCGCCGCTGATGCCATTCTGCAGCCGTAGGTCCAGCCGCGCGGGTTCGTTCTGGCTGTGGTTGGTCGTCGTCCCCGTCACGTGAACGTTCTTGGCGTCCTTGAGTGTGGCGACAGCCTCCTGGTGCACCTCGGATGCCGGTTTCTTCTCGAGACCGTTGGTCTGGTCGCCACCACCTCGACAACCACCCGCACTGGCCAGGGCGAGCATCACTGCGATGGCCAGGCACACACCACGCCCGGCCTTGGCCGGCCTGGGCCAACCCCGTGCGAGGTGATACCCAGCCGCCGCCGCAAGCGACGAGACCTTGGCGGCCCCGGGTAACCGACCGGGACTATACGAAAGATCGACTGACACGCTGCCCTCCGAGCTATGGGTCCCACCACAAGGACCGATGACATACCTCCACAGAGCGCGGATGCTGGTCAACAAATACAAGGTTGTGAAGCGAATCGCGTAATAGGTTAATTACTATCTGTTGAGCGCCGACGTCCGCCAGAAATATTAGTCGATCTTGCGGTGCGCTGGTGGTTGCTTCCATTCAGCTGGTTTCGTGGAAGTGCCAGATGCGGCGTGCGTAGCGGTGGGAAAGCTGCTGGTCACCCTGCGGCGAGATGCTTGGGGCCGTGCTCGGCCCCGCTACGTTAATGCCTTCCACGGTGCGTTGTACATCATTTCACGGGCCGACGCGACCGAGTCCGAGCGGAAGCAGGGGCAGCGGCAACACGACGCCAAACACCTCACTGGAGCCCAGGCAGTCTCAGTGGGCCGTCAGCCGTTGGCGCAGGGTGATAGCGCGGTCGAGTAGGCCTGTCGCTGATGCTTGTTCGCGGTATGCCGACAGCAGGGTGTCGACGGCGGACTTCGCCGTGCTGAGTTCCAGGCCGATCCGTACGCGTGCCTCGGCGAAGTGCAACAGTGTCAGGGCGAGGTCGGGTGTGGCGGTTGGGTCGCGGGCCGTGGCCGCTCGGCTACCGCGCGTGCCTGCGCTGTGGTTTCGAGTAGTTCGTTGGGCAGTGGCGGATCCTGGCGCAATAGCGCGAACGTCAGGTTGTTGAGCGATCGCAGCAACGGCGAACCGTAGACGTCGAAGTCCGCGGCCGCGAGGCCTTGCCGAATTGAGACGGCCTCGGCCAGGTTGGACCGGGCAGTCTCGAGGTCGAACACGCACAGGCTGAGGAATCCGAGGTTGTTCAGCGCCGCGGCGAGTCCGGGCAGGTGCGTCTGCGGGTCGGCTGTCGCGAGGTCCCGTCGGATCGTGACGGCCTCGGCAACGGTGGCGCGGCCCGGTTTCCCTCCCGCAGAGCGATTTCGCTGAACACCTTCAGGATGGCCGAGCGTATGCGTCCGCAGGCGTGCGACAACGCGGTGTCGGCGGTGGCGGCTGTGGCGGCTGTGGCCGCCTCACGGACACAGCGCAGTGCCTCGTCAGCACGTCCGAGCCTCAGCGAGATCCGGGCGCGCTCGTACAGGCAGCGCGCTATCGTGGTGTCCCGGTCCGGTTCGGGGAGCTGCCTACCGTGCTCGAGCGCCTCGTCGAGGTGGGCCACCGCCGCATTGAGGTCGCCGTCCTGCTCCAGCCGGAGGGCTTGTTCGGTGAGCGATTGTACGAGCGCCGGGCGGTACTGCTGTGGGTGGACGGGCGTGAGCATCCGGAACAGGTCGGTCCGCTGGTGTGGGCTGTCCGCCAGCTCGGCGACCAGCGAGGCGGGTTTCCGCATCTCGAACTCGAAGGCGAAGGGCCGCTGTTCGCGGGGCTCGGCCGGCGGTGGAGGTGGCTCCCGCAACGCGGCCGCCAGCGCGGTCCCGAGGACGGGCAGCAGCTCCCGCTCATGGCGGACGAGGTAGTCCTGGGCCTCCGGGTTGTCGGCAGCGACGGCCTGCCAGATCTGGTCAAGGTTCATTCTTCCTCGAAGAGGGGGCCCGGCGTCCCGTACTGGGCAACCGTGTCGATGCGGTTCATCGCGGCGTGGCGCAGGACTTCGAAGCTCTCGCCGAGTCTGGTGGCCAGGGCGTCCCTGGTGTTGGCGGGGGTGTCGAGAATCTCGAGCAGCAGAAGTGGGCCGTTGATGGTGGGGGCGCCGTGCGCGAACGCGTACATCTGTGCCTGCCGCATTTCCGCCCGTTCCACCCAATCGAACGGGTAGAACGCGCCGACCGGCTTGTCCTGAAAGCGGCGCAACGACGCGGCGGTCCTCGACGCGAGCCCCGGTCGGACCGCCTCGAAGCAGGCCGTGACCGACTTGTCGGGCAGGTGCAGCAACGCCAGCAGTACGTCGGGGGTGTACAGCGTGCGGTCGCGGTCGCGGCAGGCTTCGTACGCGGCTCGCAGCGCGTCGCGGACCTGGCCGTCCGGCCCGATCGTGCGGGCCAGCGTGCGCACGCTGCGGCGCAGGTCCGCGAGGTGCGCGGCGGCGACCGCGGGAAACAGCGGGTTGCCGTCGCCGTCCACGGCCGTGTGTAGCGCCTCTTCGGCGACGCCGCGCAGCAGGCGGTCGACGAGCTTCTCGAACGGAAGCGGGAACGTCGCTGTGTCGAGGCCCTGCTCTGTGGCGATCTCCCGCCATCGGCGCATCGTCGCGTCGTCGTCGACGTCTTCGGTCTCCAGCAGCGGTAGGTCTCCCTCGGCCGCGGCGCTCACCATGCGTTCCAGCAGTCCGACCGCGTGTACCAGGTCGACGTCTGTGGTCCCCTCGTCCGCCGAGACCTCGTCAACCGCGCGTTCGATGGCGCGCTGGTAGACGCCGTCGAGCGCGCGCCGTCGAGCGGAGCCCAACGTGGCACGCACGGCGTACTTCGACAGGGCGGAGCCGGCGGTGCCGACCGCACGCATCACAACCGGGTCCATCGATCACCGCCACCGAGGCTGAGGGCGCGTGAGGCCGCCGCGCTGGCCGAGTCGGTGTCACCGAGATCGATATGGCACTGGGCGAGCAACGCCATCGCGTGGGGTTGAACCGGGTCGATGGCCAGGGATCGCTGGACGGCGTCGATGGCGCCTGCGGGATCGCCTGCGGCTCGCCGTGCCTCGGCCCACGCCAACCACGATTCGGCGACATCTGGCCACCGCTCGATGCCGACCCGGGCCGCCTCGGTGGCGTCCTGCGGGCGACCGAGACGGACGTACTGCAGGACGAGCAAGTGCCGAAGCGTCGGGTCGTGCGGATCCGACGCCACCCGTGCGCGTAGGTCGGCGAGAAGATCCTCGTGACGGCCCGTGAACTCCATCTCCATGAGGGTTCCACCGCGAGGGTCGTAGTGGGCGGACGCGGAAAGGGTCAGGCCCAGCGTGGCACGCAGCCGGAACTCCAGTTCCTCGAGGTCCGGGGTGCCACCGTCGCGGTAGGCCAAGACATCGGGGCCGGCGGTCTTGCGGAAGGCCACGACGGTCCGGTCCGCGTCCGCCAGCGTTGGCATCCGCGACCGGGCCATCTCCAGCAGGTTATCGGGTGCCGGGGCGTTCGCGTCGACAGGTGCGAACCCGAGCCGCGTGGCGAGGATGGTCATCGGTTCCGCGAGCCGGTCGTCGGGGAGCTCGGTCAGCAGCAACTGCTCCATACCGGACACGTCGACGACCGTGTGACCGAGCCGCTCGGCGGCTTCGCGCACAAGCCCGTCGAACTCGGGTGTGCGCAGCGGCCGCGTCGGGGCGCTCACCGCGCAGCC
>Ga0126372_10000718_pt1 | contig 12183 bp, 10 predicted proteins | sample PanSoiMetaPlot_6_FD_92762 | JGI IMG/M metagenome (GOLD analysis project Ga0126372, IMG submission 92762) | Tropical forest soil microbial communities from Panama - MetaG Plot_6 | ecosystem: Environmental > Terrestrial > Soil > Tropical forest > Bulk soil | place: Panama | collected 2016-02-17
ACCGGCTACATGCGCTACGCTCTCGGGCCATTGCACCCGGCGCCGAAAGAAGGGAAAGGTTGGTTATTTGCAGCCGGTGAATTGGCGATGCCTGCTGGCGACCTTGCCCGCTGGGACGTCTCGATGATGGATCAGAAATTGCTGAAGCCCGCGTCATATCAGCAACTGGAGAGCGAAGTGCACCTGAAAAGCGGCGTTGGTACGCAATATGGGTTGGGCGTCGACGTGACCATGTTCTCCGACCACCGCATGATTTCGCACGGAGGTGAGGTCTCGGGTTTCACTACGCAGAACAATGTCTTTCCCGATGATCGCGTCGCGGTGGTAGTGCTCACGAATCAGGATGCGGCGCGGGCCTCCGGCGATTTGGCGCGCCGGATTTCTGCGCTCATGTTCACCAGCAGTGATACCTCCGCCCAGGCAAAGACGGAACAAGCTCGGAAGATCTTTCGAGATCTGCAGCAAGGAAAGATTGACCGAACGTTATTCACGGAAAATGCCAACAGCTACTTCAGTGAACAGGCTCTAAAAGACTTTGCCGGCAGTCTGGGACCGCTAGGGACGCCATTCGAGTTTGTCCAAACAAATCAGGCTTTGCGAGGCGGCATGACGCTGCGCGTCTACCGGATCAAATTCCGTCAAAACCAGGAATTGCGTGCCTGGACATTTGAAATGCCCGACGGGAAGTTGGAGCAGTACCAGGTATCGACGAACTAACTGCTTGACTGACTGCGGGCCGAATGGGCCCGCTTTCACCGCGGTATTCCCTTCGAAAATCGGCTCGTACAAGCCCTTCCGTAACCTTCTTTTCGTGGTTACCCAGGCAGATACTCTTACTCTGACTATGAGCGCCCTCCCCCAACGTCACTCCGTCCCGCGAACTCCTCGCGTTCATCTCGAAAACAACACCCCGGTCGTCCTTCGATTCGAAGGCGGGAATAGTGTTTCCGGTGAACTTCAGGTGGTTTCGTTAACTGGCGGTCTGCTGTCGCTCCCACGCCCCCTGGCACAGGGTTCGCAAGTAAAGATGATGTTTCTGATCCGCCCAGGATCGGTCCTGGCCGGAGCTGAACTGCTCAACCCCGTCAGCAACACACTGCAGCCTTTCCGTTTCGTCTCACTTGGGCAGAAAGACCGCCGCAAACTCGAGGCGATCATCCCATTATCGGTGTATGAAGACATCGCCGAGCCGAACTGGATGAAGAAGCTGCGGGTGGCCTCCGACCGCCGCTACGAACCCCGCAAATGGCGTGGTCGATTGGCGGCAGTTGCGGTCGGTCTAATCACTCTCGGACTGGCGAGCGCCATTTATCTGCGCCACCTTCAAGCTCTGAAATAGCCAAGGGGGACCCTAATGGGATTGAATCCCAGCCCGCGGCAGCCCGTGAACACCCGGCGTTGGCCGAGATTCCAGGTCCATCTGCCTGTGCTCATCGCGGCCGAAACAGCTGATTCCCAGATCGCCATCCCTGGAATGGTGAGCGCGCTCAGCCGCGCCGGCATGGAAGTGTATGGCGGCGTTCCGCTGCGGCCCGGTGACCTGATGGAAGTGGAGTTCAAAACTTCCGGAGGTGTTCGGGTCTCGGGAATCGTTCGCAACCGGTCCGGCTACTGCTTTGGAATTGAATTCCTGCGCGCCATGGTAAGCGATACCGATCCGGATAACGTGCTGGAGGTCTTCTCAGAGACTCCGGAATGGGCTGGATTTGATATTGCAGAACTCGGTAGTGGGTTGTTCGGCCCGGAAGAGCCGGAAGTGGCGGAAGCGGATGAGACTCTCGCCGCCCTCTTTATCGAACGGCACCAGTCGTACCTGCGAGCGACGCAAAAGGAAATCGAACATCTTCGCCGGACCGCCCTGCAAATTCGCCATATGCGGCAAGCAATGGAGCGTTTGCTCGAGAAGCGCGCGTCGGAAGGTCTGTCAAATCCTCATTGGGATGTCTTGGGCAGGGGCAAGGACGACTGGCCAAAGACGTAGGTCCATCCCTTCGGTGTCCGGACGTACGTATCGCTGAACCACACCGTATAGTCGAATTCCTTCCCGTTGTCCGTCCCTTTCTCCCAAAGCCTGGCGGTTACCACGGCAGTGTCTCCCCACACGCGGACCGTTTGCTCGGTATCTTCCTGGTGTTCGTACTGAACGTGGCCGCTGCACGCTTCATCGAGTAGATCCTTCTTCGTGTACTTCTTGCCCGAGCCCGTCGAGAGTACAAAGTCGTCGGCGAGGATGCGGTCCATCGTTGCGGTGTCGTTGGCTTTCACAGCCGCCTGGTACTGTGTATCGAGTTTTGCGACAGCCTTCTGATCGTCAGAGGTTGATGCGCTTGCTGTATGTGGCCGGAATATCAGATCAAACCACGGTTTCCACGACTTGCCGTCGTCGACTGAGGTGACTGCCGTTTCACGGACGCCGCTTCCGACCGGCTTCCAGGTGCCGCGAATGAGTTTGCTCTTGCCGTCTGGCAGATGTTCGGTAGCGCTGAGCACGACCTCATCGTCTCGAAGGCCGCCATCGAGAAGCAGAAGCTGACCACGGTTGGTCACCCAGCTTTGGTGCCACACTTTGAGCGCGGCATCGTAGATGCTTAAACTCTGACCGTTGTGGCCGTCGCTATCCTGATAGTCCTCGCGCAGAACGCAGCCATCGAGGATGCGGTCGACCTTCACGCGCGCAACTTGCGTTGCGGGATTGTCAACATCGAAGACATCCCAGTCGCCCGCCCAAAAGTCGAGCTGGTGGAATTCCGGAGCGGAACAGGGAGATGATTTTGTTGTCGTCGACGCTTGTGTAGCATCTGCGGCGAAGGTGAAGCAGCTCGCAACCGTGAAGAACCCCAGAATGAGGGCCTTCACGCCTGAATGTTTGGTCATCAGGAAATCTTCCTTCGTTGATAGCTGGGAGGAAGTGTTCCACGCCGCGCTTCAGGCAGCGGTGCACGTCGCTCGCCGGCGGGAAAAATCTCCGCGCAGTTCCCATACCCTCGCTCGTGCGCAGTCCTGACCACAGCAAATGTTTTCATGTCGCTCCATCTCCATTGACTCGCCGCGGGTGGAGTGCAACAGGAGCAATAAAGCGTGTACTCGTCCGTCGAGCCATGCGCGGTCGGAACGAGATAGGAGCCGTTCCAATAAGGGCTGAAACCGATCAAATAGCGCGTGTAGCACTTCGGACACTCCGCGCACCGTCGAATATGCATCGGCATAACCGCCTAACAAGATAGGATGACTACGGCGGAAACAATGGACGTTTGCGGACCTGGCTACTTGAGGAGCACGTTTTTAACGACACGAGCAGCCAGGCGGTAAATTGCGCTGGCTGCCCGTATTTCAGAGCCCTCAATCGTCGTGGTGTCCGTGGTCATCAATCCCGAATACAGGGACTGCTGAGAACGCGGGCGAAATGTTTGTCTTGGGATCGAATGCTCCACCCACGATCGTTCCGTAGTTGTCGATATCGTTGGCATACACCAATGTCGGTGACCCTGGGGCCACGCGTGAGTTCAGATCGACGGGCACTCCATTCTCCCAGACGACGGCGTGGCTCCCGTTGGGTCCGCCAGTGGACTGACCGACAATCTGGCCTTTTTCGTTAATGCCCCACGCGATGCTACGTGTATCTCCTGGTAAGGTGCCCAGATCTTTCAGACCGCCGTTCTTCGTCCACAGGAAGGCGTGATAGTTGCGATGAGTTGCGGAGTCACCTGGGAAATCAGAATAGCCCACGACGTCGCCATGATTGTTGATGGCGGTGGGAGTGTTCCACGCGATGCCGCCAAAATTGCCGAGGTCGATAGGCACACCGTTCTCCCAGAGCACGGCATGATGAGCGCTGAGTCCGCCGACCGCGTTGGAGCATTCTCCGGAGATTCCGACAACTTGTCCGCGGTCGTTGATTGCCGTTGCGGCACTGTCTTGATCATTACCAAACGGAGGGAGGGCTTGAACCTGATCCTTCCCCGGCCCGTAGACGACTCCGAGAAATTGCAGAACCTGTGGAGCGGCGCAGGTTGAATCGTGCACAGTTGTCTCGGCCCATCCGACAATCTGACCGCGATTGTTCACTCCCGTGGCGACGCCGTTATAGCCGCCAAGCGTAGGCAGACCGCGCATCTTGCCGTCTTTCCACACAAATCCACGGCAATTCTTGCCGCTGGCCGTGGGGAAGAAAGCGAGAGCACAACTCCAGATTTCGTGCAGAGGGTTGTCGTCGGCTGTATCGGAGATACCAACAATCAGGCCGCGATCATTCTTGACTGCGGGCCACGGGACGGCGATGTTCGGTCCACCGAGAGTGCCGAGGTCGTGCGTCTTACCGTAGATCCACAAGGTCGCGTGCTCGGTGGCGTCGCCGGGCAGATTTGCCGCACCCATAACCCAGCCGCGGCTGTTGATTGCGCTGGCGCCATTCACAGTTCCTCCCAGTGTGCCGAGCTCAAACACCAGATAGCTTGGATGCGACGACGATGCAGTCTGCGCATCGAGTCCAGGTGAGAACGCGCAGAGGATGCTCGCGGTCATTGTGAGGGCGATAAGGTTACTGAATGTCATGGAGCCTCCGTGATTCGTCAAATTCGGCGACGAAGCCCGCCCGGCCTTTTTCCCTGACGAGTGAACCCGAGGGCTGACGTGTCGGTACTCCGTGCTCGGTGCGAGCACCATAGAGCGGTTGTCTTTGTGAAGTTGGACATCCGCGGACTCTGCTCGGCGGAAGTGGACATTCGCGGACGCCGCTCCGGCGCGCGAATCGTGCGATCGGATTCATCTTGGAGCGCAGTCCGAAAACGTCTAGCGATGAAGGGGAAAGCGGCTATGATGAGTTGCAGACAGTATGAAGCTCGATTTACAAGCCTGTTCCCGCGCGCGTCTATCGCGAGACGCCCGTTTTGATGGCAAGTTCTTTATCGGAGTGCTGGGCAGCCGTGTGTATTGCCGCTCGATTTGCCCTGCTCCAACCGCGAAAGAGAAAAACGTCCGCTACTTTGCGACGGCGGCTGCGGCGGCCGAGGCTGGTTTTCGTCCGTGTTTGCGATGCCGCCCGGAGGCATCCCCCGGAACGCCTGCCTGGCTGGGAACTCCTACCACTGTCTCGCGAGCTTTGCGTCTCATCGCGGAGAGTGGCCTTGATGATGGCGGAGTAGAAGGCCTTGCCGATCGGTTGGGAGTTGGGTCGCGACATCTCCGGCGCCTATTCATCCAACATTTGGGGGCCCCACCGAGCGCGGTCGCTCAAACGCGGCGCCTTCACTTTGCGAAGAAGTTGATCGACGAAACCGGCCTCCCGATGAGTGAAGTTGCGTTGGCATCGGGCTTTGGTTGCGTGCGCCGATTCAACGCCGCGATCCGCAAGGTTTACAAGCGCACGCCGACGCAGATTCGCCGCCTGTCGCGACAGGCAGGAATGCAGCCGGAAAATCAATATCTGTTTCGGCTAAAGTACCGGCCGCCTTACGACTGGGATGGAATGCTGCGGTTTCTTGCAGCGCGTGCGACTCCGGGAATTGAGTGCGTAGCGGACGGACACTACTACCGGTCCATTTCGTTGAACGGCAGTGATGGCTCTGTCGACATTTCTCTCGATGCCGACAACGATGCACTACTCGCGCGGGTGCAGTTCGGAGATCCGCGCTCTCTGTTTCTGATCGTGGAGCGTCTGCGTGCCATGTTCGATCTGAACGCCGACTGGGCTGCGATTGCGCCAAGTTTGCGGGCTGATCCCGCGCTAGCGCCGCGTGTGGATGCGCAGCCAGGCCTTCGTGTCCCCGGTTGCTGGAGCGGATTCGAACTCGCCGTGCGAGCGATTCTCGGCCAGCAAATCACGGTGAAAGGCGTTACGACGGTCGCCGGATCGCTGGTGAGAGCGTTCGGGCATCCTTATGCTTCTACGCAAAGGCTCTCTCACGTATTCCCCCAGCCCAAGGACTTGGCGCAGGCAGACCTGACATCCATTGGACTCACAAAAGCGCGAGCAGCAACCATTCGCGGTCTGGCGCGGGCGGTTGTCGAGGGAAAGATCAGTTTCGAGGGAGTCGTGGCGCCAGACGATTTCCTCTCCCGGCTGTGCGACCTTCCGGGCATCGGTGCCTGGACGGCGCAGTACATTGCCATGCGGGCACTGGGTGAGCCGGATGCTTTCCCATCTGGCGATTTGGGGTTGCTAAGAGGCCTCGGAATCAGCAGTTCCGCTGAGCTCGAGAGGAGGGCAGGGGCGTGGCGTCCCTGGCGTGCGTACGCGACGATGTATTTGTGGAATGTTCCGGCCGAAGCCGCGAGCACTTCCGAGCCGCCATTGAAGGGTGACTCAGCAACAACATCGGGAACCGCAGTGCAACCGAGGATGCCGTTGGGACTCTAGAGCGGTTCCCGTACCGTTCTTTTTCTAGATCGACAGCTTGCGCCTTGCGGCTCCAACGAGACCCATGAGGCCAGATCCCATCAAAAGCATAGTGCCTGGCTCAGGGACTGCGGCTGTGTTCTTTCCCACAATCAAGGCTTCAGAATTAGGAGTGATGAACTTGATCTTGCCGTCGACCACCATCATCGCGTAAAGAGCCGTTCCTGCCGGTACTCCTTTCGCGATTACATCAAGGCTTCCGTTTGCCGTGAGCGCGCTATGCAGGTCGATGTAGCCAAATGACAGGTTACCGCACGTACCCGTGCAGAACCCGAGGTCGACGAGGCTGCTGTTGATTGCCTTCAAGGCTCCACCTTCCGGGAAGTTGCTGAGACTGGTAAACGACATCCCGTTTAAAGTGCCGGAAAGCGAAGTCACCGAGGCGCCGATGACAATCACATCCGCCGCCGCCTTGCCATTTGCCGTAGAAATGGAAAAGTTATTGCCGTTCAGAATGAATCCGACGGATTGCCCGCTGGCCGAACCTCCAGCGAGACGCGCGACGTTTGGATTTCCTTTATCGCAGGTATAGGAGGCGAAGTTAGTGCAGGTGTCTGCTGCCGAAACTGCGCTGAGAGCTAGTGTGAAGACCGTTGTGAAGAGTGCGTAGAGCAGGGGCCGTTTTCGCATTGGGGGAATCTCCGCCGTGAACATAAGCATCTGCCATGCCATCGATGCGCGGATGGAAATAAATTCATGAAGTTCACCGAACGCAGGGTTCATGCGGCGGTTGTGTCACGGAACTGTGAGTCGGCCGCGTCGTGACATCAGCTGTGTGAAGAATTTGTGCAATTCGTTTCGCCTGAGAGCGACTTTGTATTCATACAGCTTTAGCCGTATTAGCGAATTTGATGCGGGCACGATTTTCATCAACGCGCATTGATAATGCTGACGGACCGCGTGGGTTCGGCCAACCAGGCGCAATTGACACGTCTTTCACCGCGCCCTAGACTGATGGCGACGTCTGGAACATTCAATCCGAGGATCCATGAGCTGGCTCCAGAACAAGTTTGAGAAGAATTTTCTGATCACGACGGTGGACTACGTCTTTAACTGGGCGCGCAAGTCGGCGGTGTGGCCCATGACTTTCGGCCTGGCTTGCTGCGCGATCGAAATGATCGCCTCGTCCACCGCAAGGTTTGATATCGCACGCTTTGGATCGGAAGTTTTCCGGCCGAGTCCGCGCCAGTCTGACCTGATGATTGTTTCCGGTACTGTCACTTTGAAGATGGCACCGGTGGTCAAGCGGATCTACGACCAGATGCCCGATCCCAAGTGGGTCATCTCTATGGGCGCTTGTTCCTCGGTGGGGGGGCCGTTTAATACGTACGCCGTTCTCCAGGGCGTCGACAAGATCGTGCCGGTGGATGTTTACGTGATTGGCTGCCCGCCGCGCCCCGAGAATCTCTTCTACGCGCTGCTGAAGTTGCAGGACAAGATCGACACCATGACGCTGGCCAAGAAGCCGACCGAAGTCCGTCTGCAGGAAGACATGGTCGAGAACTTCAAGCGCCAGGTGATGATCGCGCAAACACTGCAGCCGAAATAACTGCCGGCTGCTGGCTCGCCATGCCATTCGTCAGAATCGCTTCCGCGGCTGAACTCCCACCGAGCAACGAAGCCCGCGAATTTTCGTGTGGCGACAAAGCCATCTGCGTTGCCAACGTGAACGGCTCTATCACGGCCATGGACAACGTCTGCTTGCACCGTGGCGGCCCGCTCGGGCAGGGCGTTATTGAGAAGGGAAAGTTGGTTTGTCCCTGGCATGGCTGGGCTTGGGATCCGGGCACTGGACAGGCAGTGCACAATCCTGCCGCAAAGCTCAACGTGTATCCGATCAAGGTTGAGAATGGGGAAGTGCTGGTGGAGATCTAAATCCCCTTGCAATGAGCCCAGTCACGCATTTTCTCAGCGGGTGGGTACTTGCGAACTGTGCGCGGCTCGATCGGAGAGACCGTGCCATTGTTACGCTTGCCTGTGTCGTCCCTGACATAGACGGACTGGGCATCATTCCCGAGTTGCTCACGCGAAACTCAGGACATCCGCTGTTGTGGTTCAGTTTGTATCACCACTCCCTGCACAACTTGACGTTTGCGTTGGTAGTCGCCTTTGCAGCCGCGGTCGTTGCAGATAACAAGTGGACCACCAGTGCGCTGGCCTTCACAGGTTTCCACTTGCACTTGATCGAAGACGTACTTGGCTCGCGTGGCCCTGATGGTTATCAGTGGCCGATTCCTTACTTGGCACCATTTTCGAAGACTATTCAGATTTCTTGGGCCGGCCAATGGCATTTGGACGCTTGGGAGAATGTATTGATTACAGCGATGCTGCTGGCATTGACCATGTGGTTGGCGTGGCGTAGCGGATATTCACCCATTGAGATGGTTTCCACCAAGGCTGACGCGGCCTTTGTGAACGCTCTGCGCCGATGATTTCCTCGGAATGAGGCTCGGGAAAACTGATCCGATATTACGCGCCGAGGAAGCGCAGGAACTTTGTGGGTTGGCTGTCGAAACCGGGGAAGACATTTGTCAAATCTTTATTTCCCAGGTGGTCGGCGACGGCCTCGCCCAGCACCCGTCGGAAATCCGTTGTCACCGCCAAATCGCGTCCCTCATAGAGCTGAGACTGGTCGAGTCCGGGCCATTGGCCGTAGACCTTGCCGCCCTTCACCGGGCCGCCCATCACAAACATGGCATTCGCGTGGCCGTGGTCAGTACCACGGTTGCCGTTCTCGCGCGCAGTTCGGCCGAACTCTGACATGGTGATGACGACGGTGTCTTCTCCGAGGTCACCGAGATCGGTCCAGAAAGCCGACAGGGATTGCGAAAAGTCCCGCAGCACGTTGGCGATCTGCCCTTGCGTACTGCCCTCGTTCACGTGGTGATCCCAGCCGCCGATGTCGGCGAACGCGACCTGCACGCCCAGATTCGCTTTGATCAGTTGCGCCAGTTGGCGAAGGCTGTCGCCAAAGCGGCCGCGAGGATAGTCGGCACCCGGAGCAGGCTCGTATTTAGCGGGGTCCGCGGACTTCAGCATTTTCACTGCGTCGAAGGTTTCCTGTCCTGTGCCGTGAAGTACAGTGTCGACGGACTGGGCGTACATTGCCTCAAAGGTGCTCGCGATGGGCGCGACGTTCGGGTTTCGACCTCCTACACCAAATTCGTTGATGTTATTCACGGCGACGGCAGGTTCAGGGCCATTGAGAATTCGAGGTAAGGCGGGTCCCAGGGAAATTGCGCGGAACGGTGATTTATCACCCGCCGGCATGGAGTGAAGCGTGCGATTCAGCCAGCCATCGTTGGTGGCCTTCAGGCCCGGTGTGCCCGACTCCATGAAATCCTGCGCGTCGAAGTGCGAGCGCGTCGGATCGGGTGATCCGGCCGCATGCACGATGGCCAGATGTCCCTGCATCCAGATCGGCTGCAGCGACGACATCACAGGGTGCAGCCCGAAGAAGCCGTCGAGATCGAGCACGTCTTTTCGCGGAATGTTGATGCTAGGCCGCATGGCGTAGTAGGAGCGCTCGCCGTGAGGCACCACGATGTTCAGCCCGTCAGCCGCGCCACGCTGAAAAATCACTACCAGCCGTTTCGGGCGGCCAGAAGGCTCAACCGAGCCAAGCGCCGCCCTCGTCAGAAAACTGGGCACTGCTGCGGTACCTACGACGGCCAGAGCGCTATTGCGAAGAAAAACGCGTCGAGTGATCGACATGGTGTTCCTCAATTCCTATTTCCCGCACGGCTGCAGAAGCTGGCCGTTGCGCCCACTCATCGCCTCTGGAACTCTGGGGATCCCAGAATCAAGCCAGCTATCGTGTCAGCGCTTGATGTGGGCGCGGGCTTGTCATTCTTGCGCACAGCCGCCGGCTTGCCCGCCGCCGTATTCGACGAGTCCTCAATTTCTTTCAGGATCGCGTCATGGGTTTGCTGGGACACATCGCCTGCAAGCAGCGACGATTCCAGTTGGGCGAGCGCCTGTTTCGGATCCGGGTTGCCTCCGTCGCTGGTGTTCGACTGCGCCAGCGTTACGAGCCGATCCCCATCCACCTTTACACCCTTGATGCGCCCCGCCATCAATGCCACAGAAAAATTCATCCGCCCTAACAGAGCCGAGGAATTTACCCATGCCTCCGATTTCATAGAGTAGCCCGTCGGAGGCTGCATGCCGTAAAGCGGCATACCCATTGTGTTCAGCTGGCGCGCCAGCGGAGCAGCGTCTGTAACATCGGCCCCAGTCGCGCGCACGGCCGAAACCATGAACTCCAGCGGTGTTTTTAGCTTGGCACGATACAGGTCAGCTCGCCAGAACTCGGGCGAGTTGAACATGGTCTTTAGCACTTCGTGAATCTCGCCATCTTTCTTCAGGAACGTCTGCGACATTTCATCGACCAGGGCCGGCGGAGGATCGTCCGACACGAATCGGGTCGCGAGCTTCGTACAAATGAAGTGTGCAGTGGAAGGATGATGCGCCAACAGGTGCAGCACTTCCATTCCTTCTTTCTCGCCATGCTCCTTGATCTTGTGACCCAGCACGAATTTCGTTCCCGGCTCGTGCATGCGCTCTTCGAATTTGAACCCGCCGCCCTTTTGGGGTTGATCGATGGTCCAGCCGGTGAGCACTCGTGCCACTTCGGTGACGTCGTTTTGCGTGTACCCGCCATTCACGCCCAGGGTGTGCAGTTCCATCAACTCACGGCCATAGTTTTCATTCAGGCCATTCTTGCGCTTTCCCTTGGCTTGCGTCTGGCGCGGGGGTGGGGGTGGAAATCGTCCGCGACGCCGCCTCGGAAATGGATTCTTGCGAACGCCGCGCGCTACGTCCGAGTCCGGGCCGACGCTCAACCAGTTATCGAGATAGAAAAGCATCGCGGGGCTCTTGGCCGTGGCGACCAGCAGATCTTCGAACTTGCCGAGCGCATGGGCGCGGATGACATCGCGCTCGTAGCTGGTTACCAGGTATCGGTCTGCGCCCTTGCCAAGGTAAACGTTGAAGTGGTTGAACCAGAAGTCGGTCATCACCTCGTCGAGTTGCCGCTCGCTGTAGATGGCGCGCAGCAGCTTCGCCTGCATCAGTTCATCGCCCACCACCTGCTGAGGATTGTTCAGCGCCTTCAGCGTCTCTTTCTGTTTGGAGTTCATCCCCTCCATGAATTCATCTCCGCGTTGTCCCTTGAGCGATGCCGAAAGCGCCCTCTGCTCTTCCGGAGACATTTGCAGAACCTGCTTCATGCGCTCGTCGGGCGGGAGGTCAAGCAACTCCTGCGCTTTCAGGTCAGCGTAGAGATGATCCTCGCGGCGCCTGGCGGCCTGCTCATCTTTGACGGATGGCTTGCTCGCGTCTGCGTTGTCGTTGTTGGCGGAGTTGTCGGTGGCCGTCTGGTCCTGCGCAGCGGTTGACCCGTTTGCCGACGGAGCGTTCGTCGCGGCTGGTTGCGCAGCGTCCTGCTTGCGCTCGCGTTTTTCTTCAAGCTTTTCAATTTGTGCCTGGTAGACAGCGCGCTTTACCGGATCGGATGGTAGTGGCTTTCGGCCATCCGCCACTGCCTTGATCAACTGCTGCGGAGGGAAGTTCTCGATAATCTCGCGTGTATCCATGCGCAGCGTACGAAATCCTGAGAGCCGCGCTTCGACGGCACTGTCGTCGATTTTCGCAGGATGAAGTTGCAGGTCGATCCACTTGTCGACGCCCATCGCGGCGACGCGTTCTACATCACCGGGCCGCGGACCAAACGTCAGGCGTTGCAGCGCGTGCAGAGCGCGGCGCGAGTCCTGCATCTGTGCGGAATC
>Ga0126372_10000719_pt1 | contig 12172 bp, 14 predicted proteins | sample PanSoiMetaPlot_6_FD_92762 | JGI IMG/M metagenome (GOLD analysis project Ga0126372, IMG submission 92762) | Tropical forest soil microbial communities from Panama - MetaG Plot_6 | ecosystem: Environmental > Terrestrial > Soil > Tropical forest > Bulk soil | place: Panama | collected 2016-02-17
CCTACCAGGATTATGTGGACATCCGCACACAAGCAGCACATGTCCGCAACGCCTGTCCCTCAATTTCTCGCACCGACCTTCGCCAGGTGAGCGAATTCGCCAGCGCAGGGGTCCAAATCCTGGGAGTTGAGCCTCAACTGAATGAGATCAGTTACCTTCCGCTCAAGGAAGGGCGTTGGATCAATGGAATGGACGAAGCGCAAAAACGCAATGTGATCGTTCTTGGTAACGAACTGCTCAAGACCTTGTTTCCGGGGCGCCCTGCGGTTGGGGCAACTATCCTGCTGAACGGCATAAGGTTCGAAGTCATTGGCAGTATGCCCCACCTCGGCCGCGGCGATAACAATTGGTTGAATATGCGCGGCTATATCCCATTCCCGGTAATGGCCATGTACTTCCCCTTGAAGGGGGAGAATCACCAGAACTCGATTTCCTTTATTGAATATCAGCCGATCGTAACCGCTGCGCACGTTCTAGCGCGGGCTGATGTGCACAAGATCATCGCGCACAATCACGAATTCGATGCCGGCGATGAAAATGCCTTTGATGAATGGGACTCTATCCAGGAATCAAAAATGGTGGGTACCGTTTTCGACGTGATGAACATGTTTCTGGGAACGGTAGGAATGGTTACGCTGGCCTTGGGAGCCATTGGGGTGATCAATATCATGCTCGTCGCAGTTAGCGAACGCACCCGCGAGATTGGCTTGCGGAAGGCTCTGGGCGCCACTAACCGCAGCATTCTGTTTCATTTTTTTCTGGAAGGATTGCTGCTCACGCTCTGTAGCGGGATGATAGGCATGGGTGGGGCGACGCTCCTGATGGCAATGATGGGAACCGTGCGAGGGCCGGGTGGATTTGATCCACCCAAATTGGTGCCGATGTCGGCTGTGCTGGCCATTGGCAGTCTCACGCTGGCGGGAGTGGTCGCAGGTCTTTACCCTGCACGCAAAGCGGCCATGCTGCAGCCGGTGGAAGCTCTCCGCCAGGAGTGACGCGGTGTTCAGGGATCTGCTCCAGGAAGCTTACGCGGCCATGCGTCACAACCGCCGTCGGACTGCGCTCACCATGTTGGGTATGGCATGGGGCATAGCCACAGTGGTTATGCTGCTTGCTTATGGCAACGGTTTTGGCCAAGCCTGCACGAATATATTTGCCAATTTCGGTACCAAGCTCGTCATCGTAGTACCGGACCGCACCGGCATGCAGGCTGGCGGTCAGAAAGGAGGAGTCCTCGTCCGCTTTACCCAAGATGATGTAGAGACACTGAGCACCAACCTTCCCCAGATCAACCAAATCACCCCCGAAGTCAGCAAACAGGCAAGTGTTCAGTACGACACCAGAGTTTTCACGTTTACTGTGACCGGCAATAATCCCAACGTAACATCTGTCCGCACGCTCAAGCTGGGGCAAGGGCGTTTCTACAATATGGAAGACCAGCTCCAACGCGCCCGCGTCGCGGTGATCGGTTCTGAAGCAAAAGAAAAACTGTTTTCCGGACGTAACGCGTTGGGTGAACACATTCGAGTTGACGGCCTAAGTTTCGAAGTCATTGGTGTCTTAAGCGCCAAAATGCAGGAGGGGAATGACGATATAAACCGCGTCGTCTACATCCCCTTCACTACGATGAACGATCTGAAGGACACACGATACCTTGATTCTATTTGGTTCACCTACCAGACCCCGGAGTACGAGAGCCTGGAACAAACCGTGCGCACCATCCTGGCGGTTCCACATAAGTTCAATCAAGCCGACCGCCAAGCGGTGAGAGTATACAACCTCATGACTCAGGTTCATCAATTCGAAATTATTACGCTCGGACTTAAGGTCCTGATGGGTTTCATCGGCACACTTACACTCGGCATCGGCGGGGTTGGTTTGATGAATATCATGCTGGTTTCGGTGACCCAGCGTACGCGGGAGATTGGAGTCCAGAAGGCGCTGGGGGCGAAACGGCGATACATCTTGATGCAGTTCCTCGCCGAAGCGCTGACGATTACCTTTATAGGTGGAGTACTGGGGATAATACTGGCCTACATCGTCGCGCTTTCTGTAGGGAGGCTCACCTTGTACAGTGCGTTTGCAAAAAACGCAGAAGCCGGCGACATCCGCTTGATCATCGCACCAGGGACACTAATCGCATCCACGCTCATTCTCGGCGCAGTGGGGTTGGTCAGCGGCATGGTTCCTGCCTTCCGCGCCTCACGCTTGGATCCGATCGAGGCACTGCGACACGAGTAGTGGAGTCTAACTGAACCGAGTGGTGCGCCAGAGGGCGAGCGAGCAGCCCACCAGAAGTAGCAGCATGGCTGCCGAAACCAAAGCTGCCCACGGGAGATTGATGTCCATACTTGGAATTCGCGCCATAGTCGCTAGAGCCCCAAAGATGGCAGTGACACTCGCAACGAGCAGCCAGTCTATGAACGTCCTGTGCCCCCCCGCGTCTTCCAGTCTCCCTTCCTTCTATGCCCGCTCGCACGTAGTCGTCCCCTACGCCTTCCGCGGCGGCGCGCCATCGGGAGTGCTCGAGGCCGCTGGCCGAGGATAATGCGATAGCGACTGCTCCCAGCGCCATCAAGATCGATCCTCCGATTACCTGGGTGTAGACTCTTTGGCGTCCTCCTGGTAACTCGTGGAAAACGAGGATACCCCACACCAGGCCCCAGAGCTGATTGGTGTTAGAAAGCGGAACTCCCCGACTGATTCCAACGTACTTCGCGGCGTATTGCTGAAACAAGTCTCCAATTACCCACACGAAGCCGCCCAGCATCAGCCAGAACAGTACGGCCCTTGCACCTACGATTTCGTGCCAGAGCGGGACCGCGCCCTTAGAACTGAGAGCCAGAGCTGTCATGGTGCCCAATTCGCCGAATGTAAAGAAGGTTATGAAAGAAAGCGGATTCATCCCGGTCAGGTAGGCTTTCCGGTAGGGGATACACATCGTTCCCCACAAGATACCAGTACCCAAGGCGGCTATAATGCCCAGCGTAGCCTGGTGTGATGCTGCTTGAGTGGAGGACGCTAGAGCCAGCAATGCCGCCCCGCCGAACATTGCCAGAGCCCCACGCACCACCCCCAGCCAGCGACTCCATCCCGCATTTCGCAACTCGTTGAACAACAGAAAACCCCAGAAGATGCCCAGTAGGCTATTGGTATTCCACAAAGGAAACGCGATGCTGAGGCCAACATCTCGGATGGCATAGATAGTCATGGTATTAGCGACGGCCCACATGCAACCCGCCAGTACTGCCCAAATAATCAAATGCGGTGCCTGACGCACGTCGTCGCGAACAAACCCTGTACCGCGTACAAATGCCGGGATGCTCCAGCGAGCCAGGAAAACTCCCGTCACCATCAGGAAAACTCCCGTCACCATAATGAGCGAAACTGTGATGGGAGAGACCCCAGCACTGACAATTTTGATCGGCGCCTCAGCTCCGCCCAGCCAGTACCGCCAGCGAAACCGCAGAAGACGCCCACCGCCTGTAAAGTCCGCAGACGATCGGCCTGCATTGGGTCTTGGAGTGCAGTAACGACAGAGCCCACGAGTCCTCCTCTCCTGCCTCAGCGGAGCTCACGTAATAAAAGCATCCCCGCTATCAGGACCAGCAGCGGTATCCAGAAGTCGATGTAGAGAACGATTGTGCCATACAAAGTATGTGGCCGCATCCTCAGCTTGTTCTCATTCACTTGATCTCACCAACAATCCGACTCCCTATTCCAGCAACAACAGGACTGCCAGCGTCAATCTGTTTCCACACAGAGCGGAGTCCAACGGGATCAGGCTCTTCCTTTAGTCGCCAGCAGACGAGCAGGGCCAGCCGTTAACTTCTCCCTATCGCCACCCCGACTCTTCATCAGGATCTCGCAAACTCTAGATTGGCGCTACCGTGGTGGGTATTCGGATCAGGGCAGATTCCGTGCGCCCGCGTTCGTCGACGTCGGCAACCTGTTGGACCCTCCGACCACGGCCCGAGCACTCTAGTCTGCGGTTCCCCCCGTTGCGCCGCCGCGGTGTCTCGGCTTCTTCGTGATCTGGCTGCGCTAGACCCCGTACAGGACCGTCTAAGAATCTTCGCCTATTCACTCTCGCCAACCTGCCGAACGTACTGCAAACTCGGCAGCTCGCAAACCGCTGTCAATCGAGCGATTTTTCAGATCCCTGCGGAGACGAATGCTGCCGGGGTATTTCCTTAGCCTTCCATCACTCCTGTAGAATCTGCACGTGATTTCCCGCGTGAGATTGTATCTGACGTTGCTCTTTATACTTTGGCCCGCCGGCTTACTCCAGACAGAGCCGATCTCACAGCTGCGACCTACCGGTTACGTCAACGATTTCGCGCGTGTGCTCGATCCGAATTCCAGCGCGCAAATCGAGGACATCTGCCAACAAGTTGACCGGAAGGCCCATGCACAAATTGCAGTTGTCACCATCAACTCTCTAGACGACTCAGACATAGAGACGTACGCGGTCGACTTGTTCAAGAAATGGGGTATAGGGAGCAAGGCGACTGACCGCGGTGTGCTGATTTTATACGCCATAAGCAATAAGCGGTCGCGAATTGAAGTGGGTTACGGACTGGAACCAATATTGCCAGATGGAAGGGTCGGGGGTTTTCAACGCGACGTTGTTCCGCTGATGCGAAGGGGCGACTATAGCGGTGCGATCTTGAACGTGACCACGCGGATTGCCGACGTCATCGCAAAGGATGCAGGAGTCCAGCTTACGAACGCGCAACCCCGTGCTCCGACAGAGCCTGCCGAGCAACCGGGTGGAAAATTATCTCTAGGGGCCGTTGGCGCAATTATTTTGGTCCTCTTGCTAGTTTTGTTTACTCCACTGCGCGCTGTTTTGTTGTGGGTGCTTTTGTCGGGAATTTCAGGAAGCGGCCGGCGGGGTGGTTACGGTGGAGGGGGCTGGGGAGGTGGTGGTTTCGGGGGCGGAGGCGGGTTCGGCGGATTTGGCGGTGGCAGTTCGGGCGGGGGGGGAGCGAGCGGCAGTTGGTAGCAGGAGAACTGAGATGCTTCCAGAAGACAAGCTTGACAATTTTGTACGGCTTCTCCGAGATACGGCGGGTCCGAATCTCGAGAGTGTGATCTTGTATGGGTCGGTTGTGTCAAAAGAATTTGATCCGGAGTTTTCGAACCTGAATGTGTTTTGCGTTTTGCGCGAGACCTCGTTTCGAGCCTTGGCAGCTCTGCAGCCCGCCGCCAAATGGTGGGATCGCCAGAAACAACCCCCACCTCTTTTCATGACCCGCGAGGAGCTGGAACGTTCGACGGATGTTTTTACGATTGAGCTTATGGATATGAGTCAGCAACACCGCGTTCTGTTCGGTGAAGATGTGCTTCAAAATCTACCAATTCCCATGCGACTTCATCGTATTCAGGTTGAATACGAACTGCGCGAAAAGCTGATTCTCCTTCGAAGGGGAGTCTCCCTGGCGTCCACGAGCGATCGACGACTATGGGACTTACTATTGCGATCGTTGGCTTCCTTTGTCACACTTTTTCGCCACGCCTTGATCGCCTTGGGAGAACCCGCTCCAAGTCAAAAACGCGAGATTGTGCAAGCACTGTCGAAGCGAGTAGGATTCAACCCCTCCGCGATGAATCAAGTTCTCGATGTTCGGGAACAAAAAGCAAACCGAAAACAATTCGATGTAAGAGCGGTATTTGCTGGCTACTTGGCAGCGGTAGAGCAAGTGAATGCCGCAGTGGATAGAATGCTGGAGGCAGACATTTCGGATCATTTGTAGCCGAAGCATAGTTCGCAACTCAGGAGAGCGACATGAGCAAGGTTTTGATTGTGATCGTCGTGCTCGTAGTAATAGCTCTGATCTTTTTCGGGCAGTACGTAGGAGTGCGCAATACGTTAGTCGCCAAGAATCAGGCCGTGAAGGCAGCGTGGTCGCAAGTTGATATTGTTTTGCAGCGACGCGCCGATCTCATACCTAACCTCGTGGAAACGGTAAAGGGGTACGCCAAACAAGAGCAGACGGTGTTCGGCGATATCGCCAAGGCTCGCTCTGCGCTGTTGTCGAGCGGTAGCCCGCAGGAGAAAATCGCAGCCAACCAGCAACTGGACGGAGCGCTTGGTCGGTTGCTCGTAATCGTGGAAAATTACCCCCAATTGCGGTCGAACGAAAACTTTCTGCGTTTGCAGGACGAACTGGCTGGCACGGAAAACCGGATTGCCGTTGAACGCAGGCGGTACAACGAAACCCTGCAGGACTACAATACCTATCTTCAGCAGTTCCCACATAACCTCGTTGCGAGTTGGACGGGCTTCCAGCCGAATGAGGCATACTTCGCTGCAACAGAAGGCTCGCGCCAAGTTCCAAAGGTGAACTTTTCGAACCCGACGCCTGCTCCTCAAACAGTTCCCCAACCTGCGCCGGCGCGATAGCTGGCAGCACAGGGTGGAGTCCCCGTGGAAATCCTCCGAGAGCCATCTTTGTCTCTCGTGGCTGATGGGAAGCAACTCTGTGGCGCAAACAAACTGCGTTCGTCAAAATATGAATGAAAAGCGATTACTGACAATCTCTTATCGGAGCCAACTGGGCCCGGCTTCGGGAGCCGATCTCATTATTGATTTACCCCGCTTGCCAAGAAGCCTCCATCGACAACAAGAACCTGCCCTGCGACGAACGAGGCTGCATCTGAGGCGAGATAGATGGCTGCACCGATCAGCTCTTCCGTCCGGCCGAAACGACCCATCGGTGTGCGCATGAGCAGCTCCTCGCCACGCGCAGTGCTGTCCAAGAGGTTTGCGTTGAACGCCGTATGAAACACACCAGGTGCGATGGCATTGACCAGTACGCCTCTCTTTGACCATTCGACCGCAAGGGACCGCGTCAGTGAAGCGACGGCAGCCTTGCTGGCAGCGTAAGCGGCGACTTCGCTGAGCGCCACGAAGGTGTTGAGCGAGACGATGTTGATGATGCGCCCGTAACCACGTTCGAGCATATGCTTTCCGAAAACCTGGCACGCCCGAAACGTACCGGTGAGGTTGGTGTCGATGATGTCCCGCCAGTCTTCCTCGGCCATGTCGAGCGTGGGAATACGTTTAAGCTTTGCGGCGCAGTTGACTAGGATGTCGATCTTAGAAAAATGCCGCAGTGTAACTTCAGCCAGTTTTTCGAGCGATTTGCGATCGCACAGGTCGGAGGTATAGCGGAGCGTCTGGCGCCCACGAGCTTCGATCTCTGAGGCCACTTCGTCGACATTTTGCTTGCGCCGAGCGGACGCGATAACATCGGCGCCTGCTTCGGCCAGACCAAGACTGAGCGTACGCCCGATGCCTGATGTGCCTCCGATTACAACCGCTACCTTGTTCGCCAGACCAACGTTGGTGGTCGTCATTCTTGCTGATTCCGTTCTTCAGTTTGTACTTTAGTGGAATCCCTGTTCAGCAGCACCCTGAGGTCCGAGCAGCTGTTCGACAGCCTCTTCCTTGGTACGGCACAGAGAGATTCGCCCCACGTCTGCCCGAATTTCAACACCAGTCAGCTGGCTGTCGAACTGGCCTGGATACAAGTACTCATGCCGCCGTTTTGGCGGAGCCGTTCCTCAAGCAGAGAGCGCGGGCATCCGGCGCAAATCGAACGCCAACGGTTCGAAGCTCGCAATTGGCAAGCCGCGGTATTTCCGCTTCAGCGCCGAGCGGAACACCATTGTCCATACACCTTATGAACTCCTTTTGCATATTCGGAAATTCAGCCACGGCTTGCTGTCCTCATGGCCAAGCGCAGAATGGCCAGCCGGACTCGAAGGAGGTTTTCCGATTTTTCCCTGCCAGCACCTCTGACTCCGAAAAGAATCAGAATTATGCGCCTCCGTTATCACGCACCAAGAAAGACCGGCCTAATATGACGAAAGTAGAGATTGTCAGTCACATTCCTGGCGATCACGTCTTCGTTAGCCTCTAGCAGATCCAGATATCTCTGTCCCATTGTTGAGGCTATCTTGAAACTGACATGCAACAATTGGCGGAAACTGCGGTTAAATAAATTCGAGCTGGGATCGTGCCGGAGTGCAGAAGTAAACTCCGCGGATGACCAGCGCCAAACCTGTGCCGGCGCGGGAAGATTGCGTATGTCGATGTCAACGACTGTCGCGTACGGACGGCAGAGTTCTTCGCGGTGCGCATAGGCCTCGGCGTAAATCTCCTTGGTAAGGGCAAGACCCTGTCCCCCCGCTTCAGCAAGACCTGCAATTTCTTCGAGCCACGTGGTCCCAGCTGTCTTAACATGGACACCCGCATCGAACTTCTGCAATGCGGAGTGAATCGCCGGATAGATGGAAAATTTGTCGCTTCCCGAGTGTATGCTGAGTTTCAGATTGTCGGGCAATGCATATTGCCGGACGGCGTAGGCGATAGCCGCTAGGTCGAGCTCCATTTCATGTGCAAACTGCAGGACATCGCCAGTGTAGTCCACACCCTTGTGGAAACGTCCGCTGAACTTCGGTGCGATGGTTTGTACAGGAACCCCCTCATCTGCGAGGGCGGCCAAAATGATGAGGAGTTCCAGGGGAGTTTGAGCAAAATCGGTTTCATCCAGGGACACTTCTGAAATGAAGTTGCCTTTTCCTTTTGCCGATTCAATCCTGCGGTATACCGCGCCAGCGTGCTCCACCGCAGGAAGAAATTTGCTCGCGACCTGCGACAAGAGCGCGGGCGTAATCTCCAATCTTTCCTCGCAGCCCTCAAACTTGATCCCGCCGATAAGTTCGCCGTGGCGCCGTGCGAATGCATTCCCCGACGACTGGGGTGCGGTCTTGGCTATGAAATCTGCCACGTCAATGGTGTAAAAATCGCAGTAGGCAAGGAAGCGTTCAACGGTTCGGAGATTGATATGGTCGGCGTCGCAGTAGTACGGTTTCGTCCACCCCAGAGCCTTCACTGCAGCATCCGCAGCGGCGCGCGTTGAAGACGGTTCCGACCCGATGAGATCGTGCTCCCGGTTCGATTTGTTCCACACCGGAACAACGTCGACTCCGGCTTCGACAGCACGCACACATGCCTCAAGCTGCGCTTTCGCCTGACGTAGGAAACGATCACCGACTCCGACTGAAAATTTATCGAGTCTAAATCGACTGTTCGTCACACCCCCCAATACAAAAACGGCCCCGATACGCCCAGAGACCGAGACCGGGATTCGCGATGAAAAAAATCTCCTCACCTTCAATCTTATTGTAGCCATAGTGGAGTTTCGCCGGGTCATAACGCCGGAGCAGTGCCTTGAGGTCGCCGTAAGTGACCCCGAGGCCTTCCACTTCATCGCGCGTCAGGCCTCCGGGGCACCAGGTGATAAAGAAGCGTCCCTCCGAGGAGCCATGAATGAGGTGCGCCGCGGCGCCCAGCTCGTTGGCCAAGTCGGCATTGGCTTTGACGCTTTCCAGCGTTGCAGGTGTGCCGCGGTATCCATGTTTGCGGATCAATCGATCGATGCCGCGATCTTCGCCGAACTGTTTTACACCGGGCGCGAGAATGATTAGCTCGGCTCCGTCGGCAAGCGCCATCCGAGTGCGGTAGACAGCTTTGTTGCCCAGCCAAGTGCTCTGATACTCGTCAGGGTCCAGATAAACAACTGCTTTGCGAATTGGGCGGTCCAGCATCGAGAAGTTGACTGCCAGGCTTAATTCCGCGGCCCGATGGAAACACTCGACGTCATCGCCAATGTACAGGCCGCGCATGGCAGGGCGGCCGTTCTCGCTGCAGCCGACTACCGTGAGCACGTAAACAATAGGGATTTGGCTCAGGAAGTGATCGGAGGCGTAATTGAGAACGCGTCGCACGGGTGTATCCGCTCGACCCATGATGCGCTCCATGCCGTAGACCGCTCCCAGAAAGTGACTGCGGTTGATGCTGTCACGTCCGCCAGTCCCGATCAGGATGTTTTTGTTATAGTTCGCCATGCCAATTACTTCGTGTGGCACCACCTGGCCCAGGGAGAGGACGAGATCGAAGCCGCCGCGAACAATCAGGCGATTCACCTGCGCCGGCCATGTGTAGTTCAGTTTGCCTTCTGATTGCTCGCAAATGAAGCTTGCGGGAACTTCCCCCAGAGTCTCCGCGTCAGTGCGCCAGTTGTGAATGCGGAACAGCTCATACGGGATTTTGCCGAACATATTAATCAGTTGGGTTGGCGACATCGCAGCGTGCGTGCCCAAGGCCGGCAGGATCGCGTCTAGCCGGTCACCGTAATAGTCATACGCATAGCTAGTCAACTCGCCTGCGCGGGACTCTCTGCGTGTCAGATCGGGCGGCACAGCCAGTACATGGCGGGTTTCTCCCAGTTTACTAAGTGCTTCGAATAACAGGCTCCGCATCTCCATCGAGGAGATTTCCAGGTCGGGACTCCCTTTTGCTACCAACAGGCTCATGCGGCAAAATCCACTTTCTTTAGATTAGCAGCCAAGATGTGAAGGACAGCTATTGATATCAAATAAGCGCTGGCAAAAATGCCGAAAACCACTGCATAGACGTGAATCAATTATAGAGTCCTTCCCGTACCCACCGAAAAAGCATGCCGCGGCTGGAGCCTGCCATCCGCCAATGCCAACCACCGCGTCGACGGCAGCGCGTGGAAACTGTCAGAATCGGTCGTGAATAGATTCGCTGGCCAACCTTGGTACGCTGCCGTCGCAGGGCGGCCCACTCGAACTTTACACTGCCCGTCGTGAAAATGGAAAGCTCAAGGCACGCGCAAATGAGCATGGTGGATATCCGCGCCTTCGCAGAATCCCGGCAGACGTTGCGCAACACGTATTGTCAGCGTGTCGAGCTGATTCATCCCTGCGACCCATCCCTCAGACCTTGTGAGTGCGACGTACCAGATCGTAAACTCATGCGCCACTTCAAAAGCCTCGTCTTGGTTCAGCCTGTCCTCGGCGACAAGCATCACAGATGACAAGGCATCTTCCGATGCAGGATCTCTCTATACCGCCTTGCGACTCCTAATGTCTTCTACACATCAGCGAACGAACGTTCCTTCAGGAGTCGTTTTGCGGCCTCCTTTAGCGGTATAGACACAGAGCTGGGCAGCATTATTCTTAAGCTCGAAGCACGCTCCTTGCGATCTAGTTCATAGGGCGCAATAAGCTGAAAAGAAAGCTCTTGCACTCAGTTCAAAGGGTCGCGAACGATAAGCTTCGGCCCGCAGTGGGGTCGGCACAAAGCGGGGAAACGTTTCGATAAGAGCGTGCAATTACCGGAGACGCCACGAGCAGTACTTTTGAGTGAACAACGCTCAGACACGTATTTGTTTTTTGCTTAATCCCACAGCGATTACCGTAAGGGCACTTACCAGAAGCGGGAACCAAACCTGTGCAACCCATGGCACCGGGATGAGAAACAAGATGTCGAGGTCCTTGAGTGAAGTAGGCCAACGTATCGTGGCCCAGAGCGCGACATAATAGCTGATATCCCACCAAGCAAATGTCCACAAGAAGAGGGCCCACCGCTCCTTGGCTCTGCTCTCCGCCAGCAGAGCAATACTGAGCAGCATGACGATCGTGGCGCCCTCGCGTAACACTTCTACGGTAAGCAAGCTTTGGGGCAACTCTTTGATGGTAAGCAGGCTTTGAGGCAACTCGCTAATGGGCGGCAACTGCTGGGGAGTAACCCCTGACCGCTGAACCTCTGACGATGTTCTCGTGTAGCCTGGCAACAGACCGGTTGCTGCATGGAGATAAACCACCACCGCAGCTTCCACGAAACCGAAAGCCAGCGCGAAGCAGGTGGCGAAAAGGAATTGCCGTCCAGAAATCTGAATGCTCCTGCTTCGCCCGACGAAATACAGAGCAAATGGAGTTAACACAAGCAGATTAACCCACACCGGTTGCGCCAGAAACTGGAAGTGTCCCATAATCCGACAATTCTAAACCGCCATCGATGCGCTCTTTTACCTCGTCACGTTATTGGTTCCCAAAAACATCTTGGAAGCGAGGAATGGGGATTTCGAGTTGCACAAGATTACGTTTCGCCAGTACTTCATCGGTGGGAGGCAAGACTGCATGGCATCGGCAGGAGCGGCAAGATCTACTTCCGAGTAGAAGAGAACTGCCTGGGCTGTAGGTCTTCCTTGGCCCTGTCCGCCGTTTCCAGCTTCGTGCGCGCATAGGTCAACCATGGTCCAGTCAGGTCTCTCCCCTCACGGACCCCACC
>Ga0126372_10000720_pt1 | contig 12168 bp, 9 predicted proteins | sample PanSoiMetaPlot_6_FD_92762 | JGI IMG/M metagenome (GOLD analysis project Ga0126372, IMG submission 92762) | Tropical forest soil microbial communities from Panama - MetaG Plot_6 | ecosystem: Environmental > Terrestrial > Soil > Tropical forest > Bulk soil | place: Panama | collected 2016-02-17
GCGCGCGCGCCGCAAGCTCCTTGATCTCGCCCGAGATTACGGTCAGCGACTTGGTCTCGGCCTGGCGGATCAGCGGCGTGATGAGACCGCCGTCAAGCGCGACCGCCACGCCAATATCGGAATGTGTAAAGCGCAGGACCCGATCGCCGGCCCACACCGCATTAGCGGCGGGCACAGCCTGCAAGGCGAGTGCAAAGGCGCGGACAATGAAGTCGTTCACGGACAGCTTGAATGCCGGATTACCGTCTCGATCTTTGGGCGTGGCGTTGTTTGCTTCTTCGCGCAGCGCGATCAGTTTGCCGATGTCGACGTCCGTCGTCAGGGAAAAGTGCGGTATGGTCTGCGCGGCTTGCGTCAAGCGCGCCGCGATAGTGCGGCGCATGCCGTCGAGCGGTACTTCCTGGTAGCTGCCGGCTTCATAGAGCGCTTTGACTTCCGCGGCGGTGGCCGCCGCAGCGACGGCCGGCGCCGCACCCGGCGCGCGCGGTGCATCGGCAATATCGCGCGCGACGATGCGGCCGCGTGGCCCTGAGCCACGAAGTTGCGACAGATCAATTCCGGCCTCGCCGGCCAAGCGGCGAGCCAAGGGCGTGATCGCCACTCCGCCCGGCAATCGTGCCGGCCCATAATTGCGCTCTGGCGTGCGCACTTCAAAAAACGGATCAAGCGCAGGCGGCCGTTCGTTCGTACGAGCCGCTGAAGCTTCCGGTGAAGCCGTTGCCGGAGCTGCGTTGGGAGCCGCCGGCGGCGCAACCGGTTGCGGCGCCGGTCGATCGGATTTGGTTGCGGTGCCGCCAGCGCCGTCGGCGATAACGCCGACGACAGCGCCCACCGGCGCCACCGCGCCGGCCGGCACGCGGATTTCGGCGAGCACGCCTGCCGTCGTCGACGGTACCTCCATCGAGACCTTCTCGGTTTCGATCTCGAACAGATTGTCGCCCGGCTTGACTGCTTCGCCGGCCAATTTGAACCACTTGGTGATCTTGCCCTCGGCGACCGTCTCGCCGAGTTGCGGCATCAAGACATCCATCACTTGATCCGTTCCCAAGTGACTTCGAGCGTCGAATTCAGCGCGCGCAGCACCAGCCGGTCGCCGGCAAATTCGTACTTGCGGACGAGATCGCCGGCGTCACCCGGCTGCAGACTGTCATGGCGATGATGCGTGACAATGCCGGCCTGTTCGTCCACCGTATAGGTGCCGAAATAGGCGATGTAATCCTTCACTGCGGTGGCGGCTTCCTGCGGCGTCATCACCGCGCCGGCGCGGGTGCGCCTGACGTCCGGCGCAATCTGCACGGCCATCTCGCCATGGGGGCCGTAATAGATCATGCCCTTCGGATTGGCGCCGCGATCCCAATTGCTGCCGTTGATCCGCGTGCCGACATAGCGCCAGGCGCCGACGAGCTTGTTGCACACTTCAGTACCGGTCATGGTGCATGCACCCGACCGCTCACCACGTCACCGAAATGTACTGCGTCTCCGTGAACTCCATCAGCCCTTCGTGCGCACCTTCGCGTCCGAGGCCGGATTGCTTGACGCCACCGAACGGCGCGGCAGGATCGGAGACAAGCCCACGATTGAGACCGACCATGCCGAAGTCCAGTTTTTCCGACACGCGCATGCCGCGGCTTAAGTCCTTGGTATAGAGATAAGCGACCAGGCCGTATTCGGTATCGTTGGCGCGCGCGATCACCTCGTCTTCGGATTTGAACGACTGGATCGACGCGACCGGGCCGAAGATTTCTTCGTTAAGCATCTTGGCGTCATTGGAGACGTTCGCCAGCACGGTCGCCGGATAGAAATAGCCCGGGCCGCTTGGCGCCTTGCCGCCAGTGAGAACCTTGGCGCCTTTCTTCACCGCGTCATCGACCAGTTCGATAACCTTATCGCGACCGTCTTTGTTGACGAGAGGGCCGAGCGAAATGCCATCATCGAGCCCATTGCCCATTTTCAACCCGCCCATTTTCGCCGTCAGCTTCTTGGCGAATTCGTCATGCACTTTTTCATGCACGTAGAAACGATTGGCGGCGGTGCAGGCCTCGCCCATATTGCGCATTTTGGCGACCATGGCGCCGTCGATGGCGGCGTCGATATCGGCATCTTCGAACACGATGAACGGCGCATTACCGCCGAGCTCCATCGCCGGTTTGACCACGCAGTCCGCGGCTTCATGCAGGAGCTTGCGACCGACCTCGGTCGAGCCGGTAAACGAAACCACGCGCACGCGTGCATCGTGCAGCATGGCGCTGACGACCTTGCCGGATGAGCGCGACGGGATGACGTTAACGACGCCGGCGGGCACACCGGCCTCTTCGAGAATCGGCATCAGCGCCAACATCGTCAACGGCGTGTCGGATGCCGGCTTGAGCACCACCGTGCAGCCAGCGGCGAGCGCCGGCCCGATTTTGCGCGTGGCCATTGCCGCCGGAAAGTTCCAGGGCGTGACCAAAACGGCGATGCCCACTGGCTTGTGGTGAACGAAAATGCGCGCGCCGGAAGATGGTGCGACCGAATTCTGGCCAATATTGCGCACCGCTTCCTCGGCGTACCAGCGGAAGAATTCGGCGGCATAGGCGACCTCGCCGCGCGAATCCGACAGCGCCTTGCCGTTTTCGATGGTGATGAGTTTGGCGAGCCGCTCGGCATCGCGCATGATCAGCTCGTAGGATTTGCGCAACACTTCAGCACGCTCACGCGGCTTCTTGCCGGCCCAGGCGGCGAATGCGCCGCTTGCCGCGTCGAGTGCCGCCATGGCGTCATCGACAGTCGCGCTCGCTACCGAGGCGACTTTGTTCTCGGTTGCCGGATCGATCACATCGAAGCGGCCGCCGTCGGAGGATTTGCGCCACTTGCCGCCGATCCACAGATCGGTCGGGACATTGGCGAGAAGATTGTCATACATGGCCATGGTCGTACCTCACTCCGTTCGTCGTCATGCCCGACAATGACGCTTAAGATTCCATCGCGCGCTTCACTCGATCGACGATGCGCTCGACCGTCGGCAGCGCCATGTCTTCCAAAATATCGGCGGCGGGCAGCGGAATGTGCGGCGTAGTGATCCGCACCGGCGGCCCATCGAGGTCATAGAACGCTTCGTCGGCGACGATCGAAACAATCTCGGCGCCCCAGCCGCACAGCCGCGGGTTCTCCTCCACCGTGAACAGCCGATGGGTGCGGGTTACCGAGCCGAGGATGGTCCGGGTATCGAGCGGGACCAGCGAGCGCACGTCGATGACCTCGCAGTCGATCCCGTGCTCGGTTTTAAGCTTGTCCGCAGCGGCGATCGCCCGCGGCACCATCAGCGCCAATGCCGCAATGGTGGCGTCCTTGCCAGGGCGCACGATAGTTGCTGCGCCAAGCCGGTCGACGATCTCTCCATCGGGTACTTCGCCCTTCACCGGATAAAGCGACTTGTGCTCGAGGAAGATGACCGGATCGGGATCGCGCACCGCCGCGGCCAGAAGCCCGATCACGTCGCGCGGCGTCGACGGTGCCACCACCTTGAGTCCGGGAATCATCATGCACCAGTTCTCGACGCTCTGCGAATGCTGCGCGCCAAACCGCGCGCCGCCGCCGTTGCCGGTCCGCACCACGAGCGGACATTTGACCTGCCCGTTCGACATGTAGCGGCTCTTGGCGAATTCGTTGGCGATGTAGTCGAAGCAAACCGCGAAAAAATCCGAAAACATGATCTCGGCAATCGGCTTCAATCCGGTCATTGCCGCACCCATGGCGGCGCCCAGAATCGCCTGCTCGGAAATTGGCGTGTCGCGCACGCGCAACGGACCGAATTGTTCATGCAGGCCGACGGTCGCCTTGAACACGCCACCGGCCTTGCCGATGTCCTCGCCAAGAAAAACCACGTCCGGGTCGCGCGCCATTTCCTGGGCGATGCCGCGCGCCACGGCTTCGCGATAGGTCAATTCCGCCATGCGAAGCCTCCGTCGGCGTAAACATCGGTCGTAAGGATTTCGGTAGCTGGCGGCGGCGCCGCCTTGCATTTTTCCGTGGCTTCGTCGACGCGTCGCTTGGCGTATTCCTCGATGGCGACGATGGTGTCCTCGCTGACACCGAATTGTTTTAACCGCTCACGGTAGAGCTTTATCGGGTCGCGCTCTTTCCATTTTTCTAGTTCGCCCTCCGGCCGGTATTTAGCCGGATCGGCACGCGAATGCCCGCTGTACCGATAGGTGAGGCACTCGATCAGCGAAGGGCCGCCGCCGGCGCGGGCTTTCTCATAGGCCGCTGCGGCCGTGCGATAGACGATATCGGCGTCGTTGCCGTCGATGACGATCCGCGCCAGGCCGTAGGCGGCGGCCCGGTCGGCGGCGGGATTTGGCACGGCGGTGACATCGCCGATCGGGGTATATTCCATGTACAGGTTGTTTTCGCAGACGAAGATCACGGGCAATTTCCAGACCACTGCGAAATTAAGCGCTTCATGAAAGGCGCCGATATTCGTCGTGCCGTCGCCGAAGAAACAGACGGATACGTCTTTTTGTCCTTTGTACTGGGCGCGCCACGCCGCGCCGCAGGCGATCGGCAGATGCGCGCCGATGATCGCGTAGGAGCCCATCACGCCGTGGTCGACCGAAGTCAGATGCATCGAGCCGCCTTTGCCGCGCATCAGACCATTGTCGCGCTGCATCAGTTCGCCCAGCACTTTCTCAATCGAAACGCCCCGCGCAAGCGTGTGCGCATGGCCGCGATAGGTGCAGAACGAGAGGTCGCCGGGCTTCATGGCCGCGGCGCACCCTGCGGCGACGGCCTCTTGGCCGAGCGAGAGGTGGCTCGTGCCCTTGACCAGGTTCTGCAAGAACAGGTCGTAGGCGCGCTGCTCAGCCTCGCGGATCTCGACCTGCATGCGGTACATGCGCAGTCGATTTTCCTCGCCGATATCGTCGTTCAGGCTCGCACTAGGGGCGAGCGCGCGGTCTTCGATCTTGGCCATGAAAGGTCCTCGGACGCGCTATAGATTAAAGAGCGGGGGCAACTTAGCGCCAGTGGCGAAGGTCAGGCAATGCATGGTTGACACCGGCGCCCGGCCAGCCAGATGCGGCTTGCGGCTGCGGCATGGAAGCCTTACCTGACGCTCGGGAGGGTTCGATGACTCAATCACTCGACTCGCGGACGTCCCAGCCATTCATTCATCGCTTTCTTGGCGGTCCGCCGCTAGCGGTGGTCGGGCGGCTTGTCCTGCTGTCGATCCTGGTCGGCGTCATTCTCGCCGCTATCGGGCTCGATCCTTGGAACATCATTGAATCGGTCGAGCGCCTTCTCCGGCACATCTGGAACATGGGTTTCGATGCCGTGCGGTGGCTATGGCGTTATTTCCTGCTCGGCGCGGTGATCGTTGTGCCGATCTGGTTTTTGGCGCGCCTGGCCAAGGCGCCCCGCGGCTTTTAAAGCCGGAAAACAAAACGGCCGGGCGCGAGCCCGGCCGTTTTATTCTGGACGGATCCTACTCGTCCGCCGAATGCGAGCCGGACGGCTGTCCGTCATTGTCGCCCTGGACCGAATGATCCATGCCTTGGTCGCGCGGCCCACCGCCGCGATGCCGGCGCCGCCGCCGGTGCAGCGGAAACCGATCCGGCCCGTCATAGCCGTTCGGACCGTTCTGCCCGTGCGGACCATTGCGGCCGTGGCTGTGCTGCGACTGGCCATGCTGCGACTGGCCATGCTGCGACTGGCCGTGCTGTGGCTGGCCGTGCTGAGGCTGCTGATGCTGTGGCTGATTGCCGGTGATAAATGACGGCAGCCGCTCGACGCCGCCATCATTGTCTGGCCCCGAATGCTGCGGCTGACGCGGTTGAAAGTGCTGCTGCTGCTGGGGCTGCTGCGGATGAAAATGCTGCTGCTGATTGTGATGGTGCTGCTGTTGCTCGCGCGGATAATACGGCTGCGGCTCGCGCGGTGCGAACGGCTCGCCGCCGACGTGAGGCTGCTCGTTGTCGCCGTTCTCGTAGCCCTCGTCGGCGCCGCGCATCTCGCTCGGTTGCTGCTGTTGATAGTAAGGCTGACTCTGGCGAAGTTGCTCCTGAGCCACCGCGATCAGACGGAAATAATGCTCGGCGTGCTGATAATAATTTTCCGCCGCAACCGGATCGCCAGAGCTTTGCGCGTCGCGGGCAAGTTGGAGATATTTTTCGGCGACGTGAGAAGCTGTTCCGCGAATCTTTACGTCCGGCCCGTTGGACTCGTACATTCGGGATAATGGATTTTGGTGATGTCCACCCTTGCGGTTACGACCGCGCATACGTTTGTTCTGACCGTTTCTCATGGTTTGCTGTTCCACCAACCCCTTGACTACCTGTGCAACGGCAGGTTTTGCCGTCGCTTCCTGTCCAGTTTCACTGCACTTCCAGTACTGAGGCTAAAGACACCCAAAAATTTCCCCGTCTCAATCTTCAGTCTTGACCCGAGCTACTTCGGCTCAAAGTCGTCGTCACGACTTCGATACAAGCCCAACCGGCGGCAGCAGCTTGCGGGCCGCGTTCAAACCTCTTCACGCGCGATCACACACGCGCCGAATCCATGAGCACTACGATCTGAGCACGATCTGAATCTGGCGATCCTGTATGCCGTCCAATCCGGCTTTCGCTATTCAGTTTCGCTTTTATGCCTGACCTGCGCTGCCGACCTCTTGGAGATTTTTGCTCCGGGCGTTCAGGGCAACGCGGCGCCCTTATCCAAGGGCGATTCCATGAGCCGCAACCTAATCGGTTCCAGCCGATATTCCAAGCGCTTTTTTAGCGCAACCGCTATTTGGCGGGACCTTTAATGTTGCAGGTCATAGCTCATCGCACACCACATTCGGCCACCAATGCGCGCGCTACGCCACTTAAATCGGGGCAGACGGCCGTCCGCGCAAGCCCCGCCGCGGCGAATATCGCGGCAACGGGTTCCTCCTGGCCCCGGCCAAGTTCGACAACCAGGACTCCGTTTGGTGTCAATAGCGCCGCCGCCGTCGCAAGCGCGCGGTAACCGTAAAGCCCGTCCGATCCGCCATCGAGCGCGGCGCGCGGGTCGAACAGGCGGACTTCTGGCGGCAGCTGAGCAATCTCGCCGCTAGGGACGTACGGCGGGTTCGACACGATCAGATCGAACCGACCGCCCAGTGCAGACGCCATGTCGCAGACCACAAAGCCCGCCCGCCCCGGAGCCGCAGTTGCGGCGTTCGCTGTGGCGATGGCAGCGGCGGCAGCGTTGATGTCGGTGCCGATCCCAAAGGCGTTTGGAAGTTCGCTTAAGAGCGCAAGCAGGATTGCGCCACAGCCAGTGCCTAGATCGGCGATACGCCAGGGGCGAGACCGCGGGCCGCGCCGGCCGAGCGCGGCCAAGGCCGCCTCGACCACGATCTCGGTGTCCGGGCGCGGCACCAGCGTTGCTTCACCAAGGCGCAGCCGTAGTGTCCAGAACTCCCTGGTTCCGATGATCCGCGCCACGGGCTCGTGGGCAAGGCGGCGGCGGGCCAAGGCCGCAATCGCGCGTTGCTGCTGGCCGCTGACGGTCTCTTCGCCGCGCACAGTCAATGCGGCATGATCGAGCCCAAGCGCATGACCGACCAAGAGGCGCGCGTCAAGTTCCGCGGAGTCGATGCCGCCAGAACGAAATTCCGTTGCGCACATGCGCCGCAGATCGGCAATCGTCGATGCTCCCGCGGCGGGTGCGGCAGCAGTGGGAATCTTTAGTCCGACGGGCTTCAAGCACAAACTCTTTTGTCAGGCATCTTCCGCCGCAAGCTGCGCCGCCTGGTTTTCGGCGACCAGCGCATCGATGATTTCACCGAGCGCTTCGCCTTCCAGGATCTGCGGCAGCTTGTAGAGCGTGAGGTTTATGCGGTGTTCGGAGACGCGACCTTGCGGATAGTTGTAAGTGCGGATGCGCTCGGACCGGTCGCCTGTACCGACCTGGCCGCGTCGTTCGGCGGCGCGCGCCGCATCCTGCTTCTGGCGTTCTAGGTCGTAGAGCCGCGACCGCAGCACCGCCAGCGCCTTGGCGCGATTGCGGTGCTGTGACCGATCTTCCTGCATCATCACGACGATGCCGGACGGGATGTGTGTCACGCGCACGGCCGATTCGGTCTTGTTGACATGCTGGCCGCCGGCCCCGCTTGAGCGCAGCGTGTCGATCTTGAGATCGGTGTCATTGATGGCGACATCGAGATCTTGCGCTTCCGGCAGTACCGCGACCGTTGCCGTCGAAGTGTGGATTCGACCCGAACCTTCGGTCTCGGGCACACGCTGCACGCGGTGGACTCCGGATTCGTATTTCAACTTGGCAAAGGCGCCGCGACCGCGGATTTCGGTGACAATTTCCTTAAAGCCGCCCATCGACCCTTCGCTAATGCTGACGATTTCGACCTTCCAACCCTGCTTGACGGCATAGCGCTCGTACATGCGGAACAGATTACCGGCAAAAATCGCAGCTTCGTCGCCGCCGGTGCCGGCGCGGATTTCAAGAATGACGTTGCGTTCGTCCATCGCATCTTTCGGCAACAGGGCGAGCCGCAATTGCTGCTCGAGCGCGGCACGCAGCGCCTCGACTTGCGGCCTTTCCGCTTCGGCAATCGAGCGCATTTCGGCGTCGGTTGCCGGATCGGCAATCAGCGACGACAGGTCCGCCACTTCCCGCTGCGCGGCGCGGTAGGACTTGACCGCTTCGACGACGGGAGCAAGTTCGGCAAACTCCCGCGACAGTTTCACATAAGCCTCCGCCGGCAAGGCGGCTGCAAGGTCACGCTCCAATGCAGCATGCCGAGAGACAAGGGCATCGAGTTTCTGGTCGGGTAGCATTCGGTGTTACCGGGCGCGATGTTTAAAGCTGCAAACCGTTCTCGGCGGCAAACTTTTCCAGTTGAGCGCGGATCGGCACGTTGATCGGCGATTTTTCGATCAGCGGGCACAGGAACGCCGCGGCTTTGCGGCAATCGAGGTCAAGCAGCATCGCCTTGACTGGGCCGATCGCGGACGGCGTCAGCGACAGCGAGCGATAGCCGATGGCGACAAGCGCGAGCGCGCCGATCGGCTGCGAAGCAAGCTCGCCGCATACCGTGGCAGGTCTAGCATGCGTGCGCGCTTTGTCGGCGATGTCCCTGAGCGCACGCAAGACCGGTGCCGACAATGGATCGAAGCGGGCAGACACGCGCGGATTGCCGCGATCGACGGCGTAGAGGAACTGCACCAAATCGTTTGAGCCGATCGAAACAAAGTCCGCCCGCTCGAGCAATTCGTCGAGCTGATAAAGAAGCGAGGGCACCTCCACCATGCTGCCCACTTCGACCTCGTCGGGCAGTTTGTGTCCGTGCCGGCGAAGATGGGTGAGTTCGCGTTCGACCAGGTCTTTGGCCTGGTCGAACTCCTGGACGGTCGAGATCATCGGAAACATGATTTTGAGGGCCCGGCCGCTGCCTGCCCGCAGCAGCGCCCGCAATTGCGTGCGCAGCAGCCCCGGCCGGTCGAGCCCGAGGCGGATTGCGCGCCAGCCGAGCGCGGGGTTTTCCTCTTCAAGGTTACGCATGTAGGGCAACAGCTTGTCGCCACCGATGTCGAGCGTGCGGAAGGTGACCGGCTTGCCGCCGGCGGCATCCAGAACCGTGCGGTAGAGCGCATATTGTTCGCTAGTGCGCGGGAAGCTCGGAGCCACCATGAACTGCAATTCGGTGCGAAACAGGCCGATGCCCGCGGCGCCGGTATCGGCAATGTGCGGAAGGTCGACACTCAAGCCGGCATTGAGGAGCAAGGCAATTTCCTCGCCGTCCTTGGTTATGCAGGGCTTGTCGCGTAGCGCGGCATATTGCTGCTGGCGGCGAGCACGCAGGCGGACGCGCTCGGCATAGGCAGCTTCCATGTCTGGTAGCGGCCGGATGTGCAGATCGCCGGTGGCGCCATCGACGATGATAGCGTCGCCGGGATCGACAATTCCGACGGCGTTCTCGATCTCGCCGACAGCAGGGATGCCCAGCGCCCGCGCGACGATAGTGACGTGCGAGTGCGGCCCGCCCTCCTCGAGCACGAGGCCGCGCAGCCGCTTGCGGTCGTAATCGAGCAGCGCCGCCGGCCCCATCGAGCGAGCCACGAGAATGGCGTTCTCCGGCAGCTGCTCGCGCGAGGGAGCGTGGTCGCGCCCGCTGAGCTGACGCATCAAACGATTGGCGAGATCGTCAAGGTCATGCAATCGCTCGCGCAAAAACGGATCAGTCTGCCGCAGCATGCGCGCGCGGGTGTCGGATTGTACGCGCTCGACCGCGGCTTCGGCGGTGAGCCCCGTCACGACTGCTTCTTCCAGCTTGTGCACCCAGCCCCGGTCATAGGCGAACATCCGATAGGCCTCGAGCACGTCGCGATGCTCGCCGCCTTCGACCACATCGCCGTGTTCGAGCATTTCATCGAGACTGGTCCGCAGCGTCTCCACTGCCGAGGTCAGCCGCGCCACTTCCTTGTGCACGTCGTCGGCGATGAAGTTGGTGACGACGACACGCGGCTCGTGCAGCACGACATGTCCGAGCGCGATGCCTTCGCTCAGAGCCGAGCCCTTGAAATGGACCGGACGGCGCGCCGCAGGTTCGGCACCGGGCAACGCCAATGCCGACAGCTCACCCGAGGCGATAACCTCGGCAAGCACCATTGCGGTGGTTTGCAGCGCCTCGACTTCTTCCTCGGAATAAGTGCGTCGTGCGCGGTTCTGCACGACCAGCACGCCCAGCGTATTGCCGGCGCGCAAAACCGGGACGCCGAGGAACGAGTGATAAATTTCCTCGCCGGTTTCCGGCCGGTACGAGAAGGCCGGATGCGCTTGTGCGTTCGACAGGTTGACCGGGCTCGCCTGGGTTGACACTAGGCCGACCAGGCCCTCGTCGGAGCGCATCACCGTGCGGTGCACGGCATCGCGGTTGAGTCCCTCGGTGGCGTAAAGTTCGAGGGTTGAATCGACGCGCAGGACATAGACCGAGCAGACCTCCGCAACCATGTTGGCGGCAATCAGCACCACGATCTTGTCAAGGCGTTCCTGCGCGCTTACCGGCTCCGCCATCACTTCGCGAAGCCGGCGCAACAGCACGCGCGGACCGCCAAGCGCGCCTCGCATGGCGTGAGGTCCCTCGGGCCGGGCTATGACCGGAGCGGAGCCCGCGCCGCGCCGGTCGTGATCAAAGAGGAATTCGCCCGGACGCGTCCGCAGCGAATGTCCTAAAGCCTATATCGAATGCGGCATGCAAACCGCAAGCCAAACCGCAAACCAAACCGCAAACAAGACACCGGTGTGACGATCGAGCTTATTGTGCGCCGCAAACCGAAGGGCGCTTTATGCGGCTTTATCGAGGTCATAGAGCGAATGCAGGGTACGCACTGCAAGCTCGGTGAAGGCGGCGTCGATCAAGAGCGAAAACTTGATCTCCGAGGTGGTGATCGCCCGTATATTGATGGACCGCTCGGCGAGCGCCTTGAATGCCTGTGCGGCAACGCCGGCGTGACTGCGCATCCCAATCCCGATCACCGAGACCTTTGCAACGTCGGTAGCGCCATCAAGCCGCGAATAGCCGATGGCGCGCTTTGCTTTGGCGATCACATCGAGCGAGCGCTGATAATCCGCTGCCGGTACGGTGAAGGTGATGTCGGTGGTTTTGCCGTCGCCGGAAACGTTCTGCACGATCATGTCCACGTTGACATTGGCTTCGGCGAGCGGCCCGAAAATCGCTGCCGCCACCCCCGGCTTGTCCAAAACTTCGCGGACCGAGATTTGCGCCTCGTCGCGCGAGAAGGCGATTCCGGTAACGGTGTGCTGTTCCATGATCTCCCCCTCGTCGCAGATTATGGTTCCGGGCGGACTGCCCTTCGGATCGATCTTTTCCGGCGGATCGAAGCTCGAGCGCACGAAAATCCGCACGTTGTGTATCATGCCAAGCTCAACCGAGCGCACCTGCATAACCTTGGCGCCAAGCGAAGCAAGCTCCAGCATTTCCTCGAATGCCACGCGCTCGAGCCGGCGCGCCCGCGGCACGACCCGCGGATCGGTCGTGTAGACGCCGTCGACATCGGTATAGATGTCGCAGCGGTCGGCGCGGATCGCCGCTGCGATTGCCACTGCGGAAGTGTCGGATCCACCGCGGCCCAAAGTTGTGATGCGGCCGGTGTCCCGGTGAATGCCCTGGAAGCCGGTGATCACCGCAAC
>Ga0126372_10000721_pt1 | contig 12157 bp, 13 predicted proteins | sample PanSoiMetaPlot_6_FD_92762 | JGI IMG/M metagenome (GOLD analysis project Ga0126372, IMG submission 92762) | Tropical forest soil microbial communities from Panama - MetaG Plot_6 | ecosystem: Environmental > Terrestrial > Soil > Tropical forest > Bulk soil | place: Panama | collected 2016-02-17
AAGCCAAGGGCGATGGAACACCACATTGGTGACCATCACGAACAGAACGAGAAAGACAGTCAGCCGCAACATCAAGAAGCCGAACTGCCGAATGCCTTGCTGAAATGCATCGGCTGGCCGGCGCGCTGCGAGTTCTCCGGCTAATCCCCCGAGCTCCGTGGCGCGGCCGGTGCGGCATACCACGGCGCACACCACGCCGCTGATGACGGAAGTTCCCATGAAGAGAAAATTCGCGGCGCCTGACGGTTCGCCGGAGGGTGCCGCGAGATCCTTCGCTTGCTTTTCCACGGGGAACGGCTCGCCCGTGAGCAAGGCCTGGTTTACGAAGCAATCGCGCGCCGTGAGCACGCGAGAATCGCCGGGCACCACATCTCCCGCCTTGAGCTCGACCACGTCCCCTGGCGCAAGCTGATCGACTGCAATCTCGCGGCGATCTCCGTTCCGCAGCACCTGCGTCCTCAGTCCGACCGAGCGGCGAAGCGCATCGATAGTGTTCTCGGCGCGGTGCTGCTGCGCGACATCGAGCACGACGCTCAAGAGAATGATGACGACAATGATGACGAAGCTCGTCACTTCTCCGGTCCAGGCAGAGAGCCCGCTTGCGAAGAGAAGGATGATGATGAGGGGATTGGCCAAACGCTCGATGATTTGCCGCCAGAGCTGACGGCGACGATGCATCAGTGCATCGTTCGGACCGTATTCTGCCAGTCGCCGATTGGCATCTCTGTCGGCGAGGCCGCCAGGCTTTGCATGGAGGCGGCGCAGCAGCTCGTCGAGAGGAAGATTCCAGGGGAGCTCAAACCCCGTTGTAGTGCAAGGTGTGCTTTCCATCTCGCCACTAAGCCCTGAGCGCTAGCACACCCAGTCGCAACCTCAAGCAAAGGTCGCGACCTTAGACTCCCTTCATTGCACTTATGCCACTCCAGCCATCTGCCGGCCATAGGAGCCGGAGTCGCGGCCAATGCCCGTGAAGAACATTTGCCCGTCTTGCGCATTCTCCGCTACGGTTGGGCAAGACGACGCAGAGTTCATGTAGGCTTGGAGAAGTCTCACTATGCAAATTCCGCTGCAAATCAGTTTTCGCAACATGGACCCCTCCCCCGCCGTCGAGGAGCGCATCCGCAAGAAGGCGGCGAAGCTCGAACGTTTCCACGACCGCATTATCGGCTGCACGGTGGTGGTGGAGGCACCGCATCGACATCACCACAAGGGCAAGCTCTACAGCGTGCGGGTCGACATCAGTGTGCCGGGCAAAGACGTCGTGGTCGATCGGGCCAAGCCGATCGACCAGACCCATGAGGATGTCTACGTCGCCATCCGTGACGCTTTCAACGCCGCGGCGCGCCGGCTTGAAGATCAAGCTCGAAAAATGCGCGGCAATGTCAAGAGCCACACAAGCCCTTAAGCTTTCCAGAAGGCTTTAGCGTCGATAAAGCGGGTGAAGGCGTCTTCGGCCTGATGCAGGAGGGTTTCGGTTTGGTCCTGCGGGGCAGCGAGATGAGGGTGAACCGAGGGCTGCCCAGTCGCATCGCCTCCTTGCCCGACGACCTGGGTCATGAGCGCTGGGCGCGTGGCGATGTCGTTGAGGCCACCCAGCGCGTCTTGTAAATCTTTGAGCGCCGCGAGCGAGTCCTTCCGGCGCTTGTCGCTCGTTTCGCCATCGAAGGTGCCGGCAAAGAACTCGGTGGCGTAGCGAAGCCGCTTGGCGCGGATGCGCAATTTGTGTCTTTGCTGTACGCTCTGATGGCGGAGGTCGGCGCCCTTCTTCTTAACTTGCTTGCGCAAGCGGGCCAGCTCCTTCCTAGCAAGTTCGGCAATCGGGAGTGTCCATTTCTCTTCACGTTCCTCGTCCTCAGTCGACCAGGGGCCGGAATCGATCCATTCGACCAAATCGATAACGACATTGCGAAAGCGGTCGGAGCGAGCCGCGGCCGCGGCGCGTGCATAGGCGGCAGCGTGCTTCTTCTCGACATCGCGCAGGGCGGCTGCGATGGCTTCGTCCCCCGGCCTCGCCTCCTGCTGAGGTTTCAGCACATCGGTCACGAAGACATCGAGATCGCGGGCCGGCCCGAGTTCTCTCGTGATCCACTTGAGCTCAGCCTCGATCTTCTTCTGCTGTTCGTCGGCAACGACATCTTCGAAGATCGCGATCGCCGCACGCAAACGCCGCAAGCCGATGCGCATCTGGTGCAGGCCTTCGGCTTGACCTTTGGACATAGCCGGCTCGTTGACGATGACCTGCCTGAGGCAGCTATGCGCGATGGCGCGGAAGGCCTCGGCACTCGCCATGTCGGGTTTGATGTCGATGTTGGCGGCTTTCTCCACCTCATGCGTGCCGCCCTCGACGAGCTCGTAGCCTCGCTCGGCCTTGGTCTTCACCGCGAGTCTCAGCGGCAACGCTTGCGCGAAGGTCCGGGCGAGGCTGAACAGATCTCTCGTTGCGCCGCGCTTCAACTCGAGCTCGAGCTCGGAGATGGGGCGCCTGCCTTCCCCGGACAGGATCTCACCCCGATCAAGGGCGACCTCGATCTCCGAGTCTCCGCTCGCAACGAGATAAGTCCTGCGCTCGACGACCGTCGCAAATAGCTGGCGCAAAGATGCGCGAACTTCCGGTGTCAAGCGCGGCGCTAGCGCTGTGCCTTCGGCGTGCTCGAGCTCAGGGCGAGAGGAGGTAATCTGCCTCTCCCATTCGAGGCGTTCCATTGGCTCGGCCTCGCTTCGCATCGACTTCACGGTCTGCACGTAACCTGTTCCGGTATCGCGGACGCGGAGGTAGACGCCAGCTTTGCGCAGTGCGAAGTCGGCGGTATCGAAATAGGTCGAGACCAGATTGCGCTGTTCGGGTGGAACGATAGTGTCCCGCAGCAAAGGGTGCGGAGCAACCCGCGCGGCGTCTGCGGGGTCGAGCTCGAATTTGAGCTCGATCTCTTTCGCATGACGCGCGGGCTCGTGGGCAGACACCGACCTCCTCCCATGGGTTCATTGTCGCCTCAAGCGCCGAAGGAACCGGAACCGCCTCTTGGCGGCGTCGCGACTTGAGGGATTGCGAAGCGAATAAAAATGCCGACCGCTCAGCCACGTGGCAGCCCGACGGTCAGCCTGCGGCGACAGAGCCATCATCTTACTGTCACAATCAAGCGTGATTTGCGCTACCGAGCCCGTGGCGATGGTGACACTGGGCACGTAGCGTATTCTGTAACCGTTGAAAAAGCTACGTGTCCGCGCGATGTTGCGGTTCGTGGCAATATCAACAACCGCACTCTCGGACATTCGGTCCAGCGGCCGACCGATCATCGTCGCGCACAAAACAAGGGGCAACACCACCACGAGTGCCGGCACAGAGAGGTGCCGGCCGGCAGACAACCGCCTCGCGGGTGATACGCCCGAAATTCGTTCCCACGGAAATCGATTCAATTGCTGGACTGACAAAGAGCAGGCAGCCAGGCAGAAGCCCGCTTCGTTCGCGGCGAAGTTCTGTAATAATTCGCACGGGAAAGTAGGAAACGTCTGGCTTCAAGGATGCCGTTGTCCTGAGCAAACCATTCGGGAAAGAGGAGCTTCTTGGCGTGGTCGCGCGGCTCCTTCAGCCGTCAATCGTACGTTTGAGCGACCGCCGCGGATTTTGAGCGACCGCCGCGGATTTAATGACCAACGGCGACATGCTGGTGACCGGTGCCGGCGGCGCGAAAGGCATCATAATCATGGCAACCGACTACTCGAACGGCAACGACCAGATCGTGGCCAAGCCTGGGCGGATTGTGAAGGGGTTTTTTGCGAGGCCCACGCGATCGAAGGAGCAAAGAGACATCACCGCATTCGGCAGTTGGGAAGCCTGGCTCACTGCATCAGGCTTCCCTGCCGCGAAGGCTTCCATCGAGGCCGAGTAGTCTTGGCAACCAAAGTTAAGGTCTCGCATTTCAAGCAGCAGAAGTTCGAATGTAAAAACTCAAAAGATCTCGCAAGAGGGAGAACGCTCACATGACCGTGGCTGGAAGAGTGGACGCGGTTGCGCAGTCCGAGGCAGGCACGGCGCGCTGGTGGCAGCTTGTCATCGGCATCGTCTGCATGGCGATGATCGCCAATCTGCAATATGGCTGGACGCTGTTCGTCCCTCATATCAACGACAAATATCACTGGGGCAAAGCTTCCATCCAGGTGGCCTTCACCATCTTCGTGCTGCTCGAAACCTGGCTCGTGCCACTCGAAGGCTATCTCGTCGACAAATATGGGCCGCAGCTGATCACGCTGCTCGGCGGTTTACTCTGCGGGGTTTCATGGGTGATGAACTCCTTCGCGGGCTCGCTTGCTGAGCTCTACACCGCAGCGGCAATCGGCGGCATTGGCGCGGGCGCGGCGTACGGCACCTGCGTCGGCAACGCGCTCAAATGGTTTCCTGACCGGCGCGGTCTCGCCGCCGGACTGACGGCGATGGGATTTGGCGCCGGCTCTGCGCTCACCATTATCCCCATCGCCAATATGATTCAGTCGCACGGATACGAGCAGACCTTCCTCTATTTCGGATTGGGCCAAGGCATCGTGGTGGTGGTGCTGTCGCTGTTCTTGGCCGCCCCTCCCCCGGGTTACAAGGAGCGCGTGATGGCGAACATTCCGCCATCGGTGCAATCGACCCGTCATCAATATACGCCGCGGGAGATGCTGGGCACGCCGGTATTCTATTTGATGTACGTAATGTTCGTCTTGATGGCGGCTGGTGGTCTGATGGCGACTGCGCAACTCGCCGTCATTGCCAAGGATTTCGGCGTCGCCGACACCCCGGTCTCTATTCTCGGGCTGACGCTCCCGGCATTGACGTTTGCGCTGTCGATGGACCGCATCCTGAACGGCTCGACGCGTCCTTTCTTCGGTTGGCATCGGTTCAGATCGGGCGCGAGAACACCATGTTCATTGCTTTTGTGCTCGAAGGCGCGGCGATTCTGTTTCTCAGCGATATGGCCAGAACCCGCTCCTGTTCGTTCTCCTGAGCGCGCTCGTGTTTTTCGCCTGGGGAGAGATCTATAGTCTGTTCCCGGCAACCAACGCCGATACCTATGGCGAGAAATATGCGACGACCAATGCCGGACTGCTCTATACCGCCAAGGGAACCGCGGCGCTTCTCGTGCCGCTGACCAGCGTCTTAAGCGAGGGCGGTCAATGGCACGTTGTTTTCTATCTCGCCGCAGCCATGGCGATTCTTGCCGGAGTGCTGGCTCTGATCGCGCTCAAGCCGATGCGCCAGAGCGACATCACACGATCCCAGAGGATGACCGGCGCGCGCGCGGCAGCTTGACATGCGCTGAGGAACCGATCGGCGCGGCGGGCGAAGCATGAGAATTGCGATCGTCGGCACCGGCGCCATCGGCGGCTATCTCGGCGCGAAGCTTGCTCTTGCTGGCGAGGACATCACGCTAATTGCGCGTGGTTCGAATCTCGCAGCCCTTAAGAGGAATGGCCTCACGCTCATCGAGGAGGGCGGGACCAAGCTCCACGCAGAAAACGTGAAGGCCGTGGAGGCAATGGCGGACGCGGGCCCGCAAGACAGCGTCCTGCTCACGGTCAAGGCACATCAGGTTGCTCCGATTGCTGGCGACCTTCATTACCTCTATGACGCCGGCACCAGCGTCGTGACCATGCAGAACGGAATCCCCTGGTGGTATTTCTGGAAGCATGGCGGCACCCTCGAAGGCACACAGCTCGAGAGCGTCGATCCCCGCGGAGAGATCGCTCGCCACGTCGATCCGACGCGGGTGATCGGCAGCGTCGTGTATCCCGCCGCCGTGCTCACAAAGCCTGGCGCGGTCGAGGTGGTCGAAGGCAACCGTTTCGGCCTGGGCGAACCGTCAGGCGAGATCACCGAACGGGTCAAGGCGCTCTCTCAGAGTCTGACCAAGGCCGGCTTCAAGGCGCCCGTGACGAGCGATATCCGGGGCGAAATCTGGCTGAAGCTTTGGGGCAATTTGAGCTTCAACCCGATCAGCGCGCTCACCCATGCCACGCTCGTCGACATCTGTCAGTTTCCGCCCACGCGGAAGCTTGCCGAGGAGATGATGGAAGAAGCACAAGCCATCGCCAACAAGCTCGGTGTCACCTTCAAGCTCGGGATCGACAAGCGCATCGCCGGAGCGGAGAAGATCGGCGCCCACAAGACATCGATGCTGCAGGATGTCGAGGCTGGACGGCCCATCGAGCTCGAGGCCTTGGTTGGCTCAGTCGTCGAGCTTGCGCGCCTCACCGGGACGGAGACACCGCGGATCGATGCGGCCTATGCGTTGATGCGGCTTCTGGTGCAAACCCTTGACGAGAGCAGGGGCAGGCTTCAGATCGAGCCGCGTGCGTAAGCGAGTGAGTGAGGCGGCGAGTGATAGGATATCAGGAGAGCCCGGCGCGGACCTTGTGGGACCTGCTTGAAGCTGGCGACGGTCAACAAAACGCGCTCGAAGCCTTCGACCACGAGCCGCTCAGCTTCGAGGCTCTGAGATCGCTGATCGATGCGACCGTGGCGATCCTCAACGATCATGGCGTCGGGAATTGCGACCGCGTCGCTGTCGTGCTGAATAACGGGCCGGCCATGGCAGCCTGTTTCCTCGGGGTCGCTGCCGGGGCTGCCGCGGCGCCGCTCAACCCCGCCTATAAGAGTGAGGAATTCGAAGTCTACCTCACCGACCTTGAGCCCAAGATCCTTATCGTCGAGGAGGACCAGTCATCACCGGCCGTCGATGTCGCCGCGAAACTCGGCATCCCGGTGGTGCGGCTCAGAGCTACGCCCGAGTGGGGAGCAGGCCATTTCACGCTCCTGTTCCCTGGTGAGTTGAAGGGGCGGAAGCCAGCGAGTAGAGGATTCGGCAAGACCGATGATATCGCACTTCTCCTTCACACCTCGGGCACGACCTCTCGCCCCAAGCTCGTTCCGCTCCGGCATAGCAATCTGTGCGCCTCGGCCTTCAATATCGTAACGACGCTCAGGCTCGCCGAGCATGATCGCGGCCTCAATTTGATGCCGTTGTTTCACATTCATGGCCTGGTCGCCGGCCTCCTTGCGCCACTCAGCGCGGGCGGTCCGGTGATCTGCAGCAGAGGATTCAATGCGCTCAAGTTCCTCGGCTGGATGGCCGAAGCAAGACCGACCTGGTACTCGGCCGTACCGACCATGCATCAAGCGATCCTCGGGCGCGCAAGCAAGAGCGCGGACATCATCAAGAACAATCCGCTGCGCTTTATCAGGTCCTCATCGTCCTCCATTCCGCCACAGGTCATTCGCGACATCGAGGAAATCTTCGGATGCCCGCTGATCGAGTCTTACGGCATGACAGAGGCATCGCATCAGATGGCAAGCAATCCGTTGCCCCCAGGCGTGAGACGGCCCGGCAGTGTCGGGCTCCCTGCCGGTCCTGAGGTCGCTATCGCCGACGAGAATGGCCGGCGGCTCAAACCCGGCGAGACCGGCGAGATCGTGATCCGCGGCGAGAACGTCATGAATGGCTATGTCAACAATGAAGCGGCCAACGCAGAGGCCTTCACCAGTGAAGGATTCTTCCGCACCGGCGACCAGGGCGTGATCGATCATGACGGCTATCTCAGCATCACCGGACGGCTGAAGGAGATCATCAATCGCGGTGGCGAGAAGGTGTCGCCGCGGGAGATCGACGAGGTGCTGATGGATCATCCTTGCGTGGCGCAATGCGTGTGTTTCGCCGTGCCGCATGCCAAGCTCGGCGAGGACGTCGCGGTGGCGATCGTGCTGCGACAGGCGGCCACTGCCGACGAGCATTCGATTAAAGAATTCTGCGCGAGCCGACTTGCCAAGTTCAAGGTGCCGGAGACGATCGTCTTCCTCGAGGAGATCCCTAAGGGCGCCACCGGCAAACTTCGGCGCATTGGCCTTGCCGCGAAGCTCGGGCTTGCTTGACCTTAGTCGCAGGCTATGAGCCAGGCCACTTTGGTGCAAGTCGCAGATACGTGGTGCTGACCAATGTGGGCCGTCTTGATCGGTGCGAGAGCCGTGGCTAGCTTATCAGCGACACTTAGCCAAACGGCAGAACACTTCATTGGAAGTTGCCAGCCCACAGCCTTCCCGCCCAGGTCCGCCGCAGCCTTCGACGATCATCCGCGCTTGCTCTCAGCGAAGAACGGCGGCTTAATCGCCGTTGCGATCCACGCCGGCGATCATGTGCGGCTCGTCGACGTGGAAGGCATGCGGCGTTGCGAGTGGCTGCCGACAGCGCAGGGTTAGTCGATCCCGCCATGTTGGGCGTCCGCGGCAATAGCGAGGCGATGGGTCTCAAAAAGATTCTGAGCGGCGACAGCGAAAGTGCGCGTTCGGTTCGTTTGGGACTTGAACGCCGCGGCACCGATCTTGCCGCCACCCGTGCCATCAGCTTGTTCGGTGGTGACTCTCGCACCGGGGATGCGGCAGAGTTCGTCGTCTCGCGAGACGGTCTTCTCATTGTGGCAGCTGCTGGCGCCGCCATGGAAGCCGGCGCGCAGGATACTGTAACGCCGATCCGCGTGCACATCTTCCGTAGCCGCCTTCGTGCGCCGAATGAAACGCCCCTCCCCGACCCGCTCGCCGATCCTGCGCAGGACATTCGCGTCCACCGCGCAACGGCCAAGGCCTATTTCGTGCGCGCGGGCGAATATATTCAGATCATCGATGTCGACGGGCGCCAGTGCACCGATTTCCAGTGCTTTGCCGCGCGCAAGCTCGACAAGGGGCTAGAGCATCCGCTCGACGTCACTGCGACGCGCTCGCTGGTGGGTCAGAACTATCCGCTTCCCGGCCTTTTTTCCAAGGTCTTCGACCAGGATACTCAGCCGCTGGTGGAAGTGGTCCGCGACGGTCGGGCGGCACGATGCCTTCAATTTCGCTTGTCACGCGCGCTATTACGCCGACCAGGGTTATCCCGGCCACGTCAACTGCACGGACAACTTTGGGCCGACTGCGAGCGCTTCCAGGAATCGCGCTCGTTATATGAGTGGTAGTGGTCATATGAGTGGTAATGGTCGTGAATGAGTTACGCCGCATCCGGCTCTGGCACCGGTACGTCGAATCCATTCAGCGTCACAGAGACCAGGCAGTAGAGTCCGACTAGGTAGATGAGCTCGGCGGCGCCATGTTCGCCGAATGCCTGGACTGCTTGGCGATAGGTCAGCTCTGGCAGCACGCCGTGACCGACCAGCGCAGATGCAACGTCATAGGCGATTGCCTCATCGCGCGCCAAGTCATTAGGGCGCTGACCGGCCACGATGGTCGCGAGCTTCTCGTCGGAAAGCCCGCGACGTTCAGCCAACATGACGTGGGCGTAAATCTCATAGGCTGCGCGGAACTTTGCACCGGTGACGAGGATCGCGACCTCCCGAACAGGCTTCGGCAGCGAAGGCGAGAAGGAGAGCGCTTTGGTCAGCTCCCAAATCGGCTTTCCGAACTTCGGCTCGTGCAGCCACGGATTCCACGGCCCCATGAGGGCGCCACCCTTGGCGATGGTGCTGAAGCCCTGGAAATTCTTCTCGATGCCGGTACGCATATCTTCGTAAACCGGGCGCTGCTCGGGGCTTAGGTCGGCTGGCGCGATCAAACGCAGGCGCATGATAATCCTCCGAATGGTTGAGTGAGGCACGCCCCCTATTCATATAGCCACCGGCAAGCGTTTTTGAGGAAAGCGACAATGTCGTCCTCCCGTTCCTCTAAGAGGCCAAGGTCGCAGCAGTTCACCCAGCGTCAGCGTTGCCAAATGACAGCAGGAAGCCCGAAGCCTCGGCACTACGGGCAGTCACCAGTCTGCATGGCATCGATCACGATCTTCATGAGGCCACTAGCCGGTAGCCCTTGCAATATTTGTCTAATCTTCCGGATGACAAAATCGGCGGACGGTCGACGCGACCGAGCCCTCGACGGCCCCCACGACTGCCGTGGAAAGTTTGAGTACTGCACGAACGTCGCGTTGCCATGTCGCCATTTGGATGAGCCGGTTCACCGCGTAAAGCTGACCTTTGAGGTCCTCGATTCGGTTGTGCTGCTCCCTTTTGACTCGCAACATCAACTGTTCGAATCGATGATTCTCATCGTTGATCTCTTGCTTGATCATGTCGACTCGGTCTTGCAGGTCGCCAAGAATGCTACGCATTGAATCACCCCGCCCGACCTGAGGCGCTGCTAACGCTCAGGACGCCAACTTAACGACCGGCCCCGGCCTCATTATGTCTTGTCCTGCGGATTGCGCCTGCGGGTTCTGAGGCTGGGGTGCCAGGGGCCAAGAGCCGGCAAGCCGGCGATGCTCTTTCTCCGTTAGGAGCTTTATGGCTTCCAGTTCGGCCTTAGGCTCTTTCAGCCTGCGCTGATGCTCCAGCTTGAGCCGCTCGACGAGCTTATCGAATTGATCCTGCGCAGCGCTCATTTGTTTCTTGATCAAATTCGCGCGGTCTTGCAGGTCGACGCGGATGTCACGCATGCTTGTCCCCCTTTCTAATTCTCGGGCTGTAAATTAGCAGTGGAGCTGAGCCCTTTAGCGATACGCAGGTCGACGTTGCCGCCGTGACCCTCGTTTGTACGCCCAAAGGCCAACCTCGATTTCATGCTCATCGAGGATTCGCTCGCAAATATTCTGATACTCGCTCAATAGACGTCGTAACGGCGTAATCGGGCGAATGTTGGAGCGCGTTCGGAGCTCGGTGGTCTCTCCCCACTCCGTGACTTGTTGCCCCGCCTCACGTTCGATGTGCCGGCGGTCTTCCGGATTTATTGCCGCAAGCCCGCGGTAGCCAAGCTCGCAAGCAACCAGTTCGCAGATCTCGGCGAACTTCTTGCGCTTCTCAAGATTAAGCTGGTCGAGTTTGGTCATTGCTCCAACCCCTCTTTGCTGGCGGCAGCATCCCGGCCGCCATTGGAGCTTCCCCCCGCACCAAAACAATGATGGAGGGCCCTGGGTTCCCGGTGCTCAGCAGTCGACGTTCAAAAAAGACGGGTGACCTTGCAGCGAAGTTGGACAAGTGGGGACTTAGACGCCGGGATGGTGTATAATTCCGCTTATCGCCCTCGCCCCGCGGCCAGTTGGCATCAAGCCACTGATGCTAGCCCCCGGGACCCTTGGACTTGGAGTTCGGGAGGAGCGAACATGACAAGCCGAGAGCATATCCGAAACCCGGTAGAGTGGACGGCAGACCAGCTATGGCTTGCGTCTCTGACCGTCGGCTCGCTGGGTCACTCCGTGCGGGGGAGCCGGGACATCGCGCTGCCGACGGTTCGCCGGATCAGGACCTCCGATCTCAGAGCCGTTTTGATGAGAGGGCTTGCCGATTTTGAGGCCTATCGGTCCGACGTCATCTTCATCTGCCTCATTTACCCGCTTGTGGGCATCCTGCTCGCATGGCTGAGTTTCGGTTACCACTTTCTGCCCCTGCTATTTCCACTCGCGTCCGGCTTCGCACTGCTCGGTCCGGTCGCAGCAGTCGGCCTTTATGAAATGAGCCGGCGCCGTGAGCAGGGCCATCGCATCGGTTGGATCGATGCCTTCGGCGTGGTCCGCTCGCCCGGATTCGGTGCGATCCTGGTGCTGGGACTGGTGCTGTTGGCGATCTTCGTGCTTTGGATGCTCGCGGCTGCTGTGATCTACCAGCTCACACTCGGTCCCGAGCCGCCGCTCTCGATCACCGCGTTCGCTCGCGACGTATTCACCACTTCCGCAGGCTGGACGATGATCGTGGTGGGGGTTGGGGTCGGCTTCCTATTCGCTTTGCTCGTGCTCGCGATCAGCGTGGTGTCGTTTCCGCTGCTGCTCGATCGCGATGTCGGGCTTTACGGCGCGGTGTCCACGTCGATTCGCGCGGTAGCTGCTAACCCCGGCCCGATGGCGGTGTGGGGCTTGATTGTGGCGGGCGGGCTTGTCATTGGCATGATCCCCGCTTTTCTCGGTTTGATTATCGTGATGCCAGTGCTTGGCCACGCCACTTGGCACCTCTATCGAAAGGTGGTGCGGTGACGCTTACACTGCCTCGACGTTCCCCAGCAGAGCGAAAAGACCTTCGGCGAGTGTCGGGTGAATGAACATTTTGTTCTCAAGCACCGTGTAGGAAGCGTCGGCTAGCATCACCGCCATCAGGATCTGAACCAGCTCCCCGCCCTCGGCTCCGAGGATCGTTGCGCCGAGGATGCGATCGTTGTCGGCAT
>Ga0126372_10000723_pt1 | contig 12148 bp, 9 predicted proteins | sample PanSoiMetaPlot_6_FD_92762 | JGI IMG/M metagenome (GOLD analysis project Ga0126372, IMG submission 92762) | Tropical forest soil microbial communities from Panama - MetaG Plot_6 | ecosystem: Environmental > Terrestrial > Soil > Tropical forest > Bulk soil | place: Panama | collected 2016-02-17
AACGCGAAATGCAATTCGGGTTGTGGTCGCTAGGACGAAGAGAATGAAAGCGCTGAGGATGATTACAATACGTGAATAGCTTGCTCCCCGATACAAAAAACCAACAGCCATCACAATCAGATATGTAAACCCCAGTGCCTCAAGTAGGCGACGAGTCTTTTGCCCGGGTGCATAGAGTTGTTGCACACTCCACAGGCCTGCCTCCTCTGCTGCAATCGCCCACACAACGGTCGTCAAAAACAGAAGTCCCCAGTAGGAGGGCAAGCCCGCAGAGGGTGTACGGGAGAGAAAAATGTTGTACCCAAAGTGAATCTGAACGGAAAGGAAGTACGCGAAGGCGGGCAGCAGTAGTGTGAAGACCCTGAGATACAATCGTACAAAACTGAGGCGACTGCGAATCATCGCAGTTCTTGTCCCAGCGAATCCGGGGCTCCCATCCAACTCGGCGACTCACGCATTGCATTCAGAAGTCCCTGTCCAGAGTGTTCGACTGGCTTGTTGCGAATGTCGATTGCCGCCCAGTAAAGAACCGATCGATTTCCTTCCGGGCTGACCGCCAGGACTCTCATTTCGGGATACCGGCCTAAAAGAAAGCCGCATTGGCTGAGCAGTTCTTTGTGCTCGTCTAAGGCGATGACAAGAACATCCGGTCGAAGCTGTTCGATGCGCTCGCTGAGCTTTTCCGCATCTGAGATCTCGCCCACAATATGGATATCAGGCTCGTCCGAGAGTATGGCCACAACCGCTTCTCTCATGAGCAAAGGCCGGTTGGCTATTAAAACGCGGATGGGGTTCCTTTGAAGCATTTTCAATTGCCAGGACTGACGAGCACGAGCGTCGTGCGCGTCGCTATGTCGTTTACGATTGATGCAACGACAGGAAAGTCCCCTTTCTAAAAATCATTTGCTGCTGTCATAGCTCTCGCCGAATCCGACCTCACATTCGGACACTTTTCTGATTTGGAAGACGGGCAGATTCGATTGCCCACTCTGATGCGTTCGAGGTTGACAGGGGTTTGTTGCTGAGCCGACGAACTTTCAGGTGGGTGCAAAGCCCTAATCGTCTATCACTTTTGTTGTAATCCAGGTCTCACGCCTTTAGATGTACAAAGAATCCTCCATGCCCAAGCAGCGATGTTGCCTTTTTGGAATTCTCAGTTGCTGCATTGTTGTGGCCTCCGCAAACTGGCTTATGCAACTGAACCAAGATATCGGTGGTTAGAAATTCAGGTTCTAGGACACAGCGTGCGGCCAATCGAATGATCGAATCCAATATGCAAAAATCAATTCTTCTTGCGTTGTTTTGCGTAAATGTTGGCACCTGTTTTTCGCAATCTGTTGGAGATCTGTTTTCTCAAGACAAAACGTCACAGGGGGTTGTGCAAGATTGCTCTGACCCTTCGATCGCGGGAAGTCCTCAATGTGGAGCTCCCACTGAACCTGTCAGCGGCCCTCCCGCACGCGATGCTTCTTCGCTCACGCTGCGTCCACCAGTATTGTCCGCACCGGAAGCTTCGAATCCTGACCAGTACGCGCCCCCGACTTCTTCCCAGAATCCTCCGCAAATCACACGATCACAAACACCGATTCGCCCAGAGACGGAATTCCAACAAATGGTCGCTGATGCTGTGGGGCATGTCTTGCCGTTGTTTGGCCAATCATTGTTCGCGCAGGCGCCAAGCACATTCGCCCCTGTCGAGTCGATGCAGGTTCCGAGCGACTATGTCATCGGTCCAGGAGACGAACTGCAAATCCGGATTTGGGGGCAAGTGGAAGCGAACCTCCGCGTGATCGTAGATCGTTCGGGACAAATCTACATTCCCCAAGTCGGACAGGTGAGTGTTGCTGGCCTCCACTACGGCAATTTGGAAGAAAGCCTGAAACGTGAGATTTCGAAGATTTTCAAGAACTTTCAGCTGACCGCCAATATTGGGCGACTTCGATCCGTTCAAGTAATCGTGGTTGGTAATGCTCGGTATCCCGGAACCTATACCATCAGCTCGCTCAGTACGTTGGTGAACGCGATCTTTGCCTCAGGAGGCGCTGCGGCGCAAGGCTCGTTGCGGCACATTCAGCTCCGTCGCGATGGCAAGACAATTTCGGATTTCGACTTTTATGACCTGCTGATCAATGGGGACAAATCTAGAGACGTCCGCGTGCAGTCGGGTGATGTTCTTTATTATCCTCCGGTCGGTCCACTTGTAGCCATCTCGGGTTCGGTGAACACGGCCGCGATCTACGAGATGAAGGATGAATCCACGCTGAAAGACCTTATCGATGCGGCTGGCGATCTTAGTACGGTCGCCGACACAAACAAAATTACCATCGACCGGTTTGTGGAGCACCACGCAAGAAGAACTTTGGAGTTTCCATACGACGAACAGTCGCGCACGGAATCCTTGAAAGATGGGGACATCGTGCGAGTGTTCTCAATCGTGCCCAGCTTTGAAGACACAGTGACGTTGCGGGGGAATGTTGCCAATCCGGGCCGTTATGCCTGGAAGCGGGGAATGCGGATCCGCGATCTCATTCCTGACTCGCAGGCATTGCTTACTCGCAATTACTGGCGCGACCGGGCGACGGTTGTGACGGGACGAGCGACCGAGTACCCGATTCAGGCGGCGCCTGCAACCAGCACGCGACAACAATTCGTGCAACCGGGCAGCGTTCCAGCCTCTACAAACCCTGAGTCCCCGCGCACAAACGGATACACGAACAGCTCGACTGGTTATCCGCCAGATACCGTTCCTTCGACGGCGGCAGGAGTCCCCGGAGGACAGAGCGAGCAAAACCTTCGATATCGCCAGTCAGCTACGGTTGGCGCACGCGAGCAACAGTCGTCGCAGGGGTCGACCACCACTCCCAGCGCGGTTCGAGATATTGCGGAAGAGGTGCGGCGGTACGCACCCGAAATCAATTGGGACTATGCAATTATTCAGCGAGTAAATCCTCAGGATCTTTCCTCCAAGCTGCTCTGGATAAGCCCGCGCAAGGCAATTATCGAGCACGACGAGCAACAGAACATTGAGTTGCAAGCCGGCGACATCGTGACCATCTTTTCGCAAAGCGACATTAGCGTGCCGCAGGCGGACCGCTCTCAGTACGTGATCGTGGAGGGTGAGGTCATGCGTCCAGGAATCTACAAGCTGGAAGCGAACGAATCTCTCCGTTCGCTGCTGCAGCGCGCGGGCGGTCTGACGCCGAATGCCTACGTGTACGGGGCCCAATTTACCCGGGAGTCGGCACGTGTCGATCAGCAGAGAAGCCTGGACGAACTTGCACGCACGATGGATGTCCAGATTCGCCAGTCAGCTACCGCAATCGCGGCATCGGCAAATCCCGGCGACTTGAACCAGATGGTTACTGCGCAGCAGGCTATCGTAAATCAACTGCGGAACACGCGGGCCAGCGGTCGCGTTGCACTTGCGGTTAAACCCAAAGACAAAACCATTGAAGATTTTCCCGATTTGTTGCTGGAGGATCGCGATCGGCTCATGATCCCTCATACTCCCTCAACTGTCTCGGTGGTTGGGAATGTATACAACCCGGGGTCCTTCATTTATGACCCTCACAACAATACCGGAGCATATCTGCAAGTTGCAGGCAAAGGAAAACCTCAATCTGATTTAGGGCATGCTTTTGTGCTGCGTGCCAATGGTTTTGTGGTTGCTGCGAAAGACGTAAATGGCCCGTTCACTGGATCGAAATTTGACCGTATCCGTCTTTATCCGGGCGATCAGATCGTCGTGCCCTACAAACTTCCGACCGGATCGTTCGTGCGAGGCTTGCGGGATTGGACTCAGGTCGCTTCCCAGCTCGCTTTGACGGCAGCATCGCTCGCCGTGATCGTTCAGTAAGTTGTGATTTTTGTATGGTTTTTGCATGTCATTGAATTCAACCCAGCGCCCAACACACAAATACTATGCTCTATGCCGATCAACGCTGGATTGGGAATCACGGAATTGGCCGCTTTGCACGGCATGTGTTGGCAGGTCTCACCTACTGCCCTGTTTCCCTGACCTCGCATCCGGCTGCCCCTTTGGATTCGTGGCGATTGACTCGAGCACTACTGAAGGCTGCTCCAAACGATCTCTTTTTTTCACCGGGTTACAACACTCCGCTGTTTTGCCCGTCGCCCTTTGTCTTCACTATCCACGATTTGAGCCACGTGTATTGTCCTGAGAACAGCAGTCCCCTGATTCGCCTGTACTATGCAACCTACCTGAAGCGAGCCTGTCATCGGGCGGTCAGAATTTTGACGGTATCCGAATTCACCCGCGGACAAATCGTGTCATGGTCTGGTGTCCCGATGAATAAGGTCTTGAATGTTGGCTGCGGAGTTGATCCGGCATATCACCCTGGAAATGACCCGAACAGACTGCCATTCCCATATATTTTTTCGGTGAGTAATCGGAAGCGCCACAAAAACGAACTTCGGATGATCGAAGCTTTTGCGAAATCAGAGATCGATAAGCGGATTCATCTTGTTTTTACCGGTTCGGTGACGGCGAAGCTTGCACGCTGGATAGAACGGCAGGGAGTCACGTCGCGTGTCGACTTCCTGGGCTCAGTTTCGGAGGGGCAATTGCCGTCGCTGTACCGCAACGCGCAAGTATTGCTATTTACTTCTCTTTATGAGGGTTTCGGCCTTCCATTGCTCGAGGCCATGGCTTGTGGTACGCCGGTGGTGACTTCAAATGTTACGGCGATGCCTGAGACTGCCGGAGGCGCCGCTATCCTCGTTGAGCCCAGGACTATTACTGGAATCTCTCAAGCAATTCAACAGGTCATCGAAGATGCTTCGTTGCGCGTCCAACTTCAACAAAGGGGCCTGGCCAGGGCTGCTGAGTTCTCGTGGACCAAAACGTCGATCAAGGTACATGAGCTACTTTTGGCAGTGTAAGCAACGATCATCGGTCTAATTGGGAGGCATGGGCGAATGCATAACTGAAGTGAAGGGAACCAGGGACTTCAGAGGGCGGAAAAATCGTTCCACCGATACACAGAACCACGAAAACAAGTAAATTCCTGCAAGAATATACAGGCCGGAGAAGCCAGCAGAGATGGCGATGCAACCGGCAATTGATAGCAACATGGTAGACGCAAATGCGCGCATCATCGAGGGCCGGGAAGATGACAGCGCTACTTTCACTTCGGTATCAACGTGCCGCAATATAAAACCCAGGATGAGTGCGACTGCGACCACCCCAGCTAACCCGAAGTTAAAAAAACTCTCTCCGAAAATTCCGGGTCTCAGTCCAGGATGCACCTGTGGGTCCAAGCCTACCGTCGAAGCGGTCACCGCTCCGACCGCCCACGTGTCACGGAAGTGCGAGGCAAATCGCGGGACGAAAGACATGATCGCTGCAAGATAGGTTTTCCCTGACCAGAAAACGTGATCCCAGCCGGAATAAACCCAGGCAAAATCACGCAAATCGGAAAAAGTATTTCCGTACAACAGAAGGGTGAGAAATGACGTCAAGAACCCTCCCAACGAGTAGCCCCCGGCCCGCACACTTCCTAAATAAAACCCAACGACCGTAATAACCGACGTTACAGTGATTATGCGCCATAGGCTTACCTGGTTACGCATCTTCACAAAGTAGCAAAGCAAGACGCCCATGTAGATCGCCAGAAGGTTCCCGCGCGCACCGAAAAACACAAGGCCGAATGTCAATCCCAACGTGCACAGTAAAAGAGCTCTCTCCTTGGTGTCAAGGTACCTGGCCAGACAATGAGACGCGATCACAATGGAATAATGTGAAATCAGCAAGGCCAATGGGCGTAAGGTCGGATTTTCAAACGTATAACTGCGCAGATCAAATGCAAGTCCCGCGGAAGAAAAATAAAAGACAAGAATGAGAAACTGCATTGCGAAACACAATGCCGCCTGAAATATCAGCACGCTGCGGGAGGACATGAGCATCATTGAGCATCGAGGCACGATGTCAAGAATGTGAACTGCATCGCGACGTAGACCCAGACCGGTATCAAGCCGCCACAGGCTCCCTCCCAGTACCACAGCCGCATAGCCAACCAGAGTAATCAGGAACACACGTGGCAAAACTTCGACCACAGCGTTTAAATCTTTTCCAAGCACCAGAACATTCAAATCGCTCTTGGCAAATGGCAACATGATCATGCTGGGGAGGACGCAGGAGAGGAGCAGCTGTGCGTGCCAGAAATCAATGCGGTACCCTCGACGATAGCACTTTCGATAATAAGAGAGCGCAAACAGGGCTATCACCGTCAGGTCCAGGGCGTAAACAGCATTCCACGACATGAGATCGATCGCCCTCTGGGTTTAGCGAATTCGGGACTCTGCCGCCAGGTTCTGACGATAGTCTCGAATCCCGGCCCAAACGCTCTTACAGCGCGCAAATTGGAGGCGCAGTACGCGCCGAGTGAAACGAATTGTCAGAAACAGAAACATTGCCAGCCGGGGCGCCGGAGAATACAGATGTAAGAGGCGCAAACCGGAGGCAGTTTGATGGCGATCGAGGATGATTTTGTTGCCTCCCGTGCTAGCGTTTACTTTGTGTAAAACACGGGAGTCGGCCGATGCGGCAAGCAGCCATCCCTTCTTTCTGAGCCTCAGACAGAACTCGGTATCCTCCCAGTAAAGAAAGAAGCCTTCATCCAGGAGACCAACGTCCTCCAAGGCCTTGCCGCTTATCAATAGGCTGGTGCCATTCAGGGCGTGAAACCAATCATCGCTGCGGGGTTGACGGCTGTTCGGCCCATATCCGATCCACAGATTGACCCGTGCTCCACCCCAGGCTTCCACTCTCGAGGGATCCGCAGCGTAATAACAGATAGAGGCAACCGCGCCGATTCGGGAGACGGTTTGGGCCTTTGCAACAAGGGCGGAGAGCGCATCAGGAGCCGGTCTGGCGTCATTGTTCAGCAGCCAGACATAGTCGGCACCGTCAGCGAGCGCGCGGCGGATCCCAACGTTGTTACCACCGGCGAAGCCGAGATTTTTTCCAGTCTCAAGCATCGAAATGCGGGGATTTGCACCTCTAATCATGGCTACCGACTCATTGGTGGAACCGTTATCCACCACAATGACGTTGAGGTTGAATGTGGATTGTTCCAGAGTTTCAAGACACTCGACTGTGTCGCGCCAACCATTCCAGTTCAGAATAATGCACGTAACTTTGGGATGAGAACTCAAGGCAGGGCTCAATAGGCCGGAGTTGAAGAGATAAAAGAATCGTCAACATTTTAAGTCATTCTTCGCTGTAGCTGTTATTTCTCACGGCATGACTGGTCTCCGCATCTCGGTGGCGATGGCTGTTTTTAATGGAGAGCGTTTTCTGCGTGCCCAACTTGAGAGTATCGTGGCGCAATCCAGGCACCCCGATGAACTCGTCATTTGTGACGATCTCTCCTCCGACGATAGCGGGAAAATTGTGCATGAATGTTCCAGTCATACAACAATTCCGATTCGGTATGTTGTGAATGAAAGGAATCTCGGATCGACTCGGAATTTCGAGAAAACGATCGGCTTGTGTAATGGGCCGATTGTTGCCTTGGCTGATCAAGACGATGTCTGGTATCCCAAAAAGCTGGATTGCATAGAGAAGGCTTTGCAGAAATCGCCAGAAACCGTCGGAGTGTTCAGCGACGCCGATCTGATCGATGAGATGTCCCGCCCCATGGAGGCTCGATTGTGGCGCAGTATGGGATTTAATTCCGCTGAACAGAGTCAGTTCGCCAGCGGGGATGGCCTCGGTGTTCTGATCAAACATCCGGTGGTCACGGGCGCCACGTTGGCTTTTCGAAGAGAGTGCTTCGACAGGATCGCACCCCTGCCGGCGGATGAAATTCATGACAAATGGATTTCCTTTCTTCTGACGGCCTATGGCCGGCTAGAGGCAATCCACGAGCCTCTCATGCAGTATCGTCAACACGGGAAACAGCAAATCGGTCCGGGTCCCCTGAACCTCAGAGAACGGATGGGGATTGCCAAAAGCAGGGGCTCGGATTTCTATCGTCACGAGGTAAAGCAATTTCGTCAGCTTTTCGACAGGCTGGAACGACGAAGAGAGCACTTTCCGCATGCTGAGCGCGCATTGCGCGAACTGGAGCGCAAGATCGTTCACCTTGAGCATCGTGCGACACTTGGGCGAACAAGGGTTTCTCGGATACCCTATGTCTTGGGAGAAATGCTGAACGGCCACTATTGGCGCTATTCCGGAGGTTGGAAGAGCGTCGCCAAGGATTTAATGATGGCACGATAATTTTCTCGCTAAACTAATATGCCCAGGCCGTAACCCTCCTCAAAGTTGTACAGGGTTTTACCCGTCTGACGCGAGATATCCATTACCGCGCGCTTTACCGCGGGAAAGCTGAGGGTGTCGTGAAAGAGCACGCAGCTTGCGTGCCGCGCGCTCCACAAGCCGCAGGTGAAGGTGTCAATATAGGTGTGAACAATGTCGACATGAATCAAGTCGTAAAAAGTGAAATGTTTCGCGATCCAATCGTGATAGTCGCTTCGGACTAGTTCGATGTTCTCGTAAGGAGCAAGTCGAGCTAGAGTATCGGCATAAATGTCGCTCTTGTTCTCGGTATGTCTGTCGCCGCAAAACGTATCGACTCCGGTTACGGTTCGGAAAAAGCAAGACAGTGCGACAGTGGAATAACCGTATTCGACACCGAATTCGAGGCACCGCTCGCGTTTGATATGGAATCTTTCCAGCAGGTCCCCCAGCACACTTTCAATGCCCTTCCATGCGGAGCCGGTCGAAAGAACCCTCTCCGGCAACCGCCGGTGCTTCGGTACATATGGAAGGATGGTTACTTTCGGCGCGAATAGGCCATTCACGACCGATTTCCAATACTCAATTTCTGCAGTCACGGGATGACTCCTCGCAAAGGTCTCGATTTGGAATCATGAGAAGTATTCTCAGCCACATCAAATCTTTACCGTGGATTCGGCTTCAGGCGCGATTCGGAAAGCCACTGAATTAGCCTGTGTCGCTCGCCTGTCTGCAGAGCGTAGAACCATGCAAGACCTGTCGTGGCGATCATCCAGATACTCGCAATCATGCGGCCGGACCATTCTTGCCTGAACAATGCCGAGAGGGGTATGAGCGCGAGCGAGGGCAGAATAATTAGCGCTGGGCGAAAGACTCCGTTTGCTAAGAGCGCTATTCTCGAAATAGTAATCTGTGACCGCGTTAAGCGCATGGTGATAGCGAAGTGCAGGATTAAGCTGACGAAGGCTCCAAGAAGTGTTCCTAGAGCCACCCCAATTGCCCCGTAACGGCTCGCCAAGTAGACGCTGCTACTGAGATTTACCAGTGCTTCGGCAGCGGCAGTGACGATGGCAGCACCCTGTTTTCCCGTTCCAGAAATCATCGTTGCGTAAGGGGCGCACAGATTGCGAATCACATTTGCGATGATCAGTATGCGAAGGTAGGTGATCGTGTGCCGCGCGTATTCCGAGCCCACCCATATCCGCAGAATTGGAAGACCGTAAACAATCAGTGGCAACCCAATTAGCAACAGAATGAGCGTCGTGTATCGGGTGATGCGACCAAGAAAATCACCCATTTGCGAACCTGAGAGCTGAGTGCTCATAGCCGAGGCTGCCGGCATAATTGGGCTCAGCATGGCCGACATCATCATCAGCATGAAATTAGTGGGCAGTGTGGCGATCGAGTAGTACGCAGTCTGGAGATAATCGTAATAGCCCACAATCGCAACGTCGAGACCGGTGACGCATAGCATCCCCATGGTCCAAACCGACTGCGTGGAGCAAAAGCGACCCACTGTCCTCAGGACGCGGGTTTCCACGGCACGTAAAGACATGGATATATGAGAAGCTTGCTCGCGCCACGCAACTACCTGCACGAATCCAGTAACAACATTGACTAAAGCTAGCGCCAGACTCATGGCCACCAGCTTCCCTCGCAGAGCGACAACCGTGACTACAACTACGGCATAAGACAGGCGGTTTGCAATGGTTATTGCCATGGGCGTCTTGTAACGCTGCAAGCCCAGAAACACTGCCGAATAGGCAGAACAAACAAGTCCAATGGAGACAGACGATCCGACCAGGATCAAGCTCAGCCGGACTTCGTGATACAAGTTCTCCGGCATCTCTCTGAATAGCTTGGGCACCTGCAGCGCGAGAATCAGGGTAAGAATCAAACCCAGCATTCCAGCTAGCACCATGAGTGCCAGCCCGGCGCTGGCATGACGTCCTGCTTCAACGTGGTCGTTCCTGGAATTGAATTCGGCGACGTACTTGGAAACCGCAGTTTGTATTCCCAGGTCTAAGTACGACACATAGGCAGCAAGTTGAAGAATCAGTACCCATGCCGCGTAAATTTCAACTGGCAAGCGATGAGTCAAGTAGGCAGGAAGCAGGATTGACACCAGCGACACGACTGCTACACGCGCCAGACTCGCAACCACATTACTGGATATTGTCCGGCCAAAGCCGATCGATGCTGCAGATGAGTTAGGAACAACTCCGAGCGCCGGTGCTGGACGCGAATGATCTACTTCCTGCCAGTTGTTAATCGTTGACGACATCCATTCCCTATTAAACTGCCGATTGGACTTCTGTCTTGGCATTGTCCCTGTTCCGCTTTGACTCAGTGCGCCTGAAAGCATGAAAGAGTCCCGCGATGAGGCCCAACAACTGTGCGCAGGCGCGCATTGCCAGCAATGCCGGAGACAGCAGCCCTACGACTCGATCCTTGACAATCGTCCGTTTCGCAAATGGCAGCGTACTGCCCAAAAATCCACCAACCACTAACAACGTCACTGGAAGGCGAGGTCGCAAGGTCAGATCGAAACTGACTGCAATGAGCAGAGCCGGCCCAAGAAAGACCTGAAGCTTCATCAGCTGTGGCGTGTGGCTGTCATGAATGATTTTGCGCGGATTCCTACGTACCGCCAGCACACGCCAAAACGCAAACTTGTATTTCTTCTTCAGATAGTGTGAAAGCGTGCTGGGATGTGAGTGATATACGATCGCATCAGGAACAAAAATCATCTTTCCGCGAGAAGACATGCGATAAGACAGTTCAGCGTCCTCTGCGCATGCCACGCGAAAAGACGTGTCGAACCCACCCATCTCGACGAAGGATTCCCGGCGAAAAGCCGCTGAGTAAGTGTCGACGAAGTCAATACTCGGCTGAGCTTTCATCCGTCGATAACGATCCTCATACTCAATCTGCACGAACCGAGCAATGACACTGGCTTGCCGGGTGCGATAGGCTCCTTTGGCGCCGATCACGTCGGGATCAGCAAAGGGCCTGAGCATAGCTTCGAGCCATCCTGGAGCGGGGATGCAGTCGTCATCCGTGTACAGGATCACTTCCCCTGTTGCGTCCGTCACCCCCCGATTACGAGCGGCGGCCGGTCCCGCATTCGGCTGGGTGATCAAGCGGACTTCCGGAAAACGCCGAATCACATCTGCGCTGCTGTCGGTGGAACCGTCATCGATAACCAGGACCTCTGCATCATGACCCTTGGCTTGTTCAAGAACCGCAGCCAGACAATTCCCGATACGAGAAGCAGCATTAAATGCCGGGATGATGATCGACACGTATGGCGTTTTGATAACCCACCTCTGTATTTATGTTTGACGTGCTCTGCAGAAGCATCTCCACGACTTGCGGGAGCACAGCATTTCACATCGTCTTCCCACAATGGTAATGGACGAATCTAAACGCCCACTTCAGTGAGTGACGTGGCTTGCACGATCGTGGTGGCTTTTGTTCGCCGATCCATCTTTCTTGGTATGCTGACTGCCGCGCAGGAGGTACTTCGAGAGAGTGATGAATCCCTTTACATTGCGCTGCAGTTCGCGCCGATCGCGCAGCGATTGCTTCAGCTTGTACGAAAGATAGGATGGACTCAGGTAAAAGCTTCTTCGGGCACGATCACAAAAGCTGACCAGTTGATCATGCGTCAGGTTCGGCAGGGTTACGACGCTGTTGTGAAGTCCTTCTTTGGTCAACCACTCACTCCAAACTTCGACTTGCACGTAGCCGCGGATCTTAGCCTCCTGATACGCGGTCGTTCCCGGATAAACCATAATCGGAAAGAATTGAGCGGTATCAGGCCGCAGCTTCTTGGCAAACTTGAGTGTCCTCTCCATGCTCTCCGGGGTTTCGTTTAAGTTG
>Ga0126372_10000724_pt1 | contig 12147 bp, 12 predicted proteins | sample PanSoiMetaPlot_6_FD_92762 | JGI IMG/M metagenome (GOLD analysis project Ga0126372, IMG submission 92762) | Tropical forest soil microbial communities from Panama - MetaG Plot_6 | ecosystem: Environmental > Terrestrial > Soil > Tropical forest > Bulk soil | place: Panama | collected 2016-02-17
TCTTCTGCAAAGAGTTCAGTGGCTGCAAAGAAGAAGGCGCCAGCGGCGACCGCTTCCGCGCCGTCCACGCCGTCCATTGTTCCAGAGGACCGCGCTCCCATGACTGTGCTGGTGTTTCATGACGGACACAAAACCGAAGCGCGCAACTATGCGATCGTCGGGCAGACGCTGTGGATTTATACCGATCAAGATTCGAAGAAGGTTCCGCTGGCAGACCTGGATGTGAATGCTACAAAGGAAGCAAATTCGGATCGGGGCATTACGTTTCAGATTCCACCGACGAGGTAGTTCGTGGATCGGGAACGAAAGGTCCCTCCACTTCGAACTTCCGGTACGGCGTGGCGGAATTCCCCGGTTGGGATGAGAGGTTGTGATCCTTCGGTATTCCCATCAGCGGCTGAATCCGGGCGTCTCTTGCCGACCTTGACGGCGCGGCTGGAGCCGTAACCTTCCCAGAACCATGAGATGATGCTAACCGTCTTCGACGTAAGCCTCCTGTCACCTTTGTGGCGCCGTCGGAAGTGGCTCCATTGCGGTTCACGCTCCAGAAAAAAGCCCGCTTTGTCCTGAGGACAAGCGGGCCGTCGTTCCTCCAAAAAGAAAGTTAGTCGTCCTGCCGACTTCTAACAATTTCCCAGAGCTCATTCTCTCCGTGCTGCCGGGTGAGGAAGCCACGCGCAAAGAAGAGGTTCAAGAGGGTACCGGGCTGGCCGAACGTCAGCTGGTTGCCGTTAGAAACGTGCAAGCCGGTGGGTTCGTTGTCTTCCACGCCGACCGAGGCGGCATCACGTCCCAGAGCGATGAAGCGCTTCGCCGACTTCTTGCCGCTGACGGAGTAAGCCCATACGGAGTCTAGTTTATTGAGTTGATCGTGCAACATATCGCCACGATCCTCGGCGGCGAGCAAAGTGTTAGCGTCGGCAAAAGCCATGTTGTCAAAGGAAGCGTGGTCGGCATCGCCCCGCACAAAGATTGAGATCTTGCCGGTTTCTCGATTTGATCTCAGGTCTACACGAAAAATCGAGCCCCAAGATCCACGCACCGCCAGAGCGGGCTGGTTGCCGGCATCGGCATCGGTGTCCCCGGTGGCATCGAAGAAGAATGTGCGGTAGCCGGAACCAGGCAGGAACTGACCATTCTCCGGCCGTTTGAAGGGGGTTGCCAACGCCGCTTTGGCGCGAGCGTTGGCGTCGAACGGAGTAGTACCGTCGACATCGGTGTCATGCACGGTCACCCACTGCACGGGGTAGGAAGTCCCGGGCGTGTGCAACTTGAGCTGATCATCAGAGAAGGTGTCTTCGACCGCGTCGGGTCCGAAAACCAGAGCATGCCCTTCGATGGAGACCTGCAGAGCCTGGAGCTTGCCACCCTGGGTCAGGTCGCTGCGGTTCTTAGGAACGAAGCGATAGACGAAGGAATTGGGCCGGTGTGCGGTCTTGGGGCTGGTCGTGTCATTCTTGATGACGTTCACGCTCGTGCCGCTGACGTCTTCAAGAATAAGCAGGTTGCCGCGGTCGTCGGGGTGGATGCCTTCGTATCCACCCTTGCCGATAACACCGTCGAGCGTGTTCACCACCGGTGGCCAGGTTGCGCTCACCTGAATGACTCCTCCGTTGACGCTAGCCTCCTGGGTGAAAAGCAGGGTGTTGGTGAAGGGGTCGTAGGTGGAGCCGTCGATCGAACTAAAGCCAGTCAAGCCCGTTGTGCTGTCTTCTGGCGTGAGCAGGGTAATGCGGTGCGCCGGATCCGTAACGTCCAGATTGATCCTGGTGATGTATGCCAATCCACCGCTGTTTTCATGCCCTTGGTAGAGAAAGTGATGGCCGTAGTTGTAACCGGAAGTTGGGCCGCCCGGATTGGCCGAGAGAACATAAGTGTTCTCATCGGGCTGGGTGTTGGTGCCGTCGGCCAAAAGTCCGAACTGGGTGATTTTGGGCGATGGGTTTTCCAGCGGGTCAGCTCCAAGTGCGACAGTTACTAATTTGAACCCTCTGGCGATCACGGTGTCCGGCGTGTCCACGCGATCATTGGCGGAAGGGACGGAGTGTTTGATCGGCCCGATCCCGCTTTGGCCGAAGGCAAGGGTGGCGGCAAAAACGAGGCCGAGAGAGACCCCCAAGCGTTGATGCATCAGCATGTTGTAGCTCCTCACAGAAATGGTTGGAGATTCAGAAATGACACTGGTGGGAGGAGGTTAGCCGCCGGAAGTTTCAATAATGTTTCGCTTTTGTTAAAAATTGGCAAATTGGAAGGGACTTCTGGAGGTTTTCCACAGTGACGTGGGCTGCTGGACGACGTGGGAGCTTTGGACGAAGCACGTCGGGCCGCAATTGAAGCGATTGCGGGAATTGCTCGCTCTCTCTGCAGCGGCAGCCAACCCCAAAGGTATCCGAAATCTTCAACTGGTCGATCGCAACCAGGGCGACAGCCTGAGTCGCACCTGGATCGCGGCACATGTCAAGGCTTCACTTCGCGAATTGCTTTGCGCACCCGTGCCAGTTGCTCCTGCATGGTCGCGTCATCCAGGCACGCGGAGGCATGGGCAATGACGTTTGCCGCAATCATCTGGGCCTCGGTGAGAGTGAGCTTTTGATGAACAGAACTGAGCTCTTTCGATTCGTAATTGCGGATCGCCTCAACCAGCAGACCCGCGGCGTAGCTGACGGCTTCGGCACTCACACCTTCCTGGATTTGCTCCAGGCTCACGCTGCCGTATGCCATGGGGGGGAGATGATCGTCGCGCTGTGGTCTCATGGGAGGGCCTCGCTTTCACTCCGAACGCCGCATTGGGATCGTGTCGTGCGCTGGTTTGCCAATTGATCGGCAGGGCGCTCCTGCGATGCGTGTCTGGTGCCGACTGGCCGATTTTTTAGTGCCGCTGTGACCATCATCACAGACGACCGTAAGTCACCATCAGAAGATGGGGTGACTCGACCCCCTGCCACGTGTAACGCAGTTGCTTATACCGTTCACCCACAGATTTTGGGGGTCGAGGCCATTTTCTTCGTACTGCGAACTCAATGCGCCGGACACAGGCAGCCTGCGACCTTTCGGAGGTGAATATGGGCAGAAATCCTATCAAAATTCTGATTGTGGATGACGACCAGGATGTTTTGGTCGACCTCGAGCGTTTGTTGGAGAGCGAGGGGTACAGCACGGCCACAGCGTGGAGCGGGCAGGAAGCACTGGCGCTCTCGGAGAAAGATGAGTTTGACGTTCTTCTGATCGATGAGGACCTTGCGGATATCGACGCGTATGCATTGTTCGAGGAACTCGTATCGCGCCAGCCGCAAGCCTTCCGCTTTCTGATGCACACACGAAGAGAGAACTCGGATCGGAAGGATGATGCGATCTGCAAATGGGAGCACGCGGATGTGACCGCAAAGATCCGCAACCGCCTGGCGGCATGAATATCGATGGAACAAGCAAAGCCTGGACGACACACGCGAACGGCCGAAGGAATTGTCCGAAGAAGCTCCTGCACAGTCGGAGCGGCTGATGGAAATCGTGATTCGCGTCTGCGAGCAGTACGGGTTTCCGCGCAAGGCGACCACTTCGCCTCCAAATGAGCCGAACCCGAAGAGGTAGCAGCTATGACTACCAAGTGTGCCAATCCCCTCTGCACCCGTCCCTTTCTCTATTTCCGTAGCGGAAAGATCTATCTCATCGAAGTGCCGGCATCCACTGCCGGAACATCGCCCGAGAACTCCAGGAAAGAGATCGAGTATTTCTGGTTATGTGGCGCCTGTGCACAAAACATGAATGTGACTCTGGATCGAGAGGGAGTCGTGGTTGTGGAACAGTTCGCGAGCGGGCCGCCGACAAAGGCTTGCCTTGGAGCAAAGCCCGCAACCCGAGAAGTGAGCCGAGCGATCACCTGAAAGTTGTTATTCACAGGGCGAACTCAAGGTTCTCTACTTCTGCCTTTTTGGAGCGACCAGCAGTCTCAGCAGGTCCACTGCTAGCGCCGAAGCATCAACACCGTCCATATTTGCGAGCACCACAACCCCGGCGCGCTGCTCCGGAGCAAGCAGAATTGCGGTGCTGGTTCCCTGCTGCCCGCCGCCATGACCCACGTCAGGAACGCCGGCAGAGTCTCCAGCGCCCCAGCCCAAGGCATAACTGCTGTGGCTCTCCTCTTTCACCTGCGGGGTGGAAGGCCGCTGCGGCGTCCACATGGCATCACGCGTTTTGCGATTGACGAGGCGATCACCCAGAATGGCAACCTCGTAGTTAGCCATGTCATCGGCGGACGACAGCCATCCGCCGCCGGGAATCTTGTAGCTGGCGTCCAGGAATTCGGAGTTTTGAACTGCTCCGGATTTCGATTTTGAATAAAACCGTGTGCGATGAGGAATCACGGCGAAGCGATCGTCCCACTGCGTGTGGGTCATGGCTGCGGGTTCAAAGATAGTCTCGCGAATGTAGTCGATGTATTCTTCGGCTGAAGCGCCTTCAATCGCGCACCCGACAAGTGTGAATCCTTGGGTTGAGTAATGGAATTCCGTGCCTGGCTTCGCGACCAGCGGGTCCTTGGCAAAGAACCGAATGCCTCCGGCGATGGGATCGTCAAAATGGCGGGTGTTATTGGTTTCGAGATCGTCGGGAGAGTCAGCTTTATAGTGGCGAATGCCGCCCAAGTGAGCGAGCAGTTGCCGAGTGCTGATGGGCCATTCCTTCAGTGGAAATACGGGACAGTACTTTTGAATGGGGGCATCCAGATCAAGTTTGCCTTGCTCCCACAGGTGCATCGCGGCGGTAGCCGTGATGGGCTTGGAGACTGACGCCAGCCGGAAAAGCGTTTGGGAAGTGACCGGAACGTTGTTCTCGAGGTCTGCCATACCGAAGCCAGCGGACCAGACGCGCTTTCCTTCGAGCACAACCGCAAGCGATACGCCGGGCGCGCCGCTGGTTGCCATGAATTTAGAGACGGCGTCTTCGATGGGGGTGCGCTTGTCGGGTGCAAGGCTATTCTGGGCGGCAGTGTGGCTTGCGCTGAGGCTGAGCAGGATAACCAAAAAGACACTCACTTGCTGGGCATGTTGGAGCATCACTTTCGTCCGGTCTCCTCTTTTCGCACAGAAGCTCTTAGCCACGAAGATCGCGAAGCATTCGCTAAGAGCGCAAAGAAATTCCTTGCCTACCTCGGGCGACGTCCTTGGAATCTATTCGGTTAGCACGTCCGCAATATTACACGACTTGAATCAGGCACTTCGAGTGTAGCGGCTGCTTGTCAGCGGCGTCCCAGAAATTACTGCCATGATGTGAAACCAATCTATGAAGTGGCTCGAAACCGAACAAGGGGCATAAGCTTGTGCGACCGCCCGATTTGAACAGTTATCATTAGGTCCTCAATGAAGCTCAGTGAAAAAGCAGTTTCATTCTGACTGCGCAGCGATTTCAGCCGCATTCCGAATGGGGGATTAACCTCCTGCCGTTCGGGAGTATTTACTGGTACGATGAAATACCTTCGCTTGCTGAGCTGTTCGAAGGGCTGCGACTTAAGATTTGGGGCGGTCAGGCATTGACTGCTAAGGAGCAGCGATTGTGGGATTCTGTGCGGGCGAAGGTGCCACAGCGGCCCTTGTTCATGCGGCTTACGCTATCAGATGAGCAAAAACTGGCTCGCGAGCAAGCTGAACGTCAAGTTCTGCAAGGGTTCGACTCGTTGTCGAACAATCGTTGAGATCAATCATTGAAATCGCCTTGGTTTCGGCAGTCATTTCGATTCTAACCGGCATCCCCAGCCAAGAACGATATGATGTTGCCCGATTCGATGAACAGAGACTACAGCACTCATGGCGTGACCGCGGTTCAAATATATTGGTGCGAGCCTTGCTGGTTCTCGGGTCATTTTGTTTGATTCCATGGCTACCATTTTCTGCTTTCTCTGGTATGGCTTTTGAGAGCGGTAACACATGGGCCGCAACTCTCCTTGTGGTCTCAACATGGTCATGTGGGCCTGCCGCGCGCACCTTCATTCCTTGCCCTGCCAGATCGCGATAAAACTTCTCAGCCTCCTCGCGATGTGCCAGTCGTCGCTCTTGGAGTTCTCCAGGTTCCGTGTCCCTATCCGCAATTTGTTTGGGCGCCCGGGTGATAGTCACATCCTATAATCAGCATGTTCGGCTCCTTTCTCTCGGCCTTGGTTGGTTGGCACCACCAAAGTCTACTCGGGGATGGGAGCCGACATTGTTATGGAATCATTGCTCTCATTGAGGGGTCAATGAGTGAATCGCCGGTTGGCGCCAATCGAGACTGTCGGCCCGGTCATTTCTTCTAGCAGATCTTTCAGACCGTTCAGGTCACGCTGAACAAAACCACCGTCGGCCTTGTATCTTTCGTCTGTGATTCCGGGCTCACGAAATAGCGTGAAAAGCAGCTCGCAGCCGCCTCCATTGGTGACCAAGCGCATCGGCACATAAACTTCGGCTCCGGAAGACCGGATTACGGTGTGATCAAGAACGCCGAACTCGTTCCGCGGGGTGAAGTGCACCTTGACTATCCCGTCGGCTGAGTCCGCGATCCACCCAGTGTCAGAAAGGCGCAGGGATTTGCCGAGGCCAAATGCCCAGTGATTCCAGTTCGCGGGATTGACCAGGAATTCATAGACAGTGGCAAAAGGCCGATCGATGCGCACACTCAGCGTGCGCGACTCGATCGTGCTCTCGCGCGAAGGATGTGACGGCGAATCCATATCGGGGCTGTACTCCCAAGTTGAAAATGTCGGCTTTGGAGTACTTGTTCCTGCCGGCAAGCACACAAGCAACAAGAGCATGAAGCCCAAATTCTTTCTCATACGAGGCAAGGTTAACTATTGGAGACAACGTGTGTCTTGAACAAATCGGCCAATCACCTCGACAACTTCACAACCAACTGGGACGGGGTCGCTTCGCAAAGTTTCCGCACTTCGCGCGACATGTGAGCATGGTCGGCAAAACCGCACTCGAATGCAAGGTTGGCCAGGTTGTAGCCCGGAGAATGCGCTGCGAGGCGCAGCAAGCGCTGAAAACGGAGAATCTTCTGCAGGGTCTTGAACCCGTAGCCAAAAACCTCGATGCAACGGCGCCGCAGAGTGCGTTCGCTGAGCCCTATGCGCCGCGATAAGTCTCGAAATCCTCCTGCGTCCGAGTTTCTGGACGTTACCGCGGCCTCGTTCCGCAAGAACGCGACCTGGCGGTCAGCTTGACCCACACATGCCAGGCGGTTCAGCAATGCCTGGTGCAGAACGGTTATTGCTGCGGTGGAGTCAGGAACAGTGGAGATATGTTCAGCGAGAAGTCCGGCATCTTCCTTCCAAAATTCGGCCAGTGGAACGCGAGAATTACGGATTTCAGACAAAGGGGCCCCTAGCCACAAGTGGGCTGCTCCGGGACGAAAACGGATACCCGAAACGATGACCGGCCGGACCGCTTCCAGCACAGGACGCGTATCCGGGCCAGCCACATACAGGCCGCCTCCATTCCATAGAATGTCGACGCACCCGTCCGGGACCACAATGAAGTCGTTGACGGACGATTGAGTAAGATCGTTTACCCAGATGCAGGAGAGGTGATCCCGCAAGGCGAGCGGTGGCTTCCATTCTCGATACAGACCGGCGAATTGCGAGAGTGGCTTGTTCATCAGCGCAGCGCCTTCGAATACGTCGGGCTATCTTTTCGTTCCATTGGGACTATAACAGGCGGAATCCGCTGCCTCGTATGCAAGCGGAATCACCGACCCTGACGGGCTTCACATCATCTTACATGTCATCATTCTCATCGCGATCACTCTCACTGACCCTCAGAGACCCCGACCGGGGCACTTATCCGCCCGGTTCAGCTTTCCGGCCTAGTTCCGGCAGCCGACTCAAGGTTCAAAGCGCCTTTTCCTCGTGCGGCAGAAATTCCATTGGGGGTGGCCGAAGTACGTGTCAGTTGGACATGGTCATGTGAGTTGGACAGGTCCATTGTGGAAGGCTAAGCTCGCCACATGATCGGGACGCTCACGATTCTGTTGGTGATGGTCGCCTTGTGGACTGGCGACCGGGTCGTCAAGAGTTTGAATATTCACGGCGAGTAATTTTTCCTTGGGCCCAACCCCGGAGAAACAAAAGCGCATTGGCGAGTTGTTCAGACGCCTCGCCGAAGCGTTCGCTCCGGACGCACTGAAGGACGTGCAAAGCGAGCTTCGGCATTTGCTGACAACACAACCCCCCGTTCGCAAGCCGAAGCCTCATCCGCTCTGGATCATCGAAATGGTCGCCGGGGGATCAAAGAATCGCGAAATCGCCGAGAAGCTCGATGTTACTCCACAGCTGGTGAGCAACTATCTCCACACCATCTACACCACGATCGGAGTGGACAATCGGCTGAAACTTGTTCTCTGGTACGAAAAGCAGGTGTATGAGGGGATCTCCGGCGCACGCTTCATCGAAAGTGTGAATGAGTCGCAAAGCGTCAAAACGTCTTTTTGCTGCGCGGAGCTTGTTGCTGGGCGTCCAGCCCAGTCAAGGGTCCAACACAGACCCACAAAACAGTTCCCGGGTAAGTTCACGCCGAGCCTGCAAATGTACAACTGATTAGTTGTAGGCCCTGCGAGACATTCTCTGCGCAACAGGTGGCATCATATGCAGCAGTGCAGGTCGCGTTTCAGGTCGCAGTTAACTGGTGAGCGCGCGAGTTTATTTCCGTATATGAAATTCCTCGGCTTTGAAGAAACAAAAGCCGCGGAGAAATGGAATAAGTCACGCAGAGCTGAGTTATCCCTCATGAGAGCGCCGCACTGCAAAAATCAATATGGTGCTTCAGGAGGAAACATGAAACGAGCTTCAATGTTGTGTGCACTCGTGTCGGGCGCGTTGCTGGCGATCTTGCCTGCCACCGCCGAAACAAATCAACAATCTGCCACCGTAGTCAGCGTCACCACTAGTCCGGTCGCCGGCGAAAACGCTGTGTCCGACGCGCCTTTGCGGGCAGTCACGTATCTGTACAATATCGGCATTCAGCAGGCTAACGTCCTCTACCATACGGCTTATGAGTCAGCATTCGAGAATGCCCCTCCCGTGCTCGCTCATCAGCCGGTGCAAGTAAGCCGAAGGGGCGGTGTGCTGTACGTCACCTTGCCCGGAAAACGCACGGTGCCCATGACAATCGAGACCCGCACCGTCGTCAACAACACTGTATCCCGCTCTTACTAGGGTGCGGCTGGCTGGATCCCTAAAGCGCGCCTTTTGCGCTTTAGGATGGGCATCGCACCCGGAAAAAAAACGCATTCGCGAGCTGTTCGGACGAGCTGCTTAGGAAAGCGGCGAGAGCACGCTCAAGGCTGTGTTACACGAACCAAAGTATCGATTTTTGAGACAGTCGGAAGGACGGATGTTGTGTTGTTGACCAAAAAGGTAAAACTGGACTCAGGAATGCTTATCGCGGTAGATCGATTTACTAGCGGAGCGAACGCCCACAATCTCCGCGGACTCGCCAATGCTTATGTGCTGGCCTGTGAGAATGGCCACCCGCGCAGGGCAGAAGAGTGCCGGACGAGTCTGCTTCGTGAGCTTGGCCGGCTTGCAAGCGTGCGAGAACTAGCGAATCAGAGATTGAGCTTTGCGCGAGAACTGGGCAGTTGGTGAAAGATCTCAATTTCACTCACGACCTGAATCAAATGTCCACCGAGTAGCGGTTTTCGGGAAGGTCTTTTCGATAAGACCGAATGCACGTGTTGGGCGGACACGATAGAGAGGCTCAGGGCCCTCACTGCCGCTCATCCCGTACTTGCAGAGTGACGGCGGGCCCAACTTCTTCCGAATAGCTGTGTCTGTGATCCGTTCGGCGACACCTTCCAGGATCACGGCGTCGGCAGCATTCTGAGTACCCACAATACAGTTTGGGTTTCTTGCCAGATTGCGTGCCTTTTGAGTGTTGCTGCCCGTGCCGAACCAAAATGCGTCATCAAACCAAAGGCCCCAGATGATCATGGCGTGGGGCCGACCATCGGACCGCACCGTCATAATCCAGTACTCGCGAGACTCGGTCAGTGTCTTGACGGCCCACTTCCAGGGCAACAAGCCGGCTTTGCTCTTGCTGATTCCGTAGTCAGGAATCTGCGGTCGTTCAGTTCGCGGCGCTGGATTGCTCTGCTTCAGTTTTGGCATGGGAACCTCCGATATCGAGCGCAGTGGCACCTGGTGGGCGCAAACGGGGCGAAATTGCAGCGGATACCGGACGATCGGGGTAACGGTTGACTCAAGGTGTCGGCTCTGCATTCTGGGCGACAGCCCATCTTCCCGCAAGGAGCGCGGGTAGGGTTGGGCACCCCAACCGTCCGATAACTCGTGGCAAACTTAATGTAGAACTTCCCTAATCGATTTCGAATTCCGCAGTGCGCTCCGTGGTGGTGTTGCCGGCCGAATCCATGGCTTTAATCTCGGCGCGATAGGAGCCGGGCGAGAGCTTGTCGACCGGAATGCGCATTCCCAGCGGGATCACCGGATTGCCAGCTTTGGCTGAGTCTTGCAGATTGATGAGCCCGGAGTTGTCGACTTTCTTCTCGCCACTCTTGCGGTCCACTACGACATAACTGATGCCGACCTTGAGCGGGTTCTTTTCGTCGTTCGTGGTCATTAAAGGTTCGTAAATCTCCAGATAGAGCACGGCATTGTCAGTCTTCGTGAAATGGGTACCGCCAGTTGGCACGACCTGCATGCCTTGCACGACCAACGGAGTGCGATCGGCAAGCAGAACGTCATCGAGTCCGCTGGCCATGTCGGTGACGCGGCGAACGTCGTGACTGAGAGCGACTCCGCTGAGGCTGAACTGCTTACCGTCATAGGGATCAACGACCAACGGTGCCTCGAGCTTGCCGAAACTTTCGCCGCTCGAACTGAACACCACCTTCAAGGTGTACCGGCCGGCGGCGACATCGAACTGGTTTTCGTAATGTAACCAGGTCTTTTGGAATTCCTGCATTTCTTTCTTTCCGTCAAGATCCAATTCCACGTTGTCGCTGAAGCGAGCGCCTACCGAGCCATCGGGTTTATAAGCGATGCCCAGCACATTGATTTCGGCATGTTGCTTCCCTTTTTCCTTCTGAAACTTGACAGAATTTCCGGGAATCTCCATGGCGAGATTCACACGCGCGATGTTGGGAGACGTGTAGAAATACGGAAGCAGCATCGAAGCCGCAACGTTTCCAGCTTGCGAACCGTTCACGCGCGATTCGAGATCCTTCTCGATGGGCTTGCCTGCCAGGAAATCTACGGGGCGCACGTTGCAGTAGCCACTGCGTGAGCGGACGACCGTGCCTCCGCGGTCAACTTTCACTTTCAGAGTGTGGCAACTGCCTTCCGCCGAGACAGAGGGCGTGTATCCCAGGATGTAATACTGCGTCTGCTCGCGAGCAATTCTCTGCATGCCGGCCAGCAGATCATTGCTGTTGAGTATGACAAAGCCACCGGTGCCATCAGCCAGTTGATAAAGAATCTGTTGGTTGGTGGATGCGCTCGGTGGAAACTGGGGAATGATCAGCCGAGGCTGGTTCATGGGATTGTTGAAATAAGGCGTGCGGTACCCGGTATTGACGCCCCCGCCACTGGTAGGGCGTCCTCCTCCACCAGGAGTTCCGCCGCCACGCGTTCCACCGGTTGTACCGCCGGTGGTTCCGCCCGTTCCGCCACCTGGGCGTCCGCCCCCGGCAGCGGGGCTGCCAGTTCCTCCACCACCGGGACGGCCACCACCTCCGCCCATGCCGCCACCACCAACTCCACCGCCGCCTACTCCACCGCCGCCTGGACGACCGCCTCCCCCTCCACCGACTCCGCCACCGCCTGTGCGCTGCACGCGCACGAGGCGTGCGCCGAGGAATCGTTTCGTATTTGCCTCAGCATAGTGACTGCTCACCTGAGTCACGCGGGTTCGATGTACAGGCGTGTGACGGTTCAACCTGGCCCCTGTTGAAGCGCTGGGCAGCATGGTTGCGGTGAGTCCTCGAACGTCGATCGGATACACTGCCACGTTCGATTTGTTGCAGCTATCGATGACAGCAGTGAGTTCCGATTGAATTTCTGGAGTGATTGGAAAACCGGCAGTTAGAAAGATCAGGCTCTTTCGTCCGGGAATGTTCGAGAGATTCTTGGCCATGCTGCGCAAAGCCAGCAGGACGCTGCGGGCA
>Ga0126372_10000725_pt1 | contig 12146 bp, 13 predicted proteins | sample PanSoiMetaPlot_6_FD_92762 | JGI IMG/M metagenome (GOLD analysis project Ga0126372, IMG submission 92762) | Tropical forest soil microbial communities from Panama - MetaG Plot_6 | ecosystem: Environmental > Terrestrial > Soil > Tropical forest > Bulk soil | place: Panama | collected 2016-02-17
ACGGCCAGGAGACCGCAGCATGAACACCACCACCCCACGAGAACCGGCGCGGCCTCCTCCCTCCCCGCGACCGGACCGGGACTCCCACCGAGAGCCCCGGTGTGGGGACGACCCCAACCCGCCCCCACACCGGGACCACACCGCCCACCCGTGACCCACAAACGCCCACCTGCCAACCCCAGGCGCGGTCCGCCATCACCAACCAACTTGACTGAAAGGAGGAAACGCATGCCCACACGAGACGAAGTCATCCGCACCGGCGTCGACCGCGCCCAAGCCGAAGCCCACGACATCGACGACCTCACGGCGCGAGCCATCGCCAGCTCCCTCACCCGCATCCCCGGCGACGCCATGTCGCTGCTGGAACACACCGGCGAGATCGCCGACCGCATCTACCTGGAATCAACCTGGCACTACGCCATCCAACCCGACGACGAACACAAACAATACGTCGACGCACTCATGGCCTACTGCCTGGGACGCGAGGATGAAGGTCCAGCCCCACACTGGCCCAAACCAACCTGGCAGGACTAACACCGCACGCTCGCAAACGAGCCAACGCTCCACCTGCCCCCTGAATCACTTGCCGCTACCGGATGTTGTCGCATCCGATCCAAGCCCAGCTGACCAGCCCATTCGGGGCTTCGCGGCCTTGGCGCTGGGGCCGCTCATAAATACCAGCGCAGCACCCGCACCTTTACACGAGAGGAACCGACCATGCCCGCACGCGTCGAGAACATGTTCTCGGTCCGGGAACTGCCCTGGCATCGCCAAGGACTCGTCCTCCCGGACTACCCCGGCTCCTGGGCAGCCGCCCGCACCCTGGCCGGCCTGGACTGGGAACCGGCCACCGAACCGGTCTACGCCGCCACCGGCATCAACGAAGACGGCACACCCCACTATGAGCCCATCAAGGGCTGGAAGCGCATCTTCCGCTCCGACACCGGCACCACCCTATCGCTCAACCACGACACCTACCGCCTCATCGACCACGCCGAAATGGGCGAGATCATCGAAGCCGTCCTGGCCCAACCCAACGTCAAATGGGAAACCGCGGGCGTGCTCGACCACGGCCGAGCGGTGTGGTGCCTGGCCAAACTCGACGAACCCATCGAGCTCCCCGGCGACAACTCCCTGACCCTGCCCTACCTGGCCATCACCAACCGACACGACGGCTCCGCCGCCTGCGCGCTGCGCGCCACCGCCATCCGGATCGTCTGCGCCAACACCTTCCGCGCTGCCGAACTGGAAGGCCGCCGCCATCAGGCCACCTTCTCGTTCATCCACAAACGCAGCTGGCGAGACCGCATCGACGAAGCCCGTCAAGCCGTCACCGGCGCCCGCCACGAACTGCGCCAATACGAACAACTCGCCCGGCAACTGCTCGACCTGCCCATCACCACCCAGCAGCGAGAACGGTTCATCACCCGCTTCATCCCACCCCCACCAGAACACGAACGCACCGACCGACGCGTCCACAACGTCGACCAGGCCCGAGCCGCCATCCGCGCCATCCTGACCTCCAACACCACCGCGCCCGTCGCCGACACCGCCTACGGCCTGGTCCAAGCCGCCGGCGAATACCTCGACCACATCCGCCGCGCCCACTCCTGGGAAACCCGACTGACCCGCACCCTCATCCAGCCCGAACCCCTCAAAGCCCGCGCCCTAGCCCTGGTCCGCGAGGTCACCGCCGAGTAAACCACCATCACAATGCGGAGGAGCACGCTATGGACATCCCGCTCAACCAGCAGGACATGTATCGCATCCTGGCCTGCCTGAGCCACACCGCCAAGCACTTCGAAGACGAAGCCGTCCGCCAACAGAAGATCGCGACCATCATGGCCGGACACCCACTCGGCCTGCTTGGCGCCGTCATCGGCGACGCCACCGTCAACCTATTCGCCACCGAAGGCCAAACCCTACAGCAGCTCCACGCCAAGCTGGCCCACTCAACCGGCCTGGACCTGACCTCCGACCCGAGCCTGAGCACCCTACTCTGGGCCGACTAACCAAAGAACGGGCCGAGCCCGTCCCTGGAATAGCCCGCAACGGGTCGGACGGGCAGGGTACCTGCATACCCAAAACACACACATGCCCGTTCCAAAGGGATCTCCACCCACTATTCACTCTCGTTGTAACCCAAACCCCCGCCTGCGGTCAACCCACTGCGGGCGAACCGGGCTCCACGGCCACCAGCCGTGGAGCCCTCAAACTACCCAATGTTAGGAATCCACACGCCATGACCAAGAAGACTCTTAGGTCTGATGGGCCAGAGCCAGACTATACACAGTTACCGCTCATCATATCGGTAGCAGAAGCTCGGAAGATCCTCGGTCCAACCTTCGCCGACTGGTCCGATGCCGACCTGGCCAAGCTGATTACACAACTCGACCGCTTAGCCTGCACGGTCGTCCGCATTGGTTCCAAGATCCCCTTTGGTCGGGTTGCGCACCCAGAATCAGAGGATCAAAATGAGTAGATCATTAATGAGGGCACTTCAGATATGAACGACGGGGTGACTTACGTCCGTGTGTCAACAGTTGAGCAGCTCGATCGGGTCAGCCTGGACTACCAGCTGAAGATCTGCAACGAGTTCGCTGCCAAGCAGAATATTCGCGTCCAACACGTGTTTCGGGAAGAGGGAGAGAGCGCCAAGACGGCGAACCGAACCCAGCTCATCCGGGCGATCGAATACTGCCGCAAGCATAAGGGCAAAATCAAGTATTTCATCGTCTATAAACTCGACCGCTTCGCCCGCAATAGCGAGGATCACTACGCCATCCGTAGCATGCTCGCGAAGGTCGGAGTCCGTCTCGCATCCGCCACCGAACCTATCGACGAGAGCCCGGCCGGCAAATTTATGGAATCCATGCTTGCCGCTGCGTCTGAGTTCGACAACGGCGTTCGTTCTGAACGCAGCCGCGGCGGCATGCAGGCCCGCCTGGCCCAGGGCGGCTGGGTGCACAAGGCACCGCTGGGCTTCTGCAACCATCGCGACGAGCAGGGCCGACCCACCCTGACGGTCGACACTGCCACCGGATCGCTAGTGGCCCAAGTCCTTCATGAGTTCCGCACCAACACCTACACGCAACGGGAGATAGGGGACTACGCGTGGAGCATCGGCCTGGTCAGCTACTCCGGCCGCAGGCTCGGCTACCAGGCCATCGGCAAGCTCCTGCGCAACCCGATCTACGCCGGTCTCATCCGCAGCTCCATGACAACTAGCCTGGTCAAGGGCCTGCATCCGGGCCTCATCACCGAAGCCGAGTACTACCAAATCCAGGCCAAGCTCAGCCCGCGGTTCGCCCCACCAGAGCACCACCAGCTCGACCATCCGGCATACCCTCTGCGTCGAGGCTTCCTCCGGTGCGCCCACTGCGGCACCTCACTGGCCGGCAGCGCACCGAAGGGCCGCAGCCGCTACTACCCCCGCTACCACTGCCTCACCTGCAAGACCCGCCAGACCGGACGCCCAATCAGTGAACGCGCCGAGATCGTGCACGACCAGTTCCTCGCCCTGCTACATCAGATCAGCCCCCGACCAGGCGTACTCGACCTCATCAAAGAGGCATTGATCCGTCGTTGGAACCAGGAACTACGCTCCCAGCGGACCGTACGACAGAGCCTCGACCGCCGCGTCAACGAGGTGGAAGAGAAAGTCAGCCATGTGCTCGACCTGTACATCGACCACAAACTCAGCGACAGCCAGAAGGAACGACAACTGGCCAGGCTAGAAAACCAGCTCATGGAGCTACGTATCGCCCAAGGCGAGGCCGAACGAAGCGAGATCAACAAAGACACCGTCCTCGGCTATGCCGTCAACTTCATGGCAAATGTGGCCAAGCTCTGGACTGACATGGAGCCGCCCGAGCGCCTTCACTTCCTACAACTTATCTTTCCCGACGGACTCGCCTACGAGTTCGGCAACGGATTTTGGAACCCCATTTTGGGGCTTGCCTTTGAGGTAATACAGGATCAGCAAACGAATAAATCCAACTTGGTAGCCCAGGACGATAATGTCTGGCACCAGCTTAAGCAGCATCTACAAGCACTAGCAGACTTCATTCAGCGACTCAAAAACAGAGCTTCATAGCCAGGACAAAATATCGCCTTGATCGCTAGCAACAATCCAGGGCTAATACCCCGTCATTGCAGACTAAATGATATAATGTGCCAATAAGTGGAAGGCCTCACCAGTGGCAATCGACTGGAGACAACTCTACCAAAAATACCGTGGCCAATGGGTCGCCTTGAAGGCAGATGAAGTAACCGTAATTGCAGCTGCGCCCACATTAAAAGAAGCTCGCCAAAGGGCGCGGGAAGCTGGCTATCCTCAGCCCATCGTGGCTAAAATGCCCACAGAGCTAACCTTTTTCGCAGGGTAAGTGTGCGGTTTGCCTACAAACGATACTCAGATACACTAAGCCGGCCTGTAGTCCCAATCCGAATCGCTGCGGCTGGCCGGTGGATTGATTATGAAGTCCTAGTGGACTCAGGCGCGGACCTGTGTATTTTCGATGCCGAGCTAACCGAGGAACTAGAACTGGACCTAGAGCAAGGAGAGCGGGCCGTAGTTGCTGGAGCGACAGGCAATCTCCAGGATGTCTACATTCATCCAGTCGAACTCACCGTCGGCCACCACACATTTGGCGCCCGTGTAGCGTTTATGGCAACTACACATCCATACGGTCTAGCCGGCCAGAGCGGCTTCTTTTCGCAGTTTATAATCACGTTTGATCAGTCTACTGAAGAGCTTGAGCTGCGTCCGAACACGGCTAGGGCCAAGAACTGACTACTGGACGCCAGCGCTGACTTAGCAGGCCTTTGGGATCGCCATCACAACAATGAAAGTCTGAGCGGATCGAAAGTGACGCTTGCATTACTGACTTTCGGAGGCGTCATTTGATTGACGCAAAGAGGCTCCGTAGAGCCTCATAAAAACATAAGAACAATGGTAGTCCAGGACGATAGTGTCTGGCACCAACTCAAGCAACATCTTCGGGCACTAGCAGACTTCATGCGGCACCTCGAAAGCAGCACTCAATCCCTCGATTGAGCCTCCGCCTTCTTTAATGCGTGCGAGACTGGAATGAACTTCGAACCTCATTCGCTAGGCAGAGCGCAAATCAAATAGCGGCTATGCATCGGCTACTGTCGCAAGGATAACTTGATTCGAGGTTCGATGCCAAGCTCTCTGCATCGACGAGCCCATGCCTCAATCTTCTGCTTGAGAATGATCGAGTTGGAATCGGAAAGCCGTTCGGGGAGATGTTGAAGCTTGAGGCCAAGCCAAAGGCAGTAGATCTTCACTTCGTGGTTGAGCTTCTTAACGTTCGCATTGTTGCGGATGATCTCAAGGACGGCGATGGCCTGATCGCAGACATACCCAAGCTTCTGAGCAGTACCGAACTTAACTGCGTAGACCGTATCATCTCTGTGCAGGTCCCATGCTTCTATTGGCGTAGACAATCTGGTCCGTATCTTCGAGAAGTCCTTGTCAGCAACTACATAGCCGAGCTTCCTGATGGTATCCGATTTGTTGAATGCGGGCTCAGGCATGTGGATGCCGCGCAATTCCGGTTCAGTGGGTTCGATAGCAATGCTATCTAGATAGTCATTCAGCTGACTGACGTAGTCCTCGTTGAAACGAACCCAGCGGCCTTGGGACAGCATTATGTTCTCGCCGTCGACAATGAAGTCGAGCGCCTCCTTGAGTGGCTTTGAGTATGATCTCTGCCCCTCGTTGTCTATGCGGATGCGAATCTTGAGAATATCATCGGCGTCGATGTGTTCAGAAGAAATGTAGGATCTAAGAGTGGGGAGGTCAAACTCCCTATCACCCAACTCCACCTGCTTGTGGCCCCGGCAAGAGAGTGTGAATTTCTCGTTACCCGAGAAGACGAAATCTACACCGACGATGTCGTGTCCTGAGTGAGTGAACCCGGCTAGCTCTTGGTCGCTCGTGATCGCTGCGAGGAGCTTGCCATTGTACTTATGCACCTCCGTCTCGTCGGTTATGACGGTTGTGCGAGGCAGTGCAAACCTGGCGTCTGACTCTAAAAGGGCTGTCAGTTTGTCGAGCAGGTCTCCAATCTCGTCCTTTCCGGTCGGCACATTTAAAAGAACCGACGAGCCAAACTTGCCCGACGGGCCGAACTCCTCCCGGGCGTGTAGCTCAATAGCGGCCTTGATGTAATCGACCGACTCGCCGCTCTCGATGTCCAGGGGTGTGTTGCTCGTGTAGCTCTTAATTTCTTTTTTCTTTTTCCCGGCGAACTTCTTCGAAGCCGTCTGTTTGATATCGTTCTCATCTGCAATCCGTTTAGCGACTTCAATGCCGAAGTCGTGGTCACAGAAAGGTCGGGCATAGAAGTGGCTTTTGCCGTAGGTAAGAACGAAGCAGCGATCTTCCTTCTGAAAGAGGTACGCTCCGAAGTAGATTAAGTTGTGAAAGTCGGTGTCGCCAAAAAAGTCTGCGAACGTGCCGACCCATGGGATTGGGTTTGGCTCCTCGTCTATAGAGAAATAGAAGGTGGTTTTCCAGCCTGCCTGCACACCATTATGGATAGACTTAAGTCCGACGGTCTCAAACTTCTCTTCCATTGGCGCGATATTCTCTGACGGCACCGCAAAGATATTTAGTTTCACTTGTACATCACTCTCCCCTTTTTTTGCCTGGGTGGGCTCGATCATGTGGCCCCACCAGATTCTAAAATTGACTGCATGTTAACATGAGAACTTCGGCTTGCAAAAGCCAAACCACTAGCGCTTAACCGAATTAGACACCCACCGTTGAGGAGTCCGACCGTATTGGTCTTCCGCCTTACCTGCTGAGTGTATGTGATGAACTTCGACTGCCCAAAGTATCGTGACCGATTCCTTGTGCAAAGCAGCGACGGTTCGCATCTGGTCTTGCTCCTGCCGTGGTACTGGCCCGGCGTACTTGCTGCCGCCTCGGAAAGCCGCTCCGTAATCCGTTGTGCGGTTAGGTTGGCTTTCTCTGGTCGCCGTCTGGGATTCCTCTGCATGCTCCGCTCATCGGATGTCGTAGGAATCTGGCCCCTTTGCCAGTCCCCACTTTTCTGTGTACACGTCCCGGTAGTCCGCGTCCTGGCAGATGCAGATGCCGCGCGGATCTTTGAGGGCGTACTGGGTCGGTTCCTGGCCGGGCTCGCGGAGGATATTGATACGTGTGATCTCGGTGCGTCCTGTATCGGCTCCTGCGGCCATCCGCACTAGCCGAGCTGCGAGAAGGACTCCAGCAAGCGCCGACTGGTGTGCCAAGGGTACGTGAACCTCCTGCCGAGGCGTTCCCGTCGCGCCGAGGAGCAGGACCGCGCCGCCGCAGATGCCCTCGGCGTAGAGCGTGTGGATTGGTTGTCCCTCGAAGGCGTCGAGGACTTCGCGGCGTACATCGAGGTTGGTCGCGATCACTTCGAGAAGTCCGTCCGGGACGGGCGCACCGGAGTGGAGGAGTGTGCGCACGTCGGTGGCCCGATCCGGAATCCCGAGGGCCTCGGCGATGATGGCGTCTTCGTTCCGGCCCGGACCGGCCGGGAGGTAGAGGCAGGCAAGGCATGCGTCAGCCAGGAACGCGTGGGTGGAGACGCCGAGATCACCTGGTTGGGTCCAGGCATTCGCGATCCATTGAGGCAGCGATGCTTGGACGGCCATCCGGTGTGTCGCTGAGTCGAGAGCGGTCAGCACGGTTGGCCACTGGTACCCGTGTGCGGCAGTGAAGCTGGCCCACTCGCCGTGGTGCGGCCGTGCGTTGAGGGCGCCAGTGAGGTGGGTGGCGGCGAGAGTGGTCTTCACCGCGTCTTCGTCGTTGCGGGTGGTGAGGACGTAGCGCTGCATGTTGCTCAGCTCGATCTGCTCACCGTCTACAAGGAACAGGTCTCCCTGGAGGGGACTGCGAGCGAGCGCCCACACTGTGGCCTGGCCAATGGCGCCGCAGCCTACGAGTACAGCGGGTTCGGACAGGCGCCAGCCGTCGTCTGGGACGGTTGGCTCAGGAATGGAAGCGACGCCGTCCAGACAGGAGAAGGTCAGGTCAGCGGCGTCATCCTTGAGCTCGTCGAGCACAACGACGCGAAACAGCGCAGCGGCGGCGAGGCAAGCGGCTGCGCCGGCACCGAATGGGACCTGGCTGTCTCCGATGGCGAGGGCCGTCTTATGTGAAAGCTGCGCGGTCCAAGCGCTTGAGCCGGCGAAGATGGTCCGTTCGAAGCCGGACGCGTTGCGGCCGACTGCGATGCCCACGGCGGCCTGGTCGGCGATGGTGATCTGGGGGTTAATCGCCTTGGCGAGGCTGGTCAGGTGCTGGGCAAGTTCTTCGGCGCCGGGTGCGGGCTGCACAGCAATGGACGGGTATAGCCGGGCGAGCAGCCGGACGGTGAGGTCCAGCAGCGCCTGTCCTTCCATGCTTCCGGCCGCGTCACGGTCGAAGCTGACGCCGACGCCGGCATCTTCGAGGACGGTGCGGAACGCGTGCTCGTCGAACCCGGCGATCACCTGGGCGGCTGCGGCGGCGGTCCGGGCGTAGTAGTCGGCAAGTGCCATTAGGTCACCTTGAGGAGTTGGGTTGCCGTGTGGTCGCGAAGCTGTTGCCACCCGGACGCCGTGAGCCTGTACATGGCGACGCCGGGGCCAGTGAGGCCATGGACGCCGAAGTCGGGCAGCACGATGGACAGCCCGCCGAGCTGGGTCACCATGGGGTAGGTGTCATCGGTATCGGAGTGGTACGCCTGGGTTGGATGACTGTGGATCTGGACGGCGAGCACCTCACCGGCCTCATACAGCCACATGTTGAGACGGTGCAGCTCGTCGCCGCCGACCCGTACACACAACCCGGTGTCCAGGCGGTAGGACGTCTGGGCCGGTACGTGTGGAGTCCGAACCGTGAACACGTCATCGGAGGCGGTGCCGGTCCATAAGACGAACAGCTCGTACCCGTCCGCGCCTGCGCGGCGTATGGCCGCCTCGGTCGTCGCGACGATCTCGGTGGCGACTTTGAACCCGTTGATCTGCGTCAGGCTCATGTGGGCGGCTCCGTCCAGCCGAACATGACCTGCGGGTTGAAGTTGACCTTCCATCCGGCTAGGGGTGCCACGCCGTACGTGTGGATAACCTCCAGTAGACGGACCAGTGCCCCGGCCCCGGTGGGGCGGTGCAGCTCCCAGCTATCACCGCTGTGCCCCGGGTGGTTGTGGTACTCCCGCACTCCGGCGAGGCAAAGGAAGGGGATGTCTGTGGGCGCGTACCACTGCATCAGTGGCTGCTGGACCAGCATCTGCATGCCATCAGGCGCGCCCGGCATGGAGTGTGGGATGCCCCGGTTGAGAGTCGTCGGCAACTGATTGGCTTGGTACGGCTCCCGGGTGAATGGGTTCACGAGTCGGACGGACGGCGGCTGGGCGTCATAGTTCGTGTAGTCAAACAGGACGCCAGTCACCACCGGGGACGGCGAAACGTGCGGCGCTGCCAGCAACACCACGACCGTGGGATAGTTGGCTTCGACCAGAAACCACCCCCGCTGCTGGTAGTCGCGCTCCAGCGCGCGGTAGTCAGCGATCTCCCGGTCGAACTTCCTCCGCGACACGTCGGGGTCGACGTACTGAGGCTCGGCAGGTGTTGCCGCCGGAGCGTCAGCCACCGACGCCCGCCTTCAGGTTCAGGAACAGTCGGGTGTCCGCGGGGAACCCGAAACTGCCGATCTTCACGCTGAGATCCAGGATTTGGCCGGCGCCGTCGCGCAGCTCCCAGTTCTCCTCGGGCTGCCCGGTGTTGCTGGTCTGCTCCAGCGCCTTGCCGATGATGCTGCGCAGCGGGGCGTTGAGGTTCGCCTCCACGACGGTCGGCGCGCCGTTGACCACAACGACCAAGATGATCTTGTCTGCCATGCCTAGCCTCCGAAGATGAAGATCAGATTGTGGCCGACAGAGTATCCCACAGAATCCACGGGGTCCAGTGGATGCCGTGGCGTGTCGTCATGCTCTACCGTGGGTGCATGGACGGCGACCGACTTGAGGCCAGCCCTCCCGGCGCGGTGTACCAGATGGGACCGACAAGAGTCCGGGTCAAGATCCACTATCTCGGTACCGGTGGCGACCTCCTCGATCCCGGATTCACCTCCCAGGTTCGCGAAGACCTCCTTCAGAGGTTCGCGCAATCCGCCGAGAACGTTGCCGTGCTCAACCTTGGCGGAGCCGTCTTCAGCCCGGGTGCGCTTCAAGAACTACTGCTACCCCTAGCCCGCCGGCTACGCGCGGGCGACCCACACCCGCTCGCCCTGGTTGTAATCGCCGAGGACCGCGGCGTCGCCGACTTCGTACGCATGCTCGCTGCGACGCACAGTCTTACCCTGTACATCTCCGACCGGCCAGGTCGAGTCAGTGAAGCCGAACCAGCCGGCCGCCTCACCCCCACCGAACGACAGACCCTCGACGCTCTCGCCGCCCTCGGCGGCCGAGCCACCGTCTCCACGTTCGCCCACCAGCTACAAATGCATGTCACTGCGGCAGGCAACCGGCTAAGCAACCTTGCGGACCGGGGATACCTTCAGCGCGAGCAACGCTCACGACGCCAGGGCGACGAATTCGTCGACCCCCGTCCGGAAGCTCAACAAGAAGTGACCTACGAACCCCAGCGCCACAAGTCTTAACCAATTCGGGGCTCCGACAACCCTAACTAAGCTCTCATGCGCGCCTGCTGCTTTTGATTTGGTGTCAGTCGCTGTGGAAGTCGAACTCCCCGTCCTTGGCTCCGGCGATGAAGGCTTCCCACTCGGCACGGGTGTAGAGGATCACTTGGCCGTGAGGGTGGTGGCTGTGCCGGACGGCGACCCGCCCGGTGCCGTCGAGGACTGGTCCGGCTTCGACGCAGTTGCCGCTACCGTTGCCGCTTCTGGTGCTGATACGCCACGCGACGCAGGCCAACTCGCGGGCCGTCGCCACTGTGGGTGTGATCGTCTCACTCACTGCATGTCCCTCGCCGCATCCGTGATGAACGCGAGCGCATCCTGCTGTGCCAATGCCATCCCGCGTAATAGATCGTACGCCCTGGCCAGGTGCTCAACGTCGGCTGCCTCGATGCAGATCTCGCCCGCGGGTGTCTGCACGTAGCCAACCTCGGGATAGGGATCGGGCATCTCGAAGATCTCAAAGGCGCCGTCTGGGCTGGCATGGGCGCCGGCGTCGGCTGGCAGCACCATGATCTCGATGTTTGGCTTGGTCGCCTGCGAGATCAAGTGGTTGAGCTGAGACTGCATGACGGTGGTGCCGCCGACCTTCCGGCGCAGGACGGCTTCGTCGAGGATGGCGGTGAGCTGCATTGGCTCGGCCTTGGTCAGGAGCTGTTGGCGGGTCATGCGCACCTCGACCCACCGTTGGATCTGTTCGTCCGGTGCATCGGGATCGGCGGCGCGGATGATCGTCTCGGCATAGTCGCGGGTCTGGAGCAGGCCCGGTAGCACCACGACCTGGAAGGTGTGGATGGCGCTGGCTCTGGACTCCAGCCAGATTCGATCGACCAGTGATCCAGCTACGTCGTCGACGTAGCCGTCCCACCAGCCTTTCTGGAAGACATCCTGGCTGAGACGCTTGAGGGCATCGCGGCGCTGTGGGTCGTTGATACCGCACAGGTCGAGGTAGGCCAGTACCTCGGGGACGCGGGCTGGCAGCACGCCGGACTCGAAGCGGCTGACGGTGGAGGGGTCGCGCTGGAGGTACTCGGCCACATCCTTGAGTGTCAGCCTGGCCTCTTCGCGCAGCTCTCGCAGCTGCTGGCCGAGGAGCTGTGCTCGCAAGGTAGGGCCTCGTCGAGGGGTCATGGGCGTCCTCCTGGTGCAACGTGGCGGGGGTCAGGGTAGCGGCCACGCCGCACGGATTTCGACCTTGTGCAAATTTGCTCTGCGCAATATTGCGCAGAGCCGTTCGTGCCTGCCATGCTACCGGGGCGGCACCAGCCGCACGCAGCGGTCACCGCTGAAGATCCCCACCTCCTCACCGGTGACCGCCCCTTCGCCGCCGGTGGTCTGGTTGGGCTTGGGGTGAATGCCGTTGAGCACCGAGTTGGCCGCGGTGAAGTTGGCGTTGAGGACCTGGAAGCCGAAGCTCAGGTTGCCGTCGGCACTGTCGCGGTCG
>Ga0126372_10000728_pt1 | contig 12137 bp, 12 predicted proteins | sample PanSoiMetaPlot_6_FD_92762 | JGI IMG/M metagenome (GOLD analysis project Ga0126372, IMG submission 92762) | Tropical forest soil microbial communities from Panama - MetaG Plot_6 | ecosystem: Environmental > Terrestrial > Soil > Tropical forest > Bulk soil | place: Panama | collected 2016-02-17
AGCGCTCTCATTGGGCCTCCCGCGGCGACCGGGGCGGCACCGGCGAGAAGTAGCCCAGCACGAGCATCAGGATGCCCACGCCGACGAACGACACGATCCGCTGGATGGTGCCCACGTTGGACAGGTCGATCATGAAGAGCTTGACCACGACGACGCCCATCAACACCGCCCCCGCAATCCAGGCGGCCCGCAAGCTCCGCCGAGTCGCAACGCCCATGCTGGCCAGGGCGACCAGGGACCAGAGAATGGAGAATGCGGTCTGCACGACGTCCGAGCGCATCATCGCCTCCAGGTAGAACGGTACGCCGCCCCAGTGGTGCAAGGCGCGGAGGAGCGCCGCGTTCATCCACACGAACACGAGGCCCGCGAGCACTCCGACCACGTGCGCGCGCGGAATCGTCGCGATCGGCGAGAGGCCCAGCCGATGCGACTCGACGTACCAGATCGCGATGGCCAGCAGGGCGCCGAGCTCGGCAAGATCGAGTGGGCTCAGAATCGGAACGTACGGCAGCGGAGACGGGTCCCCGTTGGTTGCGAAATTCACGAAGAGGCCCCACACGACCAGGTAGACGGCAAGGGGCGCCGCGCCGGCCGTGAGGTACGCGTCGCGATGGCGCGCGACCGGCCACGCGATCCGCATGCCGCCGAGGGCCAGCGCGGTCAGGAGCGCGCCCGGCACCAGTGCCCACGCAATGATCGGCCAGACAGCGCGCCCGGCGACGAGCTGGTTGATCCCCCAGCCGACTTCCCAGCTTCCGAGCGCGGCGAGGACCCACGTGCCCGCGGCGTGCGCCCAGTACTGATAGCGGCTTCCCGGGGTCTCGTGGCGCCGCAGGAGCAGGAAGTGCGCGGCGAACGCGAGCGGCCAGCCGACGTACCCGAGATGCGCGAGCGGATGCTTCGCCTGCGCCGCGCTCGCCCCCAGAGCGACGACCATGAGCGGCGTCACGGCTTGCGCAGGATAGCGCGCCAGCCGCCAGTCGATACGCGTGTGGAGCCAGCTGAACGCGACGCACGAGGCCGTAAGGAAAACGAGCGCGGTCTGAGTGTGATAGCGGTACGGTACGTGCCGATCGATCTCGACGAGCGCGCCGCCGACCCACCACCCGATGCCCCACGCGAAGAGGACGGCGGCGGCGATCCGCTCGGGCTCGGTGATCGCCGCGCGGTGTCGATCGAGGTACCACGCGCAGAAGAGCCCGCCGAGGGCGAGAAAGACGCAGCCGAGATACACGCTGTTCGCCACGAGCCAGCCGGTGAAGCCTGACGAATCGGCGACAAACGCAGCGGCCGCGAAGAACTGGAGCGCGATGCCGAAGATGCGCGCCGGCAAGCGCTGCTGCCGGACGCCGACCCAGACGATCGCGGCGCCCTCGAGCGCCCACGCCGCCGACGTCCAGCGCCCTTCGAGCGCCAGCGGGATGGCGAGACTGCCGAAGACGACACCCAGCGCCAGGAAAGCTTCGGCGAGCAGACGCAGGGTTTCGCCGCGCCGTCCGAAGACGATCCTGGCCAGCGTGAGATAGACCGCCGAGAGCACCAGCGCGCTCCACGCCATCGCGTACTCGAAGTCGTGCACGAGCGAGGCCTGCAGCCCGAACGTCACGAGCGGCACCCCGAAGACGAGCGTGGTGTCGACATAGCGTTCGAGGCCGGCCGCGCGGCGCCGCGCGAAGAGCATCGGGATCGCGAGGTAGAAGACGAAGAAGAGGGCGAGGAACGGCTCGGTGCTTGCGAAGTGCTCGGGTCCGTAGAACTTCACACCCCACGCCGTCCCGATCGCATAGGTGAATGCGAAGCCCACCAGATTCAGCACGCGCCACGCCTTGAACCACGCGATCGTCAGGATCGCGGCATTGAGCACGGCGTAGTAGCCGAACAGCATGACGTGGCTGCCGCCGCCCGTCGAGGCGAGGATCGGCGCGAGGAAACCGCCCGACGAGCCGAGCACGGCCAGCGCCAGCGCGTCCTGGGCGACCGCGGTCACGGCGGAGAGCGCCGCCACGGCGACGAGGAGGGCGAACGCCTGCACTGGGGACAGTAGATGGTAGAGCCTGAAGGCCGTGAAGATGACCAGATAGAGGATACCGATCCCGCCGCCCTGCAGACTGAGCGCGTAGCCGGGGCGCTGCTCGCGGAGCCGCCAGCCGAGCACGAGCAGCACGAGCGCGCCGGCGGCCACTCCGGCGAGCCGCAGCTCGATCGGCAGATCGAAGCGCTCGCTCGCGTACTTGAGCAGGAACGCGACGCCGAAGAACAGCACCACGACGCCGACCCGCACGACCGTGTTGCCGCCCGTGAGCCAGCGCCAGATGGGCCACTCCTGCAGCACCGTTCCGAATGGCGGCTCGTCAGCTGGCGGCGGTGCCGCGGCTGCGGCGGCGCGCTCGACGGCCGCGACGGGTTCGGCGGTCGCGGCGGACTCGGCGGGCGGCGCGAACGTCTGGATCGTCTCGGCGCGGGCGATGGGCGGTGCGGTCGGCACTGGCTCCGGCGTGGCCGAAGCCGTCCCCGGCGCGACGCCGGGCGCCCGCCGGTCGCCACGCTCGAGGTCCGCGAGGCGTCGATCGATCCAGTCGAGGCGGGCGGTCAGCTCGGTCAGTCGAGTTTCGAGCTCGCTCGGTGGGCGTGCCCCCGGCTCGGCCAGAAGTCGGCCGACGATCAGACCGGCCAGCGCCCCGACGACGGCGCCGATGGCCCACGTGTCGGGGTAGATCTGATAGGCGAGCAACCCGCCGATGAGCGCTCCAGGCATCCACATCATGGGAGCTCCTCCAGGGCCGCGGCAGACTTCGATGTCGCCAGTTTTCAGAATGCCCCCTCACCTGAGCGCGGCGGAAGACTATTGCGCGCCAACGACAGCTGCGAAACGGCGGCCGGAGCCGGGCGCGTGGTACGCTGAGGCTATCCCTGCGGTCGCCCGCGATTCCGTCGCGTCGAGACCCGGCGCGTTCTGAAGGGTTGCGATGAAAACGAGGTACCTATTTATCGTCGCGCGGCGTGTTCCGACGACGTATGCCACGATGCGGGACACCTGCAGCCGCTACGACGATATCGAAGTCATACTCGACCGACGCCACGGCCAGCGGCGCCGGCTGACCCTGCCCACTGCGGCCGATCGTCGCGTGCACGAGCGACGAAGCCGCAAGATCGACCTCGTGCTCAAACAGCTCGGGTGGGTCGTCGTGACCCAGCCCGCTGAGTCCGGCGGGGGCGAATCCGCGAACTAGCGGGGCCGTGGTACCCTCGCCGGGCCCTACGTGCCGCAGCTCGCTGTGGAGCTCCGGCCGGCTGTGCCATCAAGGAGAATGGGGTACCGCCTATGAAAAGAGGCCTGTTGGTTCTTGCGCTCGGCTGTCTTCTCACCGGCTGCGGCAAGCACTACTGGGAAGCGCCGGGGCGCGGCGTCGCGGAGTTCGAGACCGACAGTGGCCAGTGTCTGCAGGAGGCGAAGACCAAGTACGACATCTCCGAGCGAGTCTATCGCGGCTGTATGCGAGCTCGTGGCTGGGCGCGCATTCAGACGACCGATCCGACGGACCGCCAGTTCAGAGGCCCTGAGGAGGAGGAGGAGTTTTACTCGCCGCCCAATCCGCTGGGCGAGCGCGGCATCTCCGGCCGCAGTCGAGCCGACGATCCGGCGTGCACGGGGCCGAGGGCCGCGCGGCCGTCACACTGTCCACGGTGAGGTAGATTGACGCTCTCGGCTCGCTCTTTGGCGGCCGGTGCGTGCGTTTCTGCGTCGCGGCGTCCGCTAAGTTGAGCACCGGAGGTACTTCTCATAGAAGCGAGAGCGCGAGCCCTTTTGACCGCACTCGTTATCGGGTTGGTCTCCATGTCGAGTAGCCCGCTCCCCGCCGAAACGCAGCAGCCCAAGCGCGGAATTACGCTCGACGACTACATGAGAATGGACCGTCACGGTCAGACGATGTACATGGTCGGCCTGATCGAGGGCTTCATGACCGAGGCCACACTCGCCCGGCTGGCACTTGCCAAGAATCAGGGTCGGCCCGACGGAGAAATCGAGGCAGAGATCTTCGCCTGTCGATGGGACAGTTATGGGTCGATTCAGGCCCACATAGAAGCGGCGCTCCACCGTGTGCCCCGCGAAGAGTGGCCGATGACGCGTGTCTCCCTCGAGAGCATGGCCCCCCTTGCCGAACGGTTCAATGCCGGATGCCCGTGGGGCAAGAAGTGATCGCCCCCGCCTGACGCCGCGCGAGCCGGCGGCGGGACTGAATCAGCGCAACTTCCGATTCGTTGTTCTAGTTGATCGCGAACGCGATAACTCGGTACGTCCCGGTGTCGGTCTGGTCGGCGGTACTGCCGGCGCTCCGGACCCGGACCGCGACGGCATAGTTCGGGTTTGACGTGCTCGGCGTCCAGGCAAACGTGTTGCTGGCGGACCAGTCCTGCAGCACAGTCCAGGTCGCACCGTCCCAGAGCCACCACTTGAATTGATAGGGCGCCGTGCCCCCCGCTGCGATTGCGGTGAGCGCGACGGTCGTGCCCGGCATCGGCGACGCCGACTCCGCCGTCAGTCCCGTCAAGATCGGCTCCTGAATCGCGGACGAGCCCGCGCCGTTTGCCCAGTTGCTTGCGATACCGCCGACCAACCCGCCGGCCGCCCCACCGCTCCGTGCGACGGCACTTGCCACGGACGAGCAGCCGCTCTCGATGTCGCTCGAATCCATCGCTGTCACCGCAACGAAATATCGCGTACCGATCGAGAGTCCCGTCAGCGTGTACGTCAAGGTGTCGTTGCTCTGCGGGCTGGAGGTCGGCGATGCGATCTGCACAAACGCCGATCCCGGACACGGCGTGCCCGCATTGCCGTAATAGAGACGATAGGAAGCCAGATCCGTCAGAGGGCTTCCGTCGGTATTCATGGTAGGAGCACTCCACGACGCCTCAAGAACTCCCGGCGTGCCCGAGGGCGGGGCCGGGGGAGTGTTCGCAGGCGGATTCGAGGACGTGCTCGAGGCCGCGGCCGACGAAGACGCCGGAGCCGAGCCAGAGTCCGAGTGCGATGAGCCTCCACCTTCGTCGCACCCGCTCGCGAGAAGCAGAGCGCCCAGCGCCAGACAGAAACTCAGTCGTCGTCGTATCGTCATGAGCGTACTCATGGCCACCTATCGGGTATTCGCTCGGGTCAGAGCGTCGGGGTTCTTATTGAACTGGATCGGCTGACGAGGACTGGTTACCTCAGGGTCGCCGGATTTTCAAGCCCCTATTCTCGAGCTCACCGCTGAGCACCATGAGCTTGCACGCTGCGACCGCGATTTCCGACACTTGCCGGCGGGGCGAGTGCCTCACCATTGTTCGCGCAACCACCACCCGGCCCGTGGCGCACTCAGAGTTCGGGGGCTGGTTCGATGGGACACGCCCGCGGCGGTGGCTATTGCCCGGTCTTCAGAGGGCGACGTGGCTGCTGCAGGTCTCGCGAAGACGCCACAGCCCTTACAGCGAACGATACTGCGCTCGGCACAATTTCTTCAGGTGACAGGGACAGTGCTGGGGGAGTACTCTCGCGTTCCGCCTAGAACCGAAAGGTTTGAGGCTTCCGGAAACTCTTCGGACTACTAGATGCCTGTGCGGGCATCCACTTCTGAGGTTTGATCATGCATATTCGCGTTGGTGTCGTGATCGCGTTGGCTCTCGCGCTCGCGTGGTCGGCCGATGCGCAGCAGAAAAGCGCCGGGCGCGAACCTTTTCGAATCGGTCCCGATGACGTTCTGCGAATTTCCGTGTGGAAGAACGACGCCATGAGCGGCCCCGCATTGGTAAGACCGGACGGCATGATTACCTTGCCCCTGGTGAATGACGTGCAGGCCGAGGGTCTGACGCCTCTCGAGCTGCGTAACGTCCTAGCCGAGAAACTCAAGGAGTTCATCCCGAACCCGGAAGTCTCCGTGATCGTGACCGATATCCGAAGTCTCAGGATCTCAGTCATGGGCGAGGTCACGCGCCCGGGCCGTTTCGAGCTGAGGACCCGGGTGACGGTGCTGGAGGCTCTCGCCATGGCCGGCGGGTTCACGCAATTCGCGGCGCGCTCGAAGATCGTCATCCAGCGTCCTGAAGGCTCCACGATGAAGCTGATCCCGTTCAACTACGACAGAGTCGCCGCCGGGCAGCAGGAGAACTTCTTTCTCCACGGGGGCGACATCGTCCTCGTGCCGTAGCAGGCACGGAACCGCGGAGGAACTGAGCAATGACCGATGAAATTCGCAGAGGTGAAAGCGTCGCGAAGTTGGTCGGAATCTGGGAACGGCGGAAGTGGGTAGCTATTCTCGGCTTCGCCGCCGTGTTTGCGATCTCCGCGACCGCGACGTTCGTACTCCCGAAAATCTACCAATCCGTCGCCACCGTGAGCATCGTCGGTCAGCAGATCCCGCCAGACGTCGCCAAGCCCCCGGTCTCCGGCTCCCCCGACGCCCGTCTGCAGACGCTCAGCCAAGAGATCCTCAGCCGATCCCGGCTCGACGACCTCATCCGCCAGTTTGACCTTTATCCGAAGGGCCGAACGAAGCTCTCCGCCGACGCGCTGGTCGAACGCGTGCGGCACGACATCGAGGTGAAGCCGATCGGATTCGATCGAACCGGCATGACTGCCTTTACCGTCAAATACCACGGGCCAGACGCCGAGACGGTGGCGACGGTAGCCAACACGTTGGCCTCCTACTACGTCGACGAATATACAAAGGTCCGTGAGCGTCAGGCGAAAGGCGTGACCGAGTTCGTCCGCGCGCAACTCGCCGACGTCAAGACCACGCTCGAGCAGCAAGAGCGCAAAATTAGTGAGTTCAAGCGGCAATACCACGACGAACTCCCCGCAGAGATGGAATCGAACCGCCAGCAGCTCGAACGCATCACCAATCAGCTCCGCGTCAACCGGGAGAGCCAGATCCGGACCCGGAATCAGATCGAATCCGTGAAGAGCATCCAGACGATCCCGATGGTCCCGGCGCCGCCAACGCGACCAGGATCCGCCGTCCCCGCGCCATCGAGCCCTGAAACTGCTCAGCTCAATAAGCTGAAGCAGGAACTCGACAAGCTCAGGCAGGAACTCGATGTCCTTCTCGCTCAATACACGGACCGCCATCCCGACGTCATCCATAAGAGACGTGAGATCGGGGCTCTCGAACGCAAGATCGCGGACTTGGAACGCACGATTGCGGAGCGCCCGACGATGCCGGTCCCGCTCAAGGAGCCGGTGGTCCCGAGCCCCAACTCGGAAGCCATGCGGTTAGAGCAAGTCCTTGCAGAGTTGAAGGCAGAGCTGAACTCCTTGATGGAAGCGGAAGCCAAACTCGCAGCGGAAAGCGCAAAATATCAGGCGAGAGTCAACAGCACGCCGAGGCGAGACGTGGAGCTGCAAGCGCTGTCTCGTGACTACGACTCTACGCGCGAGCTGTATCGCACCTTACTAAAGCGATACCAGGAAGCCCAGCTCGCCGAAAGCCTCGAGCGGGGCCAGAAGAGCGAGCAGTTCCGCATCACCGATCGGGCGGTACCGGCAACATCGCCGTCAGCGCCCAACCGTTCCCGCCTTCTTCTTATGAGTCTGGCGCTGTCGGCTGGGCTCGCGGTTGCCCTCGTGCTCCTCGCTGAGCAGCTCGACACCTCCGTTCACACCATCGACGAGCTTCGGGCCGTGACGACCTTCCCGGTGCTGGGCGCCATTCCGCGGATCGTGACCGAGGCCGACGCACGCCGGAGATGGCGGCGAGTCTCATTCGCCACGGTCGGCGCCATCTGTGGACTCGTACTGCTCGTCGGCTCGACGTATTACCTGACCGCGGGGAACGAGGAGCTGCTCCGCATCTTGTCCTGGCGATTCTGAAAGAAAGGCCGCGGTCTCCTGCAGGTCTTCGGCGTTGTCTATGATTGACCAGCGCGCCCGGCTTCATATGGCGGCAGTCGGCTGCGCCGTTGCCACAGGTGTTCTAGGCGGGTGCGCATTTCATGCAGTGCCATTCACAGAGCCCGTGGTCGGCCACGCGATGGTGTGGGAGGAGCCGAGCACGGCCTTCCCAAACGTCGAGCGATTTGCGCTCCTCGGCTTCATTGGAGACGGTTCCGAGCCGGCCTGCCGCCGCATACGCGAGGAGTTCATCGCAAGGGCAACGGAGCTATTCTCCCGGCGAGCCGGGATCACAACGGCCGATGCTCGCGCGACGCTCCAGAAGGAAGCACCAAACTGCGCGCCAGTCATTCTGCGACCAGCATCGCCAACGACGGCCAATTTCGTGGTCGCGCTCGGTCGTCGCGCACTGTTCACCGAGGTGCTCGGCTGGCGAACGGAGTCGTCGTGTCGGGATGGGCTGGTGAAAATGGATCTCGTCCAACTCCAGTGCGTGCCCGCATTCGTCATACAAGTTCCGTCGCGCGCAGCGTGAAGCGGGCGAAGGCCACCGCGTGGGAGCGCACGCGCCGCGCGCGGTCAGATCGGTCGTCCGGTCTATTCCCGCGCCACCGAACGTTTTTCGCGCTCGAGAGCAAGATCCGCTGGACAACGTGCGCTAGTCTCTGCGGGATCTGATCAGCTCCTGGCGTCCAGCGCCGAAAATCGTAGGGGCGGTTCGGCGCGCGAACCTACACTGGTTTCATGACGTCTCGCGACGCAGTCCGGACCCTTTCGCTCGCGCTGGCCGTCGCGGTTGTCGCGGGGTCACTCGGCGTCCTCAGCGCGCGGGCGCAAGGGCCTGCCGCGCCGGATACGAGCGCCTCCGACCTGCACGCCGACACGCAGCGCATCGCGCGGCTCTTCTACGCCGGACAACACGAGGCGGTGGTGCGCACCGCGAGTCCCCTCCTGGCGCGCTATGGCGTCACGTCGGCGTCCCTGCCAATCGCGCTCTTCGAAGCGGAGAGCCAGCTGCAGCTGGGACGACGCGACGAAGCGGCGGGCGGGTACGAGCGCACACTTCCGGTGATCGCGACGCTCAACAATGTAGAGCAGCGCGACTTCGCCATCGTGTTCTTCCGGCTCGCGCTGCTGGCCCGTGAGAAGCGACAGCTGGACCAGGCGCTGGCGAGGACCGAAGCGGGGCTGCGGCTGGAGCCGCAGAACACGTGGGGCCAGATTTTCCTGGGGGAGCTCTTCAACGAACGCGGTGACCGAGCGCGTGCGGTCAGCCACTTCAAGGACGTCGCGGCCGCGGCGTTTCCCACGAACGAGGAGCGTGCGGTACTGGCGATCAAGATCGATCGGCTGACGACCGGCAAGGTCGGCAGCTCGGTCCAACCGCCCGACGTGCGTGGCGCGCGCGTGCACGAGGGTCTCTCCATCGGGCTCGTGCCGCTGCAGGATCTGCCCAAGGAGGTCGTCCTCGCCGACGTGTGCGTCGCGCTCGAGGTGGCGTGGCGCCTCCACTGCGAGGTCCTGCCGTCCATCGCAATTCCCGACGCCGACGTCTTCGTGGTCGACCGCGGCCAGTACGATGCCGACAGGCTTCTGAACGAGCTGGGCAGGCGCGGCGCAACCATGCTTCGCCCGGGGCGCTACCTCATGGCGGTGGCCGGGCGCGACCTCTTCGGCCCGAGGACGAACTACGTCTTCTCGTGGCAGACTCGCGGCGGCGAGTCCGGCATCGGCGTGATCTCCGCCTACCGATTCGGGGCGGCGCTCGACGAGTTCTACGAGAAGGGCCCGGTGCTGATGCGACGCGTGACCATCCAGGCCATCTCGACCTCTGCGTCGATGCTCGGATTCACTCGGCCGACGAACCCCGAATGCCCGACGGCATACCCCAACGACTTCCACGAGTTCCAGCAAAAGCGGGCGCGGCTCTGCGGAAGCGACGAGCAACAGCGCGATACGCTCCTTCGGGCGCGCGGCGGAACGGCGAAAGCCTTCAGCGAGGCGCAGCGTCGCGAGATCGACCGGGTGTATCGCGTACTATCTGCAGTGAGCCGGATACGCGCGTCTTGCGGATACCACCCCGAAGCGAAGACTGATCCCGACGAGCTACCGCGTACCGACCTCGATAGGAGTGGCTGGTATCTGGAGCCGGCGGCGGGACTTGAACCCGCGACCTGCTGATTACGAATCAGCTGCTCTGCCACTGAGCTACACCGGCATCCGTCAGCATCCTACACTACTTACACATCGCTCGCCCCCACTGCTACGTTAAGTTCGAGATTGCCAATGAAGACCGATTCGCAGCTCTTGAACGCGCCGTCCAAGCAATTATCAACGAAGCCGCATCCGGAGCACGGCGCTCCGTTGACGAATGGAAGACGTTCTTCGACGAATCAGCACTCAACATGTTCTGGTGGCCATCTGAAGAAGAACGCAAAGAGTGGGAGAAAGTCTGGTTTGGAACTCCTCATCAAGAAAGACGCAAGATTCCACCCACACGCTGGGACTTCGGTTCGTTGATCGAGACGCTACTCACTAATGAATGGGTGATTGTTGGCATCCGGAGACTGAGCGCCGCCGAGGCGGTCATCGAATTCGATCCGCAAGCGTATCCATTTGGCGGGACTAATTGTCTTGCTGCATTAGCGGAAGCCTTTGGTCACCGCGTCATCGAGCGCAACGATGGCACTGGAGTCGAGCCGTACGAACCAGTGAAGGAGTATTGGCAACCTTCTAAATCGAAGCGCCCTTGGTGGAAGCTATGGCGATGATCGCTAACCCCTCGGTCAACCGGACCGCCGGCAAGCTGCGCTTGCCGGTTCCCTACGGCCTGCGGCCTCCGGCGGCCGGTTACCTCGAACGTTAGGCGCAGTGGCATGCCGAATCGTGCTAGACGCAGCGTGCTGATCGGAGTCGCTTCCCTCGCTCTGGGGGCAGTGGGATTCGGCGTGTCGGAGACACTGGAGGTCTTCGCGCCGTGTCGGGTGATGTACCGCCACCGCAACCCGGTACAAGACTCCCCTGCCTGCCGGATGTTTTCGACGATAGGTAATGTCTCGGTCGCCATGGTCGTGATCTCGCTTCTTCTGTTCGGTCTCGCTGTCGTCCAGCGGATGCTTCCGAGTCGCTACCAACGCGATGCAGTTCCAAAGACCACTCGAATCGGCGGAGGCTAGAAGTGTTGTGCGGCGCGCCTAACAAGCGATTGCAGCGGGCGGTCAAGCGTGAGAAGCCGGGTCACAGACGGCATCGCTCCGCCGCTGAACCGCAGCGTTAGCTAGCAATGACAGTTCGTGAGCGACATTCGAGCCCTGACAATGGGTCTCTCGTTCTTATCGTGGACGACGATGGTGGAGACATCGCAGTCGCGTTTGACGGCTACGAGTGGCACACCCACGGAGACGCTCTCGTCGGTTCCTTCGGAGCGACGCAGGAGGAGGCGGTTGCCACGTTTGTCGAACAGGTTCTTTCGGACCGGCTGGTGATAGCCGTCTGCAGTCGCGACGGAGCTGTGCACGATGTGCGTGTAACCGATGACCCGGCGGCGGAGCATAGATATGCATCGGCGCGCGAGCACATATTGTTGCGATATTGGAGCGGACGTGAGTGGCATTCTAGCTAACAAGGCCATGGAGCTGACTGCGCTGCGCGCCGCAGCTCATAGCCAACGTTAGCCAGACATGCGGCCGGGCGACGCACTAAGGGCATCGATTGAGCAGTACCTGAGCGGCTCGCTTCCACTCCATGACTTTTGGAGGACGTTCAACTTTGGTTTTGCCGATGCCGCTGCGGGAGCGTTCTCGGATGAGGAAGAGGTATTCTTCGCCGAGGTGGACGATGAACTTCACCACGCCGATAACCAGACTCGCCCAGACCCCGCGCTCCGCCCAGAGCCGGAATTTCGCGCGTGGCTGAAGGAGGCGTATGCGCGGTTTCAAGCGGCTGGCTAACATCAGGCTGCAGCGGATCGGGGCTCGCGATGCTCGCCCCGACCGCTGAGCCAGAACGTTAGCCGACTTCATAGACGAGGTTACGCAGATGACCGAAGAGGAATTCCGGCTGAAGGTAACGATTAATCAGAAGGGGGGAGTGCACATTCATGGCAACCGGGTCGGGCGCAAAGACCTTGCCAACACCTGCGCGGCGCTAAGTGCCCTGTCCGATGAAGAAGCGAAGATCCCGGCGAATCATGTCATCTCCGCCGACTGGATGAACTCCGCTGACGACGGATCAATCCCGATGATGGTCTGCCTGATACTAGAGCCGTGACGAT
>Ga0126372_10000730_pt1 | contig 12133 bp, 8 predicted proteins | sample PanSoiMetaPlot_6_FD_92762 | JGI IMG/M metagenome (GOLD analysis project Ga0126372, IMG submission 92762) | Tropical forest soil microbial communities from Panama - MetaG Plot_6 | ecosystem: Environmental > Terrestrial > Soil > Tropical forest > Bulk soil | place: Panama | collected 2016-02-17
GCAACGGGGCGACCGCTCGAGATTCATGTGAGGGATCGAACACTCGGCAAGTATTGTTTCCGTGACCTGCCCCTTTGCTTTCGTTCAGGTGAGAACACAGCAAAGCTCCGAATGCCCGTAATTCACCACTCTGTAAGCGGTGTCTATTCCACCGAGGTACTGCTTTTTCGATCAGACCGGGAATTCTGGAGTTCGATCAGGCGGCATCCGTCCGGTCGGAGTGTGTTTCTATGCCCTCTGCACCCTCAGGTTTGCAAGGGTAACAAACGAAAATGCAGCTCCGGGTCCATCATTGGCTATCGCCCACAAGCGTCTATGATGAGCCTCGATAATGGACTGGCTCACATGCAACCCGATTCCCCATCGATTCGACATCAGCGGTTCAAAACTTCACGGCCGATCACCACTAATGCGATGCATCATCCAATGCGTGTGCTCCTTGCGGAACCAGGCACTGACAAAATCGGGCCTCTCTTAGTCCGAAGAACCGTCCAACGGCGACGAATTTTCCTTCATCTTTGCACCTAGAGTCACCTCTGAACCCTGTCCCCAATACTTCGCTGGGTGATTCTGGAGAAATGATCTGATCACTCGTGTCTCCTGGTTTGCGATTGTTACCTCGGCAGCAAACTGCCTGCTCGAAACGGCACGACCGGTGCGAAAACACTGGCAGTTCGAGGATCTGTGACCTGGCATCCCCGACGGGATTCGAACTCGTAAAAGATTATCCCAGATCGGTTGCGGATATGCCGGAACTCCCCACTGCGTCGGCGGCCGAGCGGGGCTCGAACCCGAACGCGATGATGCTCCGTTCCGCAATAAGGCTGCGTAGCGACTTCTCATCCGCATAATCAAGAACCAGTAGTTCGGGGAATCGTATGTGCTAGAGGCTCGAATGATCGCGTCCTGAAGTTTAGGAAAATTCACAAACGATTTCATAGCGGCATGTCCATCCCCGGCGATCAACGATGCCTTTGCTGCGCGACCCGACGGCAATTACGATTAAGCCAGATGCGCGGTACAAAACCATGATGAAGCTATCGACCGTACCAAAGGAGGAGTTGGGCATCGCCGTGCGATGTCCAACAACCAGAGGCCGAGAGGGCGGGGATGAATCTGTTGGACGATGGCGTTAACCGGTAACTTTGTCCAATAGCGTTCGACCCATTCGTTATGTCTCAATCAATGAGCATCGCAGGAATAAGCATGAGGACTTTAACAGCGCCATCGCCTCGTGCCCAACTCAGAGCCACGAAAGGTCGCATGCTCGACAAATGCGCAAATCAGAACTGCTCGAACACATTCCGATATCTCAGCGACGGAAAGCTCTATTTGATTGACGGCGGCTGGACAGTCGCGAACCGAAACCGTTCGGTGAGACGCGCCAGCGAATCGAGGCCGCCTAAGTACGCATGGTTGTGCTCTTCGTGCTGCCGCCACTTGGCGATTCGATTTGATCAAGAAGTTGGAGTGGTGTTAGTTCCTAAGAGTGAACGACTCGAGAATAAAGAGTTTGGATAGCCCCAAGCTAGAGTTCCAGGTGCGCTACCGGTCTCGGTCGGTGAGAGCGGCTTGGACAAAATTATCAAACAATACCATCGTCTAATAGATTCCTTTTCCGTTTTCTGGCTAAATCACGACTTGTTTGCCATTTCCCAGGAATGGTGTGCCAAGGCCGCGGATTTAGGCGAGGCTGAGAGTTCGAACCAAGAAATGATGTTATTTGAACGCTTATTCGGGTCAATGTTCCCAGGAGCGACGCCATGCAGCTGAATCTCAGCACGCTACCCAAACGTTATCTTCTGGGCGGAGGTGCATTCCTCTTGCTCATACTGGGTCTCATCATTGGAGCGGTTCATCCATACAAGCACGCTTCGGGATCTACACCCCCAGCGCTGCCAGATGTTGAGGTGCTGCAGGTTCAGCAAGAAGATATCCCAATCTACGGGGAGTGGATCGGAACCCTGGATGGCTTGGTCAACGCCGATGTCAGGGCACAGGTCACAGGTTACCTGTTGAAACAGGGTTATGAAGAGGGCAGGTTCGTCAAACAAGGCCAGCTTTTGTTTCAGATTGATCCCCGCCCTTTCCAGGCAGCACTCGACCAGGTTCAAGGGCAGTTGGCTCAGGCGAGAGCAAGCCTAGCCAATGCACAGGCGGTGCAACGCCGTACGGAGCTCGACGTGGAGCGATACACGCCGCTCGTAAAGGAACAAGCCGCCAGCCAGCAGGACCTCGACAATTCAGTCCAAAACAATCTCGCCGCGCTGGCGAATATCGAAACAGCGAAAGCGCAGATCAAGACCTACGAGGCATCAGTCGAAACCGCTAAGATCAATCTCGAATTCACCCGTTTGGTTGCGCCAATCGATGGCGTTGCCGGTCAGGCACAGCTCCAGGTGGGCGCTTTGGTTAGCCCGGGCAGCGGTGTGGTCACGTCGGTCTCAACCCTGGATCCGATCAAAGCATATTTCACCGTCAGTGAAGCTCAATATCTCGAATGGCGCAAACGCTTTCCGACAGAGATCAGTCGGTGGGAGGCTGATAAGAAATTGCGCCTTCAACTCATTCTGGCAGATGGTTCAACCTACCCACACGAGGGGACCTTCTATTTTTCTGACCGACAGATTAATGAGGCCACCGGCGCAATTCGACTCGCCGGGCTTTTTCCCAATCCGAACAATATTCTGAAGCCTGGTGGTTACGCCAAAGTTCGTGCCGTAATCCAGACACAAGAGCGAGCTCTGCTGATTCCTCAGCGCGCAGTCTCCGAATTGCAGGGCGGTTATCAAGTGGCAGTCCTTGATTCCGACAACAAGGTGATCATTCGGCCGGTCACGGTCGGACCTCAGGTGGATCGGCGTTGGGTGATCGCAAGTGGGCTCAATCCGGGTGACCGGGTTGTTGCCGAAGGAGTTCAGAAAGTGCGCACTGGGCTCCGTGTCAATCCGAAACCCTTCACCGCAGAAGCGATGAGCAGGTGATGCCATGTCAAAGTTCTTCATCAATCGGCCTATCGTCGCGATCGTGATCTCGATCGTTCTGGTGCTGGTGGGCTCTCTGACTGTTCTCAACCTGCCTATCGCGCAATTTCCCAACATCGCTCCGCCGGAAATCCAAATTCTTGCCACCTATGTCGGAGCCGATGCTCAGACCCTGGAACAGGCCGTTGCCACTCCGCTTGAACAACAGATGAACGGCGTGGACAACATGAATTACATGTACTCGCTGAACGCGACGGGAAACTCGACCACTAGTTTGATCGTCAACTTTGATCAGAAGACCGATCCAAATACGGATTTCATCTTGGCGCAATCGCGAGAAACGCAGGCGGCCTCTCAGCTTCCCTCCGAGGTTACCAATTACGGAATCACAGTTCGAAAATCGGTGACCGCTCCCTTGCTCTTGATTGCGGTCTACTCACCGCATGGAACGTACGACGCAACTTTTCTAGCGAACTACGCATATATCAACCTCGCAGATCCGGTCTTGCGATCGCCGGGCATTGGCAATGTGCAGGTGTTCGGTGCCGGTCAATATGCGATGCGGTTGTGGGTGAAGCCCGACGCTTTGGCTAAGCTTGGCATCACAGTTCCGCAAATCGTTAGCGCCATTCAAGCACAAAATACCGTAAACCCCGCCGGTAAGGCTGGCGGTGAGCCCTCACCGAATGGACAGGAATTCACATACACCGTCCTGGCGCAGGGGCGGCTCGTTTCACCTGAGCAATTCGGTCAGATCGTACTTCGGGAAACACCCGATGGAGGCATCGTCAGGATTAAAGATGTGGCACGCATTGAACTTGGCGCGCAGGACTACAGCGTCGCTGGACGCTATAACGGAAAGCCGAGTGCCGTGATTGCTGCCTATCAGCTGCCAGGATCAAACGCAGTGGATGCAGCGAATGGCATCAAGAAATTGATGGCGCAATTGAAAGAACGATTTCCACAAGACATGGACTTCGTGGTCTCCTTGGACACGACCCGCGCTGTGACGCAGGGAATCAAGGAAATAGTTAATACTCTACTGATTGCTCTTATCCTCGTAATCTTCGTCGTCTATCTTTTTCTGCAGGGCTGGCGCGCGACTTTAATCCCACTGCTCGCGGTCCCTGTGTCGTTAGTTGGAACATTTGTTCTCTTCCCACTGTTCGGTTTTTCGATCAACACACTATCTCTTTTCGGCCTGGTACTGGCAATCGGCCTGGTGGTCGACGATGCGATCGTTGTGGTGGAGGGAGTCGAACGCCACATTGAAGAAGGACTGACACCCAAGAACGCTGCCTTGAAGGCGATGGAAGAACTCTCTGGGCCTGTTGTTGGAATTGCTCTTGTCCTGTCAGCAGTGTTCGTACCGACTGCGTTTATTCCGGGCATCACGGGACGCCTTTATCAGCAGTTCGCGGTTACTATCGCGATATCCGTTCTGTTGTCGGCTTTTAACGCGCTTACTCTCAGCCCTGCGCTGGCCGCGCTCCTGCTGCGTCCACGGCAACCGAGCCACGGATTATTACGAAGATTTTTTGACTGGTTCAACCGCATGTTCGAGCGGGCCACCGATGGTTACGTTCATTGGAGTGGAGTGCTGGTACAGAAGAGCGTTGTCGTTGTGGTGTTTCTTCTGATTTTTGGTATTGCTGCTGGATTTTTTGCCCAGCGAGTGCCGTCGAGTTTCCTGCCCGAAGAAGACCAGGGTTATGCCTATGTGTCCGTTCAACTTCCGAATGGGGCATCGCTGGAACGTACAAAGGCAGTTGTAGAAGACGTGGAAAAAACCATTATGAACACGCCGGGAGTCCAAGACTCGACGTGTTTTGTGGGCTTCAGTCTGCTGAGCTTCGTTCGTACGACTTATAACGCCACGTTTTTCGTGAACTTCAAGCACTGGGACGAACGCACCACCAGGGCTCAGCAATTCGAGTCACTGAAAGCCAACCTGAATCGCCAATTCAGCAAACTGCCTCGGGCGGTTGTCTTCGGTTTTGCTCCGCCGGCCATCCCGGGTGTCGGTACCGCCGGGGGATTCACATTTCTGCTCGAAGACCGCTCCGGCTCCGATGTTCAGTTCCTGGCCAAGAATCTCAATACGTTCCTTGAAACCGCCCGGAAGCGGCCTGAGATTGGCAGCATTAATACGACGTTTCTGCCCGCTGTCCCACAGAAATTCATCGATGTCAACCGAGACAAGGTCTTAAAACAGGGCGTCAATCTGACCGATGTCTATCGAACGATTCAGGCCTTCATGGGCGGGTATTTCATCAACTACTTCAATCGCTTTGGCCGTCAGTGGCAGGTCTACATTGAAGCCGAGGCACAGGACCGGGCCGACGTTAATAACGTAGGCAGGTTCTATGTGCTCAACAACAGGGGAGAAAGCGTACCTTTATCAACGCTCACGACAATCAACTCACGCGTCGGGCCGGAGTTCACTCAGCGTTTCAATGAATACCGATCGGCTCAAGTTAATGGCAGTGCGGCACCGGGATACAGCGCAGACCAAGCTACCGCTGCTCTCGAAGAGGTTTTTAGACAAACCATGCCGCGAGAAATGGGCTTTGATTACTCCGGGATATCGTATCAGGAACAGAAGGCCCGGCAGGGCGTTCCGCCAGCGGTCATATTCGGTCTTTCGCTTCTGTTTGTGTTCCTGATTCTAGCGGCCCTCTACGAAAGCTGGTCTCTGCCCTTCAGCGTCTTGCTTAGCACACCGGTAGCGGTGTTTGGAGCGTTCGCCATACTGTGGCTGCGGCGGGTTGTGCTCGGATATTTTCTCCCGCCTTATCTTGTGCAAATCGAGAGCGACGTTTTTTCGCAAATTGGGCTGGTGATGCTAATTGGCCTAGCGGCCAAGAATGCCATTCTGATCGTCGAGTTTGCCAAAGATGCGTATGAGAAAGGCTCACCGTTAGTGGATGCGGCCCTTCAAGGCGCTCGGCTACGACTGAGACCAATCTTGATGACGAGTTTCGCTTTTATTCTCGGTTGCGTTCCGTTGTGGACGGCGACGGGGGCCGGTGCTGTTGCCCGCCAGATCATGGGTACCACTGTAATTGGTGGGATGATCGCTGCAAGCGCGATCGGAATCTTCTTTGTGCCGGCGATCTTCTACATGGTCGAAAAGTGGTCTGCCGCAGGCAAGGAACCTGATGCCGGAATATTGCCGGCTGCGCCTTCCCCAGCTGCGGGAGACTAAAGACCCGGTACCGACGGGCAGACTTGTGGAGTTACAGACTATGAAGATTGTCACATTGTTTAGTACCGTTTTGATTTCCGGCCTGCTTGTCGGTTGCGCCGTGGGCCCGAAGTATCATCGCCCCGCCGTGCAAACTCCGACAGCGTTCCGTGACGTCGCACCTGATTCTCAGCAACAGGCTCAAGGGGCTTCTTACGCAGACCTTCCCTGGTGGCAGGTCTTTCAGGATCCGAAGCTGCAGGATCTCATTCGCACGGCGCTCAAACAAAACTACGACTTGCAGTTGGCGGCGGAGCGAATCGATGCTGCGCGCGCCGAGTTGGCAATTACGCGTTCACGATTGTTTCCTCAAGCCTCCGCAAACGCTGATTTCAACGGCGGCAAAGAGAATATTATTCAATCCAAGTACAACTTTCTGACCCTTGTTGGAGATGCGGCGTTTCAGCTGGATTTGTTTGGGCGGTTGCGTCGAGCCACGGAAGCCGCGGTCGCAGAACTCCTGGCCACCGAGGATGCGCGGCAAACCGTAATCCTGACTCTTGTCAGCGACGTTGCCAGCGACTACTTTACACTCCTCCAATTGGACCTACAGCTCCAGATCACTCACGAGACGGTCAAAACACAGACCGATTCGGTCAAGTTGACCCAACTCCGGGTGGCGCGCGGCGTGGCCACAAAACTTGACGTGCTCCAGGCCCAGCAAGTCCTCGACACGGCGAATACCCAAATACCCGACCTCGAACGCGAAATTGCTCAGGAAGAAAACGCCATCAGCATCTTGCTCGGAAATTATCCGCAGGACGTTGCCCGAGGACTTCCTCTCGTCGAGCAACCTTTACCTCCCGAGGTTCCACCCGGTCTCCCGTCTTCTATCATTCAGCGCCGTCCTGATATTCGCGAGGCTGAGCAAGTTCTGGTGGCGTCGAACGCCGAGATTGGGGTGGCCAAGGCTGAGTTTTTTCCGCAAATCGCTTTGACTGGATCGGGCGGGGGATCCTTTGGACGAAGCAGCGTCTTCTCAAGCTTGATGGCTTCGCAGATCGGCATCTGGTCTTACGGCGCACATGTAAGCCAGCCGATTTTTACAGGCGGGGCGCTTCGCGGGAATCTTCGACTGGCTAAATCTGAAAGCCAGCAAGCTCTCATTGCATACCGGCAAACGATCCAGCGTGCTTTCGGAGATGTTTCCGACGCGCTGATCGGGTATGAGAAGTTCCACGAAGTGCGCCTCCGCCAGCAGGACTCGGTTTCGGACCTAGAAGAGACGGTTCGCATCTCTACGCTTCGTTACAAGGGAGGCACCACGACCTACCTTGAGGTCTTGGATGGGCAACGGTCACTCTATGGAGCTCAATTAACCCTCGCTTCAGCCCGCGGGGACGAGTACAGGAGCCTCGTTCAACTCTATAAGGCTCTCGGCGGGGGCTGGCAACAATAGGAGAAACTCGTGGGCGACGCGGTCAGAGTCTTCCTTCTCACGCTGAGTGCGCTCTTTCCCATAGTCGACCCGCTTGCCGGAAGCCCGATTTTCTTGGCGACAACTCAGGGATATTCACCTCGAGCCCGGAGGACTCTCGCCTGGCGGGTTGCGTTGAATAGTCTGATTCTATTGGTTGCCTCTTATTTTTTAGGCGCCCAGGTACTTAACTTCTTTGGTGTATCGCTTCCTGTCGTGCAGGTCGGCGGAGGATTGGTAGTCGCCTCGATGGGTTGGGGAATGCTGCTGGAAAAGGATGACACCTACGAGACTGATCGCCAGAGTGTCCGCTGCTCGGACGCTCTTCACAGCGCCTTTTATCCATTGACGCTGCCGTTGACCGTTGGGCCAGGATCGATCTCCGTCGCGGTTACTCTCGGTGCAAACTCGACTCGCCACTATGGGTTTCATATAGCGATCATCCTTGCGGCGCTCATCGCCATGGCAGCGGTTGCGGTTAGCATTTTGCTCTGTTACGGCTTAGCCGACCAACTCGCTCGTGCGCTCGGTAAGACAGGAATGATCGTGATCGTAAGGCTTTCGTCGTTTCTGCTGGTTTGTATTGGCGTTCAGATCATGTGGAATGGAGTAAGCGCTCTGGTCTACTCCCTCCACATATAGTGCGCTGGGCGTGAGGTCTGCGTGGCTGCTGGTAAAATCTCAGTCCATACCCGCCCGCTCAAGGAGGATCCTCGTGAAGCAGAAAGTCTCGTCGTTGCTGCTGCTGTTTTTTGCCGTACATCTTTGGGCTGCCCCAAACGGTTCTAGTGGCCAGAAATTCAGTCCGCGGGTACGGAGCTTTCATTTCACCTACGACGTCACCGTGAAAGATATTCCCGCCGGAGCTAAGCGAGTACGCGTGTGGATTCCAGTGCCTCAGACGGATAAGCATCAGACGGTTCGTGTCCTAGCAGTCAAGGCTCTGGCAAAAACGCAGATGACGCGGGAGTCCGGATATGGCAATCGAATGATGTATGCCGAGATCGACAATCCTTCAGCGGGGCAAATGGAGTTTACTCTCGAGTACGAGGTCGCGCGCCGCGAGTACTCGCGTGGCGATTATGCAGAGCTCAAGCAAGCAGATCATAGGCCTACGGTAGCCCCCGCCTCGATGAACCGCTTGATCGCTCCTGACGCTCTGATTCCTACGGACGGCAAGATCAAAACTTTGGCGCTCGACGTGACCGGATCACAGAGTAGCACAATCGCAAAAGCCAAGGCTGCATACGATTACTTGTTTACGAATATGCGTTACGACAAGACGGGCTCCGGGTGGGGACGTGGGGATGCTGTATGGGCTTGCGACTCGAAACGTGGTAACTGTACAGACTTTCATTCCCCTTTCATTGGCATGCTGCGCGCCGACGGAATCCCAGCACGTTTCGACATCGGCTTTTCTCTGCCCGAAAACAAGGACAAGGGAGAGATCGCCGGCTACCACTGCTGGGCTGAGTTCTATGCGGGCAAGACCGGCTGGGTTCCAGTCGATATCTCAGAGGCATGGAAGGCTAAAGAAAAACAAGATTATTTCTTCGGCAGCGTCGATGCCAATCGCGCGCAATTAAGCACCGGTCGCGACGTAACTCTGTCTCCCAAACAGGACGGGCCGGCATTAAATTACTTCGTCTATCCATACGTCGAGGTCGATGGTAAACCGTACGAAAAGCTCGACAAGAAGTTTAGCTTTGAGGAACTGAAACCTTCCGCGTGAAAGTGCACAGAAGAAGCGCCCAGGTGGAAGCAGAATGAGCAGCAATCCCGGTGCTGAGCGGTTTCGGGACGGCGCGGACAAGTACGCCGCGTACCTTCAGACTCGCGAGGGTCGACTGCGCCTCGATCTCGCGTTTGCAAATTTGTTGGATTTTCTGCCCCGGCCTTCACAGTCATTACTCGTTCTCGATATTGGGGGCGGTACGGGCGCCATCGCGATTCGCCTTGCGCAACTTGGTTTTTGTATTAGGTTGCTGGATACATCTCTTCCTATGCTGGACTTCGCCAAGCATGCGGCGTTGGAGGCAAGCGTTATCGGGAACATCTCTCTCGTACACGGCGATGCCGGCGAATTGGAAACCCTATTCCCGCCTGAATCCTTCGATCTGATTCTTTGCCACAATATTCTGGAATACGTGGATGATCCCTCTGTTGTATTGCGCGGTGTGGCTCGTGTTTTGCGGTCTCCAGCCGGCATGGTTTCGATACTAGTGCGCAATCAGGCCGGGGAGGTGTTAAAGGCCGCGATACGTGACCGCGATTTCGATGCCGCAGAGCAGAACCTCAGTTCGACCTGGGCTCATGAATCTCTTTACGGAGGCAGGGTTCGAGTGTTCGAGGCCAAGAACCTGCGAGCGATGCTCACAGCGGCTTCGTTGACTGTAACCGCGGAACGCGGTGTACGGGTTATCTCGGATTATTTGCCGCAAAGAGCTTCGGAAGATGATGAGTACAAGCAGATCTTCCAGATAGAACGCAAATTGGGCAAGCGCCCCGACTTTGCTGCAGTGGCCCGCTATACGCAATGCATTGCAAATCGCGTTGCGGTCACGAAGAACCGTCCATGAACAAAACCAGCGCCCAGTTTCTTTTGTCTCCATCCGACTGCACAGCGCCTGATGCCAGTATCTCGCTCGGGCTCGGTCTGACCAACGAGTGCAATCTGGCCTGCGCCTTCTGCTATCGCGACCCGACTCGCGCGGATCGGCTCTCCGTTAATCAAGTCAAGGCTGTCATCGAATCGTCGCCGATACGTTCGGTGAATCTCGGCACTGGCGAGAATGGTATGCATCCCGAGTTCAAAGCGATTCTGGCTTACCTGCAAACGAAACCGGTGAAGCTGACCATCACTTCCAACGGGCACAGCATAGCCGTTCTCGAAGATAACGAAGTGGGCGCCTTCCACGACATCGAATTCTCCCTCGACTATGCGACGCAAGCGGAACAGGATGCTCAGCGAGGACCCGGCAATTGGTCGCTCATCCATGAGCAGGCAGCTCGATGCGTAAGGTTGGGTGTTCCTGTAACCATCATCTCTGTGATGATGAAATCGAACTACTTACGCCTCGCTGAGGTAGCCCGAGTTGCCAAACAGTTTGGTGCTCCATTGCGGGTGAATGTCTATCAGGCTGTCCGATCCGATGTTTATGCGCTGAGCTACGAAGAGTACTGGGAGGGTTTCCGGAGTCTCTTTCAGGAGACGGATGTAATCGCGATTAGCGAACCGCTTGTTCGTGCAATGGCCGGACTTCCGTCGCTCCGGGGCGGATGTGGGGTGAGCACACTGCGAGTTACGCCGAGAGCCACAACACAACCCTGCGTCTATTGGCCAGGGCAGGGCCAGCCGCTTTCAGAATTAACTTCTGCAGGGACAGAGATTCTGAATTCAACATCCTTCGTACAGGCGCGCGCCCTTCCCGATGAATGCCAGCCCTGCGAGTTCCGCGACTCATGCCACGGCGGATGCGCGGGACGACGGCGCTTGCACAGCGCCCTCGATAAAGCGGACTGTTATTGTCCGATCATCCGAGGCGAGCGACCACAGCTCCAGATCCGCATGGCCCCTGACCGCGAACTCCCGAAGCTCAGTAGTTCCTGCACAACTGTGGTGATTGCCAGGTAGTCTCGTTCATCAAAACGAAGATAACTGTTCGAGTTACTAGGCCGTTCGTTTATTGCGCTTTTATCCAGGCATCCGAGCCCGTCAACTTCACCGCTATGTCAGAGATTACGAGGTGGAAGGGCTTGCCGTCGGCGCTGCCGCGGTGCTCAGTTGCAAACAAAAGAGGACCCGCTTTTTTGTAACCCGCCCAAGTTGCTAACACACGGCTCGGAAACTTGGGCCCTCCGCGATGGTAGTCAAAGTAAACGACACGGTTGTCTTTGGCGACGTAGAGATTCCAGGTATCGCCAGGCGTGTAACCGCTATCGGCGGGATACTTCACCGGAATCAATTCAGCCCTGCCGCTGCCCTGCGGGAGGTTAAACGTGCCCTGATCAATCACCGTAGCGCTTTTGTCCCAGTAAGCATGCAAGGGGAACAGAACCCAGTAATTATCGTTGATGAAACCCGGATCGATTTCGTTCTTCACCATGTCGGGTTGGCTGCCTAGTTCGGAGCGCCTATAGGTCACCTTGACCGGTTTGCCGTCTTTATCCTTTCCTTCATACGTGACTTGCGTAGTCTTAGGCTCCCATTCCCACGTGCGGGAGAGCTTGAAGACTCCGGGGATCTCCCCGGTCCAGGTGTAGCGGATCGCCTCGATCTTATCCCAAGAATCGAGACCGTAGGTCTGGGCGACCTTATCGAGAATTGGCGCGCGTTGTTGCGCCCAGGAAGATTGTGAAATTGCTAGCACGCCAAGAAAGAGGCTAAGAATAGTAATTGAAGGCCCCAGCTTTGCCATGCTGTTCTCTCCTTCACTCATTTGACAATCCGATTAGGCCACGAGTGAAGGAGCGATGGTATTAGAC
>Ga0126372_10000732_pt1 | contig 12123 bp, 10 predicted proteins | sample PanSoiMetaPlot_6_FD_92762 | JGI IMG/M metagenome (GOLD analysis project Ga0126372, IMG submission 92762) | Tropical forest soil microbial communities from Panama - MetaG Plot_6 | ecosystem: Environmental > Terrestrial > Soil > Tropical forest > Bulk soil | place: Panama | collected 2016-02-17
AGAGTGTCCACTACGCCGACGCTGACATACAGCATAACGAAATACAGACGCATCTCGTACACAGTACTCAGCTGCTGCTGCGCGGCTATGCTTACAATCTCGAGCCTCAGCTTCGTAAAGCTCTCGCCGAAGTCGATCCCAACCTCACTGTCATCACGGTACACAGCATGAACGAGCAGGTGTCCTCAAATTTTGACCAGCAGCGCATGGTCGCGCAGTTGGCCGGCACATTCGGTCTCATCGCCATGCTGCTGGCAGCTATCGGCCTCTATGGGCTGACGGCCTACACGGTTGCCTGCCGAACCAGCGAGATCGGAGTGCGCATAGCTCTCGGAGCCGACCGGCTGAACATTGTGCGATTGGTCCTGCGGGGAGCATTTCTGCTAGTGGCTATCGGGTTATTGATTGGAATTCCTCTGGCTATCGGCGCGGGACGGCTCATGGCCGCGCAGCTATTCGAGATACGCAGCTGGGATCCGCATGTTTTCGGGTTCTCAATTCTTGCGCTCGGGGTTTGCTCCGCGGCCGCCAGTATTCTCCCGGCACATCGAGCTGCTTCGACGGATCCACTGAAGGCGCTGCGCACTGACTGAGGTTATCTGGGCTGATTGTCGCGAACCAGCCGGTGCACCGTCGTCATGGTAGCTCGTCTGAATGCGGTCCGGTTCGATGGTGGCGACCTTCCATTCCATCGCTGGGGTTGAACGCTGCTCTCAGCTCTTCCTGGCTGATGGGTGCGGGCGTGTATCGGGACCATCGTCACTGAAGCACAACACGTACAGGTTCAGGTGCTGTAGAGCGCATAGCTTCGGAACATCGCCTGAAATTCTCACACTCGCAGCATAGTTAACGAAATCAGCTGTTAAAGAACAGCAATCCCCAATCGAGACATGCGATTCCGATACATCCTGCTTTGCTAATTCCGGCGATCACTTCGCCAGCGGCAAAACCAGCCGGACCAGCTCATCCGTGAATTGCTGCTTTTCTTCATAAAACGGAAAGTGGCCCGAATTTTCGAACCACACGAGTTTTTTCTGCGGAGCGTTGATCCTTCGCACATAATCCGCAATCACCGAAGCAGGGCAGTAGGGATCGGCGCGCCCCTCGAAAAAGAATATCAGCACGCGAAAATCCGGCACAAGTTTCGTGAGGTCCGCGTCCATGAGCGCGGGGAACATCGTCTCTAAGGAAAACGTACGCGCTTGTGTTGGATCACGGCCCACTCCGAGAGAGTCCGCGGTTCAGTTCTTTGACTGCGTGTGACGCGCAATCCGGAAGTCATGTGTGGGGCCCCAGTATTGTGTGCCGCCGGTGTGCCAGATTTCCTGGCTGCTATCGACCTTTGTCGACTGTATGTCGGTCAGCCACTCGCAATTTTTTTGCGATAAGTTTCACGTGCCGCCTTCACCCAATATCCCCATTGCCCGTAGGTTCCGAGTTGCCGAAAACTAACCAATTGAATCTGCAGATCACCTGAAGTTGTCCAGTGCGAGGCTGGTTATTCGGAGCGCAGGGCCGTCATAGGATCGATGCTCAAGGCTCGCCGTGCCGGGATGTAACACGCCAACATAGTGACTGCCGCAAGCAACAACGCCACACCAATCAATATTGCTGGATCGGTAGGCTTCACTTCGAAGAGCACGCTGACCATCACTCGTGTAATGGCGATTGCGCCAGTGAGCCCGAGCCCGATGCCCAGCAGCCCGAGTTTCACTCCATCTTTCATTGCCAGCCGCAGGACATCGCGATGTTGCGCGCCCAAAGCCATGTAGACTCCGATTTCGTGCGTGCGCTGATTAACGCGGTACGCAACCATACCGTAGATGCCCACCCCGGCTAGGGCCACCGCCAGAGCGGCAAAGCTCACAAGCAACAACATGTTGAACCGCTCCTGCGCTACCGACATCGCCACCAGATCGTCCATGGATTGAATGCCACTTACTGGAATCTGGCTGTCCATGCTCCAGACCTGTTTTTTCACGTCCTCGACCAGGCTCGCTACCGGAACTCGCGACCGGATCACCAGCGTCATAAATTTCCGCCACGCCTCGTCATTCTGGCTGAACGGGGCGTAGACGGCAGGATCTACTGGCTGGTTCAGCCCGGAATGCTTCACGTCGCCCGCAACACCAATGATCGTCATCCACACGTGGGGTTCGCTAGATCGGGTCCAGTCAATCCGGGTTCCAATTGGGTTCTGGCCAGGAAGTAGTTGCCGCACGAACGCCTCGTTGACGATCGCCACTCGCGGTTGCCGTTCGCGGTCCATAGCGCTGAAGTCGCGTCCGGAGCGAAGGGGAATCTGCATGATGCCGTAGTAATCACCCATGACCGACAGGGTTTGCACCACTGGTTCGGTTCCCACCGCACGGGTCGCCTGTCCGTCGACCACGACGCGATGGCCTACATAATTTCCCGCCAAGGGAAGGTCGGTGATCATCGCCGCCTCCACCCCTGGAAAGGAATTGATACGCGCGAGCAACTCTCGGCGGAAATTCGTTTGCATGGGAATCTGCGGATAGCGGGTTCCCGGCAGTTGAAGGTACATGGTGATGACGTTCGCTGGATTGAATCCCGGATTGACGGAGCGCAGGCGCAGAAAGCCTTTGATCAGCAATCCCGCACCCGCCAGCAGAATGAGCGCCAGGGCAAGCTCCGCGGTCACCAGGAAGCTGCGCAAAGGTCTGCGCGAAACGCCCGTGGCGGTGGTGCGTGCATTCTCCCGCAACGCTTCGGCGATATCGCCACGAGATGCGGACCATGCCGGCAGAAGTCCGAACAGCAGCCCCGTCAGCAGCGAGATAGCAAATACGAACATGAAGACCCGCGCGTCCATGGGAATTGCGTTCAAGTGACGGAGCTCCGCCGGTTTCAATGCCAGCAACAACGTTGTCCCTGCCTTCGCAGCCATCAGTCCTGCTGCTCCGCCGACCAGCGCCAGCAGGGTGCTCTCTGTGAGCCTTTGACGAATCAGGCGGCCATTCCGTGCGCCCAGGGAAGCGCGAATCACCAGCTCGCGCTGGCGTGCCACGGCCCGGGCCATCAGCAGCATCGCGAAATTTGCACAGGCAATCAACAGCACCAGCGCGACCGCTCCGAACAGAATCAGCAGCGCCGGGCGGACATCCCCCACCAGCCACTCATGCAGCGGAATCAATACGGTGCCGCGCTCCCTCTCACTGTCGGGAAACGCCTCGGCAAGCCGGTGGTCCACCTGTGCGATCTCTGCTTGCGCCTGGGCCAGCGGCACGCCCGGCTTCAGCCGCCAGTAGGTGTGCATGAAATGCACGTCGCGCTCGGCAGCTGCATCGGGATATGCCACCCACAACGAAACGAAAACATCTGCAAGCTCCCTCGGTAGTGTGAAATCCTTGGGCATCACGCCGATCACTGTGTAACTGTTGTCGCTCAGCCGGATCGCTTTGCCCAGCACAGAAGGGTCGTGGCCCAGGAAGTCCCGCCAGAACGGATAAGTCAGCACGACATTCCGTGGGCCGCCTTTCACGTCTTCATCGGCGGAGATCCAACGGCCCAACATCGGCTGGACGCCGAGTGTCGCGAACAGGCCCGCATCAACATAGGCGCCGTGCACGCGCACCGGCTCACCAGTGCCAGTGAAGTCCATAGGCTCGATGTTGATTCCACCGCTGCTGACAAACGAGTTGGTCTGGCGCTGAATGTCTTCAAGATTCGGCAGCGAATCATTGCCCCGTGCAGCCAGCAACTCCTGCGGGTTGGGGTATGGGAGCGGATTCAGCAAAACCTGATCGACCACGCTGAAGATTGCCGTGTTGGCGCCGATCCCGAGTGCCAGTGTCAGCACAGCGCAAGCGGTAAACGCGGGCGAGTGAAGCAGGGTGCGAGCGGTGTAATGCAAGTCTTGCACCAGCGTCTCAACAAAGCTGACACCGCGAACCTCGCGGCACTCATCCTTGACCTGATCGAGTCCGCCAAACTCCAGCCGGGCGCGACGCACGGCCTCGGCTTCCTTCATTCCCGACCTCACATATTTGTCAGTCTGTCGCTCGAGGTGAAAACGCAGCTCGTCATCGAGTTCGTTCTCGGTGGCAGCGTGCCGCATCAAGGTACGTAGCCGGAAGAGTAAGTCGTGTAGCAGCACGCGACCTCCTAGGCAGTTTCGAGGATCTGGCTCACGGCTGCCGTCAGCTTCTGCCAGGCGTGCTGTTCGATCTCGAGTTCGCGCCGTCCGGCTTTGGTGATCTCGTAGAACTTTGCTCTGCGATTGTTCTGTGATGTACCCCAGCGGGCTTTGATCCAGCCGCGGCGCTCCAGGCGGTGCAGCGCGGGATAGAGCGAGCCCTGCTGCACGCGCAAGACGTCACTGGAGATCTGCTGGATTCGTTCAGAAACGGCCCAGCCGTGGAGCGGCTCAAGCGACAGGGTGCGGAGGATAAGCAGGTCGAGCGTGCCTTGCGGAAGATCAATGGATTGAGACGGCATAAGGTTCCTCTATTGCTTCTACAAGAAGTTACAGCAGCTGCTGTAGAAGTGCAAGGGGACAAAAGGCGACGGGAGACGGAGTGTAGACCGCATTAAACTTCAACCGCTTATACAACGGATATGCAGTCAAACCGCGACTTGGGTGGATAACGGACAAACCGGAGTGCGCCGGGATAAACCGGCATGTTGTAGGGGATGAAAGACCCCTAAGGGAAAGGAGACAGCGAATCCATCCTGGCCTCGAGTCTTGCAAGTGGCACCGCGAGATGTCGCTTGAAGGGTAGACAGAGGTATCGGTGGGCCGGGCTATTGAGCTCCGGTACATCCAGGAAAGGAAAGGAAGCTGACGTGTTCAATTTTGAGGCAAACCCATGCGACAAGCAGCAAAGGATAGGAAGCAGGAACGGTTCACCGCTGTACTCCACCACGTCAACGTCGGACTCCTCCGCGCTAGCTTTTACGCACTAAAGCGTCAAGCCTCGCCGGGAGTCGATGGTATGATGTGTCAGGAGTATGAAACCTGCCGGGAAGATCGACTTACTGATCTTCCCAGTCGGATTCATCGTGGAGCATATCGGGCACAACCTTCAAGACGAGTCTATATACCGAAGGCTGACGGGCGACAACGTCCGTTGGGCATCGCGGCACCGGAAGACAAAATCGTAAGTTGGAATGTGAAAGAGTGCGACCCAAGATCACATTTTAAATTCTAACCCATGAAAATAGAGGACGTTTTGGGGGATACTGGAGTATCACCAATGCATCCGAGCCCGTCCTGGGCGATTCTGACGCTGCATTTTTCTCTCGAAAGCCCGCTGCAACAGTCCACAAGTTAAGTGCAGGAAATTGGGATTGTCCATACTTTAAGTACAGCGCGACAGCTTATCATCTCGAATGCTTCCTCCATGTTCGTTTATGCCCCAGTCGTTAAGCCTTCGATTTTTCCAGTGCTGCTCCGATCCCCTCCAATCCTCCCCGCAAGCTCTCCGTCGTGCCGCATAAGCCAATACGAAAATGTTGCGGCTGTTCGAAAAATTCTCCCGGCACCACGCTGGTTTCATATTGCTCGCGCAACTGTGCGACAAGCCCCGCAGCATTACCCGTCTTAAGCCGCGGAAAAATAGTCGTGCCAAATCGGCTCGGCTCGCAATCCAATTCCGGTTGGCTTGCAAGGAACTGATTCACCAACTCGCGATTTGTCTTGAGCAACGTGCGCGCCCGCTCCCGCACCCGGTCCAGATTATCCAGAGCAATCACCCCCAGCAGCTCCGCCGGATGCACGGCGCTCCCGTACGTGAAGTCGACAATCTGCCACAGCCGCTGCGTGAACTCCGGCTTCGCCAGCACCCACCCGCAGCGGATCCCACTCAGCCCGTACGCCTTCGTCAGGCTGCTCGTGACAACAAAATTTGGCCCGAGGTGAAACGCCGATCGCCATGGCTGATCAAACAATGTTTCCAAGTAAACCTCATCTAACAGCACGCGAGCCCCAACCTTCACTGTCATCTCGCCCACCTGCCGCAATGTATCCTCATCCGTGAACACGCTGCTCGGATTGTGCAAATTGCAGAGCACCACGAGCCGCGTATCGCTCGTAATTCGCCGCTCCAATTCGCCGAGCCCGATGCGAAACCCCTTCTCCGGCCGCCTTTCGAATCGCGTGACCTTCGCCTCCAGATGATCGAGAATCGCCAGCAACGGATCGTAGGTCGGCCGTTCGATCAACACTTCGTCTCCACGATGCACGAGAGCCGATAACGCCAGGAAATTCGCCATCGACGTGCCAAACGTATATACGACGCAATTTTCTGGAACGCCCGCCTTCGCCGCCAGCCGCGACAGTAGCGGTCGATAACCGTACGCATCAGTCCCACCAATCTCGAGGTCCTCGACCCGCACCGGCAATTCCGCCAGCGGATAATCGAGCACTCCGCTGATCGCCAGATTGAACCGCGCCGTCGAGCGCAACTTCGCCCACGCCATGTAACGAGAAACTGCTTCTACTCGCGAAGTATTCATTTCGCTCAATCCATTAAATCGTTTTCACACAGAGGGACAGAGGAAGTCAAAAGGTACCGAGCTTCGGGCTTCGAGCACTAAGAAGAAAATACGGTTCAGGCCTGCTCGTAGCTCGCCGCTCCAAGCGCAGAGCTACTTCTTCAATTTGGGTTTTGATGTTTGCCTGGCTCCGTGTCGCCGCCCCTCTGTGGTGAACCTGCCTTCCTGCTCCACATCCAGTACACCGGCACCCCTGCCAGCAAAATCGCAAACCCGATTAGGCTATTCTGCGGATACCGGTAAATCGTGTTCGCCACCACCCACCAGCATATCGCCACAAACAGCACCGTCGTGACCGGATGGCCAGGCACGCGATACATAATCTTTTCGCCGAAATACCCCACATCTTTGGTTTTTCGAGACGTGGGGATTTCGCGCTGCCGAAAAACGAATATTGTCGTTGCCGTAAGCCCGAAGAAAAGAAAGTCCATGGATACCACATAATTCAGAATCTGCTCGTATCTCCCCGAGAGCGCAATCACGATCGTCCACACGCTCTGTAACACGATCGCCACTACCGGGACGTGCGTACGTGGATCGACCCACGCCACCGCGCGAAAGAAGAGCCCATCGTCCGCCATTGCAAAGTAAACTCTCGGCGCCGTCAGGATCGATTGGCTCAGAAATCCCAACGTCGAGATCGCAATCGCCGCCGCGATGAACGTTGCCCCCCGATCTCCCGCTGCCATCCGCATCACGGCCGTCGCCGGCGTACGCGTGTCCGCCAACGCCGCCGGCCCGAGCGAGCGCACGCATACCCAACTCACCGTCGTATAGAGCACGACTACGCCCAGCACTCCCATCACCAGCCCGCGCGGCAAATTTTTCTTCGGTTCTTGCACCTCCGCGGCGACAAAGTTCGCCGTCTGCCATCCTCCGTAAGCAAACAGCACCGGTACCATCGCTGCCCCGAACGATCCCCAGTTCCATGTCCTCTCATGATGCGGCGCGGGGGTCGCATGTCCTGCCCACACCAGCCCGCCGATCATGAGCATCGCGATGGCAACGAGCTTCATCACCATCAGCACGCTCTGTGTGCGCCCACCAGTCTTCACGCCCAAGCAATTGATCAAAGTCAGAAGGCCCAGCGCAACCGTTGCCGCCACCCAGTCCGACATCTGCCGTCCGGTCAGCTCCAGAAAATATCGTGCGAACGTGATCGACACCGCGGCCATGCCGCCGGTCTGGATGACCAGCAGCAGCACCCATCCATACAAAAACGCAATCGCCGGATGGTACGCCTCGCGCAAGTACGCATACTGCCCGCCCACCTCGGGCATCCGCGCGGCCAGTTCCGCCCAGATGAACGCACCCGCCAAGCCGATGACTCCGCCGAAAATCCACGCCGCCAGAATTTGCGCAGGCGTGTGCACTTGCTGCGCAACAACATAGGGATTTATAAAGATCCCTGCGCCCACGATCCCACCCATCACCACCATGGTCGCGTCGAACAGGCCCAATTGGCGGGACAGCCTGCGATCCTGCAGAGTCATTTTGCCATTGTAGGCGTCTGTTGATCCCGGCTCATGAAACTCTTGTCATCCCCGGCAGCAAAGCCCGGATACAGCCAGTCGACGCATTTCAAGTCGATGATCAGCCGGTGCTTTCGGCTTCCCTGTGCTCGATTAATAGCGGCCAAAAGCCCAGTTGCGCGAATCGCTGGTATGGGGTTAAGTAAGGTTCGGGCTCCGGATCCATGCTCGCGAGGTCCATGCAGCCAAGCATCGCGTGGCCTGACGCACATATTGGCCGATGATGCATTTCCGTACGAGCACCTCAGGAGGAACCATAGCTAGGTCATCCTCTTTGGAGTGGTGGCGCAGTCATAAAAAAGGCGTACCAGCAGACGAACGGTTACTTCTTTGCTTTGCCCCTGATACTCCACACGAGCGTCAGGGTGTCACGACCCTTAGCAGGAACGATCAGGCCTTGCCCTTCAAACGCCTTTACCGTATTGCAGATTGGCGGACGCTCTGCGCCGGTTGAAGGATAAGGAAGTGATATGACCCGTGCCAATCGCAATACAGTAAAGGCGCGGGAGGAGAACGGCTTGATCGCGCCCGGCAAGAATCGGGAGCGCTTCGACGATCGTGTGGGTTATTAAGGGCAAAGCAAAGAAATGACTGCCTCGACGCTCCTGTTTTTTCCTCACAAGCCAATGCTGGATTACTCGGCCGAGAACCTGTTTCTCGCTGTGCGGCCGTTTTGAGAGGCTCGGCGCTCCCCGCACACCCATGTAGTCGTCAGCCTTAGAGGAAACAGACCTGCACTATGCTTATCAGATAGGGAACCGTCTAACCTGCGCGTGCCGAAGGTCCTCTCGGTCGTGAGTCCTGTTGGGTACACAGCCTGCCCTTGGTGACCTTCGACGTTGCGCCGGTCGTAGCGGGTGAGGACCGCGGCGGCGGGGGTATGTTACGGGCGAGCTGTGCAGCAACGTCTCGACGGGCTTTATTCCTGCCATCCATCAACTGAGGGATATAAACCTGCCCACCGAGTGCACCACCAACTGGTTTTCATGATTAGGAATTTTCCGGGCAGTGGGGTCGATCCGCTCCGTACATGAGTCGAACGCATTGATATCAGAATCTTGATAGTAGTCGTAAATGTTGCCGTGAAGCCGGCTCATTCCTCACTTTACCGTCATTCTCTCCAGTCAGGCGCACGTTTCGTGCACGTGCCACGATCGTTCGGTGACATTGCCGGTCCCCTTATCTCTATGGCTGCGAGCACGTCGATAACTTGGGTGCTTACAGCATCTCCTCCGAGACATCTGATCTCATCTGTTTTAAACAGGTAGCAAGCCAGTCCGGTACGGGACTAGTTCGTGAGTGGGGCCGCGACCGTTTCCACGGCTCACCTGTTGGATCGCACGAGCAGAGTTCCTACTGTGCATTCTCCCTAGCTGCAACGTAGGTCTGTTCGACTACGCGTGCTATGAGTTTCTGGCCGAACTGGCTGGGATGAATATCGCACATGAACTGATCCTGTGCGGATGCATTCAGGAGTCCTACATTGCATGTGTGCCCACCAGCGGATGCAGCGATACCTTGAAACGCGGTAAAAACATCAGCAACAACAGCCCGAGGCTGCGTGGCAGCAGCGGTTTCCAAGGCCTGATTTAGAGCTGCCGTAATTGCGGTCTGATTAGCATCCGAGTAGTCAACCGAATAGTAATTCACGACCACGATGATCCCTTTAAAGCCAGCCGCACGCAGGTCGCCGAGGATAGTCGCCAGGTTTGTTTCCACTGCGGCAAGGACCTGAGGCAACCCCAGGGCGATACACGTTGGGTCATCTGCACATTGATCCCGCAGCAAGAGCACGTCATCGGCTCCGAGGCCGACAGAGACCAACCTCGTATTCGGGTGGGCCATCAGGAAAGAGACTGCAAAATCCAGTTGCGTCGAAGAATAGCTGACGTGTAGCTTCACCTGCGAGCGATAAAGACGGCATCCGTCATCGGGAGTGGTGGAAGACAAAAAGCTACCGGAGGTTTCGCCAGGACAGGCTGCGTCGTTGGTATTGAACTTGAGCGCCTGGCCGACGTAGTCAGGAAAACCTACAAAATTCTCCGGATTCACATATTCAAAACCCGCGTTCGTGATGAAACCAAAACTGACGCTGTCACCAAGAGCGAGATAAGGACGCGCGCTGGCGCCGTCAGCCGCAAACAGTGCGGAACTTGCAAAAAGCAGGATGGAAGCGAACTGTAATAACTGCATGAGATTTCCTCCCGTTGCTGGTAGGGGCCCAAAAGCGCTTGGGACTGTTGGAAGGCAAGCCGGGCCGAGATTATATATCAGCTTGCCCTCCCGAGATATTGGTCACTCCGACAATAGGAACTCATTCCGAAGCTGTACTGACCCGAGACTAGGTACGCGAACGCGTTGATCGCGGTAGGGGCACCACTCGCGCAGTGTCCGTCGCGGTTAACGACGGGTTGGGCCTCGAGATGGATTGAAAAGCCGTGAGTGGGCTCGGCGGACCGGATTCCCCCCAGCCTTCAATTCTCGTCGTCCTTGGCTTCCGCGGCGCCGATTCCGACGTTTGCCAGGAGGCGGCGCAAGACACGTTCGCCGGCAGCACCGCGCTGTTCACCGCCAATGTTGCCCTGACGGTCAATCACGACGTAGATCGGATAGGAGCTTGCCTGATACATGGCGGCAAGATTCGTGTCTTCGGTGAGCACGACACGACAGGCCCGCGGGTGCTGTTCGAGATACTTCTTGACAGTCTTCTTCGATTCGCCAACATTGACGGAGAGCACAATCAGTCCTTGATCGGCAAATTCCTTATTCACTTGCTCGACCAAGCGCTCTTCTTGGCGGCAATACTGACACCAGGTGGTCCAGAACTCTAGAAGTACGACCTTGCCTTGAATGGAGGTGTTATTAAAGGCCTCACCGGCCATGGTTTTGGCGCGAAAGCGCGGTGCAGGCTCGTTCTCATCGCTCGCAGCAACCATCGATGCGATCGAAAGGACTACAGGGAGCAGGAACAGCCAAATCGAGGCCGGTTTCTGCATGGCGCTGCATGATACTACCTAATCAACACCAAAGCACACGATTTTTCTGCCGCTTCTCTTGCGTCCTGATTTCGTCCAGGTCAAGGCGGCACGTGCAATAATTCAGCCAAATGTTGGTTGCGATAAAAATGTTCACGCTTTCGGAGTGACGGCAGGGAACTGGCTCACTCGGGAGCAAGCGCGAGTGCTGCTCCTTTCAAAGCATCGCGTGTTGCGTTTTAGGTCATATATGAGATTGTGTAGTAACCAGTTTGTGCGCTTTGCGGTAGTACAGAAATTGGGGAGATCATTCCGCCGATTCAGACCAGTTTGCCGGAGCACAGGACCTTTTGCATTCTGCGCGTCACAGACGTGAGTTCGCATAGCACCGATCTCGGAATTCAACGCTGTGGCCGATTTCAGTGGATTTTCTGTGTCAGTTCGTCTGTGGATATTGGGCTTAGCGCAATTCGTGATCCTTAAGTTGGCCGCGGTGCAGATGTCGCAGGTCGAGCTCGCCAACACTGACATTTAGAGCTCTGGTTGACGCTGTGGAATTGCAGTGCAATGAATCTTTGCGCGGTGTATGCGATGAAAACAAGCCTGACAGTTCGACGCTTTACCTGTAGCATCCTTCCGCTCGTCTCGAACCGATGCATATAATGGCACCTCTTCTTAAGACTCTTATGCGCAAAGGAGCTGAGATTTTCCATGTCTAATTTCTACGCTCTTCTGTCAAGCTTTCTTGGACTTGTGGTTGGGCTGGCGCTCACTTTCTCAATGCACGCTCAGCAATTGGCTACCGCTCAGGCTTCGTACCTGAATCCGGCACTGCCCTTGGAGCAGCGTATTAACGATCTTATCGGCCGCATGACGCTTGAAGAGAAAGTCTCGCAGATGCGCGACCATGCTGCGGCGATCCCGCGGCTTGGGGTTCCGAAGTATGACTGGTGGAACGAGGGGCTGCACGGTGTCGCGTTTGCCGGCTACGCGACGAATTTTCCTCAGGTCATTGGGATGGCCGCCACTTGGGATACCGACCTCGTCCACCAGATGGGTGAAACCGTCTCGACCGAGGCGCGCGCCAAGTACAACGA
>Ga0126372_10000733_pt1 | contig 12122 bp, 8 predicted proteins | sample PanSoiMetaPlot_6_FD_92762 | JGI IMG/M metagenome (GOLD analysis project Ga0126372, IMG submission 92762) | Tropical forest soil microbial communities from Panama - MetaG Plot_6 | ecosystem: Environmental > Terrestrial > Soil > Tropical forest > Bulk soil | place: Panama | collected 2016-02-17
CCGGAGCGCGCGGAGGTCGCTGTCGCGCAGGAACAAGAAATATCGGTTGGCGTCGTCGGCTCGGAAGTGCCGGAATTGGAGCCGCGCGGGCAGCCCGTGGCTCGTGGCGAAGCTCCGCGTGAACGTCGGCAGGACGTTGAGGAAGTTGACGAGGAACTTCATGTTGTCGAGGAACTCGTCGCCGCTGGCCCAGGCGAACTGCGCGTAGACCGCGACGGGATCGTAGTCGGGATCTTCCTTCTCGAGCCGCCGGCGAATCTCCGTGTCGGGTGGGTTGAAGCCGTCGATGATCTTGGCGACGACCTCGCGCTGAACCGGATCGAAGACCGGCGCCTCGTCCCCGAACCGCAGCCGCTCGATCGCGCCGCGTGTGGTGCCGCAGCCAGAGGACGCGGACGCCAGGATCCCGGCGGCCGACGCGCGAGTGAGCTGGGCCAGGAAGGCGCGCCGGCTCATTGCGCGGGCGACGTCCGCGTCGAACCGTTGCTGCGCGCTCATCGCCTCGTGTCCTCCGTTCCGGGCATGGCAAACCGATGCGTGTTGACGACCTGGCCGGCCGCCGTCGTGTCGACCCGAACGTGGCACGTCAGGCATCGATTCGGCGTGTCGGGCGACCCATCGGGGAAATGCTGCTCGCGCGTTCCGTGGCAGCCGGCGCAGAAGTTCGCCCGCTGGACCGGGCGGAGACCGAGTCGGTGCTCGTCGTAGTGGCACGCCGCGCAGAGACGGCCGCCCATTTGACCGGACGTCGAATCACCGACGAAAGCTCTCGCGGTCGCCGTCGGGGCAGTGAATCCGTCCGCGCGAAGCGACGCCCGCGCGGCTCGGTCGCTGTCGAGCGCGCGCTGAAGGCGGCCGGCGAAGTGCTTGCTGGCCAGCGTCTGCTGGTACTCGGGCTGGTGACACCCGCCGCACTTGCCGTCTGCAACCGGACGCGAGAAGTCGGGATGACCGTCAGCCGTGTGGCATTGCCCGCAGCGAATGCCCTCGGCCGCGTGGCGGCTTTCGGCGTAGTGCGCGACCGTCGGGCTGGAGTGGCACTCGGCGCACGTCTCGACGTAGGGGACCGGTCCCGAGACGGCCCTGGAGTCAGGCCGGTCCGGCGACCGCGACAACAAGAAGCAGCCGGCCATCGCAAGGGCCACGGAGGCAATCACGAGGCTGCGGGCGGACCGCGCTGAACGGAAATGCTCTCTCACGACCGTCAGTGATGTTTCACGACGCGAATACCCCTCGGATATAGGACCTTGGGCCAGTTCGCTTCGATGTGTCGGGCGCGCATCGCCACGATCCTCTCCGGAGCCGGGGCTAGCGTGGAGCCTCGACGAGCTTCCGCAGCGCGATCATCGTCTCGGTGAGGCTCGCGCTCTCGCCGCCGGCGGTGACGAATGCGGGCAGCATCGTGCGCACCGCGATGGCATAGGTGACGAGGCTCGCGTTCCCTTCGGTCGCGTTGATCTGCCAGTAGCCGGAGTTCTCTCGGAAGAGACCATGAGGGCGCCCCTCGGCGAGATGCCATTCCACTCGTCGCCGGAGCGGGTCCGGATATTTCTCCATGTAGAAGCCGAACGAGAACGGGCCGACGGCGACCTGATAGTGGACGATCGCGCGCCGCTCGTCGGCTTCGACCACGTCAGCCGCAGTGACGCGCGGGTAGTATCGCGGGTGGCCTCGATAGTCGACGATGACGCGCCACACCTGCTCGGGCGGGGCCTTCAATATTGCGACGGCGGTGCCGCCGTGGGCCGTGTCGCTCGCGCCGGGGGGCAGCTCATTGGTCACGACCACGTCGCCCGCGGCCAGCCGGCGGCGCACATCCTCTGGCGCCTCGGCGAGAGGCACCATCGATGCCGCGGCCAGGAGAGACAGGGCTAGAACGAGCAGCACGACCGTCGACGCGTCGCCTACGCGCGCGTCTCGACGCGGCCGGGCGTCGGCGTTTTCACGAACAATCCGATCAAGACGGGCAGGATGAACAGGACCCCAACGAGACTGGCCGTCGCGCCGATGCTGAGCAGGAGACCGAGCGTGAAGATGCCGTGATGGTGGGCCACCATCAGACTCCCGAAACCTGCGATCGTCGTGAGCCAGCTCAAGATTACCCCCAAGATTACGCTCTCCGGAAAGCGCGGACCGCCGCGCTCCATTCCCTCGCGGAATCGCACGTAGATATTAAGCCCGTATTCGGCGGCCGTGCCGACGATGAGCGGCAGAGCCCACACGTTGGCCAGGTTGAACTCGAGGCCGAGCAACCGCATCACACCGAGCGTCCACAGGACACCCAGGACGACCGGGGCCAGTGAGAGCGCCGTTCCCGACGCGCTTCTCAACACGGCGAAGGCGATCGCGGCGACCAGTACGAGCGCGTACGGGGTGCCCTCGAAGTATCCATGCTCGATGAGGTGGGTCGCCTCGAACTTCGTGACCGGCGGGCCCGTCACGTCCGGATCGACCGTGCGCAGGTCTTGGATGAAGCGACGTGCACCCGCTTCCTCCCAGATGTCCACCGCCGGGTGGATCCGGAGCAGATAACGGCCGCTCCGGCCGATATAGCGCTCCCGCAGCTCGGGTGGGGCGTCGCCAGCTTGCAGCGGCTGGGGATCGAGGCTTTTCTTGAAGCGCTCGAGCTTCGCGACGAAGTCCTGGTAAAGCTGATCCTGGAATCGGCGCAGGGACCTGCGTACGTCGAGGCCTGCGCGGTCCAGCCGGGGCAGCGCCCGTTCGACCTCCTCCCTGAGACGCTGCACCGCGGCCCGCATCCGGTCGTCGTTGATGCCCCCGGCGGCGAGGGCGAGGCGGCGCCGCAAGACCAGGAGCGGCGTCCGAAGCTCTGCGGCCTGGAGCGCGGATGGCGCGGCCACCTGCACCGACGCCACCAGAGGGGCGAATTGACGGATGACCTGCTCCTTTTCGAGCTGCTTGTCGGGCAAGAACATCAGCACGCTCTCGACCTCGGAGACGGAAGGCAACCGTGAAAAGGCCTCCTGCCTCCGGCGGAGCTCGTCGAGGCTTCCAGCGGTGCTGAGCGCAGTGAAGCCCGAGCGCCCTGAGCTCGCGAGAATCCGCTGCTCCCACGTGACCGACTCGACGCCCGCCGCCTGGAGCCTCAGCATGTTGTGATCGAACGTCACACCGAGCGAACCCCACAGGCCGAGGGCACTGAGCCCTACCGCGATGATCAGGATCGTGATGCGGTACGCCGTGACGCGACCGAGCCATATCGATTCCGAGTAGTTTCGCAGCGAGCGCGGTGAGGACGGCGTGACGAGCCCCCGACGCCTGTGGCCGGCGAGCACGAGGAGGGCCGGGAAGAGCGTCAGCATCGAAAGAAAGGCCGTGAGGATCGAGATCCCCGATACGAAGCCGAACTCACGGATTCCCTGGAAATCGGTGAGGAGCAGGACGAAGAAGGTGCCGGCCGCGGTGAGGGCGCCCAGCAGCATCCCGGGCCCCGTGCGGTTGGCGGTCCGCTGCATCGCCTCGGCGATCGGAGCGTCGAAAGCCGACTCTTCCCAGAGCCGATACAGGAAATAGATGCCGTAGTCGATGCCGACCCCGATCACGAGCGAGAGAAACATGATCGAAAACACGCTGAGGTGCCCGATGAGCAGCGTGATGAGGCCGAGTGCCCAGAGGAGGCTCACCGCCAGCGTGGCCAGCAGGAGCAGCGCAACCCCGAGCCGGCGGTATGCCACGAGCAGAAGCGCCACAATGAGCGTGGCGGCCAACGCAGTGGCGAGCGCGCTGTCACGAACGGCGGTCGCCATCTCGTCGTCGGCGATGGTCGGCCCGCCGGTCACGCCGGCGCGCACCTCGGGAAACTCGGGCGCGAGCGAGCCGATCGCGCCGCGAATCGCGGCGATCAGCCCTCGGTTGCTCGCGAAATTTCCTTCGTCTGCTCGCTCCGCGACGAACAGGAAGAGCAGACGCTTGTCCGAGGAAAAATAGTATCCCTCGTCCGGGTCGTCGAGACTCGCCAGCGAAAATCCCCGATCCCATGGCGAGACGTAGGCCGTGTCTCCATCGAGGCGTGCGGCGATCTGGCCGACGACTGCATCGATGAATCGAAGATCGGCCTCGCCGCTCCCGCTGATGCCGAGGTCGAGGAAGCTCAGCGCCATGGCGTTGGCCAGCTGATGGTTGAGCCCGTCCAGGAGCTGCACCAGGGTCGGCCGCGCAGCGTAATCGTGAATGAACTCGTCGTAGTCGAACAGCCGGTCGCGGAGTCGAAGAAGGTCGTCGACCGGCAAATACAGCAACCCGCGCCGGTCGAAGAAGCTCGACTCGATGTGGTAGTTGATACGCGTCTGCAACCCCTCCTGCCTGAGCCTTTGGACCAGACGGTCGGCGTATCGCTTGGCGCGGCTCGGATCGGGCGCCTCGACGGCGACGACGATGTCGTCGAGCTCGGAAAAGTCCTGGAGGTATTGATTGAGGAGCACCACGTAGCGGGCGCGCGGCGGCAAGAGTTTGAGGGCAGAGGTGACGAAGTCGAGTGCCGAAAACGTGTAGAGGCCCGCGCCCAGTGCCAGCAGAGCCGAGAGCAGAACCGTCATCCACGGCCGCCGGATGCTCGCCCTCACGAGCGCCGCCAGCAGGCGGCCCACCCAGCTCGCCACGATCAGACGCTGCTCGCTCGACCGGACCGGGCGTGAGCGCCGGTCGATGCAGCTCGAGCCGCGGGCCCGGACTCGTCGCGCCGTCTTCGACGCGGCAGCCGGTTCAGCACGAGGAGCGCGAGGCGGGCCAGCCTCGGCGCCAGCCGGGGCACGAGCAATCGTCGATCACACCCGGCCAGGCGCCGCGTGTTCTCCTCGAGACAGGCGGCGAGGACACGGGCGGGAGTGAGATTGTCGACGAAGGCTTCGGCGCCGCTCAGGATGAAATCCTTGCCTTCGGGAGTGTCGTCGGAGCGGGCCAGTCCCGCCAGCTTGCGCAGTGCTCGCAGATAGTGCTTCAGCGCCTTCGGGTGGCGGCCGGCCCGCGCCATGAGTCCACCGTTGGCCTGGCGATACGCAAACCAGTTCAGGAAGAAGACGATGTGATTCGCTTCCTCCTGCATGACCCGATCGAAGATGTCGAACAGCGGCGCCGGCATGACCAGGTGCTCGCGCCCGAGCCGGAACAGGCCAAACGCGCCGAACGAGTCGAGACATTCCTCGAAGCCGAAGTCGGTGAATGCGTCCAGCACGTCCGCGGGAATCTCGACCCGGATCTCGCCGACGGGCAGGCGGTAGAGCGCGATCATGTGCTTGATGATGCGCGCGTGACGCGCTTCCTCGAACGCCTGGAGCTCGAGTGCCCGGCGGACCGTTGCGTCCGGCTCCAGTGCGGCGCACGCGCTGATCATCGGCCCGGCATCCTCCTCCGCCTGCAGCGCGTGCGTCCAGAAGGGCAGTCCACGGAGCAGCGCCAGAGCCTCGTCGTCGAGCGCGGGCCACGAGAGCTGCTCGGGCTCGTACGACCGATGCTGGTCGTGAAACGTGCGGCAGAAGAGCTCCTTGTGGGCCGCCGACCCGATCTTCACGGCTCAGTTCAGCAGGAACCGCTCGCGATAGTCGCGATACCGCTCGTGTTCTTCGTCGGAGCTCAACCCGAACTGCGACAGCGAATACACGTGCGCGCCGTGCTTGTCCTTCGGCGTGTCCGCCAGATACTGGCGCATGCGCGCCTCGGCGACCGTGGTGAACCGCATGTCGAAGTGCGCGTAGGCGCTGCGCACCGTTCCGATCGGGTCCTGGACGAGATCACGGTAGCGCACGTCGAGGAACTGCTCGGGCGGAGCGCACCCCTGATCGCGAGCCTTCAGGCCGGCGCGAATCTCGTCGGCCGTCAACTCCGTCACCTCGCGGCCGACCGCGGCGGGATCGACGGCGTCACTGAAGGTCTGGCGGAGGACCGTGTGCAGGCTGGCCTCTGACGGTAGCACCTCGAGCGGCTCCCGGTGCGTCATGATCACGCCGACGTCCGGGTACACCGCGCACAGCTCGGCCAGGGCCGGCAGATGAGCCGGCGCCTTGAGAATCCAGCGAGTGCCGCGATAGCGCCACTGCAAGTGCTGAAGAACCCGCCGATGCAGCCGGTAAGCCGGCAAAAGACTCTGCGCGCGCATCCAGCTCTGATAGGAGGGCACGACGTACATCGAGCAGAACTGCGAGCTGAGAAATGAAAGGCTGAGGATGACGACGCACTCTTCGGGCAGCCGCGCTCCCACCGCATGGATCTTCTTGAAGTCCGGCACGAGTCGATGAAACCAGCGGAGGTGTCGCTCCGTGATCGAGATTCGCGGATCGGATTCGTAGGTGCCGCGCTCGGGGGGCGGTGACGGGGTCAGCATCTCCCACATCTGTGGAACCCGATTGGCCGGGTCTTGCGCCAGCAGACCGTGCAGCAAGGTCGAGCCGCTCCGTGGCAACCCGGTGATGACGATCGGTCGGTGGACTGGCTCCGCGGCGATCTCGGGATACCGCCGTCGGTCCTGCTCGAGCCGGAGCCGATTGACGAGGTGGCCGACGATCGACTCGCGGGCCACGATGCGCCCGAGGAGATTCAGGCGCGCCTCGGTGGCGAGCGCGTGCCGGAGGCGATTCAGCCCGTCGAGAAACGTTACGTCTTCGAACTCCTGCGCGCCCGCTCGTTTTCGGCCCGCCTCGAGCAGCGCGTCCGTGTCGAGCGTGAGGAACCGGCGTGCCGGCCGTTCGATCAACCGGGCGGCGCGCCGGACGATCTGGAGTCCTCGACCGTCGTGGCCCAAGCGCATGGCGGCTCAGCCGGCGGCCGTGCTGGCGGGACTGTTCTTTCGCGACCGCAGGAATTGCAGGAATTCCACGCCCTCGCGCAGGCGGCGGCGCAGTACGGTCGGGCTCTTGACCATCTCCCACATGTGCTCGGCGAGCTTGCTCGGCCGGAAGAAGAAGGCGCGGTAGAGCTGCTCCTGCATCTCGAAGATCTCCCGATGCGAGAGATGCGGGTACTCGATCGACGTGACCTGAAAACCGTTGTCGGCGACGAGCTCACCGGTTTCGTCGCGCAACCAGCCCTCGCGCCGGGCCTGGTCGTAGAGATAGGTGCCCGGCATCGCGGCCGGAAGCGCCACCTGGATGGTGTGCGGGTCGATCTCTTTCACGAACCGGATGGTCTCCTGGATCGTTTCCTTCGTCTCGCCCGGCAGACCGACGATGAAGGTGCCGTGCATCTTGATTCCCAGCGCGTGACAGTTCTCGGCGAACTTGCGGGCCCACTCGACCTTCATGCCCTTCCTGATGTTGTTGAGGATCGCCTGGCTGCCGGTTTCGAACCCGACGGTGAACAAGCGCAGGCCGTTCTCCTTCAAGACCTTCAGCGTGTCGAAGGGCACGTTGACCTTGGCGTTCGTGCTCCAGGTCATCCCTTTCGGCACCAGCACCGCTCCGAGACCCCGCGCGACGTTCTCCACCCACGGCCGAGCGTCGGTCAAGGTGTCGTCGTCGAAGAACACCTCTCGGATCTGGGGGAAATACTCGGTCGCCCGCTGCACCTCGCCGACGACGTTCTGCGGACTGCGCACGCGATAGGCGTGGCCGCCCACGGTGTGCGGCCACAGGCAGAAGGTACAGCGCGAACGGCACCCGCGGCCCGCATAGAAGGAGACGAACGGGTACAACGCTTCCCCGATCTCGTAGTCCTCGACGCGCAGGTCGCGCCGGTAGACATCGACGACCCAGGGCAACGACTCCATGTTCGTGAGCGCGCGATCGCGCGTGTGGACGATCTCGCCGCTCGGCGCACGGTAGCTGAGCCCATCGATCTTCTCGAACGGCAACCCTTCGGCCACGTCCCTGCAGGTGTAGTCGAATTCGAGGCGCGTGACGAAGTCGATCGCCGTCGAGGCCTTCAGCGCCTCGTCCGGCAAGACGGCGACGTGCGGGCCGACGAAGCCCATCGCCATCTTCGGGTTGACGTCCTTCATCGCCTCGGCGGTCTTCACGTCGGCGCGGAACGAGGGCGTGCTGGTGTGGATGAAGCACAGCTCGAAATTCTTCGCCTCCCGCAGGACGGCGTCGAGCGACATGTCCGCGGCCGGCGCATCGATGAGCTTGCTGTCCGGCACCAGGGCGGCCGGCTGCGCGAGCCAGGTCGGATACCAGAACGAGCGGACTTCGCGCCGTGCCTGGTATCGCGACCCCGCGCCACCGTCGAAGCCCTGGAACGACGGCGGATTCAGGAACAAGGTTCTCTTCATCGTCGAATTGCCCTCCTCATGGCCGGCCGGTCGCCCCGGCGAAGGACGTTCGGCGGATGTCGGCACGGTCCAGCGCCGCCCGGACGACGGGACTCAGGAGTGCCTCGAGCTCGTGGACCGATGGAGATAGCACCGATGGATGGCAGTACACCTCGGTGAGTCCAGGACGAATCTGCGGCACGATGCGCAGCCAGGCCTCCTCGGTGAGCCTCTCGGTGTCGTAGAGGCCGAACAGCGCGTCGTTCGTGACGATCCCGGCGTGCCTCAACCGGCGCCGGGCTCGCAGGGACCACGGCATCATCGTGGCCGCCAGCAGGGCGTGGCGATATGAAGGGACGACCGGCTCGAACGGCACCCGCACGGCAGCGCGGTGTCGGCGCGCCAGCTCGACGACGATCGTCAGGACCGAGGGGTGAAGGTGAAAGTGATGATGCGCGTTGACGTGGTCGAGCGGGAGACCGGTCGCCAGAAAGGCGTCCATCTGGGCCTCGCACTCTGCGCGGGCCTGCAACCGCGCTCGCGCGGACGTTCCGAGCCGCACCGCCGGACCTCCGAGACCGGCCCGGAAGGCGCCTCGAGCGTCCACGAGATCGGGAATACATGCCGGCGGCAGCACGGATCGCCCATCCACCAGCGTCAGATGGAGACCGACGGGCAACCCTTCCGCCTTCGCCATTGCCACCGCGTCGCCGGCCGCCGGCGCCCCGACCATGAGGCTGGCGCAGGTCAAGATGCCCCGGCGGTGTGCGCGGCGTACGGCCTCGTTCACCTCGAAGCTCAGACCCAAGTCGTCGGCGGTCACGACGAGCTGCTTCACACTTCGATCATCCCGTTGCCGCTGAGAACGAAGACCCGGCCTCGCCAGTACACCTTTCGCCCGATGAAGCTGGCGAGCCACACGAACAGGCCCACGACGTCTCGGAGCGGCAGCAGCCACAGGCGGCGAATCCCTTCTCGGTCGCCGAGCAAGGTCGACGTGACCACGGTCGTGCTCAGTCGCACCGCGAGCGTCACCGCCAGCACCAGCCACGATCCTGCGCCGCCGGTGAGCGCGTAGAGACCGGCAAAGGGAACGCCGCGAACGAGACACGTGAAAAAGAACCCCACCGGGTTGGCCACCCGCGTGTTCTGCTCCCAGTACACCTGGTGACGCCACCAGACCGAGGGCCGCGGAAGGTCGACGCCCGTCACCGCGACATGAGGCGTGAAGGCGATCGTGAGACCGGCCGCCACGACGGCGCGCCCGAGCTCGAGGTCCTCCACGAGCGTATACGCCATCGGCCTCAGACCCCCGATCAGAGTCAGGGTTTCTCGGCGAATGGCCTGAGACGCTCCGGGGCAGGCGAGTGCCGCGCCGGTTTCCGTGGCGAACACCATCGACGGCAGGAAGTCGGTGTTCAACGAGAGCAGCTCGAGTGCCTCGAACAGGTTGTCGGCGCCCCCGGCCCGATACAGCGTGCACGCGACGCCGACGCGCGGATCGGCCAGGGGCGCGACGATCGTTCTCAGGTACGCCGGCTCGAGGCGCATGTCGCTGTCGGAGTAGACGAGCACCTCACCGGTCGCATGGCGCGTGGCGTTGAGGATGTTGGAGAGTCGACCGTTGGGCCCGGCGCTTTCCGTGTCCACGACGATTCGAACGGGGACGGACGGACTCTCGTCCCGGATGCGCTCGAGAAGGGGGAGTGCGGGATCATCCGAGTCCTGAACGGAAAAGATGACCTCGTACTCCGGATACTCCTGACGACAGGCCGTCGAGAGGTTCTCGTAGAGATTTTTCTCCAGCCCGCAAACCGGTTTGATCAGGGACACCGCCGGGAGCCAGCGCGAATTCCTCGGCGGCCGCGCGCGGAAGAAGCGCAACATCATGGCGGCGGTCGCAATCCAGTACACACAAGAGATCACGACGGGGATCAGTAGCAGCGTGCTCCAGACGAGCAGGCTCACGGCCGCGTCCGGATCTGGGGCCCGGCCATCACCGCGCCATCGGGCGCTGCGCTGACGACCTTGGTCCGCGGCCCCGACACCGTGTTTTCCTCCGCCCACCTGACGTAGCGGCCGGCCCCTTCCTCGAAGCCGATCTGCGGCTTCCAGCCGAGATGGGCAAGGGCTTTTCGGCTCGAGACGATCTTGGGAGGAAGGTCGCCCGGGCGCCCTTCCGCGTACTGGATTTCCACATCCGGAAAGAACTCACGGACCTTCTCGGCGATGCGGCGGATCTCCACGCACTCCAGGCCATCCAGGTTGTAGGTCTGGTTCTTCGCGACGCTCTGCAGGGCCGAGACGTTTCCCAGCGCCAGGTCCTCGACCGCGACGAGACTTCGCCATTGCCGGCCGTCGCCCTGGATCGTGATCGGCTCGCCCTTGAGCGCTCGTGCCACGAAGTTCGCCAGCACCGTGCCCAGGCGTGCCCGTGGGCCGTACGGGATGCCGTAACGCAGGATCGTCATGTCGACGCCGTAGAGCGCATGGTAGGCGTGGCACAACATCTCGGCCGACAGCTTGGACGCCGTATAGATGTGGTTGACGCGATCGAGATGCAACGGTGTTTCTTCGTCGACCTCTTGCGGCTCCGCCAGCGCATATACCCACGTGGTGCTCGCCAGGATGACCCGATTGGCTCCTGTCCGGCGCGCCGCCTCGAGCACGTGCGCCACCGCCATGATGTTCACCTGCGCGCTCTCGACCGGAATGTGAAAGACGTCGTTGACGTCGGACACGGCGGCAAGCAAGTACAGGGCGTCGTAGCGGCCCGCGAGCGCCACGGTCGTGCGGCTGGCATCCAGGATGTCGGCGACGACGTGACGCACGTCCGGTCGATGCGGACGCATGATGTCGAAGACCGTGACGTCGTGGCCGGCCTCGAGGAGCTTGTCGACCACGTGGGAGCCGATGAAGCCGGCCCCCCCGATCACGCCGACGCGCATGACGCGATCCTCCCCGACAGTGATGCCTGCAGGGCCATGACGACGTGGTCGATCTCGTCTTCGGTCATGCCCGGGTAGATCGGCAGGCACACGTGGCGTGCGCACACGTCCTCTGCAACCGGGAATGCGCCGTCGGCCCAGTCCTTGAAGACGGGCTGCTGGTGGCAAGGCGTCTCGTAAACCTCGCCGCTCAGACTGACCTGGAAGCGCTCCTTGAGCGTGCGCTTGAGCGCGAGCCGGTCGATGAGGCGATCCAGCATCGCCACGTATTTGTAAAAATTGGACCGGGAGCCATCCGGGATCCGGAGCGGCTCGATGTCGCACGCCCCTGCCAGGCGCCGCGTGTAGGCGTCGGCGACGCGCCGTCGCTCGGCCACGAACTCCTCGAGGCGCTCGAGCTGGGAAAGGCCGACCGCGGCGTGTAGCTCGCTCAGCCGCCAGTTGTAGCCCAGGCGCACGTGGAAGTTGGAGAGGAAGCCCGCCTTGCCCTGGTCTCGGTACTCGAGAGCTTGCTGGTGGATCGTCTCGTCGTCCGTGACGATCATGCCGCCCTCGCCCGCCGTGATGACCTTCGTCGGGTAGAACGAAAACGCCGCGGCGGTCCCAAAGGTCCCGGCCATGCGGCCGTTCAAGCTGCTCGCATGCGCGTGCGCGGCGTCCTCCACCAGGAACAGGTTGCGATCGCGGCAGAATGCGGCGAGCTTCGGCGTCTCGGGACTGACCACACCTCCGATGTGTACCAGGATGACGGCGGTGGTCTGGGAAGAGACGGCGGCGGCGACGGTGTCGACACTCAATCCCAGAGTGCCGCGTTCCACATCGGCGAACCGCGGCCGGCCTCCGGCGTGAATCACCGCCGCCGGGGTGGCGAAGAAGGTATTGGTGGGGACCACGACCTCGCGGCCCTCGACGCCGAGCGACCTGAGAATGATTTCGAGCGCGCTCGTGCCGCTCTGCACGGCCACGGCGAACCG
>Ga0126372_10000734_pt1 | contig 12112 bp, 11 predicted proteins | sample PanSoiMetaPlot_6_FD_92762 | JGI IMG/M metagenome (GOLD analysis project Ga0126372, IMG submission 92762) | Tropical forest soil microbial communities from Panama - MetaG Plot_6 | ecosystem: Environmental > Terrestrial > Soil > Tropical forest > Bulk soil | place: Panama | collected 2016-02-17
GAGTTTCTGAACGAGTACGTGTTCCCCTGCCTGAAGGCGGGCGCAGTCTACGAGCATAAGTATCTGCTTGGGACGTCGATGGCGCGGCCGGTGATTGCTAAGCATCAGGTGGAAGTTGCGGTGCGCGAAGGCGCAACGGCTGTCGCTCACGGCTGTACGGGCAAGGGCAACGATCAGGTGCGTTTCGAGCTCACCTACCAGGCCCTCGCGCCCGAGTTAATAGTCATTGCTCCGTGGCGGGAATGGGATCTGAAATCGCGCGAGGATTGTCTCGACTACGCTGAGGCCCACGGAATTCCTGTAGCTCAGAGTCGCGAGAAGATTCACAGCCGTGACCGCAATCTGTGGCACATCAGCCATGAGGGAGGAGAATTGGAGGATGCCGGCAATGCACCCTTCCCGAGCACATGGCAGCTGACCAAGTCGCCGCAGGAAGCGCCCGACCGCGAAGAGCAGGTGGAGATCGGGTTCGAACAGGGCGTGCCCACGTCGGTAAATGGGTTGGGCATGGACCCTGTCTCGTTGGTCGAGTTGCTCAACGAAATTGGCGGTCGCAACGCCATCGGGCGAATCGATCTTGTCGAGAACCGCTTTGTTGGAATTAAGTCCCGGGGATGCTACGAAACACCGGGCGGAACGCTTCTGCTCACGGCGCATCGCGAACTGGAAGCACTGTGCCTGGATCGGGACCTCATGCACTACAAGCAGCACGTCGGCCTGAGGTATGCAGAACTTGTGTATTTCGGTTTATGGTTCACGCCGCTGCGTGAAGCGCTCGACGCATTTGTGGAAAGCACGCAGAGGAACGTCACAGGCACTGTTACGCTCTCGCTCTACAAAGGCAACATTTCGGTGGCGAGTCGTAAGTCGGAGTACTCGTTGTACCGCACCGACCTCTCCTCGTTCACGATGGGAGACAGCTACGACCAAAAAGACGCCGCGGGATTTATCCGGATTCTCGGTCTGCCATCCCGCTCGCGCGCCCAACTCCACCAGGAGGTGACGAAGTGAAGATGTGGTCGGGCCGCTTCCGGCAGCCGCTCGATCCGGAGTTCGAACGCTGGCAGCGTTCGTTTCCCTTTGATCAGTGTCTGCTGCCTTACGAACTTGAGGCGAGCCGCGCCCACGCAAGAGCGCTTGAGCATGCGGGCGTGATTTCGTCAGAGGAGCTGGGGGAAATTGTTCGCGGTCTGGAACAGATCGGCGAGCGCGCCCAAAACGACAGCCAGTTTCTTGCCGATGACGAAGCCGAAGATGTGCATCACTTCGTCGAGAAGCAACTGGTCGTGCTCATCGGAGACACCGGCTACAAGCTGCACAGCGGTCGCAGCCGCAACGAACAGATTGCTACTGACCTACGCCTGTACGTGCGCGCCACGATCGACCACTTGCAATCCCTCATGGCGGGCTGGATGGACGCTCTGCTGTCTCGTGCGCAAAAGGCCGGAAACGCGGTAATCCCTGCGTACACACACCTGCAACGGGCGGAGCCTGTGTTGGTCGCGCACTGGCTTTTGGCCTACCTCGAGATGTTCTTGCGTGATTCCGATCGCCTCTCCGATGTTCGTCGTCGCCTGAATCTGTGTCCGTTGGGGTCAGGCGCGGTAGCTGGAGCGACCTTGCCGTTGGATCGAACGGCACTCGCGACGGACCTTGCATTCGAGGCTCCTACGGCGAACAGCATCGACGCTACGAGTGATCGCGATTTCATGCTCGAATTTGTGCAGGCGTTATCGGTTCTCGCTTTGCATTTGAGCCGTTGGGCCGAAGAAATGCTTCTTTTCTCGACCCAGGAATACGGCTTCATTTCGTTGCCCGAGGTGTACTCCACTGGCAGCAGCGCGATGCCGCAAAAGAAGAATGCCGACCTTCTGGAGCTCACCCGGGGCAAAACTGGCCGGGTGATCGGCGCGGCGACTACTTTGCTGATGACCGTTAAGGGTCTGCCACTGGCCTACAACAAGGACATGCAGGAAACGCAGGAGCCTTTGTTTGATGCTGCTCGGACAGTGTTAGCGCTTCTTCCTCTGGTGACGGGATGGATGAAGGACGCCGAGTTCGCCTACGACCGGATGCAACAAGCTGCGCAGAGTGGCTTCATGAACGCGTGGACAGCTGCTACTTATCTGGTCGATCGCGACGTTCCCTCACGGCTGGCCCACGAGGCGGTCGGAAAAGCAGTAAAACTCTGCCTGGAACGCGGGTACGAATTGCAAGATCTGCCTCTCGCGGATTTCCAAGATATTCATGCTGCCTTCGACAACGGCATCTATCAGGCATTAACACTCGATTCTGTACTGGTAATCCACAATGTCGAAGGCGGGACTGCTCCTGCTGCGGTTAAACAGGCAATCCAACGTGCGGAACAGCGCATCGCTCACTTACGAGGTGAGGTCCATGCACACGCGTGAAGCTCGGTTGCGCGATGCAACGCAGATCCACGACCTGATTGCCAGCTATTCAGGTGACGGCACCCTGCTACCGCGGACCCTGCCGGAAATCTGCGAGAACATCCGCGACTTCGTAGTGGTCGAAAGTGCAGGCCGCATTTTGGGCTGTGGCGCCCTACACTTGTATGGACCGCACTTGGCGGAAGTCCGCTCGATCGCCGTACGTCCGGACGAAAAAGGGAATGGTGCGGGACGCCTGCTGATGGGGGCGCTGCTGAAACAAGCGAAGCTTCAAGAGGTTACTTGTGTTTGCCTCTTCACGCGAATCCCAAGCTTCTTTGCACGCTTGGGATTCACGGTGGCCACCCGCGAAGAAATCCCCGACAAGCTATACAAGGACTGCCACCGTTGTCCGCGTTTCAACAACTGCGATGAAGTTGCCATGTACCGGGGCGAACTTCCGCAGTTTGCGATCCTCGAACCGCCCGCCTCGCAATTAGTGAGGATTCAGGTATAGACGTTAGCTTTGTAACGCCCGGCATATCCTCTGAGGTTTAGCGTCCAAAAGAACGGAGGCGAACCTGGGGCACCGCCAAGAGGTTGTAAAAGCCGCCGGAATCCAGCAACGACTGGTTGCATCCTGGCGGCTTTTTGGGGAAGCGCCCATTCGGGCAGTCGGAGTGTACCACGACACTCGCGAATGGCCGGATAGGTTACTTCTCAGTGACCTACTTGGACCTCTTTGGACCTACTTCAGCTGGGCTTTTTCGGATGGCGAATCCCGCTGCGTCATCGAGACCACGTTATATTCCCGGTCTTTATCGTCCAAATCTTCAACCCGCAGAATCATCTTGTCCTTCTGAATGCGGAATTGCGCCTGCTCGCCGACAGGCAGCAGCACGGGATGCTTTTCGTCCCGCGGCCGAATGCGGAAGATGATCTTGTCGGTTTGCAAAATGTATTCCTGGCAAAGCATTTCGTGGGTCTTCTTATGGGCAGAGTCGGTCCCGATGAGCTCCCCGACTACGCTTTTTCCGCTATTTTCGTCGACGCCGCATGCTACAGATTCCATCTGCAACAGCTTTCCGGATTGGCGTGGTTTGGCATCCTTGCCATAAGCCATCCCGGCCAGCAACACCACTCCCACCATGAGACGCATCTTCATAGATCCCTCCCGGCGTTGTATGCAGGCGCGACTCAGGGGTGTAGCGCCATTCTCAAAGTGATGTAAGTTTGTCTGGGAGTGGCGGTAAGGGGAAAGGTGCCCGGGGTGATTGTACGAGGGTCACTATATTGCGAGGGAATCGGAATTCTCTGGACTTATTGGTGCTGAATAAACAGATCGGGGGGCGAAAACGTCCGTTATTCCTATGCTGACAACTTGTATGGTTGCTCGTACAGCGTTGCCCACCGGCGTGGTCACGCTTACGGTGCAGTAAGACCTCAGAAACGATCTCCCCACTGAACCGCATGGAGTCGGATCCAAAGGGAAATCACTTTTGTTGAGCAATTTTTTTTCCGGAAACTGACTACTGATTTGTTCGAGCTACGCTCTCCGTGGCTGGTTTCGTCTTCAACTTCTCATTCGCTGCCTTAATGGCCTGCTTTGGCCAATCTTCCGCGATGGCCCCGCATGCATCCTTTACGGCGTTGCCCAAGGTGCGAGTGGAACGGCTGATGATTGAGTCGCCATCCTTGTTGAAGACAACTACTTTGTTATCGCGTGATATCGGCTCTTTCCCACCCTCGTGGTCGAGCAATACCACGTAGTCGGCCTTTTCCTGCTTGTTGTTGACGATGACCGCAGGGCAACGCTCGCCGAAAGTTTTGATGATCTCTGCGGTCTGCGGCCGGTCTCCGCCCCGAGCTGCCCCGCCAAAGCCATCCGCACTCCCACCTACCGCGCCGCCAAGCTCCCATGACTTGCTGTCGGTTATGTAGACGCGAGGCCTCTCAGCGGCCGCGCTCCAGATCGTCACGCTTAACACAAATCCAACCACCAACAGGTGTCTCATCTTGCACCTCTCGCAATCCCAATTCACGCCGAGAAAAGCAGTCCCGCAAGTTTGGAAACAAAGGTGATCGGGAAGGTTGCCTGAGGGGCGCTAGGCATGCACGCCAATCCAGAAAAAGCGGCAAAACAACTGCGCGCGGTACCAAGCCGGAGCGCGGGCGCGGGTTGCAACAACGAACCGGTTGGCTACAATGGGAATGTGCACAGGCCCCGTAGCTCAGATGGATAGAGCGACGGTTTCCTAATTCGGCGATCCCTACCCGCCCTCAATTGGATCAAATACTTACAAGCGTACGAAGTGCGTTCATTCGGGTAATTGTGCGCTCGTTCGGCATCTATTGTGCACGGGATTGTGCACGCGCCCGCGCGTGGTACTCTTCGCCGTAACGATCCTGAAAATTTCGCCGCGAGGTTTCTCCCATGGCGATATCACTCGGCGAGGTTTTGTGACGAGCGTCACATTGTCGTGTGAAGGGCGTCACCGTTTAGTTGCGTCACCGGACATAGCGTTCGAGCTCGGGGCGGCATACCTTTGCTCCGGAGGCGCTCAGTGGAAGTACCGAAGTTAATCATCAGGGAGAGTGACGGTGAAACGCCAATGTCGGGAATGTGTAGCGTGTGCCGCGCGATTTTTCCTGCGCTCGAGCCGAACGGACGTGACGCGAACAAGCGTCTACTAGAGAGTTGCTTTCGGGATCACGTCAAAGCGGAACACTCGGATCAACCTCCGCCGTGGGAAAGAGAGCAAGACAACCTGCAATAAAACGTCGGCCGGTTTAGGGCCGAATACTATTTTCTACCTAATATGAATATAGGATCGACAACCGGTTCCATAATGGGAATAATTCGGCCTCTCCCGATGGAAAGCCCGAAGCCGAAGCTCATATTCAGTGGGGATGGCGAAGCACCAACCTCGGCCATTTGTAGCGTATGCGGGGCGGTTTTTCCTACACTCAAGGAAAATGGGGCCGACGCGAACAAGCGGCTGTTAGAGGATTGCTTTCAACAACACGTTCGCGGCGAGCACTCCGATCAACCTGCCTAAATGGGAAAGCGAGAGTTAGAGAGCGTAAGCCTTTATTCCCTTGCTAATAAACCTTTCGCCGCGAAGTACCGTTTGGATTGCAGGCAAAAGCTCGGTTGCGGTGTCCATTTTCCAGACAAAGCCCCTCATTCCATCCCCCATGGCGGCTTTCACAATATCAAGGTTTTTGATTTGGCTCACGAAGAGGATTTTCGTGTCGGGGATTAAGTCGCCGATTCGACTTGAAACTTCGATTCCGTCGATATCGGGAAGATGAATATCCAGCAAAATCAAATCCGGTTTCAATTCGGTTGCTTTTTGAAGGGCATCAAATCCGTGTTCCGCTTCACCAATTACCTGTAGACTCGGATCCTTTTGGAGGATCGAACGCAGCGAGCGGCGCCAAGGTTCGTAATCATCCACCACAAGAATGCGAAATGTAATTGGATTGCTCACCCCAATCACCTCGGGGCGAAATGATTTCCCAAAGTAGGCGAACCATTCGTCTCACACTGCTCAATGATGCGCACGATAGGTTATGAAAGATCGGTACGCTACTAGTAGAAGTACCAGTTGCAATCACTGGCGGATGTCGCGTCAACCGCCCAATAATCCCGCCGTAGCAAGCCCTAGAAAGCCCACAGTGCGCGATCCGCGCCTCGGGTTGATCATTTCATTGTCGGCACCGCGAAAAAAAACGCTCGGTTCTTTGTCAGAAAGGAGAGTTTCGCTGTATCACTAAAAGCAGGGATTTCCTCTCTGCCACTCCGGCCAAAATCGGAGCGAATGTTTACGCATGGAGGTTTCCATGGATAGGCTTGAGCTTTTGAACAACATTGGGAAAGAGGTTTGGACGCGAGACAAATACGATCACACATCAAAAATCTTCCGCGGCAAGATTAGAGAAGAGCTTTTTGTCATGGACGGTGAAAACCGCCACTTTGCCCAACTGCTCGAACATCCTCTTGGGAACGTTCTTCGCTTCGGCTACTACACTTGGACAACAGACGGTAGGTTAATCCTTGGCTCGCAAACCGGGCCCATTTGGACGCCGGATATATATTCGACGATCCATGGGGGAATACTTGCCCAAAAATGGCTGTGAGTTTGGCGCCCGTCGCTTTCAAGTGCGACGGGCGTTTTCTCCAACACTCGCCGATGATGTCACGATGATTTCGTTTCGGGATGGATGTCAGGCGGTAAATAGACGCCATCAGATTCGCTTCGGACGATGGCATTCAACCCGAACGCTTTCAGGATGGCGGCAATCTCAAGCCGATTTGCCTGAATAACGTAGCTAACCGCATGATCATGCCCGCGCTCAATCGATGCGCGATTTGCAGGAAACCCGAGCCCGGCCATAAGATCGCCGATCACCAATTCAAGCGGGATGAGAGTTTGCCCGAGTGGCAGGGATGGCATGCGTTTCGCCGCGGGTTGGCGACAAACCTCTACCGGCTCGGCGTGCCTGACAAAGTGATACAGGCGATCCTCCGACACGCCGACGTGGGAACTACCATGAACGTGTACGTCAAGACAGTTAGGGAGGATGCGGTAAACGCCATGTTGGCGCTCGATTCCGCGCCATTGTGCACGGGATTGTGCACGGAAAGCCCTCAAGACGATAAGACTCGTGTAAACTAAGCCGTGTAGAATGTAACTGTTAGATGGAATTTGGCCCCGTAGCTCAGATGGATAGAGCGTCGGTTTCCTAAACCGCAGGTCGGCGGTTCGACTCCGCCCGGGGCCTCCACGTCTTAACGGGTCAATCGGACCTCTCGTCGGCGTTGTCTCAGAGTGAACAGAACAGCCAGTAGAAATCCCAACACGCCCCCGAACAATCCCAGGGTGATATCCTGGCCCAGAGTAATACCCTGGCCCAGCGAAGCCAGGCTATTGCCACCCGCCAACAAGAAGCCTGCATACGCAAGAGCTGGTATCCACAGAATCAACCGTAATCGCAGATGCATCGGGTCCTCCTGCCTCGAACGTAGTCCTGCAATATTTGCAGATCAAGGTGCCATCAGTGCACATGGTCAATGGCAAGCGAAACGCATTGTATCCGCATTGTTCTCGATAGTCACAGACCTTATTTACATTTCTGCAGACAAACGTTCGCGATTTTGGGGATGGTAGCGGTGAGCGGCCAGATTCCGTCGAGCGATCGACACAAATAAGCACGATACGGATCACAGACTCCTTCCTCCACCATCCAGTATCATTACAAATTATGCGCGTCCTCCTCGAGATTTTTGGGCAGACCCTGAGCACACTGTGGGCGCATAAATTGCGATCTTTCCTCACGATGTTTGGCATTGCGTGGGGGGTGGGATCGCTCTTGCTGCTCGTGGGTCTCGGAGAAGGGTTCCGTTCGGGGAACCGGAAGCAGTTCGATTCTCTGGGCGAGAACGTGATGTTTATCTGGGGTGGGCGGGCGCCTGCCGTGGACGGCAGTTTCACAGGAATGAAGCAGTATTACCTCACTTACAAGGATTATCTCGACATCCAGGCCAATGCGACAGAAGTCAAGCAATGCGCGCCGGTAATCCAGAGAAACGATATCCGGGCGGTCAGCGAATTTTATTCGAGCAGCGGACAGATCAGTGGTGTCCCTCCAAAATTCAACCAGATCCGCTACCTGCCGATGGCTTCAGGGCGATGGCTGAACGACATGGATGAAAGTCAAAAGCGGAACGTAATCGTCCTGGGCGATGAGACGCGGCGCGTCTTATTCCCCGGGCGGCCCTATTTAGGTAGCACGATTCTGCTGAACGGGGTGCGCTTTGAGGTGATTGGTGCAATCCAGCGTATCGGGCACGGGGAGAACACCAATCAGAACCTGAAGAGCTGGATTCCGTTCAATACGATGCGACAGTACTTTCCCGTCAATATCGACGTGCTGAATCCGGTCTCGTTGATCGTCTACCAGCCTAAAACGCGCGCGCTGCACGAAGCGTCCAAGGTTGCGGTCCACAAGGTCATCGCCCGCAACCATGGGTTCGACTACAGCAATGGCGATGCCTTTGACGAGTGGGACACAGTCCGCACCGTGGATAATGTCGGGAGGATCTTCGATGCCATGAACGCTTTTCTGGGAAGCGTGGGACTTGTGACGCTTGCGTTGGGCGCGATCGGAATCATCAACATCATGCTGGTGGCGGTCGCCGACCGTACCCGCGAAATTGGCCTGCGCAAAGCGATTGGTGCCACCAACGGCAGCATCATGTTCCAATTTTTTGTCGAAGGAGCGTTCCTGACGCTGTTGAGCGGAGGTATTGGGATGGGGTTCGCTGCCGGGCTGATGGCGGGACTTTCGAGTCTCCCATCCCCGCCTGGATTCGATCCTCCAAAGCTGGTGCCTATGACAGCGATCCTGGCGATTACGTCACTGGCGATCGCAGGAGTGGCGGCCGGTCTGTACCCTGCCCGTCGGGCGGCGATGCTAGAACCGGTCGACGCGCTACGCAAGGAATAACATGCATCGCGACCTTCTCCAACAAGCCTTCGGCGCCATGCGACACGATCTTCGTAAGACAATCCTCACGATGCTGGGGATGGCCTGGGGAATTGCAACAGTCGTGTTATTGCTGGCGTACGGCAACGGGTTTGGCCAAGCAATCACGAATATCTTCCAGAGCTTCGGCGACAAGGCAGTCGGCATTTTTCCAGGCCGCACATCGCAGCAAGCGGGAGGCAACAAGGCCGGCGTCCAGGTTCGCTTCACCAGCGCAGATATCGAGCTGCTCCAGAACGTCGCGCCGTTGATTCGCCACATCTCGCGCCAGTCCGACAAGGATTGCACCAGTCAGTACGGTGCTCGGAACTTTTCTCTACCGGTAAAAGGCGTTGACCCACCTGTGGCATCCGTGTGGAACATCAACATGGCCGAAGGGCGCTTTCTCGACGATCAAGACAGCCTGTCGCACGCTCGGGTCGCGGTGCTGGGCTCGGAAGGGAAGGACAAATTGTTTTCAGGCATGGACGCGATCGGACAGACGGTTCGCTTCAATGGCGTGACTTTTCAAGTGATCGGGGTTGTTGCACCGCGTATGCAGGAAGGCGATAGCGATATCAATCGGCAGGTGTACATTCCATACCCCACGATGGATGTCCTGCAAGACAATTATTATCTCGGCGGAATCTGGCTCGACTATCAGGGCATCGATCACGAGAAGATGACCAAGACGATCCGGGAATCGCTGGCCGCGGAGCACAACTTCAAGCCGGATGATATGCGTGCCGTGTTCGTTTTTGATGCACAAAAACAACTGGCTCAGTTCCATATCATTACGTTGGGCTTGAAGGTTCTGCTGACGTTCATCGGGACGATCACGTTGGGCATCGGTGGCATCGGACTCATGAACATCATGCTGGTATCGGTGACTCAGCGCACCCGCGAGATCGGCGTAGAAAAGGCACTAGGCGCGCGCAAGAAGGACATCCTGTTCCAATTCCTGGCCGAGGCGATGGTCATCACCGCCGTGGGAGGCGTGCTGGGCATTTTGCTGTCTTACCTGGTGTCGTTTTCGGTCGGCGCTCTCACCCTCTACAGCGCGATCGCGCAACACGCCGAGGCGGGCGATATCAGGTTGGTGGTGGCTCCCAATGTCTTAATGATCGCCGTCACGATTCTGGCATTTGTCGGGGTGGCCAGTGGAATGTTTCCAGCGATACGGGCCGCAAACCTCGATCCAATCGAAGCCCTACACTATGAATGATGGAACTTGGTTCAGGCCACTTCGTCTTCTTGAACCGGAGGCACCCCTGAGGGGTCCCCTTCTAGCCTGAGACGCTTGCGTGCGCTGAACATGGGACCGCGGGCTGGCTGCGTGGGCGCGAAGCGGCTGAATCCGAATAACCCTCCCAGATCGTCATAAATTGCTTCCATCCCTCCCCGCATGAAGTAGGTCTCGTGCCAGAAGCCGGTGCCACCGGAATCCTGCAGGAACTCTTTCCACCATTCTTGATGCGGGAGCGATCGCGCCCAATTTTCTAATGATTGAAAATCGCGCCAGTATTGCCGCATTCCCGAATGAATCGGAAAGAGGGAGTAAAGAAGGTTCTCGTGAAGCAGCAGGCCGTCCGGCTTTGCATCCACAGCCGCGCTGATTCTAGGGCCAAACTTAAACAGGGTGCCGAGACCGCGGAGAGTGCGGACTTTCATGCCGAGGTAGATCACGACCAGATCTGGGTACGACGAGAGGTCGACAGTGTTCCGTTGGGTGCGTGCCATGACTTCTCCCTTGAAGAGATGCAAACGGGATCGAAGTGGCGGTAAAGAACAGGGATTTCAGGGGCGTCACGTGTGCGGAGCCTCTGGTGGCGTCCCTGTCTCGGTGACTGTCCCGACGGCGTCTTGCCATCCGGTGTGGGCGACACCCCCACATGACAGGCAGCGGAACCCCGACGCTATACCACCCTGCTTACATTTTACTGGGTCAGCCGTCCTTAATGCGCGGGCACACATATCGCCGATGGATTGTTAGGAGACTCACCCCTGACATCGCAAGACATTGCTACAATTACCGCTCTTCATGCACGCTGCCTGCACTGTCTTACATTCCATTCTCAATTCGAGGAGAGCTTTTCATGCGCCTGCTCAGGAACTGGTTCATTCTCTGCCTGATCTCTCTCACAATACCGGCGGTCGGGCAGGAACGTGAAGGCCGCCTTCTACGCTTTCCGGATATTTACAAAGATAAGATTGTGTTTGTGTACGGGGCCGACCTGTGGCTCGCGCCAACGAGTGGAGGAATCGCGCGCCGCATCACCACTCATCCTGGCAGAGAGCTCTTTCCAAAGTTCTCCCCCGACGGGAAATGGATTGCGTTTACCGGGCAGTATGACGGCAACTTCAATGTCTATGTGATGTCCTCGGAAGGCGGCCAACCGAAACAACTCACCTTCTATCAAGGAGCGGCGCAGCCTCTTAGTGACCGCATGGGGATTCACAATGAAGTGGTGACGTGGTTTCCTGACAGCAAGCGCATCCTGTTTCTGTCCCGCCGCGATGCGACCAATGGTTGGGTCAAGCGACCCTATAGCGTGAGTATCGATGGCGGCCTACCTGAGCCACTCCCGATGGACCAAGGTGGACTCACTTCGTTCTCGGCCGATGGAACGAAGATCGCCTATAACCGCATCTTCCGCAATTTTCGTACATGGAAGCGCTACACCGGAGGTCTGGCGCAGGATATCTACGTCTACGACATCAAGAACAATGTATTTGAGCAGCAGATTCCGCATACGGAATACTCCGACACGTTTCCGATGTGGCATGGCAACACCATTTACTTCACCTCGGATCGCGGCCCTGAGCACAAGCTGAACCTCTACGGCTACGACATCGGTTCCAAACAAATCGAACAGTTGACCAAGTTCACGGAGTTCGACGTCATGTGGCCCAGCCTGGGACCGGACGCGATCATTTTCGAGAACGCGGGCTATCTATACGCCTTCGATTTCGCGAGCAAGCAGCCGAAGAAACTTACTATCTCCGTTCCCGGCGAGAATGGTGAAACGCTGAAGCACTGGACCAGCGTCAGCAAGTTGATTACAGATTTCGATATTTCGCCCGATGGGAAACGCGCCGTGTTTGCTGCCCGCGGAGACGTGTTCACGCTGCCCGCGAAGGAAGGCAGCGCGCGCAATCTGACGCACACGCAGGGTATCCGCGAACAGGGC
>Ga0126372_10000739_pt1 | contig 12073 bp, 10 predicted proteins | sample PanSoiMetaPlot_6_FD_92762 | JGI IMG/M metagenome (GOLD analysis project Ga0126372, IMG submission 92762) | Tropical forest soil microbial communities from Panama - MetaG Plot_6 | ecosystem: Environmental > Terrestrial > Soil > Tropical forest > Bulk soil | place: Panama | collected 2016-02-17
AAAAACTGGAGTAGCAGCTATGACGATTTCAAGACTCAGTGATGTGAGCTTCCGATTCGGGCAGATTCTGTGCCTGTGCTTGTTGTCGACACTCTCCCCGTTAGCCAACGCGCAGACGTCTGTGGTTCAAGTATCCGATGCAAGCGCAAAGCCGGCTGCAAACACTACCATCGCGGCCGCCGATGAGAGTTTCGTGATCGGTCCAGGTGATGTGCTTGCGATAAACGTGTGGAAAGAACCGGAGATTTCCCATGCAGTTCCAGTGCGGTCGGATGGGAAGGTAACGCTGCCCCTGGTCGGGGAATTGCAGGCCAGTGGCCAGACTCCACGACAACTGCAGGCCACCTTGAAAGACAAGCTGCAGAACTTTATCTCTGATCCTGACGTGACCGTCATTGTGCAGGAGGTTAAGAGTCAGAGGTTCAATATCCTAGGCCAGGTCGTAAAGCCCGGTTCCTACCTTCTCACGAACACGACTACAGTGCTGGACGCGATTGCTTTAGCTGGCGGCTTCCGCGACTTCGCCAAAAAGAAATCTATCTATGTTTTGCGCGCGAAGGCCGACGGCTCGCAAGTAAAAATCCCCTTCAACTACAACGCCGTGATCAAAGGCGACAGCGTTTCGCAGAACATCCGACTCGAACCGCGGGACACGCTGATCATCCCGTAAAGGGTTTCGTATGCGCAACTTTCTTCCAGTGATATTTCTATTGTCGAGTTTTTCCCTGGCCTTGGGTCAGGAGGCGCCCGCGCCAGCCTATGGCCTGAGCGGTGATCGCGCCTCCGACGACGAACTCGTCGTGCCCGCGATGGTCAGCGGCGATTCCGAATCGGCTCTGTTTCCTGCGGAAGGAGAGCGTTCCAATTACCTGAACGCCGGCTTGTCGTTTGGAACAGCATACGACGACAACACCTTGGGAACCGCTACCAATCCCGTGGGCGACACCAGCTTCACAGTAGCGCCTTTCATCTCGATCGAGCAGACTCGTGCCCGGCTTCGCTGGCAGGCCGATTATGCTCCCGGCTTCACGTTTTACCGGCAACTCAGCCAACGAAACCAGGACGACCAGAATCTGTCCGTGGGTCTTGAATACCGCCTCACCCAGCATGTGACCATGAGGCTGAAAGATGCTTTCCTGAAGAGTTCGAACTTCCTCGGGGGGCTCGCCCAAGTGCAACAGTCGCCGTTTGGGACGCTTCAACAGTCCAATCCAACATTAATCACGCCGGTTACGAATCGGGTCTCAAACACTGGAAGCGCTGAAGTTACCTACCAGTTTGGACCGAACAGCCTGGTGGGTGCGCGCGGAATTTCGAACGAGTTGTTCTTCCCCGACAGCGTGCAAACCACTGGATTGGCTGACTCTCATTCCCAAGCTGCTGAAGGGTTCATCACTCATCGGATTGCTCGCACTCACTGGATCGGGGTCACTTACCACTTTCAGCAAATCTTGACGGATGTGAACGAAGCCAGAAATTCCTCACAGGCAGTGCTGGCCACCTACACGATGAATGTCACTCCGGCGATGACTCTGTCAGTATTCGCGGGGCCGCAGTATTCAAACAGCAGCAGTCAGCTCGCCCCCGCGAGCGCAAAGTGGTTGCCGGCTGTAGGGATGAACTACAACTGGGAGACAACCCGCTGCGCGTTTATGGCAGGAGCGTCGCACAGGATCAGCGATGGCGGCGGACTTCAGGGAGCAGTTCAGCTTACCAGTTTCGAGAGTTCGTTCCGATATGAGTGGGCGCGCAAGTGGACACTGCGGGTGGGCGGTTCATACGGCAGAAATGAACTAATCGAGACATTCGGGCTGCCTTCGCAGGATGTTGCTTCTTTGATCGGGCTCGTTTCCGTCTCCCATCAGATCGGCGAGCACCTTTCGATTGAGGCCGGCTACGTCCGCGCCCACCAGCAGGCTCTGGGATCGAGCGTCGTGAGCTCCTACGACCGCAACCGTCCGCAAATCACGATCACCTACAGCTTCAGTCGACCTTTGGGAAGGTAAGTACATGCTGGAAGATTTCGAAGACAAACCGAGCGACGGCATTCCCTGGGAAGACTATCTTGCCCGGGCGCGGCGCCGTGTATGGCACTTCGCCATCCCTCTGTTTCTGACTTGGTTAGCGGTTTGGACAGTGAGCTGGTTTCTGCCTGCCGTATATCGCTCTGCGACTCTGATTCTGGTCGAGCAGCCGACGGTATCTCAGCAGTACGTGGTGCCGAACGTTGCCGGAGATTTGCAAGACCGTCTCAACAGCATCACACAGCAGATCCTCAGCCGTACCCGCCTGCTCAAGATCATGGAAGACATGAATCTGTATCAGCGGGAGCGAAGCCGCATGAGCCCCGACCAGCTTGTGGACCGTATGCGCAAGGACATTGAGATCGAACTCGTCCGGTCTCCTGATCGGCGCGATGAGCTGTCTTCCTTCAACATCTACTACTCATCGTCTGATCCCGTGCTGGCGCAGAAAGTGACCGACCGCCTTACCTGGTTGTTCATCACCGAGAATCTGGAAGTCCGGCAGGAGCAATCGGAAGACACCACAAAGTTTCTCCAGGTCCAACTGGAAGAGGCCGGCAAGAAACTTGCGGATCAGGAGAAGCGCGTCCGCGAATATAAAGATCGCTACCCCGGAGAACTTCCTGCACAGATGTCCGGCAACTTGCAAATCCTGAGCGGCCTGCAGTCGCAACTCATGGCCGAGATGGGTGCACTCGATCGGGCCAAACAGCAAAACACCTACCTGGAATCGCTTCTGACTCAGTATCGCTCGGCGAGAGCCGCGGCAGCCAAACAGGGGAGAGCTCCGGCGGGCGGATTACAGGCGGTGGACGCGGAACTGCAGCGATTACGCGCGCAACTTGCCGATCTGAGCGCGCACTATACCGATCGTCACCCCGACGTTCGCAAAGTCAAACAGGAAATCGCAAAGACCGAGGCTGTGCGGCAGCAGTTGCTGCAGGATCAATCGCCAGTAACCAACCAGGTCCCCGACGAAACCGCATCGGCTGCACTCGCCAACGATCCTCATGATGTTTCTGGGATCCCGGAACTCGAGAGCCAGCTCAAAGCCAACAAGCTGGAAATCTCCAATCGCCAGCATTCTATTCAGGATGTTGAAGGACAGATTCGAGACTATCGGATGCGGTTAGAACAAGGCCCGCGGAGAGAACAGGAGTTGGCGGAAATCACCCGCGACTACGAGCAGTCGCGGCAGTACTACGATTCTCTTCTCGCCAAAAAAAATCAGTCCGAGATGGCGACCAACCTTGAAAAGCGCCAGCAAGGGGAGCACTTCCGCGTTCTCGATCCTCCAAGTGCGCCGACGAAGCCGTTTTCGCCGAATCGACTGAAGCTCTCGCTCATGGGCCTGGCTTTTGGAGTCCTCGTCGGTGGAATCGTGGCAGGTGGTTTTGAACTCACTGATGCGCGGATCTACAGCGAAAAGGAAATTGCCAAGCTCGTGTCGGCAGAGATTTTGGCAGAAATCCCAGATCTTCCGACGTCCACCGAAAAAGCAGCATCGGCACGGAGTTTGCGCGTGGAGTACGTAGGAGCTTTTGTCATGGTGTGCTGCATCCTGAGCGGTTTTGCTCTCAGCTACTTCCGCGGTTAATGCAATCGTGAGGGTCTGGAAAGGATAGGCGGTCAGAGTGGGATACATTTACGAAGCGTTGCAGCGGATCGAAGAAGAAAGAAAGATAGCGCAGACCGGCATGCCGAGTGCGGCACAAGGCGATGCGCTGATGCGCGCGCTACAGGAACTTGATCCTACCCCAGCGCCGTCTTTGCGCGAGGAGCCAGTCGGGGAGCTTGTTTCCTTTCAAAAGATCAACGTTGGCAATCTTCCCGAAAACAGCCGGCTCGTCACCATCACCGACCCGGCTGGATTGGGAGCGGAAAAGTTTCGCGTACTCGCGACACGTCTCAAGAATCTGCAGCAGAAGCGCCCCCTGAGGCGGTTGCTGATTACCAGCAGCATCATGCAAGAAGGCAAGAGCCTGGTCTCCTCCAATCTTGCGATTACGCTGGCGCGCCACTCTCTTCAAAGTGTTCTGTTGGTCGATGGAGATCTTCGCAAGCCTGCGTTGGCGCATCGCTTTGGGATGGCGGATCGCCCCGGTCTGAGTGAGTTCCTCACGGGCGACAAGCCGGCAGAGAAATATATTTACCACCTGGAGGATCTGAATATTGACGTGCTCCCGGCAGGCGTCATTCCCGACAATCCACTGGAGCTTCTGCAGTCAGCCAAGCTGCGTGGCTTACTCGATCGCGTAAGCCCTCTGTTTGATTGGGTTGTAATCGATTCGCCACCCCTCGTGCCCGTTGCCGATGCTAATGTCTGGGGCCGGCTGGCTGATGGCATGTTGCTTGTGACCCGACTGGGCGTCACCGAGCGCAAGATGCTCGAAAAAGGTTTGAAGCCCCTCGACAATCCGTCCTTATTGGGCGTGGTTTTCAACGGCTCCGAAGACTCTCATCACCACCACTACTACACACCCAAGCTCACGACGGCTTAGTCGAAGTGAAATCTGCCCAAGCCTTCCCCCAATCAATCTCATAACAGTAAAGGTTGAAACGATGTCAACTGCACCATCGACCGCGAAACCTCGAATGATCTCCGCTCCACAGATCAGCAGCCCTGTGGACCGTGTTGTCCTAAAAGCCGATTTGTTTCAGGAGATGATTTCCAGAGAGAGAAAGAGAAGCGATCGCTCCGGCAAGGGCTTTGTGCTGATGCTCGTGGAATGCCAAGCACTACTTTCCGACCCAAGGACTTCGAGCAAGGTCACGGACGCGTTGCTTTCGTGCGCGCGCGATACGGACCTGACCGGATGGCATCGCGAATATCAGACCGTCGGCGTCCTATTTACTGAGATCCCTGTCGAATTGACCGAGTCGACCGCCAAGATTCTGCGGACCCGTGTAAATTGTGCTTTGCATGGGATCTTGAATGCGCACGAATTCGGCCAGTTGAGAATCTCCTGTCATTACTATCCTTCGGATTCGAACGGTGCGAACGGCGACAACATTTCCGTGATTTATCCTGACGTCAACTCCAAGCGGGAGTCCAAAAAACTCTGGTTCTCGTTTAAGCGCGCGCTCGACGTGCTGGGAGGACTTCTGGCTCTTATCGTTGGCAGCCCAATATTTTTCGTAATTGCTGTTGCCATAAAGATGACCTCGCCTGGTCCGATCTTCTTCCGTCAAACACGTGTCGGGCAGCATGGAAGTCCGTTCACGTTTCTGAAGTTTCGATCCATGTACGCAAACTCTGATCCGGCAATTCACCGGCAATATGTGCAGCAACTGATCGCCGGCCGCGCCGAACGCATGCCGAGCGACAAATCGAAAGAAGGCGTGTACAAGCTTACGAAAGATCCCCGAATCACGCGGGTCGGGTCGTTCCTGCGCCGCACCAGCCTTGATGAGCTGCCTCAATTCATCAATGTGCTAAAAGGCGAGATGTCGCTCGTCGGACCTCGCCCGGCCGTGCCCTACGAAGTGGAAGCCTACGACCTCTGGCACCGTAACCGCATTTTGGAAGTCAAACCGGGCATTACGGGGCTATGGCAGGTAAGTGGCCGCAGCCAGGTGAAGTTTGATGACATGGTACGGCTTGACCTCCGTTATGCGCGTGCATGTTCCTTCTGGCTCGACGTTAAGATCCTTACCCGGACGCCGCTCGTGATGTTCGGTGAGGGCGCGTACTAAGACCTCACTCCTCCCCCAAGAGTGTCCTTTCTTAACTAAGTCTCTCCAAGCACATTTCAGGGGTGAAGAAAATGATCAGGTTTGGTGTCATTGGCTACGGGTACTGGGGACCGAACGTCGTCCGCAACCTGAGCAACCTCGAGTTTTCAGAGGTGGCAGTTGTCTGCGATCGCAGTCCCGCTGCGCGCAGGCGCGTGCAGAAAGCCTACCCCCACATGAAAGTGTCGGAGGATCACTGGGAGGTCGTGACCTCGCCCGATATCGACGCGGTCGCCATCGTGACTCCCGTGTGGACACACTTCGAGCTAGCCAAGGCTGCTTTGCAGAACGGGAAGCACGTATTCGTGGAAAAGCCGTTTACCAGCTCCATCGAGCAAGCAGAAGAACTGATCGAACTCGCGGAGCGAAAGAACCTGCAAATCATGGTCGACCACACCTTCTTATTCACTGGTGCGGTCAAGAAGATTCATGACCTGCTTCAGGAAGGTGCGCTCGGACAGCTCTATTATTACGACTCCACGCGCGTGAACCTCGGTCTGTTTCAGCACGACATCAACGTGATCTGGGATCTGGCTCCTCATGACCTTTCCATCATGGATTACCTGATCGGTCAGGAGCCCGAGGCTGTGGTGGCTACCGGACAGTCTCATTTAAACGGACACGAAGATGTGGCTTTCATCACACTCTACTTCCCCAACAAGGTAATCGCGCACGTGAACGTGAACTGGCTCTCGCCGGTAAAAGTTCGGACAACCCTGATCGGTGGCGAGAAGAAAATGCTGGTCTGGAACGACCTCGAAGCCGACGAGAAGATCAAAATCTATGACAAGGGCGTGAAGGTTGCTACCCAGGAGGGTCTCTACAACCTGTTGGTGAGCTACCGTTCCGGCGACATGTGGGCCCCTCAAATTGAACAAACGGAAGCGCTGCGCAAGGAACTCGGATATTTCGTTGAATGCATCTCGAACAACGAGCGGCCGATGAACGACGGGTTCGCTGGATTGCGCATCGTGAAGATGCTCCAGGCCGCGACTGATTCCTTGCAGCGGAGAGGAATACTGGTCGAGGTATGAACGAATTCGTTTGTATTGCCCCAGACGTCAAGCTAGGTCAGGGAGTGAAATTGTCGAAGTTCATCAACCTGTACGGGTGCGAAATCGGCGATGAGACCAAAATCGGCGCCTTCGTGGAGGTCCAGAAGAACGCCCATATCGGCCGCCGCTGCAAAATTTCAAGCCACACCTTTGTTTGTGAAGGCGTGGTGATCGAAGACGAGGTGTTTGTCGGTCACAACGTGGCCTTTATCAACGACAGCTACCCGCGGGCAACTACGACCGACGGCAGTCTGCAAACCGAGAAAGACTGGAAGGTCGAGAAAACGACAATCAAGAAGGGTGCGTCGATCGGTTCCGGCGCCACCATTCTTGCCAACGTCATCGTCGGCGAACACGCGATCGTCGGCGCGGGCAGCGTGGTTACAAAAGACGTTCCAGCCAGATGCATTGTTGCAGGAAATCCCGCCAAAATTCTGCGGTATATCACGGACGAATCAAGGAGTGATCAATGAGTGTAAGCGTGTACGACAATTCCCAATCGGCAATCCCATTTCTTGATCTGGTAACTCCGCATCGCGAGCTCGAAGCAGAGCTAACGGCGGTGTTCAAGTCCACACTCTCAACAGCAGGCTTCATCGGCGGTCCTCAAGTGGAGCAGTTTGAGCGCGAGTTCGCGGCCTTCTGTGATGCTTCACTCGGTATTGGTGTAGGCAGCGGGACCGACGCGTTGCGTTTTGCACTGGCAGCCGCGGGTGTCTCCGAAGGGGACGTGGTGATTACCGTCCCGAATACCTTCATCGCCACTACGGAAGCAATCTCACAGGTCGGCGCGGCTCCCGAATTCGTTGACATCAACGAAGAGACCTACAACATGGATCCCGTCAAGCTGCGGAACTACCTGGAAAATCACTGCCATATCCAGTCCGTTACCGGCCGTTTGATCTCCAATCGTAGCGGCCGTCCGGTGACTGCCATCGTCCCCGTTCACCTTTACGGCCAGGTCGCGGATATGGACGAGATCATGCAACTGGCAGCGACTTACAACTTGATCGTCATCGAAGATGCCTGCCAGGCCCACGGCGCGCAATATTTCTCGCAGGCCGAGAATCGCTGGCTAAAAGCCGGATCCATCGGTTTAGCCGCTGCTTTCAGTTTCTATCCGGGCAAGAATCTGGGCGCTTGCGGAGAAGCCGGCGCGGTCACCACCAACTCGGGTGAGATTTCTCAAAAAGTCCGCATGATGCGGGATCACGGCCAGGCCAAGAAGTACTTCCACCAGATGGAAGGGTATAACGGCCGGCTCGACGCTCTTCAGGCCGGGATCATGCACGTGAAGTTGAAACATCTGGCCAGCTGGAATGAAAAGCGGCGGGCAATCGCGACGACCTATGCCGAGCTTCTGGCTCCGTTTTCAGAATGGATCACGATTCCGGTCGAGCCGCCGAACTGCATTTCGGTGTACCACTTGTATGTGATTCGAACCAAGAAGCGCGAGAGCTTGCGCCAACTTCTAGCTGAGGCCAACATTGGTGCCGCGATTCACTATCCGGTCCCTCTGCACCTGCAGGATGCATATAGCCATCTCGGATATCGCGCTGGTGACTTTCCGATCACTGAAAAGGTAGCGGGGGAGATCCTCTCTCTGCCCATGTTTCCCAATCTAACGCGCGACGAGCAGGTACGCATCGTCAGCAACCTAGCGAAGCACGTTGAGCGGATCAGCGCATCCGCCGTGGAGCTCGTCGGGGTTTAGGTGGCGTTCACGAACTCACGAGCCTACTCACACCGTAAGGAACCATGTCCGTGATTCTGACCAAACCTGACTTCGGCGCGAGCTCACTCCAAATGGCCCCGACTTCCTCCGCCAAGACCACTCGATATGTGGTAATCAGTCCCGTGCGAAACGAGGCTGAGCATCTGGAGCAAACGATCCGCAGCGTTGTAGAGCAGACTGTTCGGCCGCTGTGTTGGCTGATCGTCAATGACGGGTCGACCGACCAGACCCGGGAGATTATCGAACGATGGGCAGCTCGCTATCCCTGGATCGTTCCTGTTCACCGTTCGGATCTCGACCGGCAACGTTCTTCCGGTGGCGACGTTCGGGAGAGCAAAGCCGACCGTGGGAAGCGCGCCCGGGCGGCGAAAGAGATCGAAGCCTTCTATGCCGGGTACGAGCACCTCCCCTATCATGACTGGGAATTCCTAGTGAAGCTCGATGGGGATCTGAGCTTTGATTCGGACTATTTCGAGCGCTGTTTCGAAGAATTTTTCGCAGACACGGCGCTCGGAATCGCCGGGGGGGCCATTTGCCATCTGGTTGATGGAGAGTTCGAGGTCGAGCCCAGTCCCAGATTCCACGTTCGCGGAGCCACCAAAATCTACCGGCGTGCTTGCTGGGAGCAGATCGGCGGGGTATTGCCAGCAGCGGGGTGGGACACGGTTGATGAAGTCAAGTCTAACTTGCTTGGCTGGAGCACACGCACGCTGAACGGCCTCAACGTTCTCCACTACCGTTTCACAGGAGCCGCGAACGGAGCCTGGGACAATGCGGTGAAGAATGGTGTTTGGAGTTACATCGCTGGCTATCACCCGTTATTTCTGCTGGGACGCTGTGCGAAACAACTCTTCAAGAAACCGGCTCTCTTGGGTTCAGTCGGCCTTCTCTTCGGATATTTGTCCGGCTGGCTGGAGGCAGTTCCGCGGATCGAAGACCCAAGTGTAATTCGCTACCTGCGCGATCAACAACTGCGCAGGCTATCCCTTCGCCCCTCCATTTGGAAGTGAACGTGAACCTTTCCATCATCATTGTCAACTGGAACTCGGCGGAATTCACGAAGAACTGCATCCAGTCGATCCGAGAAACGACCCAGCATTTCACTTATGAAATTATCGTGGTGGACAATGCTTCGCGGGATGACTCCTGTTGTGTGCTGGCACAAGCCTTCCCAGATATGAGGTTGCTTCGTTCGGAGAGGAATCTCGGCTTCGCGGGCGCCAATAACCTGGGGGCCGCGCATGCCACGGGCGAGAAATTGCTGTTCCTGAATCCTGACACCATCGTTCTTGGAAATGCGATCGAGATCATGGTTTCGCGTCTTGACGCCATGACGGCGTTCGGCGCTGTCGGATGCCGACTCCTGAATGGTGACGGCACGTTGCAAACAACGGCGGTGCAGCCTTTTCCTACGGTCCTCAACCAGGTACTTGCTCTCGATTGGCTCAAGCAGCGCTTCCCGCGCCTGCCTCTCTGGGGCATGCGCGCTCTTTATTCCGAATCCCCCGTGGACCTCGCGGAAGTTGAGGTTGTTTCAGGCGCCTGTCTGATGACCCGGCGAGACGTTTTTGAGAAGGTGGGACAATTCAGCTCGGATTACTTCATGTACGCCGAAGAGTCGGATCTCTGTTGCAAAATTAAACACGCCGGATGGAAAACCGGGTACGCGGCGGACGCCGAGATCGTGCACTTCGGTGGGCAGAGCACCAAGAAAAACAGCGACTGGTCTGCCGATGTCGTGATGCGAGCCTCAGTTTTCAAGTTCTTGCGAAAGTTTCGCGGCAAGATGTACGGCTGGGCCTACCGGATAGCCTTGCTGGCCAGCGCCACAGTCCGCATGACGCTTTTGGCCCCTTTGGTCGTGGTCCGCCGGACGCTCGCGAATGGCGACGACTTCCTCTACACATTTCGAAAATGGCGCCGGATCGGCGCCTGGGCACTATCCCTGGACCAAGGCCCAAAACTCGGATCGGCGGAAACTCCAGCAAACGCAAGCCACGGTTAAGATCGTGCCGGGGCGCGGAGCTTTCACTCGGAAGTTCTGGGCCATTAGTACATGTCCGACCCCGATTTGGCCCACTTCTTATGTACCTTCGAGACTGTCTGGAGCTATTTTGGGCGTGCTAGATTGAATTAGTCCAAACCCACGGAGTCCCCCCAATGTCGTCCGCAGCTCGTCTGCTTTCAGTATCACTGCTGGCCGGAATTCTCCTAGGTCTTTCCAGCCCCGCGAATGCGACTACATATTATGTTTCGAAGAGCGGGAACGATGCGAACGCGTGCACACAAGCCTCTCCCTGTTTGACCATCGGGCACGCTTACGGAATGGCCAGAGGGGGCGACGTCGTTCAAGTGGCCGCCGGAACATACGCCGAAACAGTTTCGGCTTCCAGATCGGGGGCCAGCGGATCCAGAATCACGGTTCGCGGCGAGGACGGTTCTGGATGTCCGACTACCGTAAATTCCGATACGAATTCACGTGGCTTCCGTCCGTTACCGACTGTCACCATGAATGGCTTCAACGTGAGTGGCAGCTATCAGGTGTTCACCTGCTTCAAAATCGCCGGGGCCGGGACGGGATTTAATGTGTCGAGCGGTGTTTCCAACGTCGACATCACCGACAACTACATCGATGGCCAAGGCACGGGTTCTCCCGGTGTGGGTGTGAATTTTCCAAGTATCAGTCAGACTCGGCCGTCCAATATTTACGTGGCGCGGAATTACATTACCCGTACGGTCTACGGTTTCATTATTTCCTGCAAGACCTGTACATTCGAAGACAACGAGATCAATAATATGGTGAACGATTCGTCTTCGGATTCGGGCGCGGATCTGGACTACACGCGCGTCTTCGGCGATTCGATCACGCTGCGGCACAATTACTTGCACGGAAACAATCAGCCCGACTGCAAAGGTGCCGACTGCCACATGGATTGTTTCCAAACCTGGAATATCGGTAATGCCGGTGAGTCCGCCACCAACATCACCATCGATCGCAATACCTGCTTCAATGCGAACGAAGGAATCATCGCGCGGGACACGTCGTCGGGCACCTATGGGAGCTATGCCAGTCACTACAACTGGACGGTGACCAACAATGTGATCGGGCACAGTCCATTCAGCGACAGCCGGGGGATGCCTTGGGTCGCGTTATTCGAGCACGTTGGGAATGTCGTCTTCGATAACAACACGTGTCTCGATGCCGGCCTGGTCGGTTATCTCAATGGCGCTCAAGCGACGACGCATCGCAACAACATTCACTATTTCAACGGCTGGCAGCCGTACTCGCCTTCGGTGAATAGCTGGAATGACGGCAAGATCTTGGCCGCGGATCACAACCTGCTCTACGACTCCGGTCAGAACTATTCAGCGACTTCCTACCCGAACGACACTCGCAACGTTGATCCCAAATTCATGAGTCCAACGACCGATGCGACGCCGACGTCAGAAGGTGACTGGCGTCTGAGCACTACCAGCCCGGCGAAAGATACAGGGGCGACAATTTCAGCAGTCAACGTGGATCA
>Ga0126372_10000740_pt1 | contig 12068 bp, 6 predicted proteins | sample PanSoiMetaPlot_6_FD_92762 | JGI IMG/M metagenome (GOLD analysis project Ga0126372, IMG submission 92762) | Tropical forest soil microbial communities from Panama - MetaG Plot_6 | ecosystem: Environmental > Terrestrial > Soil > Tropical forest > Bulk soil | place: Panama | collected 2016-02-17
CGTCCGGGATAAAGATTTCAACTGTACTACGAGTATGGCTGCTGTTAACAATTTCGCTCAAAACCCCTGCTGGGCATTTTGAGTGTGAATGAAGATCTTTCGCCAGTCACCGATCAGATGGGGGCTTTGCCCAAAAGGTCGATGCGTTCGTCAGGTGATGCAAGTTCTAACATCAATTCCGTCAATCGCCACTGTCCGGCTTCCTTGATCGCACGCACTCGCAAGTTCCCACTTCGCATTTGGCCGCGGACAGGAATCAGCATTTCCGCCGTAGCCGGATTGCTCCACACCTGTTTGCCCTCTGAAAACCACGCTTCTTTGATCGGTGGACCTAGCGTCTTGGTGAACTGAGCCTTGTGATGCGCTGTCGCCACCGCAAGCTTGTATGCACCGCTGGTAGTAGCCAGGAAATGAGGGACCGTCAGAATGAGGGCGACGATAATCAGCGCACCAATTAGACGCTTGCGGAGTCTAGCCGAGTCGAGGATGGACATGCAGGTTCGAGCTTCGTCAGGATGAGTCTACCCTTGATTACGTCACTTTTTCTATAACTGTCGCTATCAGGCGTTTGCACTCATATTTCGAATTCTTTCGATTGAATGGACATTCTTCCGTTGACGTTTGGGAGGTTCGGGGATTCATCACACAGTGGTGCCGATTCGCCTCTCACGCCGATTGTCGGAAACTTGTACCGACACCAGATTTAATGTTCGAAGGAATATCAGGGGAAGGAGGGAAGGAGTCTCGGAGCGCGGGTTTTAAGCTACGCATTCCGAACGGCGTAAGCGCGCCGCACCTTCCGCGAAAGTGACGATTTCGACAGCGCCGGAATCCCTGTATTTGGATAGTTGATCAATCTGGGCCGCGAATTCCTCTACGGTGATGGGTTCCCATCCATCTCGTGCGTCGCCGACCGCGTGAAACGTCAAAACGTGCCAGTATCCAGGACGTAACCATTCGCTAACGTCTTCGTGCTTTGAAATTTGTCGGCAGTCAACGTTGAACCGATCAAAACCCGCAGCATCGGAAATGGCATAGTACGCAGCGCCCGGTTCATATAGGGGCGGCGTCCCACCACCGCGTGCTTGCTCATAACCCGCATCTTTTACCGCATCGGCAAGGAAAGCATGAGAACGGTAGAACGGATAGCAAAAGGACGAAACCCTCGTCCCAATCCAGCCCTCAATCAACTCTTTCGATTCACGCGCTTCAAGAGCGGGCTGTTTTGGCATCTCTGTGGGATGATGAGTGACACTATGGCTTCCGATCTCATGCCCGTCTTGGACTAATTGTCGTAGCATTGCGACATCGCCATCATTCCATTCGATTTTCCACCAATCATGAGTATGACCCGACCAAAGGTCATGGGTCGGATTTCGATTGGCGATCAAGAAAAATGTGGCCCGCATGGCATGAGTCCTGAGAATGGGAAGCGCCGACTCAAACTGGCACCGAAGGCCATCATCGAAAGTTAACGAAATTATCGATTGCACGCTCCACTATGTTAACGCTCTTGCACGCTAGCATGCACGCTTCCTACACCTCGAGAGGGTGATCCGGACTGCGCAACAGCCCAAACGTACTTCGACTTACCGATCCTGCCAGCGTGTTCATCTTCCCTTATGTGCATTTTTCGTCCTGATCTCACGAATTCGTCCTCGATCCTCGATCGAAGAATGCTTCCAGTGCGTTTCAGCCTGGGGCACATAATATGGCGACGACTCTCTATGAAGGCTAAGAAATGAACCTCTTCAACCAAATATCAACATGGCCTACTCTCCACGCTCGACACGAAGCCGCGCCGTGGCATCGAGAGCGGGAGCAGTACCTTACATCCATGCTGAAACGCGGGGTCAGCCGAACCACTGTACGAACAACCGCGACGCTGCCCTGGTACGATTGTTGACTTTTGGCACTTATGGGTCGGCTGCTTGCGTCTTCGTGAAATCTTCAATTTTGACGCTTTGTAATCAAGCTCATAGATCTAATTCAGGAGGTCCTTAATTACTTCGATGGCGAGCCGGACGTTCTTAGTGCAGAGAGCCCCTGATTCATGCATCGCTTTGTTGCCAGTAAATCGGAAGTGATGCAGATGACGGATTATGTTCCGGTTCGGGGGCAGGAATTGCAATTCTCAATTCGCTCTTCAAGAGTACGTCCGCCTGCGGTTGCCCGAAGCCGATGGGATGAACTCATCTTGCGTTGTCTAAACCTCTCTGATCTTAGTCTTTCGTTTCGAACTATTCCGGCAATTCACTTACCGAGAACGAGAAGCGTGCAACCCGCAACGCGAGATCGAGGTAGTTGCTGAGATCCTCAGGAGTGAATTCCTTCTCGAGAGCCGTCAGAACCCCGCATAGCTCATGCCACTCCGCGCCGAAGTTCGCGGGTGCCCGATCCTCAACTTGGATCTTTGATCGGCTGGATCCCCCGGCATGCTGGCGGTCTTTTTCCCCGATCCGTGGGCGACCTCCATTAGCTCCTCGCTCCTTCTTTGCAGTCGGTGATTCTCCGGAGCCGTTGGCGGGATGCATTTTGCTACAGCTGTCGAGGAAAGCACTCCACGTGTGCGTACCTGGCTTATCAGCCTGTGCCAGCAACAATTGTAGAAAAACGGATGCTGCATTCGGGTACCCACACACGACGGCCAGCAGAATTTGCGCGCGTCGATAATTGCCCGGTGCTGACGCGCTGCCGATGAAATCGATCATGTCAACTTCGGGGATGCTGACTCGAATGAGCCTGTACGTATTCACGAATCGCTTGACCGCGCGAGGGGTTCGAAATATCCGCGCCAGACGCTTCATGTCGTTTACTTCCCACTGCCGGAACTTCAACTTCTCGGGGTTGATTTTGATCCGTATGTCGGATGTTTCCGATGCCGAGCTACTCGTCTTCTCTGTGTCGGGGCGTCTAACGTTGAGTACACCGGGCGCGGCTGGTTGCTGCGCTACATCAGAGTGGGCGTCCGTAGCCTGTTCAGTCTGGGTTTCTCCTGCACTCGGGGCTCCAAGATCAAGATCGGGGCTGGTGAGACCATCAATCATATTGCGGTAGCCGCGGCCACTAATTGGGCGCAAATAGAATGGAATCTGAAATATTTTCTCCAGGTAATCCTGCGGAGTGGAAGGTGTGGTCAGGCCGTGCGCCTCCTTTTCGCTCGTGGCCAAAAGCCGGGGATAGTGCATCTCCAGGCATTCGCGCAACCAACGAGGGTCGACAGCGACAACCACCACGAAGAGCGGAAAAGCCAACAGCAGGTGTACCGCTTCCAAAACTTCTACTACGCGATCCGGCTGGCAGCGGTCCAGGTCATCGATATATAGCACGATCCGCCGCATCGGCAGGATGTTTCGCCTGGGGCGGTGGTACGGCTGGTTCGCCAGCTCGGCTTGCGCCTTACGTTTATACCACCGGTCTTCGATTGCCTCGTTTAGAGCCAGCAACTCGCTGAGACGTTCAAAGTCACGCCGGACCAAAGACACCAATCCGAGCTGTTTGCGATAGTCTTCTGAGCCGCTTCGCTCTCTTATAAAGGTCTGCAACTGGCGAGACGGATTTAGTTGCTCCAGTTCTGCCTGGAGACTCTCCACGCGTTGTTTCGCTTCATCCGCGCGAACTTCAGCCTGTTGCTCGGCCTGCCGGCGGCTGACGAGTTCCTGTTGTTCAGCTGCGGTCAATTCGTTGAGGCGTTGGGCGCGAATCGTATCTACCCTTTGTGTGAGCCTTCGGATTCCGCCCACAAACGAGGATGTCCTGCGGATCTGGCCGGTCAGCCAGGCGGCGATTCCAAATAAAAGGCCGCTGATCGAATTGATCCACGGCTGCAATCGGCCGAGCACCCCCGAAAGTTGATGCAGATTATGGACAGTCCAAAAAATCAGCGCGCAGGCAGCTGAAAACCCGATAAGCAAAATGAGGCGATTCGCCCGTCCCTCTGGACGGACAATTTCTCGCAGCAGTTCGCGTATCGAACCCCCAAGCGTCTTCAACTCTTCGGCCTGATTCCGTAGAGCCTGGTACGACTGGGCCAGAGCAGGTTCTCCTATCGCGTCGGCCATCTTGTTCAGTTCTTCCCTGACGTCCGGATCGGTTGCGAGCAATCTTGAGAGCTGGTCCTCGATGCTGCGCAGATTATTTTCTTGCGCTCTCACTTGGGAACGCTTTTCCTGTAATGCCGCCTGCGCCCGCAGCTGCTCCTGTTTCGCAGTTTCCAATTCCATTTGCGACTGGCGATACAGGCCGCGGGCTTTTCCGAGTTCCCGTATGATTCGTCGCCGCGTGCCCTGCGGGGTTTCCTCGGGCCGGGACAACACATCGAAAAGCTTCTTGAAAATTTCTGAAACCAGGCTGGCCCACAGGTTGGCGTCCAGGAAATGCCATGCGTTAAAGCGGATCTGCACCACCTGACTGCAATACGGAGTTAGGCCCGGGTTGTCTCGCTCGAGCTTGGCAAGAGCATTGATCTCGTTATACATCTGGGCCATGAAGAAGCTTTTACCCGTACCCCAGTTGCCGAACAGTCCCAGTGCCAGAGGCGGCTTCACGTCACGGGCGGTGAGCACCGCGCACACCGCATCCACATCCGGTCGGATATCCAGGAAATCTGTGCCCTCTATCGCGTCCGACTGATAACCTGCACGGCGTAGACGGGGACGGATGTCGAGAGCTGCCGGCAGGGTCGCGACGAAGCCCTCCTCATAGTTTTTCTGGAAGTCCGGATAAGTCCATAAAAGGCAGCCGGGGAATCGGCGTCCGTTCACCTCTACGCCGCCCCAGTCCGCGCCCCACGCGTTTTGAACAATGAAGCCTTTTTCGGTGTATCCCAAAATGCCAAAAGCGTGACCACCAACGATGTGTTCGTCGCCGGTGAACGGAACGATCTCGCCCTTTCCGCTCCTCACCGCCGAAAACCATCCGTCATGCACAGTGGCTCCCGCCACCACGGCATGATGCTCACGAATCGCTGCCTGCATGGTGTGCACGTTTTTGGGGATGCTGAAATACTTCTCTGGCTTGTATTTCAAAGCCGCACGTTCACGTTCGGGCGTCAACTCTCCCCATTCTCCGGCGCGATAGGGCCACAGCGATGCCGAGCAGACGCCCTTCTCGAACCAGGCTCGTAAGCCATCGTGCAGTATTGACCCTTGATCAACATCCAGGGGCGCTCCGCCGTACAGCTTCGACATTTGCTGTAGCATCCGCGCGCTGACCTGGTCCTGAATTCCCCGCTCGTGGAGCAGATAATTGATCATCGCTGCCATGCCGTGCCCGACGGCGGAACCCTCTTGGCCTTGATCAAGTGTGACGATGTAGTCGGGATTAGGCAGGAAGACGGGGGGAACAGTCTCGCTGGATGGATGGTATTGCTCGATGGAAGATTCGGGCTTGGAAACGAGGGGTTCGCTGCCGGCGCTCTTTCCTTTCGCGTGCTTTTGAGTGCTCGGCTCTGCCGACGAGGAGGCGGATTCAGGGACGTTGCTGGACGCGGGCATGCTCCACCAACTGACAACGAGACTCAAAAACCATCAAAGTATAACCGGAAGCTGACTTGCTGGAGTAAGACGAGCGTGTGAAACATCTCCCGCATTCGGATTTCGTAACATTGGCGGCTCGGTTCGAACTCGGGTAGGGATAGTGAAAGGCCCAGATGTCGCCCCGCGGGATTTATTCGACCAAGCCAGGAATGCTGGACTCAACACGCGGGGTCGGCGAAACGCCTGCCAAAGAAGAGGCCCCACGCGCAGCAGTTGGCATCGTCCCTTGTAAGGTTACCGCTGTAAAGCCCGCAAGAGATGTGTGTTTGTAAAGCGTGGCTCCGGAGAAAGCCGCATTCTCCGTTACCGATAGAAAACGTTCTCCATGAACCACCAAGTGAACCTAACCCTGCGCGTCAACCCCCAAGGTCTCCGTTATTGCGGGTCATGCCTTAGGCCCAGGGTCGATTCGGCAAGACTGGGTTCTGGGCAATGGCGGAAATCTTGAGGAATTCTCAACGATTCAAATCCGATTCCAGCATCGACTACTCCTATCGTCTTTGGTAGCTACCAATGTCTATGTTGCCGGACTTGGTTCGCGGGGAGCCTTCCAGATCCAGTTCTCCCGCTGGAATGTTTTCAATTGTGCCTGCAGCGAGGGCGGGAGAATCCGATTGCAGGTGGAAGTCGTTGTTGGCCGGATCAACGAAGCGCGGATCCGAGAAATGGGAGTGACGGTCATTCCCCGTCGCCTCGACATATTTCTCGAATCCCGTCACGCTGCTGGAAGCCCCTGTCCATGAGCTCGCCTGTGCCCCGGAGACGCAGTAGTAAAGGTTGTGATCGATGATCGCGGGCGGCCTGTTTTTATCGACCTGAGATCGGTTCAGCGTCATGAGGCAGCGCGGCCCCGCATACACAATGTTGTTCTCGAAAATATTGTCTTCCATGTTCCACTGCATCTGGAATTCGCCAGATCCAGTTGCCGACGTATCGTTTCCGTAGAGAGTGTTGTTGACCACCGTGGAGTGCACGGTGTGCCCTCGCTCGGGCGCATAGCCTCCGATGGAAACACCGGCCGTGTGGCAGCGATAGATCAGGTTGTTCCGCGCAATGATGTAGCTGGTGGCGCGGTCCTTGTGTTCGCTGGCCAACTCGATTCCGAAGTCCACGTTGTGAATGACGTTTTGTTCGATCAGAATCCGGGTGCCGCCGTCCACGTAGATGCCATCTGATGATTCATCGTTGCGATATGCTGGATTTCCTCGCGACGTAATGTTGTAAACCAGATTGCCGCTCACCAACCCGTCGCGCGCCTGATCGACGGCGGGGTCGGACGCGGTGCGCTCAAAACCGATGACGTCGATTCCGATGTTGTTGTTGTCGTGGACGACATTGCGAGTGATGCGGAAGTTCGTGACGTTCCCGTTCACAACCAGCGATTCGCTTGAACCTGTCTTGAGGTGATGCACCTCGTTGCCGTCAATGACCAGGTCGGTGATCGGAGCTTTGGGGTCGGTACCGTATACGGCAATGCCAAAGCCGTTGCCGCCACTTCCGGGAGCATCGCGGCCTTCGAAGTTGTTCTCAATGTGATGGACATTGTTCTTGAGCAGTTCAATATGGGAGCCCGCCCCGGTGACGTTTATACCCAGGGGCACCAAGCGATGTTCGGCGGTCCGAAAGTTGCGGATCTCGAAGCCCTCGATCCTTACGTAACTTTTGTTCTCAATGGTGAGGACGCCGATTCTTCCGGAGGGAGTAAAGTGCTCAGCTTCGAGGATTGCCGTCTCGCCCGGATAACTTCTGAATGTAATGAATCCAGCGCTCGCGTTGCCGGATGCGTTGACGCGCACCAGTTCCTGGTAGACTCCGCCCCGAACGGAAACCGTACTGCCGGCCCGTGCGGTGTCTGCTGCGTGCTGAATCGTGCGCCAAGGTGCCGATTGGCTTCCGGGGTTCGAATCGTTCCCGGTCGTTGCCACGTAGAAGGAGGGGTTTGTCTGGCAAAAGGCTGCGGAGATGCAAGCCAGAACGACATAGATGGTTGAGAACTTCATGCTCATAACTCAGCGCGCTCCTGACGCCTTACCTGGGATTGTGTCCCGCAAGAACCATGCCTTCACACCAGCGGCTGATCGGGCCTGTAATTGTGTCGCAGTGTCAGCGAGCCATCGCTGTTGACCTTCTGCCTGCACGCCCATCGGACCGGATACCGCACGCCCTTCACTTCGAGCTCAGCCCTTAGCCGCAATCCCTCCGGATGAACTCCTGCGGGGAGCATGACCATGGCCTGGTGAACGCCGGTTGGTTTCGGGTATCCGGCGTCGACGCAGCCTGATACTCGAATCTTGTTGTCTTCGCCGAACACGGTAACGCGCAGCACGCCGGGCACCGGAGCGATTCCGTCGTTAGCCAATCCCAGCACCAGACCGTCAGCTCCGTCGCGGCTGAACCGCCAGATAAATGATGGCCGAATGCGATAGCCGATTTGGCGGGCCATCTCGTCGATCGGCCCGGGAAACTTCTCGTAGTAACTGGAGATGCTGCGGGCCGATTGGTTGTGCCAGCTCCAAACTGACAGGTAGTTGACACCCACGTCGGCGGCGTGAGAAACGATTTGCTCGTTGTAGGTAATTCCATCTTCATCGAGCTGAAGATCCTTTGGGTTACCCGTGGTGAAACCAACCTCGCAGATGGTGGCCGCCCAGGGCGGACGGTAACTCAATGCCTCGATCTGAGTGTTCTCGATGAAGATCGTGTCGGTGCGCAACCAGTTCCCGGTCCGCATCGTGCGATCCACCAGATCGGCGTTGCCCACATTGCTGAAATCGGGCTGGGTGTTGGTTGCGAGCGGAACTTTGTTCCAGTGTTCGAGTTGCAGCTCAAACATGGCGGCCCATGTCTGTTCCGCGATTAGTTGGCTGGGGAATGGATTCCCCTCGTAGGGCCAGGTGTGTCCCTCGCCCCAAAAACCGTACATCATGGTATCCATGAACTCGATCTGGGGATGCCCGTTGAATTCGGCGGCCAACAGTTCACTCAATTCGCGAAACGCAGCCTGATATGCCGGGTGATCGTAGCGGGGTACGCGGTTCTCTTTCTTGTAGCGCTCCTCCGCGGGGTTGCCCTTCCACTCGCCTTTGAGTTTTACGTAGGGAACCTTATTAAGGAGAAAGTCCGGCATCCCGGGCCCGGGAACGTCGGGATTTTCCAGTTGGACTCGAAATCCGACGCGTTTGTCGTAGCGGCGAGCCAGGTCGAACGCAATGGTCCACCACGAGGGAAAATCGAGACGGCCTGGCTGTTTCTGTACCTCGCGCCAGTTTGGACGGAGATACACCTTCTGCACGAACGGTAGCCTGACCAGGTCCTCCAGCGTCTTCTCCTGGCTCTGGCCGGGGACTTTGAGCGGTCCAGTGTCGTCCGAAAGATAAACAATGAGACCCATTCCGTAATTGCTGACGATCTCCTTGGACGGTGAGGTGATCATCCAGACATCGCTATCGGGAACTATCGCGCATGGACCGTACTGCGGGAAGGGGCCCTGATAGAGCCGGTCGGGAACCGGAGGACCCGATCCCCAGTCGTACTTATCCCAGTTGTGTTCCGGGATGGAGGCATGGGCAGGCGGCTTAAGAACACCAACGGCGAGTCCGGTTGCGGTAGCGGACTTCAGGAAAGTGCGTCGATCCATAAACTGCTCCCATAGGCGGAAGTGTTGTCGCGCGACAGCGGAGATGGTACAACAAGACCGAAATAACACGAAAGTGTAGGAAATAATTCGTAACGCACGGTCTCTGAAGAAACTCCGCCGGGTTTCACCCGGTTGCATCGCAGGTCCTCAGCACGCGTCTTGGTTTTCTTGATAACCTCGAAATGCCCGGAGACTATCGTTGCCGCCGATCATCAACGCACAAAGCATCTCGAAAGCATTTGGAGCGACGCCACTTTTCGAGGACGTCTCTTTCACGGTTTCCGAGGCCGACCGAATCGGACTGATCGGTCCCAACGGCTCCGGAAAATCGACTCTGCTGCGGATTCTGGCCGCAAAGGAACAGCCCGACAGCGGCAGTTTGGCCGCGCGAAAGCACCTGCGACTCAGTTACGTAGAACAGGACTCGAGGTTTGCCGCCCAAGCGAGCGTTCGGACTGTAGTCGAGAGCGCGATTCAGCGCTCGACGCCGGGTCGCGCAGAAGCGGGCCCTCACTTCTCAGAGACGTTAGGTCGGGCAGGCCTTGACAACCTCGAACTCGAGGCAGCCTCACTCTCCGGAGGCTGGCAAAAGCGGCTCGCGATCGTCGAAGCGCTGGTTCAGACGCCCGATGTCTTGTTGCTTGATGAGCCCACGAACCACCTGGATCTCGCCGGGATTCAGTGGCTCGAAGACCTTCTGCGGCAGGCTCCTTTTGCTTGCGTGATCGTAAGCCACGACCGGTACTTCCTCGAAAATGTTGTAACCGGCATGGCAGAGCTTAACCGCGTTTACCCCAAAGGTTTGCTGCGGGTGGATGGGAGTTATGGCGCTTTCCTGGAGAAGAAAGAAGAATTCCTCCACGCTCAATCGAAACGTCAGCAAGCCCTGGAAAACCTGGTGCATTCCGAGATTGAGTGGCTCCGGCGCGGAGCCAGGGCGCGCACCCGAAAATCCAAGGCCCGCATCGAGAAAGCCGGCGAGCTGCTAACCGACCTGGCTGACCTCAACACCAGAACCCGCAGTACCAGTGCACAAATTGATTTCTCGGGAACCGACCGAAAGACCAAGCGGTTGATCGAACTGCAGAATGTCGCATGCGAGATCGGAAATCGGACCGGGAATAGTTCCTTGTTCGAAGGATTGAACTTTGTCGTCTCCGCCGGAATGCGGGTGGGTGTTGTGGGGCCCAATGGAAGCGGCAAGACGACCCTGCTGCGCATGTTGCTTGGCGATGTTGCTCCCACCCGCGGCGAGATTCGGCGGGCTGACTGGCTGCGCATGGTGTATTTCGACCAGAGTCGGCAACTCGACTTGAGCTTGACCCTGCGTCGTGCGCTCGCTCCCGAAGGAGACTCGGTCGTCTATCAGGACCGCCTGATTCACGTTGCATCGTGGGCCGCCAGATTCCTGTTTAGCGGGGAACAATTGAATCAACCCGTCGAGCGGCTTTCGGGAGGCGAACGTGCCCGTGTGCTGATCGCGCAACTGATGCTTCAGCCCGCCGACATTCTTCTGCTGGATGAACCCACCAACGATCTGGACATCCCAACCCTGGAAATCCTCGAACAGAGCCTGCTCGAATTCCGCGGTTCTCTGGTCCTGGTGACGCATGACCGCTTCCTCCTGGATCGCGTGTCTACTGTAGTACTTGGGATCGATGGTCAGGGCGGTGCTGAAAGCTTTGCGGACTATTGGCAATGGGAAAGCCGGCAAGGGGAGCGCAGGCGTTCTCCCCACGAAAGCGAGCCGAAAATGCAATCCGGTTCTGTTCCTCCACCGGTACGAACCCAAAAGAAGCTCTCATACCTCGAGGCACGCGAATATTCCGGCATGGAGGAACGCATTACTGATGCCGAGCAAAGGCTTCAAGCGAAACGAAGGGCATTGGAAGATCCGGCGATTGCCAGCCATGGCCCCAAGCTCATTGCTGCTCACGCTGAAATGGAAGCCGCACAAAAAGATCTGGACGTGCTCTACGCGCGCTGGGCGGAGCTTCAAGAGAAAGCCGACAGTTTGTCGCCTCGCTGATTGCGAAGGTGCCGCTCCTATGCGATCCCGTCATGGCTCGCCGGCCGGAAATCCGGGGCGGCCCATGTCAGAAATTGTCTGGAGCGATCTTTCTAGACGTGCAACAAGAATTCCGGGTTGTCCGGAAGTTCGCATTTAAAGGGGAGCGGCTTGAAATCGGGGCCGAACTTCGAAATGTAATTCTGCGTGCGGCTGGCCACGTAAAAAGCTCCGGAATTTCCGAATGCCATTCCAGAAGCATTTTTTACCTTAACGCCTTTTAGCGGCTTCAGCACGAAATCAGCGGCCGATCCGGGAAGCTGCGCGCTCATGACCTGGTCCCCTCCGCTGACGTACAGACTTCCGTGGTACGCCAAAACATGAACCGGGGTCTCCACCTGGTTGCTCTGTCCGAGATATTTGCCGGTGATGTCATACATCTTGATCGTACCGGCGGGCTGATCTGCCACATAAAGTCTGCCATTCGCCCAGGCAATGCCACGTACCGAATGCTTCTTGACGTCCGCGTCTGAATATTCGAGCCCGGCGGGCGTGGCGACCGGAGTCGTTGTTGGATCGCTCAGCTTTCCGTCGTTCGAAGCGACGAACGTCCCGGGAAGAAACTTTCCATTTGCGGGCAGGGCCTCTGCTTTCGGAGCCGGTCTGGAACTCCTGCCCTCATCCGAGATGATGAACCGTGTAACCACATTCGTGTCCTGGCTCGACAGGAAACAATAGTCGGCTCCATCGAACGCCAGGTCAAATGGATGCAGAATCGCGTTGCAGGTGTGGCGCGATGCGAACCATCCGACAAATCGGTAATGCGTACCGGCGCCTTCGTAGCAAAGGACGCTGTTCTGCAACTTATTCGCATTCACGACATACA
>Ga0126372_10000741_pt1 | contig 12064 bp, 13 predicted proteins | sample PanSoiMetaPlot_6_FD_92762 | JGI IMG/M metagenome (GOLD analysis project Ga0126372, IMG submission 92762) | Tropical forest soil microbial communities from Panama - MetaG Plot_6 | ecosystem: Environmental > Terrestrial > Soil > Tropical forest > Bulk soil | place: Panama | collected 2016-02-17
CCCAATCAGGCGCCGGGCGGTCCCTGCTCCAATTGCAGCGGAGTTTCGGCAACCACCATGTGCAGCGTGTTTTGGCACTTGCCAGGCAAGGCGAAGGCGAGGCAGAGGTCGGCACCGAGATCGAGGCCGCCATCGAGCGAGCTCGGGGAGGCGGGCAAGCTCTAGACGCGGGGGTACGACTGCAGATGGAGTCGGCCTTCGGCACCGAATTCAGCGGCGTTCGGGTGCACACGGACTCAGAAGCCGACAGCCTCAATCAGGCGGTAGGCGCTGTGGCGTTCACAACCGGCAACGATATTTTCTTCCGTCAAGGGAGTTACAGCCCTGGTAGCTCAGCCGGCCGCGAGCTCCTAGCCCACGAGCTGACGCACGTAGTTCAGCAGGGTAGCGCTCCCGCTGCTACTGGGCAGGCCCGGCGGGCTCCGATTCAGCGTTTGTGCCCGGCATGCGAAGAAGAAAAGAACCAACGAGTCCAGCGAACACTCATTGTTGGACAACCCGACGACCAATACGAGCAGGAAGCGGATCGCGTGGCAATGGCCGTCGTGAGCAGCCTGAACGACACCAACACCTCGCCGGGTCAGGCCTCCGGCTCCAGCACGTCAGCAATCCAGCGTCAGGATGATGGGGACGGGGGTGATGGCGGCGGTCCTTCGCCCGTGCCCGCGGCAGCCCCCGTCGCCGCACCTCAGTCAGACTGGGCGCAGTTTACGAATTGCATGCAGATCCAGTTCAATCTGGATATGGAGGCTTGGGACGTCATGCTGTGGCAGCCTCTGAAAGACCTATATGCCTGGTGGACCAGGCAGTCCGACGCCGTAAAAGCAATCGCTCAAGGGCTTGTACCTATTGGGGTATCGGGTATTACCGTTATTATTGCGAAGATGGCGGGCATCGCCGCCGCCGATCTCGCTGGCACATTTGCTGCACTCTTGGTTGGTGTCCTCGCGGGTCTTGCGCTGGGCACATTTATGGACATGGTGGGGCGATGCCTGTATCAACTAGCTACGCAATAATCCGCGCGGCAATCGGGCCTTGATTCACGTGTCGTTATCTGCTTCGGGGTGCTTATCTCTGAGTGGTGGCATTTGTTAGTCCTGACCGGGGTCTCTCAATATGCAGTCAGAGAGTCAAATCAATAATGACGGACTCTCAGGTGACCTGCGCCAAGAGGTCGGTGAAGGGTTGTTCTACACCCACATGTGCCTCAGTCAGAACACTAATAAGACTCTGGAGGTTTCTTCCTTCCTCTACGGTCTTATTGAATTGCTAAGCGAGAAAGGGCTTATAAACATTCAGGAGCTGGACGAGCGCAAGAAGGTGGTAGCGGAGCGGCTAGTGGTCCAGCTTAAGGAAAAGGGTCTCGGTGTGATGCTACAAGACCCGGAAGAAGACAAGTACGCCTTTAAGGACGAAGTGAAGATTGACTGCGAGAACCGGGTGCACCTCTGCCGTGCGACCTGCTGCCGCCTTCGGTTCGCTCTGTCCAAGCAGGATGTCTACGAGGGGCTAATTAAGTGGGAGCTGGGCCGGCCGTACCTCATTGCTCAGGATAAGGACGGCTACTGCACGCACATTGAACGCGGCACCTGCCGCTGCACGGTGCGAGAGCACCGGCCGGTGCCATGCCGACGCTACGACTGCCGCAACGATAAACGCATCTGGCTGGATTTTGAAAACAAGGTTGTTAATCCCAATATCAACCGACCCGATTGGCCGCGGTGCGAACTGCCAGAACAAAGCCGCGAAGTGGTCAAGCAGATTGCTTTCGTCGCTGCTCAAGGGAGGGTTCAGGTATGCGAGAGCAGTTAACACCATCGCACGCATTTGGGAGAGTCGATATTGAGGCTAACGGGCAATTGCGGGGCAGCGCAAGCAGCGGCAATGCAAGGCGATCAATGTTCGGTCACCTGGGGAGGTCACACCTAGTGGACCAAGCGGACCGGTGACGGCGCCCCGATGTGAGCGCTACCTTTCCGGTATCGTCGGCGGGGTTTCAGCCGTCAGCGAGGCTTCTCCAACGACAAATGGAAGTGCTGCCGCGCCTGCCATTGGAGAAAGCCCACTGAGCTTCGAAGAGGCAGCGGCATGATCGATGACCTAGACAGAACGATAGAAGAATTGCTCAAGCGAGAGCTTGCGCCCGCGCTGGTCGAGCAGGTAGCTATCAGCTTTGCAGCGCCGGACAGTGAGTTCCCGCCTTCGACGGTCAGTCTGCCGGCAGTCGATCTGTTTCTCTATGACATTCGCGAGAATCTCGAACTGCGGAACCGGGATTGGATCATAGAGCACAACAGTGATGGCTCCGCGACCAGGAGGCGTGGTCCCATGCGAGTTGATTGCTCGTACCTCATCACCGCCTGGGCAAGTGATGGGTCGACGTCGCGCGCGCTCGACGAACATCATCTGCTGAGCGAGGTCATGAAAGTGCTGGTTCGTTTTCCCGTACTCCCGGAAGTTTTGCTGCAAGGCAGCCTGAAGGGGCAAGAACCTCCGCTTCCTTCGAGTACGCTGCAACCCGGACGGCTGCAGAGCGTGGCGGAATTTTGGCAGGCATTGGGTGGCAAGCCCAAAGCGGCGTTGAACTATACGGTGACCATCGGCATCGTGGCCGACAAGCCGCATGAGACCGAGATGCCGGTTCTGGATAAGACGCTCAAAATCAGGTCAAACGCAAGGGTGGTCGTGCCATGATCAATTGCGTGACTACCGAACACAGGATAGGAATTTTCGGGAGAATCGTGGATGCCATCACGAAGAAGCCTGTGCCGGGTGCGTTGGTTGAAATCCAGAGTAAGGCTGCTGTGTTTAACAGAAAGATACAATTAGCAGCGCTTCGATTTAGAGAGCAATGGGCTGCGATGATGCAGAGGCCGGACAGAACGACAACTCGTCCGGACGGACACTTCTACTTTACAGACTTGGCGGACGGCAAATACACCCTGCGTGTCACGCACCCGAGTGCAGGACGGCGATACGGGAGCGCTGAACAAAGCGTTGAAGTATCGAATGATGGCAGGAAGAGACTAGCTGTAGAGATCGCGCTCCCGCCCACGACGGTGAAAGGGAAGATTGTGGCGTCGGGGCAGAAGAACGGTATTGCCATGGCGGAGGTACGAGTCAAGGGCAGTGGCGAAAGTACATTCAGCGATGTTCAGGGGCGTTACATCCTGAGCGGCTTGGAGCCGAGCAAGAGAAACCGAACGATCATGGTCCTGGCGCTGGGATACGGTGTCACCTCACGAGAGGTGAACCTCAGTGAGCCGGGAGCGGTGGAGACATTGGATTTCAGCCTTGTCCGCGAGGGTCGGTGAGCACCGGTAAATGTTAATCCGGACTGCCATCCGGTTATGGCAGCGAGTCAGGGTAGTGGATGTCAGCAAGTTACGCATGCGCAAGCGAGGAGGCCAAGCACGATGTCTGGAGACGATCCCGCAGAATCAACGCAAGGTCACAAACCCGAAACTAAGGCAACCTCGAGAGCTGGTTCTCGAAAGCGGGCGGCTGCGGATGACCGGGACGGTCCTGGCACCGAAGGCGACGACCCCGAAACGGACGTGACCGGCGGCGAGCCAGAGGAAGAGTCCCCGCGCAAGCCCGAAAGAACGGCGTCCACGCCAAAGGTCGAGCAGCCTCGCGGGGAGACAAAGAAAACTCCGCTGGCAGCGGGCAAGCCGAAGGCTGTGAGCCTCGGGGACAGGATGCGTTTTCGAAGAAAAATCAAGCCTCGGCGCTAAGGGCGCCGGCATGCTGCGGTTGGCAAGGCTGCAGTACCTGGCGCGACGACTCACGGTGAAGCAAAGCAATACCTATTTCAAAGATAAAGATAAGGAGCTTAAGAATGCCTGAATATCTATCGCCCGGTGTATACGTTGAAGAAGTACCATCCGCCGTTAAGCCGATCGCCGGAGTCAGCACCAGCACCGCGTGTTTCCTCGGAGTTGTTCCCGACGCCATCCAGATTCCGCGTGAAAACCCTAGCTATGACCCCACTGGAAGGGCTGCCAAATTAGACCCTGACCACGCAGCCGATTCAAAGAACCCGTTTGTGTTGGTAGGCTTCACGAAGGCATCGGATGCCGATGTAAAAGCAAAAAAGGCCGCTCTCGATAATGCGAAGAGTGATCTCGATAACAACCAAGATCCGAACAAGAGGGCAGAGCTGACAAAGACTCTGCAGGCGGCCCAAAGAGACTACGCGCAGACAGCGTCGAACACTATGGGTGACGATAAGACACCATATTTGTGCACGAATTTCAGCGATTTCAAGAGGCACTTTGGAGATTTCTCCACTGACCGGGGCCAAAACGAGCTTGCCCACGCCGTTTACGGTTTCTTCAATAATGGCGGCACACGTTGCTACGTGATGCGCTGCGCAAATCCCGCCGAGCTCTCGGACCCGGAGTCATTAGCGCCCCTGGAAGCGATTGATGAAATTTCTATCGTAGCCGCGCCTGGCATCACCGATGCGGGTGTTCAACAAAATATTGTTGACCACTGTACTAACATGGGCAGCCGGTTCGCGGTGCTAGATGCTCCCATTCTTGAGGAAGGCGCCGATCTAACACTGGACAACCTGCTGAAGGCGAAGAACACAGATTACGGTGCAGTCTATTTCCCGCGGATCAGTGTCTTCGATATCGTCTCGAAGTTGAAGGACGCCAATGGGACGGGAGACAGGTTTGTTTCTACAGTCGGCCACATTGCCGGAATTTATTCACGAGTGGATCACGAGCGAGGTGTGCATAAGGCTCCCGCCAACGAAGTAATCCGTGGCGCGTTGGACGTCGAGTTCCAGGTTAGCCGAAACTTGCAGGATGGACTGAATCCACACGGCGTGAATTGTATTCGTTTCATCAACAACAACATTACCGTCTGGGGCGCGCGCACCATCGGCGGCGATGCCAACACTGACTTGAAGTACATCAACGTGCGGCGCACCCTCATTTTCCTCCGCGAATCGATTGACCAGGGGACACAGTGGGTAGTGTTCGAACCGAACGACAGAACCCTATGGGCCAAAATCGTCCGCAACGTTACAGCTTTTCTGACCACAGTGTGGCGCGATGGAGCGTTGTTCGGGAGCACGCCCCAAGAAGCGTTCTACGTTAAGTGCGACGACGAAACCAACCCTCCCGAAGAACGAGACCTGGGGCGCGTGACTACCGAGATTGGCGTCGCGATCGTACGGCCGGCTGAGTTTGTCATCTTCCGGATCTCGCAATGGGCGGGTCCACAAGGCCAGCAGTGACATCCAGATGCGCATGAAGGGCAGCCATGAGCAAGGGCATACCTGTCGGGCATACATATTTCGAGCATCGTGCTCCGGGCGTGTACCGGGAGGAGGAGTTCGGCCTGCCGGAACGGAGAATGTTTATGACCGGTGTGCCCGTGTTTCTGGGAGTGAAGCCGTGGCCATCACCTGAGGAGAGAGCGCAGAAATCTTCGGGCATTCACAAGAAGCATGGTCCACGGATGTTGAGTCTCTGGTCGCAGTTTGGACACTATTTCGAGCGACCCTCCGAGAACTCGTATTTAGCGTATGCGATTCGGGGCTTCTTTCAGAATGGTGGGCGTCGGTGTTACGTCGCGATCATCCCAGACCTGACTCGGGGTGGTTTGGAAGAAGGCCTCAACTCGACCGCCACACTTAACATGGTGGATCTAGTGTGCGTTCCGGAGTTGGGGGCAATGGGTAAGGAGGCCTTCGAGCTGCAACAAATAGTCGCCCAGCACTGCGAAGTTGCCGGGGACCGTTTCGCCATTCTGGATTCGCGGTTAGGCGATAGTTGTGACGCAGTGGCCGACCAGTGGAGCTTGATAGACGGTCATAACGGCGCCATTTACTACCCTTGGGTCAGAGTTCCGAACTTTGAAGGGGGAAAAGCAGCCCTTGTGCCACCCTGCGGACATATAGCCGGCGTCTACGCCAGAACGGACGCCGGTCGGGGCGTACACAAGGCGCCTGCAAATGAGGTTCTGGAAGGGGTATTGGAGTTAGAACGGCCTATTAGCCATGCCGACCAGGACAAGCTCAATCCCCGCCGAGTGAACTGTATTCGTTCGTTCCCGGGGCGTGGGATTCGCGTGTGGGGAGCGCGAACCCTTAGCGGACAGCCTGACTGGACCTATGTGAACGTTCGCCGCCTGTTCCTGACGGCGGTGCGTTGGTTGAACTGGCAAATGACAGACGTTGCCTTCGAGCCAAACGATGCCAGGCTGTGGGCGCGGATTGAACGAGAGCTTACGACCTACTTCATCGAGCAATACCGAGCGGGTGCCTTAAAGGGACGCACTCCCAAGGAGGCGTTTTATGTGAAGTGTGATGCGGCGACGAATCCACCTGCAACGCGAGATGAAAATCGGGTAATTACGGAAATTGGACTTGCACCAACATCGCCTTACGAGTTTGTCGTGGTGCGCTTTATTCATGGCGCCAGCGGAGTGAGCATTGAGGGCCCGGTTGTACCCGAACCAACATCTTAAGGAGGAACGCAGATATGCCAACGGGAGACAGGAAAGATCCCTATCGTGGATATAACTTTAAAGTGGAAGTGGACGGAATCACGCGCGCGGGATTCCGCGAGTGCTCCGGACTCGATGCCACTTCGGATCCCATCGATTACCGCGAAGGGAACGAAAAGGTGTACACGTCGCGGAAGCTGCCCGGCCAGGTCAAGTATTCGAACATCGTTCTCAAAGGCGGAATCACCGACGATCACTCGCTGTGGGATTGGCGGAAGAAGGTCATCGATGGGAAAACCGAGCGTAAGAACGGGTCGATCGTACTGATGAACGAAGACGGCGAAGAGAAGCTGCGCTGGAACTTCGTCAACGGCTGGCCGACCAAGTGGAGCGGCCCGAGTTTCAACGCAACGGCCAACGAGGTTGCGGTGGAGTCGATCGAGATCGTCCATGAAGGAGTGACCAAGGCGTGACGGTACAAACCGAATTTCCCTTTACGCTGCCACGGGGCTATGTTGATGCCGAGGGCAACGTACACCGCGAAGGTGCAATGCGGCTTGCGACGGCGTTCGACGAAGTGGCGCCCATGAAAGACCCGCGCGTCCAGGCGAATCCAGGCTACCTGGTAATTATTCTGTTTGCCCGAGTGATTACCCGCTTAGGGGATCTGACGCACATAAATCCAAAGGTCATCGAGGGAATGTTCTCCGCCGATCTGGCGTTTCTGCAGAATTTTTATCGCCAGATCAACGAGAACGGTCACAGCCGCGTTGGTGTTCAGTGTCCGCACTGCGAGGCGAAGTTCGAAGTGGAGACATACAGTCTGGGGGAATGATTGGCTACCCCGCGGACTCTCTGTTCCGGGAGGTAGCCTTCATTGCGTATTACCTGCACTGGCCGCGCGAACGGATCATGGCGCTTGATCATCGTGAGCGCCAACGCTGGGTAGCCGAGATTTCCAAGATCAACCAGCAGGTGAACGAGTCTGTGATGGCGGGCTAGACGATATGGCCAATGGCGACAACCGACATGACCCCGTTCTCGGCTTTAATTTTTCCGTCGAAGTCGACGGGCTGGTAGTCGGCGGGTTCAATGATGTGTCCGGTTTGCAAACCGAAACAGAGGTACAGGAATATCGGGAAGGCGGGGTCAACGAATTCATTCACAAACGAGCCGGTCCCACCAAGTATCCCTCGAATCTGGTTCTGAAGAAAGGCATTGCCGACTCGACCGCCCTGTGGTCGTGGTATTGCGATGTGATGCGGGGCAAAATCGAGCGCAAGAATTTATCCGTGGTCCTTTTGGACAGCGCGGGGGAAGAAAAGCGTCGGTGGAATTTTCAAAAAGCGTATCCCGTAAAGTGGGCCGGACCCGGGCTTCGAGCGGGGGCATCTGAGGTAGCAGTTGAAACAGTGGAATTAGCACACAAGGGGTTGCAGCTTTCCGAGTAAGGAGCGAGCAGGCGGTTTCGCATGGAACGGAGGGAAACTCAAGGGTCCACTGAGAGCGTGACTGAAGTCTCCGGGTACGAAGGACTGGGACACCGTATCTTTGCCAGGCACATGGGCATCACGTGCGTGACTCCGTGGACCACAGGCAAACCCGGCTCGATGCTGCGTTTCGGTATCAAACGATTCGCTCTCGTGGATGATATTCAGCGTCGCTGGGCGGTTGGATCACCTTTCGCGTGCAACCGGGATTGCTTTCAGCATTTAGTTTTTTTCGGGGCGACAAAGGACACTGTTGCCCGCAGGAGTTCGGTAGCGAGATCGATACCGGGCAAGGTGTCGACTCCGGCCGGTTTTCAATCGGTAGTCGAGGAATCATTGGCGCAAGTGGAATCTCAGTGCGAACGACCAAGTGAGGGTACACCGAATGGTGCGGGAACGATTTTCACGGATCCGACTACTCAGCGTATGAATGCAACGTCGTCACTGGCGGTGGAGCCGCTCTCGGCAACGCAGTCCACAAGCGTCGCAGCTTTGAACTATGTCAAGAGTATTGCACCTGATACCAAAGTCATTGGGTCTCTGCAAGCCAAGCGATCTGTGCCCAGAGAGGCGGCGGGCTCGGTATCTTCGGTGCTGGCTGCAAGCGGAGACAGCCCCACAAAATTTGTTGGCAGCTTCAACATTGAGCCTCGAGAGGACCGTTCTGTTCCACATACAACTGCGAAGATGACTGCTGGCCTTTTGCCCGAAGTTGCGCAAGTGCAGAGCGACCACAGTTCGATCCCGACCAATTCTTCCAGAGAGACAGCGTGGGGCGCAATAATCCGGCAACGGCCTTGTGGCCGAGTTCAGCCCGAACGCCAGACAGCCGAAAACGTGTCGCCAGGAGCTTCTGCTTCAAATTTGCCAAGCCGTGATGCATCGCCAGTCGACACAAATTTTGTTCCAACCCTGCAGCTCAGTGCTGAACGCCCGCTAACCGCTGGATCAGTCACAGGGGATGTTGTTCAAACGCGGCCCGCAAAGGCGCTTACTTCATCGGAGCCGGCCGGCGTGGTCATCAGCCGACACGCTAGAGCTTCTTTGCCAAGCGGTGATGCATCGCCAGCCGACACAAATTTTGTTCCAACCTTGCAGCTCAGTGCTGAACGCCCGCTAACCGCTGGATCAGTCACAGGGGATGTTGTTCAAACGCTACCCGCAAAAGCCCTTACTTCATCGGAGCCGCCCGGCGTGGTCATCAGCCGACACGCTGGAGCTTCTTTGTCAAGCCCTGATGCATCGCGAGTCGACACAAATCTCGTTCCAACCTTGCCGCTCGGTGCTGAACGCCCGCTAACCGCTCGATCAGTCACGGGGGATGTTGTTCAAACGCGGCCTGCAAAGGCGCTTACTTCATCGGAGCCGGCGGGCGTGGTCATCAGCCGACACGCTGGAGCTTCACATGCTGTTCGGCAGCCCGCGAGATCGGTTCCATCCGCTCACGCACAATCGCCGGCGAATCGTGCGAACGAAGCTGGCGGCAGACCCTGCAGTCCCGTGCAGCGTGTAACAAACTCCACCGCGACTGCATCGATGAGCGCCGGCACGCGCGAAGGGGATTCAAACGGAAGGATCCTTCGCAAGTCCGAACATAGTGAGGCTGTTCCTGTATGGTCCTCCAGATCAGCGAATGTAGACACTCCGAGATCTCCTTCCCAACTCTCCCCGGTTGCACCTGAGCTGCAATCGGAATCGCAGCATACCCCAGCGAGGAGTTTAGATTTCAGCGCTCCGCTTCGTCCAACTGGCAGTCATGGCGTCGGAGAACGTGCCGAATCTGGAGCTGGAATGCGGCTCAACCAGATTATTTCCCTGCATGCGTCATCCGCTAAAGTTGGCATTCTTCAAAGGGCGCCGATCAGCGCTATAAGCGCGGTCGGCAATGCAGCGGTCCAGAAACACTCAGGTCAAGTTGCGCTCACGCACACCGATTTCGGGGGTCACTCAAATTCTTCCCCCTTGCTGGACGAACCAAGCTTGCGCTCTTCGAACGAAGCGGATAGCGGTTCCCCAGGAAACGTCATCGTCAAGAGAATCCCCGCACCTATGCCCGCAGTTGTGCCCGAAGCCTCGGAAGCGGTTGCGGCAAGTGTGCGTACATCGGGCGTGCATCGAGCCGGCGCGTCGGACGGGAGCGTTGCAAGTGGGAAGGTGCTGGGTGCGGCCAAGCTCGATAAGGTCACGCCCGCTCTCGATCTAAGTCGCAGCCGCTCATCAGTGATCGGCGGAAGCCTGATTCAAAGGGTTGCATGGGGAAATGCTGGCGCTACGACAAACGTCCTACCGGATTCGAGGCTACCGGCGAGCGTGGGAGCAGCTGGGGAAACTTTAGCGTTAACTCATCGCACGTCCGCGATATTACAAGCGAGCCCAATGTTTGGATCGGCCGCTTCGGCGGTGCAAACGAAACCAATACTCGCGTCCGATGCTGGAGTTGGTCCATGGTCCCCGGATGTTGCGGAAACGATCCAGCGCCCCCCGACTCAAGCCGGAGACACAATCAGCGCAATCCCAGCAGTCGCTGCCGTTGCGCGGCCGAACCAGGGTGCCGGGTGGTCTCATACACCTGCAACCTCTGATGTGGCAACTCTCGCCAATCGGGTCTACGACTTGTTGGTACAGAGGCTAGCAAGAGAACGCCAGCGCCGGGGACTTTGAGCCATGGCTTTCCAACACGTAAAAATCCGGCCGAAGGGCTTGCCCGAGTTCGATGTCCCTTTCAACCCCAACCAGTACAGTCTCGACAAGGCCAATCAGATTGCCGAGGCCGCAATCCCTGGCCTGCAAGCGCCAATTCTGCAGTACGTGCACGGCAATACTCGCTCGCTCAGCATGGAGCTGTTTTTCGACACTTATGAGGAACAGACCGATGTGCGGGACTACACCTCGAAAGTCTACAAGCTGCTGGAAATTGAATCGTCCTCGCATGCGCCTCCGGTCTGCGACATCTCTTGGGGTGGATTTCAATTTACGGGCGTCCTCGATCACGTGAGCGGAAAATTCACTATGTTTCTGGCGGATGGCACGCCGGTTCGTGCGACCCTCAACGTGACCTTCAAGGAATTCATCGAAGTCGAGGTGCTGGTCAAAGAGGAACCGACAGAGTCTGCAGATCACCGCAAGACTCGTACTGTCAGGGCCGGTGACCGGATCGACACGATTACAGCGGAAGAATACGGAGATCCCGCAAAATGGCGCTTGGTGGCGCAGGCCAATAACTTAGATGATCCAACCGCACTGGAGCCTGGTGATGTCTTGAAGCTTCCGGCTATGGTATGAGCCGAACAGGAGAAACAGTCGTGACGATGTACTTTGCACCCGCGTTCGAGGTAACGGTGAATGGATCCCGGCTGCACGCGGATGTCTCCAAGAATATCGAGCAGGTCCAAGTCGTCAGCAAGCCGGATACGATTGACAGCTTTAGTCTTACGATCGCCAACCCTCTTCCCAAGTTGCAATGGACTCACACCTCCGACGCCGATCTCTTCAAGGAAGGTAACGCAGTCTCCATCAAATTGGGCTATGCGGATGGGCCGCTGCAGGAGATGATTAGCGGGGAAATTACTAATATCCAGCCCACCTTTCCGGATAGTGGCGTCCCGACCGTGACCATTGAAGGGCAATCGCTGCTACACCGGCTGCAGGGCGATACCCAAACTCGGACGTTCCAAAACAAGACGGATCGCGAGATTGCCGAGCAGATTGGGCAAGAACTAGGCCTGAGTGTGAACGCGGATGACACGGGGGCCCCGCTCGATTACATTATGCAAGCGAACAAGACTGACCTGGATTTTTTGAAGGAGCGCGCTTCCAAGCTGCACTTCGAAATCCTGGTGCAGGACAAGACCATCATCTTCCGTCGCGCCAAGGAATCTTCCAAGAAGATCTATACGCTGTTGTGGGCGCAAACGCAGAAGAGCTTTGCATCGGGATTGGCATTGCCGTTAAAGAGTTTCAGTCCGCAGCTAAACACCAAGAAGCCGCCGAACACAGTCGAATACCGCGCGTATGACCACAATACGAAACAAGCCTTTGTTGTAAGTGCGGGCGTTCAGGACCAGCCTTCGAAGATGGGTGGTACGCAAGCAGGTGCTGAGGTCTCGGCC